>MHCFR04200__coassemble_410_pt1 | contig 26170 bp, 24 predicted proteins | sample MHCFR04200__metabat2_high_PE_065 | metagenome-assembled genome bin MHCFR04200
GCCGGTGAGGGAGGCGCTGAAATCCCTGGTTGAAAAGGGGATAGTAGTCGTCCGCCCCAACATAAATGGATATTATGCACTCGACGTAACGGACCAGTACATGTCCGACCTCTTCGCCGCACGTTCCGCGATAGAGAGCCAGGCGGCGCGGATCTGTGCGTCAAAATTCAGGAGCGTGGACCGCGCGCACCTGAAGGAGTGCTGCGACGCCTTCCGCCGCGCGTATAAAGAGGGCAATTACGAGGCGTTCATCGCCGCGGACAACGAATTTCACCGCTCCATCATCAATTACGCCGGCAATGTCTTTCTGAAGGACATGTATAAAAGCCTTGAGCGCCCGAGGCAGTATTACAGCGCGTTTTCCGGCTATTACCTGAATTTGAACGGCTTCAGCGTTTTCAACGATTTTGAGCTGCTGGTGAACGAGCATATTACCATTTATAACGCGATAAGCATGGGCTTCATAGACGTCGCGGGTGACGCCTCGCGGCACCACTTGGACACCTGCCTGTCGTCGTTCATTCACCATTATCTTGCAAACGCCTCAAGAAACGGGAAATAAAGAGCCGGGCCGCGGCGAAAGCCGCGGCCTGGACTTTTTTTATTCTTCGGGCTTATTCATGCGCGTGCGGATGGCTGTGGGCGCACCCATGGAGGTACTCCGGCGCGACGGATTCGCCGAGGAGGACGCGGACGAGGTTTGCCGCCTCAAAATCCTTTTTCCCGGCGCCATAGCCAGCCTGGGCGACACGCATCAGCGGCATCGGGCCGAAATCCTGTACGAAGCGGCGCAGCAGGGCAGCGCCGGTGGGCGTGCAGAGCTCGCTCTGCACCGCGCCGGAGTATACCGGCACGCCGCGCAGCAGCAGCTCCGTGGCGGGCGCGGGGACGGGCAGCAGGCCGTGCGCGCACCTCACCTGGCCAGAGCCCACGTTCACCGCCGAGGCAACGACGCGCTCCGGTGCGAGCTCGTGCATCAGGCAGCACACGCTGAGCACGTCCGCCAGCGCGTCTATCGAGCCGACCTCGTGGAAGTGGACATTCTCGATGTCGCGGCCGTGGACGCTGCCCTCGGCGCGGGCGAGGAGCTCATATACGGCCTTCGCGTTGCACTTTACCTCCTCCGGGAGCTCCACGGAGTCGATGAAGGCCATGATGTCCTTCACGCCGGCGTGGCTGTGGTGGCCGTGGTGGCCGTGGTGGTGATGATGGGCGTCCGCTTCCTCGCTCTCGCCGTCGATCAGCACCGTGACCTGGGTGCACCTTATGCCGCATTTTTCAACGCCGGCGGCGCTGATAACCGCCCTGCCGGCGAGCGCGGCGTTCATGCGCTCGAGGAAGCCCGCGCCGTCCGGGTGCAGCTCCAACAGCGCACCGGTGAGCATGTCGCCGGCGCAGCCCATGCCGCAGTCTATGTACAGAGTTTTCATTCCTTTTCCGCCCTTCCTGCCGGATATAAAAATGCGAAGGCCCCGCGCGCCGCGCTGCGGCGGGAGAGGGAGAACCTCGCCGGGCGGAAAGGAGTGTGATTCCCGGCGGGGAAGGGGGCCTTCGCGGTAAAAAGCTCAGTCGAGGTGGTTTATCATGCTGGCGAGATAGCCGGCGCCGAAGCCGTTGTCTATGTTCACAACGGAGACGCCGCTGGCGCAGGAGTTCAGCATGCTCAGCAACGCGGCGATCCCGCCGAGGGAGGCCCCGTAGCCCACGCTTGTGGGCACGGCGATGACCGGGCAGTCGGCCAGGCCGCCGATCACGCTCGGCAGCGCGCCCTCCATGCCCGCGACTGCCACGACCGCCCGGGCACCCATTATTGCGTCCATGTGCGATAGCAGGCGGTGGATGCCCGAAACGCCCACGTCGTAGAGCCTGAGCACCTCGTTGCCGAGGGCCTCGGCGGTGAGCGCGGCCTCCTCGGCCACGGGCATGTCGCTCGTGCCGCCGGTCGCCACCACGATGCGGCCCCTGCCGCTCTTTTCGGGCATGCCGCCGATTATGCCTATCTTCGCTATTTCATGGTACTCGAGCGGCAGCTCCGCGGCGACGAAATCCGCCGCCTCCCTGCACAGCCGCGTTATCAGCACGGTCTCCTGGCCGTTTTGCAGCATGGTTCGCGCGATGCCGAGGATGTGCTCCTTCGTCTTGCCCGCGCCGTAGATGACCTCGGGCACGCCTTGGCGTATGCCGCGGTGCATGTCCACCTTGGCGTATTCGCCGATTTCCTCAAAGGGCTGCATTTTCAGCTTCAGCGCGGCTTCGTCCGGGCTCACGCTGCCGTCCGCCACGCGGCAGAGCAGCTCTGTAAGCTCATGTTTGTCCACAACCTATCCCTCCTGATCCGTCAGACGATGAACGACAGCTCCATTTCGCCTAACTTCGCGGCGCAGATGCCGAAGCTGTCGTAGCCAGTGCCGTCGCTTATGAAGAGGTACGCCTCCGGCGAGACGCGCATCAGCTCGCGGAAGGTGTTGTTCACCCTGATTGTATAGGCCCCGGAGCCGGAGACGGTCTCCGCGGCCAGGCGCTCCGCCGCGTCCCGGGAGGCGAAGGCTATCCAGCCCGGCCCGCCGGGGGCGGTGAACATCCACATGCCGTCGTCAAGGCGGTCGAGGTCGGAATCCGCGTCCTCGGCGGAGTCCTCCGGGCGGCCGAGCACGCCGCCGGTGCGGAAAACGGTGTTCGATATGCTCTCGATATACACGCAGGCCCCGACGGCCAGGGCAAGGCCGCCGTAGAGCTCCGAGAGGGCGGCAGCGAGTATCTCGTCGATTTCCGTGGGGTCGTCGGTGTAAAACTCCGCATCGCGCAGCCGCTCCATACGCTCCTTGCACTTGTGGAGCCGCCCGGCCGGGCAGAAGCCGGCGACGGCGAGGCGGTTGCCCTGCGGTGTGCGCATGGCGGAGCCGAAAAGGGCGTACTTATTCATCGTGCTGCACCTTATCCTGAGGGTACTGCGCGTACAGCGCGCGCGTCATTGCCTCGTTTATAGCGCGGATGTCCCGGCCCTCCCGCGCGCTTTCGGCGAAGGCGGCTATGGTAGCCGCGGCCTCCCTTATCGGGCCGGGGACGTTGATGACGAGGGTTTCGGCCTTCGTGCCGCAGACGAGCTTGCTCCACATGTGGCCGTTCTTGCCGTATATGCAGTGCGAGACCTTCTCGTCAAGCCAGAGCTCCATGGCGGAGTGTGTGTAGTCGCTGCCAAGCGTGGAGGAAAAGCGGTGGCCCCCGCCGGAGCCGCCTATCAGTACTATGAGCTCCGCGCCGGCGTCCAGACAGGACTCCATGGTGCCGACGATGTTGGCCTCGACGTCCACTACGGGCGCGAGGCGGGTTATCACCATTTCCGGGTTCAGCCGGACGAGGCTCTCCATGATTTTGGCGGAGTCGAGGTCCAGCACGGTGCCGTTTTTGATCTCGTCACCGGTGGGGATTATAAAGGCTCTGTTTATCACGGCCGGCTCCATCTCTCCCTGGCGCAATAGGGCGCCTGTTCGGTGTCTATGTCGTCAAAGTTCACCTCGACTATGCGCTCGGAGCTCTCGATCTGCGCGAGGTCGGTGAGCGTGATGCCCTCAGCGCATGCGACGGCCTTTATTACGTCGTTTTCGTCGCGCTTTATCTGCTCGGGTGCTATCCCGTAAACGTCCATTTCAATGCGGCTGCTCGTAACGCCTATTACGCGCACGAGCTTTTTGGTCAGTATATCCTCAAGCTGCTCGGTGTTCAGGCCCTTTACCTCGAGGCCCTTTATGCTGAACACAGTCTTGTCGGCGAATGCGATAATCTTCTCGGAAGAATCCATAGCTCTACCTCTTGTTTTCCGAAGCCGCCACCGGGGCGTGCAGCCCCGGTGGCAGCTGTGGTTTTGTCAGAATTCGATTTCAACGTCGAGGACAATGTCGGCCGCCTTGACGGTCACAGCGTCCTCCATGCCGGGGATGAGCTCGTCGGCGCGCTCGAGGATCTCCTCCTCGGTGAGGCGCGGCAGGGAGTCGAAGTATTCCCTTGTGAACCCGACGGAATCGAGCTCGACCCATGCCCTGTCGGTGATGCGCTCCCAGGCGATCTCCTTGCCCATGCAGCAGGCGAGGGTGAGTATGCTCGGCGCGCAGGCGATGTCACGCGCGGGGACCAGGCCGCAGTTGAGGTGCCTGATGATGTATCCGGCGAACATCTTCTTCGTGCAGGTGACGCAGGGCAGGTCCTTCTTCAGCGTCTGCGCGAACGCGCCGGAGTTGTGCAGCGTGTTGCCGCTCTCGCAGGTGGGGAAGTAGGAGATGCGGCCGTAGCGCTCGGGGAACATCATGCCGATGGAGACGGAGAACACCGGGCCGGCATGGCCGATGCGCACGTCGTCGCCCCAGAAGAGGGAGCGGAGGCCGAGGAAGGGGAAGAGCATCTCCTTCATGGTGACGAGGTTCATGATCTCGGAGGCGGAGTTGTTGTTGCCGGCTTTGCCGGTCATGACCGCGTTGTGTACAGGCAGCTTCTTGTAGTCGGGGGAGGGGCCCTTCACGAGCCTGTAGCCGGGATAGAGCATCTGCCAGGCCTTCAGGTTGGGCTCTTCCTTAACGATCTCTTCGGTATACGGCTCCTCGTACATGGGCAGCCAGCCGTACTTCGGGTTTACCAGCCCCTGGTCGGAAGCGCCGATAGCAACCATGCCGCACTCGGCCAGCAGGCCGTCGGAGGTGGTGGTAATGGTGTTGCGGTCATAGATGTCTATGCCGCAGGGGCCGTCGGTGTAGGTGGCGGCGACCTTCATGGCCTGCTCATAGTCGAGCCCGGCGGCCTTTACGTCGTCGGCATCCAACAGGATGAGGGTGAGGGGATTGTACAGTCCGCCGATGTTGCCCTCAGGTACTACTCTTGCTTTGATCTTAGCCATTTTCGTATCCTCCTCTTACTTATTGCTCGGTGGGCAGGGTGTACGTGGTGTGGGTGCTCACGTTCTTGCAGCCCTCGTAATAGGTCTCCTCAAGCGGCTCGAACACGCAGACGCCGGGGAAGCGCACGATTTTGATGACGTTGTCGTCCTTGTCGCGGGCCTTGAGGAGGACGATCTTCATGACCTCGGGGTTTTCGTTCAGGATGACCATCTCGAGGGAGGCGACGCCCTCTTCCTGGGCGGTCTTGCCGGTGATCTCCTCAATCTGGCCGGTCTTGATGGAGGCCCACTTGCCGCCGCGGACGGTCTCCATGCCCTTCATGACGAGGGTCTTGCCGCCCTTGAATGCAGCGTTGTGCATTTTCTGAACGAAATCAGGCGTTTTGGTGTGCATCAGCTTCATAGACTTGATCTCCTTTTCGTTTTTTTATTCGTATAGGGATTTTTCCCTGATATACCGATACACCTTGCCGTCGAGCCCCGCAGGCAGCCCGGCGCGCTGCCGGAGCGCGCGGCGGATGGCCGTGGACGAGACGCCGTCGGGCTCAAGGGGGATGCAGAATGCGGCAGCGCCGCTTTGCAGCAGCTCTTCCGGCGCTCCGGCTCCGCGGTCCGCCACAAGGAAGCGCACGCTGTCCTTCAGCGCGCCGAAGCACTCCCAGCGCGTCACGTATTTCGCCGCGTCCGAGCCCATGCAGAGATATATCTCCGCCCCGGCGCAGCAGCCGCGCGCGTAGGCAACGGTGTCCGACGTATATGGCAGCGAGGGCGAGCGCACCTCAAAGCCGCTGACCGCGAGGCCCTCGTGCCCGGAGACGGCGAGGGCGCACATGCGCAGCCGATGGAGGCCTCCCTGCATGGCGGAGCCGAATTTTCTATACGAGTCGTTCGCCGGGACCAGCAGGACGGCGTCGAGCCCTGCGGCGCTGCGGAACGCCGAGGCCGCGCGGATGTGGCCGCTGTGGACCGGGTCGAAGCAGCCGCAAAACAAGCCGATCTTCATCTTTACATCAGGTAGAGCCTTTTCGCGTCGTACATGAGCTGGTCGCGGTAGTCGGGATGGGCGATGCTGATCAGCTCCATGGCGCGGTCCCTCACGCTGGCTCCGCGCAGGGAGGCGACGCCGTATTCGGTGACGACGAAGTCCACGTCCGCGCGCATCAGGCTTATCGCCATCCCGGCGGGCTGGGTGGGGACGATGGTGGAAACCCTCTCGCGCTCGCCGGCGGCGTTCTTGACGTTCGCGGTGGAGTGCAGGGCGATTATGGACTTGCCGCCCTCCGACTGCCTGGCGCCGGAGGCCGTCTCGGTCTGACCGCCGGTGCCGCTGAGCTGCAGCGTGCCGATGGACTCGGAGGCGCACTGTCCGGTGAGATCCACCTGCAGCGTGGTGTTCACGGAGACCATCTTGCGGTTCTGGCGGATAACGGCGGGGTCGTTCGTGTAGCCCACCTCGAGGTGCAGGACGTTCGGGTTGTTATCGAGGAAGTCGTACGCTGCCTTTGAGCCGAAGGAGAAGGCGGTGACCATCTTGTCCTTGTGCAGCGTCTTGGCGGAGTTGGTGACCACGCCGGCCCTGTAGAGGTCGATAAGGCTGTCCGAGAGCATCTCCGTGTGTACGCCGAGGTTGTGCTTGTCCCTAAGGGCGACGGCGACGGCGTTCGGTATGCCGCCGATGCCGAGCTGGAGCGTGGATTCGTCCTCTATGAGGTCGGCGACGAACTGCCCGATTTTCAAATCGAGCTCGCTCTGCGGCCGCTCGGGCATGTAGAACATCTCGTTCGGACCCTGATAGACGCAGCTGGCCTCGCTGACATGGATGTAGGTGTTGCCGAAGGTGCGGGGCATGTTTTCGTCTATCTCAAGGATTACTATGTCCGCGTTTTCGACCATCATGCGGTTGGACATGCCCACGGTGCCGGTGGTGAAATAGCCGTGCTCGTCCATGGGGGAGACCTGTATCGCGTAGACTATCGGCCGCTCGGGGCTGCGGCGCCTTATCGCCCAGAGCTTGTCCTTGAAGCCCTTGCCGAGATGGTTGGGGATAAAGCTGATCGCGCCGGTCTTCTGAAATTCGCGGCAGAAGTGCGCGAAGAAAATGCTCTCTGAGTCCACCACCCCGCGCATTTCGCTGTCGGAATAAAAAGGATAGGGCTTCGCGTTCAGGGAGTCGACAAAGGTTATGCCCTTGCGCTTGCCCTTGAGCTCGGTGAGCCGGGACAGTATGCCGACAGGCTCGCCGTAGCCGTAGGTGAAAAGATATGCGTTGTCGGGGATGCGGAGCAGGGCCTCCTCCTCGGTGACAAGCTTTTGCTTAAGCTGCTCTCTGTAGTCCATTCGTCCCTCCTGAGATTATTGATGCGAGCGCGCGAGCTCCACGCCCCGGTCGAAGGCCGTGTTGTTCATCTCGATGAACTGCGGCTTTTTCGCCAGCTTGGCGAGGGCTATCTCCTTGGCGCGGTCCACCGGGATGGTGCCGGAGGCGACTATATAAACGGCGAAAATTATGACGTTGGCCGTCTTGCTCGAGCCGATTTCAAGCGCCATGGAGTCGGCGGGGATGCTTATGACCTTTATATCATCGCGCTCTATGCCGGAGGTGTCCACCATGTCGGAGTTCACCATCAGCGTCCCGCCCCTTTTGAGGCTGGGCAGGAACTTGTCCAGCGAGGGCTGGTTCAGCACGCAGAGCACGTCGAGCTCCTCGGCCACAGGCGAGCCGACGGGCGCGTCGGAGACGACGACCGTGCAGTTGGCGGTGCCGCCGCGCTGCTCAGGCCCGTAGGAGGGCAGGAAGGTGACGTTCAGCCCCTGGGCGAAAGCACATTCGCCTATCATCTTGCCGATGGTCATGACGCCCTGTCCGCCGAAGCCCGCTATGAGTAAGTTGTTTATCATTGCCGTCCCCTCCTCTCAAATGTCCTTGAATACGCCGAGGGGGAATTCCCCCATCGTCTGCTCGTGGATGAAATCGAGAGTCTTGAGCGGCGAAAGCCCCCAGTTGGTGGGGCAGTTGGACAGGACCTCGACCATGGAAAAGCCCTTGCCGTCGAGCTGGTTCTGGAAGGCCTTCTGTATGGCCTTTTTAGTCTTGAGGATGTTCGCCGGGGTGTCCACCGCAAAGCGCCCGGAGAAAACGGGCCGCTTGAGCTGGGCTATCATCTCGGCCATGTGCATGGGGTAGCCCTCGGTTTCCGGGTTCCTGCCGTTCGGGCAGGTGGTGGCCTTCATGCCGACGAGAGTGGTGGGGGCCATCTGGCCGCCTGTCATGCCGTAGATGCTGTTGTTGACGAATATGGTGCTGAAGTTTTCGCCCCTGTTCGCGGCGCAAATAATTTCGGAGAGGCCGATGGAGGCGAGGTCGCCGTCGCCCTGATAGGTGAACACAAAGCTGTCCGGCTTGCAGCGCTTTACGCCGGTGGCGACGGCCGGGGCGCGGCCGTGCGCGCTGCATATCATGTCGAGGTTCCAGGTGTGGCAGCCGAGGGTGCCGCAGCCGACGGGGAGGACGCAGACGGCCTTTTCGCGCAGGCCCATCTCGTCGATTACCTGGGCGACGAGCTTGCTTATCGTCGAGTGCATGCATCCGGGACAATAGCCAAATGGAGTGTCGTTCAGACTTTCCGGTTTTTTATATACTTTCTCCATCTTCATTTCCTTTCTGCAAGCTCACGGATCTTGTTCTTCACGTCGCTGGCCTTGAGAATGAAACCGCCGGCGGTCGTGACCTCTTCGATGGGGAAGCGGCCCTTTACGCCGACCCTGACGTCGAGCACCATCTGCGCGGGCACGGACATTTCTACGTCGATTACGTACTTTACGCCGTCACCCAGCTTCTCAAAGGAGGCGTAGGGGAAGGGGCTGATGGTTATCGGGCGTATCATGCCGGCCTTTATGCCCTCTTCGCGCAGCTCGTTGATGACGCTCTTGCATATCCTCGCGGAGGTGCCGGCGGCGGCTATGACGTACTCCGCGTCCTCGATCAGGTACTCCTCGACCATCACGTCCTCGGACTCCCAGCGCCTGTACATCGCCTCGGCCTTTCGGTTCTGAGAGAGCTGGTGCTCCTCGTTCACGCCGCCGTTGAGCAGGAGGTTGCGCTCGCGCCCGGCGCAGCCGACGACGGCCCAGTCAGGGGTCTCGGGCAGCTCCTTGAAGTCGGGGAGGTCGACGGGCTCCATTATAGCAGCGATGAAGCCGTCCGGCGCCACTATAACAGGGTTCCTGTCGCGCTGGGAGAGCTCAAAGGCCCTGTATGTGAGGTCGACCGCCTCCTGCAGGGTGTATGGCACGAGGGTTATGGTCCTGAAGCCGCCGTGGCCGGAGGCCTTGGAGGCCTGGAAATAGTCGGTCTGCGCGGGCTGTATGGTGCCCATGCCGGGGCCGGAGCGCATGACGTTGATGATAACCGCCGGCACATGGGCGGCGGCAAGGTTGGAAATGCCCTCGGACTTCAGGCTGATGCCGGGGCTTGAAGAGGAGGTTACGGCCAGCGTGCCGGTGGCGCCGACACCGTAAACCATGTTGATTGCCGCGACCTCGCTCTCGGCCTGCACAAAGGTGCCGCCGTAGCCCGGCAGCCTCCTGGCCATGTATTCGGGCAGCTCGTTCTGCGGGGTTATGGGATAGCCCGCGAAGAAACGCGCGCCGGCGCGTATGGCCGCTTCCGCAAGGGCCTCGGCGCCCTTCATAAAATATCTGTCCACCGTAACACTTCCTTACTTGTAGATTTCGATTGCCGCGTCCGGGCACATGTTGGCGCACATCAGGCAGCCGATGCAGGCGTCCTGGTCCTTGACCCTGACGTAGCGGTAGCCCTTGGCATTGGTCTTGTCGCCGATCTCGAGAACGCCCTTTTTGCAGACAGATATGCAAAACTCACAGCTTTTACATCTCTCGGTCAGAATTTCAATCTTAGTCAACTGCACACACCTCTACGATATGAAATGAATATGTACTGCCGGCGCGCTGCCGGGCCGAAAAGCCGCGAATGGAGAGCAAAAGGGGTCCGTCCTCTTTGCCACGGCCGTGAACGGCGGCAGAACCGCCGCCGCATGTTTTCCCGAAGGCCGCTCGGGCGGCCTCCGGGAAAACGGGAACTGATATGCGCGGTCAATAGAGGCTGCGCATATAAAGGTGCAGCGGGATCACGGGCGCATCCACGGCCCGAGCGAGGTCCCCGGCCATGTCCTCCGGCGCAGCTATGGCGCTGATGTCCATTCCGAGCCCTACTACGAGGCCCTCGAGCAGGCGGTGCCGCTCGAGTATCAGCGGGACGCCGGTCTCCCGCCCCATGTTGGGATTGCTGATGATCTTGAGCCAGGACGGGTCTATCCCGGACGCGTAGAGGATCTCGACCATGCTCCGCTCGAGCTCGGCGGGGGTGTCGCTCAGCGGCCGGCAGGGGTTTATGACGAAAAAGTAGTCCGTGTCCTCCACGGGCAGCTTCTCGACAAACTGGCCTATCATGACGGCCCCGGCGGCGTTGCCGCCTACGTCGAAGACGCACATTGCGTCTGCGTCGGCGATCGCGGTGCCGACGCCGGAGGGTATGACCGGCGCGTCCTGGAAGCTGAAGGTGTCCACCGTGTCGATGCCCTGCGCGCGCATGATATCAAAGAAGTCCCGCGCCCGGAACAGGCCCTTGGTCTGGTCCATGTCGATGAAGTTCAGCCGCCGGCCCGTCTTTTGACGGGCCGCGACGGCGAAATTCAAGGACAGCTCGGTCTTGCCGCTCCCCGACGCGCCGAGGAATACGCTGTGCCTCTTGAAAAGGGGCTTATCCATTGCCGGACTGCGCCGCAACTCTCTCTTTTATTACCTCACGGACGTTCTCCTTCGTCAGATCAAGGTTGACGGGAGTGTAGTCCTTCTTGTAGTCGTCGGCGAACATGGAGAGGATGACCTCCTTGAACACCGAGCACTTGGTGCCGGCCTTCCTGTCGCCAAGATAGCCCATTACCTCTTCCCAGGTGCTGGCCCACTTTACCTGCTCCGGGTTGCCGTAGGTTATGGCGTGCTTGTACTCGGGATAGGGGTTGAACATTATGAGCTGCCTCATGCCGTTGGGCAGGGGGAGGTTGTTCTTGTTCGGGGGAGAGAGCGGGCCCTTGGCCTCAAAGCCCCACTGGCAGCCGAGGTAGTGGTTGACCAGGCCGACCTTGTTGAAGTTCACCATTACGACGTCGCCGCCGGGCAGGACGTGGTCCGCGCCGATGTTGACGGCGAACGTGGCCTCGTTGGCCTTGGCGTTGGCGTTGACGATGACAACCTCGGCCTTGTCGAGGTGCGGGGTGTTGTAGATGACCTGCGCCTTCTTGATGCCCTCGTAGTACTCCTTGATGGGGTGGCCGCAGTAGGCGTCGATTATCTCGCAGTTGGAGTTCATCAGCGCGTCGACCTTGAAATCGAGCCCGGCGAGCATCGCGGCCTCCTCCTCGTCCTCGCGGACGCCGGTGTACTGCAGGTTGCCGTGGCACTCATAGAAGGGCCTGTCGCGGTTGAGCAAGACGCGGCTGAGCTCCACCTTGTGGTTCTCGACGTTGGTGTCGAAGCCGGCGATGCCGGGCAGGACGATCTTGCAGCCGCCGCCGAAGCCGTTGAAGGCGTGCGGCGTGATCGCGCCGAGGCCGATCTTGATGTCGGCGGCCATGAACTCGTTGTTTATCATGACCTTTATGCCGTGGGAGGTGGTGCCGACGTCGGTGAGATTGAAGAAGCAGTTGTGGTTGTACACGGGATACTCGCGGCAGATGTCCTCGCCGAGCTTTTTGACGAAGTCGTCCAGCTCGCAGGTGCCGTGGCAGCCGAGGGCGCAGATAAAGATTATCCTGTCCTTCGGCACGCCGGCCTCTAACAGCTCGTCAAGGACGATGTGGGCCATCTCCTTGATGGGAGTGGGGCGGGTGTTGTCGTCAAACACGATGCAGGCGGACTTTTTGCCCTTCGCCATCTCATATATAGGCTCGCAGCCTATGGGGGAGTCTATCTTTGCTTTCAGCTCCTCATAGCTGAGCGCGGGATAGGAGTCGCCCTCCATTACGGACAGGCCCACATCCCAATCGTCGGGGATGTTGATTTCAACGGGCTGATCGCCGTTCCAGCGGTTTTGCGGTAAAGAAAGTTTCATAGTACGCTCCTATAATTAAAGTTTGGCCTTATCAGAAGTCCTCGCCGGCGGCGATGCGGGCCTTCACGCCCTTGCGGTTGCGGGCGATGAGCACGAACACGGCCCAGCCGACTATGGAGATGACGGCGGTTACGCCGACGTAGGCATAGCCGATGGAGACTATCGCGTCGAGGCCGACCAGGGAGACGAGCATGGTGATGACGATGAAGGCGATGGCTATCATGGCGTTCTTGCCGGTCTCGGAGCCCTTCATCTTGCGGATGGGCTTCAGCGGGGAAACGCGCGCGACAGTGGCGAACACGGCGCCCGCGGCCGTGGAGACGAAGGCGAGGAACAGCGCGACGGAGTAGACTATCGTGACCCAGCCCATGCCATCGAGGCTCTGGAGGACGGTGAGGATGGGGATGGTGGTGCCGCCGGCGACCGGGGCCCAGCAGATCAGGCAGACGATGGAGATGGCGAGCATGACGGCGTTCATGATAAAGCCGAGGACAGTGCCGGCGGTCATGTCGCGCTTCTTCCAGTCCTTAGCTATGGACATCATGTTGACGAAGCCGAATATCTGGAACCCGACGTACTGGAGTCCGCTCCAGATGGCGTCCCAGAGGGAGGCGTCGCTGTTCGCGGCGAGGTCCGCGGCGTTGGTGGAGTAGTTCTCCATGCCGGGGACGAGGACAACGACATAGACGATGGTGAGGCAGATCAGCAGCACAACGGTCATGTAGGCCTGGGCTATGCGATAGACCTCGCCGCCGAAGATGGTGATGAACACGAGGGAGGCGCCGGTGATAAGGACGCCGACGATATAGGGCACGCCGTAGGTCTCGAGCATTGCGGCGCATCCGGCGACGGCGCCGGAGGACGCCAGGATGAACAGGCACCAGACCTGCAGCTCGAAGAAGATGGAGCCGACGGTCTGTATGGGCTTGTAGGCCTCCACTGCCCAGTCGCGGTAGCTGTTGGACTTGTAGAGCTTCGCGGCTATGAGCATCTCGCGCCCGGCAAAGCCGACAAGGACCATTGCGAGGACGCTGACGATGATGCCCACAGTGCCGTACTGGCCATAGAAGTTCCAGGCCTGGTTACCGGAGGCAAAGCCGCCGCCGACGTGAGAGCCGAACCAGATGGAGCCTATACTGAAGGCCAGGCCCCAGCTTACTTTCTTCGTTGTTGCGTTAATGACAAACAACCCCTTTCAACATTTTGAGGCTTTCCTCGCCCCTCTTTATGCAAATTGTACACAAAAATCGGCGGGGGTATCAACTTTTGGTTGTTTCTTTTGCCGGAATCGGAAAATCGGCTTTTAATTTGGACACTTTCCCAAACACTTAGAATTTGCGGTTCAAAAGCTGAATCCTTGTGAAAAATGCCCAGATAAAATGAACCCATCAGAGTGAAAAACCAAACTCAAAAGTGCAAAACCCTTGGCGCAGGCCAACGGAGACGGCCGGAGTGGCGCTGTGCATTTCGCCGAAGCGGCGGCTTCCCGGCCGGGTTCACGGCAATCCGGCGCCCGAATAAAAAGACGGAACCGCCCCGCGGAGGTTCCTCCGGGGCGGCTTTGCGGAAAATAGTGCGCAGCATAGCGGCGACGCACTGCGGCACGAGGCGGCCTGACGGGCGGGCGTTTTGAAAAAACGGGGCGTTGCCGCCGGGCATGTCTTGCAATGCGGGCAGCGGTGTGTCATAATAGACCAAATAGACGAAATTCGTCAAAGGGCATATGCCCTTTCGCTGCGGGTAAATACCGCAGCGAAGTTCCCTGAAGGAGGCTAAGGTATGAGGAAAGTTACAAGTGTGCTGTTGGCGTTCGTACTGTGCACGGCTCTGCTGTGCATCGGCGCAGCCGCAGCTGATTCGGGCGCTGCGGGCAAATTCGCCGGAGGCGACGGCTCGCCAGAAAACCCCTATAAGATAGAAAACGCAGACCAGCTCAAGGCCGTGGAGAACGACCCCGACGCGCACTATGAGCTCATTGCCGACATTGACCTCGAAGGCAGTGCGGAAAACCTGTGGAATCCGATTGGAAATGACCAAAATACAACCTTCACCGGCACCTTTGACGGAAACGGGCACACTATAAGCGGGCTGTATATGAACGCCAAGAGTCCAGACAATACTGACCGAGGCCTGGGCTTGTTCTCATATCTGGGTTCAGGCGGCACGATAAAGAACCTGACTGTGGAAGGGGAAATCTGCCCCGGGGAAGGGGTGGACGGCCCCTACTACTACCCATCTGTTGGCAGCGTCGCGGGACAATGCGACGGCGGCACAATCATCAACTGCACCAGCGGCGTGAATATCACCGGCTACACCGAAGGTACAGTTGGCGGCATCGTGGCGGGTGCCGACGATGGAGGCACCATCGAAAACTGCCGCTACACCGGCACTATCGACATCACCATCGGCGACACCAGGGGAATGGGCGGCATAGTTGGGCAGGCTTCGGATTGCACTGTCGAAAACTGCGAGAACGCCGGCACTGTCATATCAGACATTCATACAGGCGGCGTCGTGGGGCGTAACAACAGCGGCGGGGAGGTGCTCAACTGCCGCAACAGCGGCTATGTCAAATCATCCGGAAACCGCGCAAGCGGCGGCGTCGTGGGGGACAACTACGGCGAAATCAAAAACAGCTACAACATCGGTACCGTCACCGGCAGCGGCGGCTGGACAGGCGGAGTCACAGGGCACAATGTTGCCGAGAGCAGCACCAACGCCAAAACCGGCGGCATCGTCGAGAACTGCTACAACGCCGGCACCGTCAGCGGCAGCGGCAGCGGCAGCGTCGGCGGCGTCGTGGGGCATAACAACAGCAGCTCTACCTATACCGCCATAGTCAGAAGCAGCTACAACACCGGCACCGTAACCGGCGGCAGCCGCACAGGCGGCGTCGTGGGATATATCGAAAGCGGAGTCGTCGAAAACTGCTACAACACGGGCGACGTCACGGGCAGCGTAGACGGCAGCGACGCCGGCGGCGTCGTGGGGCGCATCGAAGTAAAAGAATACGCAAGCACCGTCAGCGACTGCTACAATACGGGCGACGTCACAGGCGGCGGCAACGCCGGCGGCGTCGTGGGGAAGATGGATAGTGAATCCAACACTGTCAGCTACTGCTATTACCTCGAGCAGGACGGACTGCCCGGCATCGGCACCGCAGTCACCGGCACCGTTACGGATGTCACGAGCAAAACAGCCGATGAGTTCGCCGACCCCGGCAGCTTCCCCAACCTGGATTTCAAAAACACCTGGACTATTGCCGACATGGGAGGCTTTAAGCGGCCTGTGCTCAAAGGCGCCCAGGAAACTGCCGTAACATACACGGTCACGGTAAACGGCAGCTGCGCCGAACAGAGCGGCGCGGGAAAATACAGTGAGGGCGTAAGCGTCACCGTCAGCGCCGGTGGGCGCGCGGGCTACCGCTTCGCCGGATGGACGGCCTCGGGCGTCGACCTCGCCGACGCGAGCGCGGAGACGGTCACGTTTGAAATGCCGGACAACGACGTCACCCTGACGGCGGAGTGGAACTACATCGTCATCCCCGGCGAACCGACGTACAGGCCCATCATAAACGAGCCGGAGAACGGCGGCGTGACGACTGCCCCGACGCGCCCGGAGGAGGGCGATACGGTGACCGTCAGCCCGGAGCCTGACGAGGGCTACGAGGTGGACGAGATAATAGTCACTGACAAGGATGGCAACACAGTGGAAGTCACCCGCAACCCGGACGGCAGCTACAGCTTCACCCAGCCCGAGGGCGCGGTGACCATCGAGGTCACGTTCCGCCCGGCGGGCGAGGCGGAGATGCCCTTTACCGACGTGGCTGAGGGCGACTGGTTCTATGACGCGGTGAGCTACGTCTACGCCAACGGCCTGATGGACGGCACGTCGGGAACGACGTTCGAGCCTGACGCCAATATGACCCGAGCGATGGTGTGGGCTATCCTCGCCCGCGTCGACGGCGAGACCGTCACCGGCGAGGGCTGGATCGAGACGGCGCGCACTTGGGCAATGGCGAACGGCGTGAGCGACGGCACGGACGCGGCAGGGCTCGTAACGCGCGAGCAGCTCGCGACGATGCTCTGGCGCTACGCCGGCGAGCCTGCGGCGGCGGGAAACGGCATCAGCGCGTTCACTGATGCGGCGGATGCCTCCGACTGGGCAATCGACGGCCTCAACTGGGCCCTCGGGCAGGGCATAGTGACCGGCATGGGCGACGGCATCCTCGTCCCTCAGGGCACGGCAACGCGCGCGCAGGCCGCGGCGATGCTCATGCGGTTTGTGGAGCTGTAAACAGCTTAATACGGCAAAAGGAGGCCGGGAGCCCGGCCTCCTTGCTTTATGCCTCAAAGGAAACGGCAATGACAGATAATCCGGCGGATAGAGTGGAGCGGACGGAGATGAAGCCGGCCGAAGGACGCTCCCCGCGGTTGAGCCGTTTGCAAAGCTGCTGCAGAAAAGCGGACTCAAAAGAATGCTGCGACACTCATGTGCCGCCCCCTATGCGCTCTATGAAGAAAGCAAACCTTTGAAAAGCGAAGCTGCAGGCTTTGCCCAAAATCCTCCGCAAAAAAACAAATCCGAAGCCCAACGAAGCGGGTTCGGATTTGAAAGGAAGAGCAGCGGGCGAAAAGAAACGCGAAAAACCAAATCCGAAGCCGGCGGGCTTCGGATTTGAGAGGAGGCGCAAGGAAGCGAACGCAGTTTTCGGCAACAGCCTTTGGCTGTTGCCGGAAACGGAGTTGAGCGGACTTTGCGCCGACGTGGTGCCGGTGACGGGGTTCGAACCCGTACATCCTCGCGGATATGGGATTTTAAGTCCCAGGTGTCTGCCAGTTCCACCACACCGGCATTTTTTATATGTTATCACTGCAACGGCGGCGGTGTCAAGCGACATTGGCTATTGCGATTGGGAAAAGCTATGATATAATATAACATTATTATAATTGCCGCGGTGTGCCGAAGGGCCGGCGGATACATTTTTCTTTTCGATACCAGGAGCTGCCTGATGAAATATGTCAGATGGGATATACCGGATAAGGGACCGGAGATACCTCCGGAGCTTTTGCGCGCGGGATGCACGCCGCTTCTGGCTGCGCTGCTCGCCGGGCGGGGGATGAGCGCGCCCGGGGAGGCCGCAAGGTTCCTCAATGCAGGCGAGGAGGAGCTCTGCGACCCGATGCTGCTGCCGGACATGCCGCAGGCCGCGGCGAGGCTCCGCCTTGCCGTCGGGCGAGGGGAGCGCGTGGCCGTTTTCGGCGACTACGACGTCGACGGCATCACCTCCGCCTGCATGATGACGCTCTATCTCCGCTCAAAGGGGCTGAAGTGCGAGCCGTACATACCCGACCGCCTTGAAGAGGGCTACGGGCTGAACATGGCCGCGATAGACACGCTCGCCGCGCACGGCGCTCAGCTCATCGTCACGGTGGACTGCGGCATAACGGCGAGGGAGGAGGCCCGGTACGCCAAAGAGCTGGGCATAGACATGATAATAACCGACCACCACGAGTGCGGCTCGGGCTCCCTGCCTGAGGCCGTGGCCGTGGTGGACCCCAAGCGCCCGGACAGCGCCTATCCGAACCCGGGCCTCGCCGGAGTGGGGGTGGCGTTCAAGCTGCTCTGCGCTGTGGAGGGCGCCGCAGGCAAGGTGCTGGACGAGTACGCGGACCTGATAGCCGCCGGGACCGTGGCGGACGTGATGCCGCTCACCGGCGAAAACAGGTATATCGTCCGGCGGGGGCTGAAGATGCTCGAGAACCCGGCGCGGGCGGGCATAAGGGCGTTGCTGAACGAGTGCGGAGCCTCCGGCCGCAGGCTGAACGCCGCAACGATAGGCTTCACGCTCGCGCCGCGGCTGAACGCCGCCGGAAGGCTGGGCAGGACGGACTCGGCGGTGCGGCTGCTGCTCACCTCCGACGAGGAGGACGCCTCGAACTGCGCCGCGGAGCTCTGCCAGCTGAACCGGCACCGCCAGGAGCTCGAGCAGGAGATTTGGGAGGAGGCGCACGAGATGCTGCGCCGCTCCCCGCCCTCCGGGCCGATAGTCCTCGCCTCGGAGCGCTGGCACCAGGGAGTTATCGGCATAGCCGCCTCGCGCCTCGCGGAGGAGTTCGCGCTGCCGACGGTGATGATATGCCTGAACGGCGAGCAGGGCAAGGGATCCTGCCGGAGCTACGGCGGGTTCAACCTGTTCGACGCCCTGAGCGCCTGCTCGGACTGCCTCGAGGGCTTCGGTGGGCACGCGCTGGCGGCCGGGCTCTCTATAAAACGCGGCCGCGTGGACGATTTCCGTGCCGCGCTTGAGGAATACTACAGAAAGGCCCCGCCGCCGGAGCCGGCCGTGCTCGAGTGCGAGCTGCGCGTTGAGGACCCGGCGCTGCTCACGATGGACTGCGTCGCCTCGCTTGAGCGGCTGGAGCCCTACGGCGCGGGCAACGCGAGGCCCACGCTCTGCATTACGGACGCGCTGCTCGAGCGCGTGACGCCGATAGGCGGCGGGAAGCACCTGCGGCTGCGCATAGCGAAGGGCGGCGCGGCCTATGACGCCGTGATGTTCTCCTGCCGGGAGGAAGAGCTCGGCGCAAGGGCCGGGGACCGCGTGGATGCGGCCTTTTTCCCGCAGGTGAACGAATACCACGGCGTACGTTCGGTGCAGCTGCTCATAACCGCCCTGCGAGCGGCGGACACCCTGCCGCTCTGCCGGGAGGTGCTCGGGAACACGGAGGATATAGGCCCCTGGGAGGGCTCGGATCTCTGCCCGCAGCGCTCGGACTTCGTGCAGGTTTGGCGCTGGCTGCAGCGGCGCGGCGGCACGGCGGAGGGCGGCCTCGCCGATGCGGCGCACTGGCGCCCCGGGGGGATGCACCCGGCCAAGCTGCTGCTCTGTTTGCGCGTGATGCGCGACGTGGGGCTCGTGGCGGGCGCGCTCAGCGGCACGCTGCTGAGCGTCCACGTCCTGCAGCGGGAGGGGAAGGCGGATCTCGACGCACACCCGCTGGTAATACGGCTGCGCCAGCTGAGACAGAAATACTCTGAAGGGAGATGAAACCATGGCGGAAGAGAAAAAGGCGGCGCCGGAGGAGACAAAGCCCATGAGTGCGGCGCCTGCGGAGCACACCCCGCTCGACCCCGAGGCGTGCTGGCACTTGCTCGAAGATAGAATAAGGACGGGCAACCCCGCCATGGACCTTGACAGGGTCCGCTCGGCTTATGAGTACGCCGCGGCAGCCCACGCCAGCCAGAAGCGGCGGGACGGCTCGCCGTATGTCACGCACTGCATAGCGACGGCGGAGATAATCTTCTCGGAGCTCGGGCTCGACGAGGACAGCGTCATCGCCGCGCTGCTGCACGACGTGATAGAGGACACGCCCGCAACGCACGAGGACGTGAAGAAGCTTTTTGGCGCGACGGTGGCGGACATAGTCGAGGGCGTCACCAAGCTGACGCGCGTCCAGTGGACCAGCCACGAGGAGGAGCAGGCGGAGAACCTGCGCAAGATGCTCATGGCCATGGCCAAGGACATCCGCGTCATACTGATAAAAATAGCCGACAGGCTGCACAACATGCGCACGATGGACTATCAGAGCAGCGAAAAGCAGCTTGTGAAGTCGGCGGAGACGATGGAGATATACGCCCCCATCGCCCACCGCCTCGGCATGCAGAAGATAAAGTGGGAGCTTGAGGACCGCTCGCTCTACTACCTCGACCGCGAGGGGTACAACGAGATAACCGAGGCCCTCTCCAGCCGCATGCCCACGCTGCGCGTGTTCATGGACAAGGTGGAAAAGCAGATTGAGGAGCGCCTCGCCTCCGAGGGCGTGACCGCCAAGGTCTACGGCCGGATAAAGCACATCTACAGCATCTACCGCAAGATGTTCGCGCAGCAGCTCGACATAAACGGCATATTCGACCTCTGTGCTTTCCGCGTCATAGTGGACACCATACCGGACTGCTACAACGTGCTCGGCATGATACACGACATGTACAAGCCGGTGCCGGGCAGGTTCAAGGACTACGTCTCCACGCCCAAGCCGAACGGCTATCAGAGCGTGCACACCACCGTCATCGGCAGCGAGGGCATACCCTTCGAGGTGCAGATACGTACCTGGGACATGCACCTCACGGCCGAGTACGGCGTCGCCGCGCACTGGAAGTACAAGAGCGGCGACCAGGGCGTCAAGGAGGGGGACGAGGAGAAGTTCGCCTGGGTCCGCCGCCTGCTCGAGGCGCAGCAGGACTCGGACGCGAGCGAGTTCGTCCACGACCTGAAGATCGACATGTTCGCCGACGAGGTGTTTGTCTTCACGCCCAGCGGCGACGTGATAAACCTCCCCGCGGGGGCCACGCCGATAGACTTCGCCTACGCGATACACTCCGGCGTCGGCAACAGCATGGTGGGCGCGAGCGTGAACGGGCGCATCGTCACCTTCGACCACGTGCTGCAAAACGGCGACATCGTGGAGGTCCGCACCTCCAAGAGCGCGCCGGGGCCGAGCCGCGACTGGCTGCAGCTGGCCAAGAGCTCGTCCGCGCGCACGAAGATAAAGCAGTGGTTCAAAAAGGAGCGCCGCGAGGAGAACATCCAGTACGGCCGCACGCTCTTCGAGGCGGAAATGCGGCGCAACGGCCTTTCCATGTCCGACATAATGGACGAGGACGTCCTGCCGGCCATACTCAAGAAGCTCTCCGTGCCGAGCATGGACGAGCTCTACGCCGCGATAGGCTACGGCGGGCAGACCGCCGTCCGAAGTGTGAACCGCGTGAAGGACGAGCTCGCCCACCTCAAAAAGCCGGAAAAGCGCACCGTGCTCGACAAGATAAACGAGCAGGCGGAAAAGCGCGTGTCCCGGCCGCAGAAGGCCGTGCACGGAATACTTGTGGAGGGGCTCGACAACTGCCTGATAAAATTCTCCAAGTGCTGCACCCCCGTCCCGGGGGACGACATCGTCGGCTTCATCACGCGCGGCAGCGGCGTCTCGATACACCGGACGGACTGCCAGAACTACCTGCGGCAGCGCATGAACGGCGAGGACGACGGGCGCTGGATACGCGTGAGCTGGGCGGACAAGACAACGGACCTCTATATCACCACGCTACACATCCTTGCTAAGGAGCGCCTTGGCCTGATAATGGACATCGCCACGGTGCTCAACGCGCTGAACGCCAAGGTGCGCGGCCTGACCGCGAGGGACGTGGGCAACGACCAGTCCACGGCGGTGGTCACCGTGGAGGTCCGGGATCTCGCTGAGCTGAAAACGATAATGAACAGGATAAGCGCCGTGCGCGGCGTGATCGAAGTCAGGAGGTCGAGCTCGTGAGGGCTGTTGTGACAAGGGTGCGCTCCGCCTCCGTCAGCATTGGCGGGGCGGTGAAGGCAAGCATGGGAAAGGGCTTCCTCGTCCTCCTCGGCGTGAGCGTGGACGACACGGAGGCCGAGGCGAGGAAAATCGCCGACAAGATCTGCGGCCTGCGCGTTTTCGAGGACGAAAACGGCAAGATGAACGTCTCGCCGGCGGACGCCGGGGCGGAGCTGCTCATAGTCAGCCAGTTCACCCTGTACGCAGACGCGAAGAGCCGCCGCCCGGGCTTCACAAGGGCCGCGCGGCCGGAGACGGCGGTGCCGCTCTATGATCTCGTGATAAGCGAGTGCCGCTCCCGCGGCTTCAGGGTCGGGACGGGCGAATTCGGCGCGGAGATGCTCGTGGAAAGCGTCAACGACGGGCCGGTGACAATAATCCTAAATACGGAGGAGCTGTAAAATGCTTATAAAAACCCTCGTGGTCGGCCACCTTGAGACCAACTGCTATGTGGTGACGGACGAAAACACGCTTGAGTGCGCGGTGATAGACCCCGGCGCGGAGTCCAACACCATTCTCGACTACCTTGAGGACAACCGCCTGAAATGCGCGGCCGTGATGCTCACGCACGCCCACTTCGACCACACCGGCGCGCTCGAGAGCGTGCTCGAGGAGACGGGCGCGAGGTGCTATGTCAGCGAGAAGGAAAACGGCACTACATCCGGTTTCGGCAGGCCGTTCAGCGCGCCGGAGGGCACGTTTTTCTACTCGGAGGGGGACGAGGTGCACATCGGCTCGCTCACCTTCCGCGTCATGGAGACGCCGGGGCACACCCCCGGCGGCGTGACGCTGATATGCGGCGACGCATTGTTTACTGGCGACACGCTCTTCAAGCTCTCCTGCGGGCGGACGGATTTCCCCGGAGGGGACATGAAGCAGGAGCTCCGCAGCCTGAAGCGCATAGCGGATCTGCCGGGGGACTACGAGGTCTATCCCGGCCACGCGGAGTGCAGCCGCCTCTCGATAGAGCGCGAGCACAACCCGTACATGCGCCACGCAATTGAAAACCTCTGAAATGGCGAACGCGATAGATTACATCGACTGGAGGGGGGACCTCAGCTTTGATGTCTCCCCCTTCAACGAGGTGGACAACCTGCTGCTCTGCAGGCTCACCTCGCTCGATTTCACCGGCATAGTCCCGGTGGACGGGGAAATGCCCCTTGCTGAGGCGGCGCGGCTCTATTTTGAGCGCTACGGCGACGAGGACAGGCGCCTCGGCGTGCTGCTCGCTCCCGGCTCGGTGACGATGGTGAAGCGCATGCTGCAAAGCGCGCGCTTTTCGCGCCTTGTCCTCGCGGACTATGAAAACCGCGTGGACGAGCGGCGCGAGCTGCAATTCTGCGCCGTGACCGTCCTCGTGCCGGACGGCACGGCCTTTGTCGCCTTCCGGGGGACGGATGACACGCTCGTGGCCTGGAAGGAGGACTTCTACATGGGCTCGATGCGCACCGTCCCGGCGCAGGAGGAGGCCGCGGCCTATCTCTGCCGCGCGGCCTGGCGCTATGAGCAGCCGCTGCGCGTGGGCGGGCACTCGAAGGGCGGCAACCTCTCCGTATATGCCGCGATGTCCGCGCCGGAGGAGGTACAGGCCCGGCTGTTAGACGTGTACAACAACGACGGGCCCGGCTTCCGCGACTCGGTGGGCGGCACGGAGGGCTACAGGCGGGTTAAGGAGCGCATACATACGATACTGCCGCAGTACTCCCTTGTGGGCGTGCTGCTGAAAACCGACGACGACTTTGAAATAGTCGAGAGCTGCGAGACGGGCATATCCGCGCACAACGGCTTCACCTGGCAGGTGAAGGGGCGGAGATTCGTCCGCTGCGCCGATTTCCCCTTCCGCACCCGCGTGTTCAGCGAGGCCATGCGCGGCTGGACCGAGGACCTTAGCTATGACGAGCGCCGGGAGCTGACCGACCTGTTTTTCGGCGCGCTCGAGAGCACCGGGGCCAGGACGCTCACGGATTTGACGGCGCAGAAGCTCCGCAAGGCCGCCGCGGTGACGCGCGAGCTGCTCTCCCGGGAGGAAAACCGCGCGATGCTCGCGGACAAGTTCGAGCTGCTGCTTCGCGAGTACATTGCCAGCGCGAAAAAGGAGCTGCCCCGCGGCCGGATGCGCGTCAAGCGGGGCAGGGACAGGTGAACCCCGCGCTCGCCGGCGCGGCGATACGCCGCGAGAGGCTGCGGCGCGACTGGAGCCAGGAGGGGCTCTGCCGCGGGCTCTGCTCGGTGTCCTACCTCTCAAAAATAGAAAACGGCGCCGCCGGGGCCGACGCACAGCTCATAGCGGCGCTGCTCGGGCGTTTGGGCCTCTCCGCGGAGGCGGAGCCGGCCGACGCTGCGCTCATTGAGCGCTCCTACGAGGCCTTCTTCGCCCTCGACAGCGCCAAAGGGGCCGCGTGCCTTTCCGCACTTAGGGAGGCGATGCCGCGGCTTGAGCGCACGCTCCTCGCGGCGGACGCGGAGCTGCTTGAGATCGTGCTCTCCGACGGCGGCCGCCCCGCGCCGGACTGGCCGGAGCGCTCGCTCGGCTTGAGGCAGCGCTCGCTGATGCTGCTGCTGCGCGGCGAGGCCGGCGAGGCCTGGCGGCTCAGCGGCGAGCCGGTTTTTGCCCTGATAGCCGGGGACGCCGAGTTCAACCGCGGCGACTATATCTCCGCGGCCGACTCGTTCGGCTCGGCCTGCCGTGCCGCGGCGGAGCTGGGCCGGGTGCGGGTCATGCTCTCGGCCCGGCTGATGATGGGCAACTGCTGCTCCAACAGCGGGCAGTACGAGGGCATGGAGCGGCACTACCGCATAGCGGAGCGGATAGCGGCGGACCTCGGCGACGCCGGCGCGCTGCGCACGATACGCTATAACCGCGCGAGCACCGCGATCGAGCTGGGCCGCGCGGAGGAGGGGTACGCCTATTTTTCGGCCCTCCCGGAGCCCACGGCGATGGAGCTGCACAAGCTGGCCGCCGCCTGCGAGCTATTAGGGAAGAGGGAGGAGGCGCTCGCCGCGCTCGGCCGCGTAAGCGCTGCGCCGCGCGGGGAGTCGGCGGTCGAGAACGCTGTCGTGGACGAGATGTGCGCCATGCTGCGCTGGCGGCTCGAGCAGCCGGACTACCTCTCGAGCGCGGAGTATGGACGGCGCCTGCTCGCTCTGTTCCAAAGGCTGCGCGGGGAGCTGCCGCCGGGCTACGCGGGCTTCCACCTCGGCCGCGTGCTCGAGTGGCTGAGGGCCAACAGGCAGTACAAGCGCGCGCTCGACATTTTGAAGGATTTTCCCAGCTACTACAATTAAAGACGGTTCAGCGGCTGCTTTGGGCCTCAATTTTCCCAAAACAGCCGCATTTACTTTACTCACCTCATGAAGTAAAATTGCCTCAGGAGGTGAGGGCATGAAAAACAATCTCTGGACGCGGGATTTCACGCTTATAACCGTTGCCACCATTATGGGCGCGGCGGGGGCCATAGCGGGGAATTTCGCGCTCTCTTTCCTCGTGTACGACGAGACGGGCAGCACGCTGGCCTCGGCGCTGATAATCGCCATAAACTTCGTGCCGGGCTTCGTGGTGCCGCTGGTGGCTTCGCCCTTTATGGACGCGCTGCCGCGCAAGCCCTTCCTCGTGGCGGGGGACGCGGTGAACGGAGTGCTGTATCTGCTCATGGGGCTGTATCTGAACAGCCGCGGCTTTACTTACACGCTGTACCTGTTGTTTTCGCTGCTGCTCTCGTCGCTTTCCGCCTTTGACCAGCTGGCATACAACAGCCTGTTCCCAAAGCTGATACCGCCCGGCTGCATGGACAAGGGGTACACCGTATCCTCCATGGTGTACCCCGTGATGCAGGTGGTCATGGCGCCGGTGGCGGCGCTGCTGATGGACCTGATCGGCGTGGGGAACATCCTGCTGCTGCAGGGCGGGCTCTCGATCGCCGCCGCGCTGACGGAGAGCCGCATCCGCACCGAGGAGGAACGCCGCGCTTACAGCCGCTTTTCCCTGCGCGGCTATTTCGCCGACCTGAAGGAGGCCGCGGACTATCTGCGGCAGGAGCGCGGGATGCTGAACATTTTCGCCTATATGGCCGTCACTAACGGTGTGGCGAGCGGGTATGCGCCCATTTTTGTGGCCTTTTTCAGCTCCACGCCGGGGCTGAGCGCGGCGATGTATTCCCTGTTTGCCGTGGCGGAATTTGCGGGCAGGACGCTCGGCGGCGTGCTGCGCTACGCCACGAAGATGCCGAAGGAGAGGCGCTTCGGCTTTGCCTTCGCGGTCTATCAGGTGTACGAGACCATGGACATGCTGCTGCTCTGGCTGCCGTATCCGCTGATGCTGGCGAACCGCGCGATAGCCGGCTTCCTCGGCATAAACAGCGCCACGCTGCGGCTCGCGGCCGTGCAGAGCACGCTGCCGGACCGCCTGAGGGCGAGGGTGAACGCCTTTGAGAGCGTGCTCTACTCTGCGGCCTTCAGCGTGCTGAGCCTGGCTGTGGGCGCGCTCGGCGAGGTCATGGATTTGCGGCTGTGCGTCACGCTCTGTGCCTTTGCGTCCCTGATAATATGCTGGATGACCATATGGCGGCGCCGGCGGGAGATCCGCGCGATGTACGAAAACGCTGCGGAATAGCAAAAAAGCCCCCGCAGGGGCCTTTTACCCTGGAAAGCGCAGAAAACAATAATCCCGCTTTACTGCCTATGCAGCTCGCCCATTTAGCCGGGCTTCGTATCAGTGAGGTGTGAGGGCTGCCCTGGCAGGACATCGACCTTAATGGACAGCATATCACCATTCACCGAAGTATGCGGTATGACTCC
>MHCFR04200__coassemble_421_pt1 | contig 25469 bp, 21 predicted proteins | sample MHCFR04200__metabat2_high_PE_065 | metagenome-assembled genome bin MHCFR04200
CCGCGGTGCGTGCTGGTGATGAAGTCATCGTCGCGCAGGCACTCGCAGACGGCCGGGGCAATGGCCTCCTCGCCGAGATACAGGTGGACAAAGCCGGGTATTTTGCCCTCCGCGAACAGCTTTGCGGCCGTGCTTTCGAAGTCACGTATGCGGCGCATTTTCACATACATGTCCTTCATCTGCTCTTTGCTGATTGCCATTCAATAACCTCCTTTGGTCCAAAAAATTAACTGAATTTCTTGTTTACACCATGCAGCAGCCGCCGTCCACGTGGAGTACCTGGCCCGTTATTTCCCTGGCCAGGTCCGAGGAGAGGAACAGAGCGCCGAACGCTATGTCCTCCGGCTGCTGGGCCCTTCCGAGGGGAATGAGGTTGCGCACGGAATCGTTCCAGTTTTTCTCGCGCTCCTCTTCGCTTACGGCGGTGCGCCCTCCTTCGCTGCCGTGGAAGCCGGTTGCCATCCCGTCGAGGATCTCTTCCCACATCCTCGTGCGGATGATGCCGGGCGCCACGGCGTTCACCCTGACGTTGCAGGGGGCGCCCTTTTTCGCCCCGGCCTGCGTCAGGCTGATGACCGCCGCCTTTGAGACGCAGTAGTGCTCCAGCATGCCGAGGTTTGTGCGCCCGGCTATCGAGGCCGTGGTCACGATATTGCCGCTCCTGCGCGGCATCATGTGCCTTAGGCCGGCCTGGAGCATGTGCGAAGTGCCCATAATGTTGATGTCGAACAACCTGCGTATTTCCGATTCCTCCGCCAGCATGAAGTCATAGGTGGAGATGACTCCGGCGGCGTGCATGATCACGTCGATCCGCCCGTCAAAAAACTCTTCGGCCGCCGTGACGAGATCGTCCACATCCTGTTTCACGGCCACGTCCGTGCGCTTGAAGCCGGAGCGCCTGCCCATGGCCCGGATCTCCTCCACTGTCTTCATGCCTTCATCTTCCCTGCGGTTGCCGATGAACACGTCGGCGCCGCAGTCGGCGTATGCGAGCGCGCAGGCCTTGCCAAGGCCGCGGCCACCTCCCGTCACGAGGACGTTCTTTCCGGTGAAGTCCAGTCTCAGCATTGTTTACATTCTCCTTTCATTTATCAAGAGCCCGGCTCTCTCTTCCGGGCCTTTTCCTCAGATCGCCTTCTTTCCTTGGTTTTATGTCATAAAATCGGCCGGAGCCGCTATTCTTCCACGTAAACCTCCACGGCGGCGACGGCAGCCTCTATGCTCTTGTCGCAGTCGCCGAAGGCGGGGATGCACAGCCCGTCGCACCTCAGCCCGCCGTTCACCGCGACGACCTCGACGGTGCCGACGGGGAAGACCTCCGCGACTTCCTCGCACCGGACCTCCTCCGGCCGGGTCACGGCCACCGTCGCGCGGATAAACACCTGTCTTTTGAAGTCCTTCAGCTCAAGGACCTCCTCCAGCCCGCAAAGGCAGCTGCGGGATATTGCATCCTTTGCGGCCTTCTTCGCGGCCTTGGTCACGTCCTGTCCGTGGAAGTCCGTCCCGAGGCCGAATTCTACGATGAATTTTTTCAGGATTCTCACCTCCGCGAATTATTCGTGCTTCTTACGTTGATATTATAACTTAGCGCATGTAAAATCTCAACATAAAGGCGCAAATTCTCAAAAATTCAGCGTTAGCCATAAAATAGCAATGTACATGTTGCACCATATGCACAAATTGACAGCAAAATAACAAGGACTTGAGATGAATTTCGACAAATTCATCTCAAGTCCTGAGAATTTTATCAGCTTTTCTCAAAGCACGCTGAGAATTGATACTCTATTGCCTCAGGCCGCGCACGTCGATGCCGTAGCGCTTGATGCGCCGGTAGAGCGTGGCGCGGCTTACGCCGAGGCGCCCCGCCGCCTGCTCCACGTCCCCGCCGCAGAGGGTTAGGGCTGCGAGGATCTCGCCGCTCTCCGCGGGGGCGGCGGCCTCTTCGGCGGCCGGCGCGGAGTCGCCAACGGCGAGGTGCAGGCTCTGCGCGCCGAGGACGCTCTCAGGAGTGGAGTAAAACGCGCGCTCGATGCCGTTTTGCAGCTCGCGGACATTGCCCGGCCAATCGTATTCGAGCAGCCCGTCGAGGAATTCCGCTGACATGGTCTTCGGCTCGGCACCGGGCGCGGCGTTGAGCCGGGCGAGGAAGCGCTCGGCGCAGACGCGGATGTCCCCCGGGCGGGAGCGCAGCGGCGGGATTTCCAGCCGCAAGACGTTCAGCCGGTAATAGAGGTCGCCGCGGAAGCGGCCGGAGGCGGCGAGCTCGCCGAGATGCCGGTTCGTGGAGGCGATCAGGCGTATGTCCAGCTCGATCTCCTGCGTGCCGCCGAGGCGGGTTATCCGGTGCGTCTCCACCGCGTGCAGGAGCCTGGCCTGGAACTCGAGCGGGAGCTCGCTTATCTCGTCGAGGAAGAGAGTGCCGCCGTGGGCGAGCTCGAACTTGCCCGGGCTGCCGCCGCGGGCCTGCCCCCCTGGCAGCGCGCCGGACTCGTAGCCGAAGAGCTCGGCGTCCAGCATGTCGCGGTGCAGCGAGGCGCAGTTTACCGCCACGAAGGGCCCGCCGGAGCGGCTGCCGGCGTTGTGTATGGCCTGCGCCACGAGCTCCTTGCCAGTGCCGCTTTCACCCTCGATGAGGATGTTCCCGTCGTAGTGCGCGTAGCGCGCGGCGAGTGAGACGGTTTTTTTCATCTCCGGGTCGGCCGTGAAGATGTCGTCAAAGGTGTACAGCGCGCGGTTGCCGCTCAGTTTGTTCACCGAGGCTATCAGGTGCTTCTGCTTTTTGAGCACCACGTTCAGCGTGGGCGAGCCGAGCGCGGACGAGCTTGTCACCGCCACGGAACACCGCACCACGCCGCCGGAGGTCGTCACGCGCACATCGTCGGCAAAAAAGCCCCCGTCGCGCCGCCAGGCGCGTGCGGCCCAGTCAACATCAGGCAGCAGCGCGCGGAAATCGAGGGAGGAGAGCTGCCCCTTGTCCATGCCGAAGAGCTTGTACGCTGAACTGTTGGCCCAGACGGGCCTGCAGCCCTGGTCGAGCAGCACTATGCTGTCCGCGCTTCCCTCGAGCGCGGAGCGCATCAGCTCGGCGCTGTGCAGCAGCGAGAGCTTGCCCTCTATACCTATCGCGGCGGCGAGCACGACGGCCAGCGTGTGGTCGTGTACGTCCGCCGCCTCGCCGGACATGTTCAGGCAGCCGACGATTTCGCCGTTTTCTCCGTGTATCGGCGCAGCGGAGCAGGTCCAGCCGTGGTGAGTGCGGCAATAGTGCTCCGCGCCGGCCATCTGTATGGCTGTGTTGTAGTCGAGCGCCACGCTTATGGCGTTTGTGCCCACGCTCTGGTTGTCCCAGAGCGCGCCGGGGACAAAGCGGAGGTCCTCGGTCTTGGCCATTATGCTCTCGTCGCCCATCGTCTCGAGCACGTAGCCGACGCTGTCCGTCAGCACCATGAGGAAGCCAGTGCGGCGGACTATGTCGAAAACGCTCTGCATTATGGGCATCGCGGTGTATATGAGCTGGGCGTTGGCCTCGCGTATGCTGCGGAACACCTCGTCGTCCACGCGCCGGCCCAGGCCGCCTATCGGGTTTACCCCGGCGGCGCGGCAGCGCTTCCAGCCCTCGGCCACGGCGGGCTGGACGGACGGGTCCAGCTCCCCCTCATAGACGAATTTCGCCCATATCTCCTCGAGTCTGCGCAAATCCTTCACGCAACCATCCCCCCAATGTGTAAAAAGCCGGGAGCGCCGCAAAATCAGGCGCGCCCGGCATGTATATTATACAGTTTACGTGGGGGATTATCAATCATTGCGGTAAAATTCTCAAAAATTCAGCATATTCGCCATATATTCTGAGACAATATTGGCCTTTGTGCAAAAAATGTCCGCGTCAGGGCAGCGCTTTTGAGACAAGTCAGCCGAAAATCAGGGACAGCACGTCCTCGAGCGCGATGCCTCCGAGCATGGGCCCGAGCTCGAGCGGCTCGAGGGCGCGGCGCACGTCGTCCCTCTCGAATCGGACGCCCCGCAGCGCCTCCTCGACCGGGGCGCAGGGCAGCAGGGCCATGAAGTCGCCGCTGATGTGCGCGCCGCGGATAGCTCCGTCCGACACGTCGAGCGAGACGGCGAGCGTCCCACCGGGGAAGCGGCGCGAGTTTTTGAAGCCGAAATCCGGCGCCCGGCCCCAGGTCCACTCGTAGGAGCGGTATTTCTCCTCCGCCAGGACCCCGACCGCGGCAAGCTCCTCTGGGGCGAGCGACTCCCGCACAAGCCCGGACGCGCCGAGCGCGGCGAGCATGGCGCGGCGGAAATCCTCCACGGTGGTGCCCTCTGGCAGGAAGTCGCATATCTGACCCACGCGTGAGCGGACGCTCTTAGCGGCCTTGGATTCGAATTTCCCCGGGTCCGGGCGCAGCGCGGCGGACATCGTCTCCCTGTCTGTTTTGAAGAGCAGCGTGCCATGGTGCAGGACGCGGCTCCCGCTCAGGCGCTGGGCCGTGCCGGAGACCTTCAGGCCGTTCACGGCGATGTCGTTCCTGCCGGTGGCCTCCGCGGGGACGCCGAGCGAGCGCAGCGCGGCGCACACGGGCTCCATAAAGCGCGCGAGGCTGAAGGAGGAGGAGTCGCCCGCGTCGCCGATGAGGGAATAGTTGATATTCCCCGCGTCGTGGTATACTGCGCCGCCGCCGGTGGCCCGGCGCACTACGCTGATGCCGTGCGACCTGACAAAGTCCACGTCCACCTCCGCTGCGGCGATCTGGTTCAGGCCGAGGACGACGGTGGGGGAGTTCTGCCAGAGTATGAGCCATTCGCCCTCGCGCCTGTTTTCGAGCGTGAACTCCTCAAAGGCGAGGTTGTAGGCCGGGTCGTTGCTGTTGGTTTCAAGGTAGTGCAGCATGGGGGACCTCCGAAGTTTTTTTCAACCAGTATAGAGCAAACCGCCGCCAATGGCAAGATAAAAAGACAGAGGCGCCCGGTCGGTCAAGAACCGGACGCCTCCGCTAAAGAGAGGGGAAAACAATAAGAGAGGAGTAAAAATTAAAGAAACTGCTTATGCCTTACAATCTATGTGAACTCCCGAAGGGAGGTAGACGCTTCAGCCGGCGTAGCTGCCCCATCCGAAATCGTAGTTGTTGTAGCCGCTGTTCTGGGTGGGCGTCGTCTGCGTGTCGGTCTCGTCCGCCGGGCGCTCGCCGAATGTGACGCTCAATGTGAGATACTCGCCGCTGCGGTAGACCGTCATATCCACGGTCTCGCCGGCGGAGTGGAAATTGAGCTCATTGGACAGGTCGTCCCTGCCGCTGATGGTGTAGCCGCCCAGCTCGGTGATGACGTCGCCGACCTTCACGCCGGCGGCCTCGGCCGCGCTGCCCTCCTCAACGGAGTAGACATACGCGCCGGCCGGGAAGCCGTAATACTGCTGGAACTCCATCTGCATGTCCTGCACGGTGACGCCCAGATAGGCGTTGCCGAGGGTGTCGCTCGTGCCGGTTTCGGCGCGCTCGATGATGTTGTTGGCTATCCTGGCCGCATCGTCGATGGGGATTGCGAAATTCAACCCCTCGGTGCCCGCAGTGGAGGCGTTGTCGCCCGTCTTGGCGGTGACCACGCCGATAACATGGCCGTAGGAGTCGTACAGCGGGCCGCCGGAGTTGCCCTCGTTGACAGCGGCGTCAAACTGGAACATGTTTATCTCGGTGCTCACGTCGGTGGAGATGAGCCTGTCGGTGGCGGAGACTATGCCGCTGGTCATGCTGTAGGCCAGCTCGCCGAGCGGGTTGCCCACGGCGTAGACCGTGTCGCCTACGTGCAGGTCGCTGCTGCTTCCGAGCGTTGCGGCGCTAAGGCCCTCGGCGTCGATCTTGAGGATCGCGATATCGTTGTTGCGCTCGAAGCCGACAATCTCGGCGTCGTACTTGGAACCGTCGTGGAGCATCACGCTGACGGTGTAGCCGCCGGTGTAGGCTTCCTCGATAACGTGATAATTCGTCATGATGTAGCCGTCCGGGGTGAGGATGAAGCCGCTGCCGCTCACTGCGCCGGACACAGTCTGTCCGAACCAGTTGGTGGTGGTGATTTCAGTCGTTATGCCCACGACCTGCTGGCAGGCGAGCTGATAAATCTCGTTGCCGGTCAGCACGCCGGTACTTGAGGCGCCCTGGGCAGTTGTAGTGGGTGCGGGCGTGGCGGTAACCTGCGTTATGGGGGTGGTTGTTTCCGCCGTGTTTCCGCTGCCGTTGGACGCGTAGATTATCGCGCCGCCGGCCGCGCCGCCAAGCAGCGCGCAGCAGAGGCAGAGGCTTACGACCTTGGCGAAGCTCATGCCGCCCTTCTTTTTCTCTTTTTCCTTTTTATCTCCGTTATCCCTGGAGTTCGGGACATAGTAATTCTGCGGCGCTGTGGCTTCGCTCTGGGGGGTGTAATTGGCGTCCCTGTAATAGCTGCTGTCCTGCTTGGGATTGGCTATGCGGTAGCTGCCGTCCTCACGGGGCTGTTCGGAGCCATCCTCCGGGGCCGTACTGTCCGTCGGAGCGGTTTCATCGGGGCTCTGGCCGTCCGAGTACCAGCCGCCCTGTTCGGACCTGTTCTCGTTCATGTCGTTATATGTGCTCATGGCTCATGCCTCCATGCTAAGAGTGTTTGAAAGGGAGCTTTACGCTTCTTTCTGTTTACAGCCGCTATAATAGTGCCAAGTTATGACACTGTCATGAACAAACATTCAAATAAATTTGAAGAATCTGAAATTAAACCGTGAACGGCGGCGGCTTGAAGCCGCCGCCGTATTTTTTAAGCGCGGGTGACGCTGTTTATCCACTTCCCGCGGCGCAGATGCGGCAGGCAGAGGAAGGTTTTTGCTATGTCGTCAAAGACGATGCAGACGTACACCGCCTCGATTCCGAGCCCGAAAACCAGCCCGCAGAGCGCAGCAGAGGTCACGCAGATGCAATAGAGCGGCCCCACGTCGACGAGGAGGGCGAATTTCACGTCACCGCCGCCGCGGAACACGCCGACGACGTTGCAGAGGTTCACCGAGCGCAGCGGCATAACGAGTGCGATGAGCAGCAGCATGTATTTTGCTATCCGTCCGGCCTCGGATGAGATGTCCATGAGCGGATAGACAAAGCTGTCAAGCAGTGTTGCCCGCACGGTGAGCAGGAGCAGCATGCTGAAAACGCCCGTGAGGAAGCAGACGAAGTTCAGCGCCACTCCCTTGGCGTAAATCTCGTCGCGGTCCGCGTCGCGGCCTATTTCCCGGCCGATGATTATTGCGGCCGTATTGCCGGAAGCGAGCAGGGCCACCGCGCACATCTTGTCGATGTTGCCGGCGATCGTATAGGCGGCCAGGATGGGCGTGGAGTTATCCATGTGCCCCATGATGATGGAAAAGAGCGTTGTGGCCAGGCTCCAGAGCCCCTCGTTCAGGACGACGGGCAGGGAATAGCGCATGAAATCCGCGGCTATCTGCCGCCCCGGGCGGAGCATGCTGCCCGCGGAAAGGCGCAGCCGCTTGTTTTTGGCGGCATAGATAACGATTACAACGACCTCAAACGCGCGGCTTATCAGCGTTGCCAGCGCGGCGCCGGCGCAGCCCATTGCGGGCGCGCCCCACTCGCCGTAGATGAGCATGTAGTTGAGCACGATGTTCATTGCGCCGGAGACGGTCAGGAGTATGGCGCCGAGGCGGGGATTTTCCATGCTGCGTTGCACGGCGATGTAAACGCCGCTGCAGGCCATGCAGACGTATGAGAAGCCGACGATGCGCGCGTAGTCCGCGCCGGGCTCCCAGAGGGCGCTGTTGTTCGTGAGCACCTGCATTATCTGCACCGGGAAGAAGAAGGCGCAGAGCGCCACAACCGTCGTGAAGGCTATGCTGATGTAATAGCCCATTCCCATGACGCGGTTGATCGCCTCCTGATTGCCGCGGCCGTAATACTGCGCCACGAGCACCCCGGCCCCGCTCTGGATGCCGAAAATCAGCAGGTTTACAACGTAGAAGAGGCTGTTGGCGCTGGACACTGCTGCCAGCTCGACTTCCCCGAGGCCGCCGACCATGAAGGTGTCGGCAAGGGCCATGAAATTTGTAACAAGGTTCTGCAGGACCAGGGGCAGCATCAGCAGCAGCGTTTCCCGGTAAAAGCCCCTGTCCTGCTTCAGGCAGTGCGTTATCATTCCGTCCTCAGCGCCTCCACCGGGTTACGGCGCGCGGCGAAGCGGGAGGGGATAAGGCCTGCGATAAAGGTGAGCAGCATCGAAATCAGCACCAGGGCCACGGCTCCGTAGGCGGGCAGTATGGCGCGCAGCGAGGCGATGCCGGTTAGGTGCTGAACCACGGCGTTGATGGGTATGATGAGCAGCATCGTCACTATGATGCCCAGCAGGCCGGAGGCGAGGCCCTCGATAAGCGTCTCGGCGTTGAACACGTTCGCCACGTCGCGCTTGCTTGCGCCGATGGCGCGGAGTATGCCGATCTCCTTGGTGCGCTCGAGCACGGAGATATAGGTGATGATGCCTATCATGATGCTCGACACGACGAGGGAGATGGCCACGAAGGCTATGAGGACATAGCTGATGGCGTTGATTATTGTGGAGACGGAGCTCATGAGCAGCGCCACATAGTCGGTGTAGCTTATCTGCTGCTCCTCGTCGGCCGAGGTGTTGTATTCGTCGATTATCCTCGCTATCTCGTCCTTGTCGGCGAAGGTGGAGGCATAGAGGTTTATGCTGTCGGGGCTTGCGATGTCTATATAGCCGAGGGTCTCGAGGTTCTGCTCGTAAGTGCTCTCGGAATAGCGCGCAGGCATGAGGTTTTCATAGACGTACTCATACTGCCAGTCGCTCAGGCCGTTTATGGCCAGGGCGGCGGCGAGCTGCTGCTGGCTGAGGGAGGCGAGCTGCTGCCGTGCCGACTCGGAGTATTGCTGCGCCACGGCCTCGCGCGCCATCTCCTCGACATAGCTCATGAGCGTTTCGTCGTCCATCTGCGCGACGTAATCGCGCAGCGAATCGGCGTCGACGCCCATCTCCTCGGCGTAGCCTTCGAGCATCATGCCCTCTATGTCCTCGCGCGTGAGCTCGGAGAGGGCCTGCTGTACTGCGGCGTCGAGATAGTCGTCGGTGGGCGTGCTGCTTATCTCGGTGTAGAGCTCCGCCTGGCCGGCAGTGTCGAGCCCGGCGATGTATCCGTCCACTTCCGCCTTGAGCTCGTCACCGGTGGGCTCTACCTCGTCGCCGGTAGCAAAGGGGAGACCGAGGATCACGTCGGTCTCCGGGGCGGCCATCTGGGCGGAGACAACGTCGCTGCTTTCGGCCTGCTCTATGACGCGGTCGATGAGCTCGCTGGTGTAGCCGATGGCGCCGGACATCATGCCGGCGACGGCGTCCTCGTTCTGGCGGACTATGCCTGAGATCTTCAGAGTTATGCCCACGTCATCGTTTTCATAGAGGTAATCGAGCCCGGCGTCCGTGCCGGAGACGTCGGTGTAGGTGCCGGAAGCGGAATCATAGACATAGTGGTCGTACCAGCCCACGAGCTTGAAGGTCAGCCCGCAGAGCTCCTCATAGCTCCAGCTCTCCACCTCGGCGTCGACCGTCTCGCCGTTCATATAGGCCTCGAGCGAGCTGTTGAGCTCGTCCTCGGTGCGCAATCCGAGCGTGTAGAGCACAAGGTCGCTGACCTCGTTGTTCTGGTTGACTATCAGCACGACCTCGTCGTAGCTCTGCGGCCAGGAGCCGTATATCACGTCGTACTGGTCGAGCAGGGTCTGGTTTATCAGCTCGCCGTTTTCGCCGGGGAGCATCTCCTCCCAGCTCTCAAAGCTCGAGTAGAAGTCACCCATCGTGTTGAAGTAATCGGAGAAATCGCCGCCGTACATGTTGCCGAGCAGCTGGTTCAGCAGCTCCACAACGTCGCTTTTTACAACGCTGCCGCCGGCGTCCTTGGTGTATATGTCGAAGTTGGGGTCGTATACATACTGTATCGCGCTCGTGAACTCGTTTATCCCGCCGCCGTCGGCGTCGAGGAACTCCTTGAAGCTCTTGAGGTCGTTGGTCTCCGTGTCCATGCTCATCAGGTTGTCCATCAGGTCATAGAGTATGACGTTGGAGTATACTGCGTCGAGCTCGTGGGCCTCCCCGTCGCCCGCGGCGCCGGTCATGGCCTCTATCATGCTCGAAAGGTCCGCGGCCTCGCTCTCGATCGTGAGCGGATAGGTGGAGAGCGTGTCCTCCTGGACCTGGTTTATGTAGGTCTGTATGCCGTTGGAGAGGGAGAGTATCAGCGCTATGCCGATGATGCCGATGCTGCCGGCGAAGGCCGTGAGTATGGTGCGGCCCTTTTTAGTCATGAGGTTGTTCAGCGAGAGGCTGAGGGCGGTCAGGAAGGACATGCTCGGGCGCTTTTTGCCCTCGTTCGAGCGCTGGACGGCCTTTGAGCCGTCATACGGGTCGGAGTCGCCGACTATTTCCCCGTCCAGCAGGCGGACGATGCGCGTGGCGTAGCGCTCGGCGAGGTCCGGGTTGTGCGTGACCATGATGACGAGGCGGTCCTGGGCTACCTCCTTCAGCAGGTCCATTACCTGCACGCTCGTTTCGCTGTCCAGCGCGCCTGTGGGCTCGTCGGCAAGAAGGATGTCGGGGTCGTTTATCAGCGCGCGGGCGATCGCCACGCGCTGCATCTGCCCGCCGGACATCTGGTTGGGTTTTTTGTATATCTGGTCGCCCAGGCCGACGCGCTCAAGGACCTTTATCGCCCGCTCGCGGCGCTCCTCGCGCGAGATGCCGGAGATGGTCAGCGCGAGCTCGACGTTTGCGAGCACGCTCTGGTGCGGGATGAGGTTGTAGCTCTGGAACACGAAGCCTATCGAGTGGTTGCGGTAAGTGTCCCAGTCCTTGTCGCCGTAGTCCCTGGTCGAGCGGCCGTTTATCACAAGGTCGCCGCTGGTGTACTGGTCGAGGCCGCCGATGATGTTCAGCAGCGTCGTCTTCCCGCAGCCGGAGGGGCCGAGTATAGCCACGAACTCACTTTCCCGGAAATCAATGGAAACTCCCCGGAGAGCATGAACGGCCGAGTCGCCGGCCGTGTAATCCTTTGTTATGTTTTTGAGCGTGAGCAAGGGAGACCGTCCTTTCATAGCGCGATTTCATACGGTGGCGATTATAACGCGCAAATGTGAATAAATCAAGAAAAATCGCGCCCGAAAGCGCACGTATAAGCGCTCATTGCGTTGACAGGGAGCCCTTTTGGGGGCTATACTTGACACTGCGGGTGAAATTGTATAAATTTCGACTAAATAAAGATAAACGGAGGGACAACATGTCATTTTCTTTCGACGCCGGGAGCTACCGCTACCCCTCAAGGCGGCGCGTGGTCTTTGCCGGGAACGGAATGGTGTGCGCTTCCCAGCCGCTGGCCGCGCAGGCGGGAGTTGACGCGCTGCGCCGCGGCGGCAACGCAGTGGACGCCGTGCTCGCCGCCGCGGGGTGCCTGACGGTGCTCGAGCCGGCGAGCAACGGCCTCGGGGGCGACGCTTTCGCAATAGTCTGGCACAACGGCCGGATGTACGGCCTGAACTCCTCGGGCCCGGCCCCCGCGCTGGCCGACGCGGCCTTCCTGCGGGAAAAATACGGCCGGATGCCCGCCCACGGCTGGTATCCGGTCAACGTGCCGGGCATACCGGCGGCCTGGGCCACGCTGAACGGGCGCTTCGGCCGCCTGTCGCTTGCCGAGACGCTCTCTGCCGCGATCGGCTACGCGGAAGGCGGCTTTCCGGTGGCGCCGGTCTCGGCAAAATTCTGGCAGAGCGGGTGCGAGACCTACTCCGCCCTCGGCGATGAATTCGGGCCGTGGATGGACGCCTTTGCGCCAAAGGGCCGCGCCCCGCGCGCGGGAGAGATCGTGCGCCTCCCGCAGCACGGCGAGAGCCTGCGCGAAATAGCCGAGACGAACGCCGAGAGCTTTTACCGCGGCCGCCTGGCAGGGAAGATAGACGCCGCCTCGAGGGCCGGCGGGGGCTGGCTCCGCGCGGAGGACCTCGCGGAGTTTTACCCCGAGTGGGTGGAGCCGATGAGCGTGGATTACCGGGGCTTCACCGTCCACGAGCTGCCGCCGAACGGCCACGGGCTCGTGGTGCTCGAAACGCTCGCGCTGCTATCCGGTCTCGAGATGGGCTCCGGCGATGCGGGGGACGTGCACAGGCAGATAGAGGCGATGAAGCTCGCCTATGCGGATGGGCTGAAGTACATAGCCGAGCCCTCGGCCATGCGCGTCGCGCCCTCCGAGCTGCTAGGCAGGGAATACCTCGCGAGGCGCCGCGCGCTGATTGGAGATACGGCCCGCGAGCCGGAGGCGGGGGACCCGCACTGCGGCGGCACGGTGTACCTCTGCGCGGCGGACGGGGAGGGCAACATGGTGTCCTATATCCAGTCCAACTACATGGGCTTCGGCTCCGGCATAGTGGTACCGGGGACGGGCATAGCGCTCCACGACCGGGGCTGCAACTTCTCGCTCGAGGAGGGCGCGGCGAACTGCCTCGCCCCGGGCAAGCGGCCGTACCACACTATAATCCCCGGCTTCCTCACCAGAAACGGCGAGGCGGTCGGCCCCTTCGGCGTCATGGGCGCTTTCATGCAGCCGCAGGGCCACGTGCAGGCCGTGATGAACATGATTGACTACGGCTGCAACCCGCAGGAGGCGCTCGACGCGCCGCGCTGGCAGTGGAAGGGCGGGAAGAGCATAGAGCTCGAGCCCGGCTTCGACGGCGCCATAGCGGAGGAGCTCAAAAGGCGGGGGCATGAGGTCTCCGTGGGCGACCCGTACGAGTTCGGCCGCGGGCAGATAATACTGCGCGACGAGAACGGCACTCTCTGCGGCGCCACGGAGCCGCGCACCGACGGCGGCATCGCCGCATATTGAGGCAAAATAAAAATAACAGCGCCCGGCACACCGTCCACAGACGGCCGCCGGGCGTATTTTTGCTCCGGGGCGGATTCGGCGCGCTACTCCGCGAGCTCCTTCAAGGTGTCCCCGGAAATGCGGTAAACTGTCCAGTCGGTCATCGGCTCGGCCCCGAGGGACAGGTAAAAGCCTATACTGGGCTTGTTCCAGTCGAGGCACCACCATTCCAGCCTGCCGCAGCCGCGTTCCACCGCTATGGCAGCCAGCTTTTTCAGCAGGGCCTTCCCATAGCCCCGGCCGCGGAACTCCGGGCGCACATACAAATCCTCAAGGTAAATGCCTGCCCGGCCGAGGAAGGTTGAAAAATTGTGGAAGAACAGCGCAAAGCCGACCTCCCCGCCGCCCTCCATCAGGAAAATAACTTCTGCCTTCTGCCTGTCGAACAGCCATTCTTCCAGCGTTTTTTCGTCCGCAACCACCTCGTCCAGCAGCTTTTCATAGGCGGCAAGCTCCTTTATGAAGCGCAGGATAAGGGCGGTGTCCTTCCGTTCAGCGTATCTGAAAACCATGTGCCTTACCTCCGTAAATCTTTCCGCGCCGCGCGGCGGGCGCTCACCCCAGCCCAAGTATGAACACCACCAGCGCCATGACCGGCAGCACGGTCCAGGAGATATACCGGCCGGCGATTTCCCAGTCCGAGGGCTCCGCCTTATCCGCGTTGCGGATCGAGAAGGAAAGCTGCCAGCGGAACAGCTCGTCCGCGTACAGTATGGATGCCGCCGTTATAAGGCAGGCGAAAACGCCGGCGAAATAGCCCCACCAACTGCCCTTGTGCGTCAGCTCCGGGCCGGACATGAGCTCGAGCAGGGTGTGCGCGCCGGGCTCCATCGGGTCGACTGCGTTCCCGCTGCCGTCTATCACCGTGCCGTCGCTCGTCACCGCCACGATGCCTATGGATGCCGGGTCCCCGTCCTCGTCATAGAGCCGGAAGGAATTGCCGCTGTCCAGCACGCCGCCGCGGAAGATGACTTCATCCCCACAGCGCACCTCCAGCCCCGTCATGTGCTCGGACAACTCGTACCCCTCCGGGACGGCGGAGGGGTCCTCCCGCGCGGTGTAGGGGCCGTAGAGCGTGTTCCCGAGCCTGAATTCCACGCTGCCGTCATCATACACGGTGAACACGGCGCTCTCGCCGCCGATCCTGCCGGAATACGCCGTGCCGCCGTTTTCCCCGGAGGGGACGAGGATGGCGCCGTGGTACTCATAGCCCACGCGGCCGGTGGTGACGGCATAGAGCGCCGTGAACACAAGGATCATTGCGGCCATGGCGATGAGCACGGCCTTCTGATAGCGGTCCAGGGCTTTGAGCTTTGCTGACAAGGCGGCGCCTCCGTTCATAATATGATTTATCCCTGATTGTAGCACAATCAGGGATAAATTGCTATAGAATTGCTGTTTGCAGGCTGTAAAATCCGCGTGTGGCGCAGGATTTACAAATTTTCAAACCTCCGCGACCCGCCGCGGCCGAGGTAGGCGTACATCAGCGCGCAGGCTGCGGCGAGCAGCGCGGCACAGGCGTAGAGGTACGCGGTGACGCCTATCACGCCGTCGAGAGCTACGACATAGAGGACGACCGGCGCGGCCAGCACGGCCCAGCAGCCGAACATTGCTATCATGACGGAGGCGCTGTTTTTTATGACGGCGGTTTCGTTGATGTAATCGAACTTGGGGAAGCGGAGGTTCGTGACCACGCCGAGCAGCGCGCCGAACACGCACATCAGCGCGGGGATGAGCACGACGGCCGCAGCGCCGGCGGCGTCCATGGGCAGGGCGATCACGCAGCAGGCGGAGGCGATCAGCGTGGGCGGCAGGGCTATGACGAGGTGGAGGTTCACCTTGCTCATGAGTATGGCGCGCGGGGTGACGGGCAGGCTCTTGAGCAGCCAGAGCGTTTTCCCCTCGAGCGAGATGCTCGGCGCGCTTATCACGTCGGTGGCGCAGAGGAAGCAGAGCGCGATGATCAGGAACGCCGCTGCCAAGCCCTCGGGCAGCATCGCTGCGAGGGGCATGAGCGTGTCCCGGTAGATTATGAGCGCCACGGCGGCGGCTATGGTGAGGATGGAGCCGAAGGAGGCGTTCAGGATGTACATGCCGTTGGCGGCGAAGTGCCGCAGCTCCTTTTTGAGCAGTGCGGCCGAAGCGCTGCTTACGGCGAGCTTCTGCTCGCGGTAGACGGCCTTTTTCGCCGTGGGGCGGCGCGTGGTGACCGCGAGGAAGCCGCGCGAGAGCACGGCGTAGACTATGGCGAAGGGCACGACGCAGCAGGCGGCGAAGCCCGCGAGCTGGACGAAATTGCCGTCCGCGATCGCCTGCCCGAAGGCGTAGGCGGGATAGACCGCCGACATCGCCCCGGCCACCTCGGCGCCGTTTGCGATGAGCGACGTGAGCAGGTCGTTCATGTTCATGTATACATAGAAGTAGGCCGCGAGGAAGATGAGGTAGAGCACCATCGTGATGATGGTCTTGTTGCGCATCCGTGAGCTTATCGCGGCGAGTATCCACGCGAAGAGGCAGGTGAAGCACATGACGAGCAGCGGCAGAAGCAGCGCGCTGAGCACTGCGGCGGCTATGCCGGCGCCCGTGAAGCCTATCTGCATGCCCCAGGCAACGAGCGCGGGCAGCAGAACGATGAGCTCGAGCGCGTAGTTTATGAGCAGGAGCATGACCATGCGCGCGCCGAGGATGAACTTCGGCTTTATGGGCATTGCGAGCAGGAGCTCATTGTCCCGGGCGGCGAAGAGCTGCTGCTGCGCCGTGAACACGCTGCCGATGAAGCAGAGCGCAAAGGCGGTGAGCGCCGCGAGTGCGAAATAGAACCAGTCGAGCCCCATGGAATCGAGCGGTCCGGCCAGCACATAGAACATCGCGCCGCAGGCGAACAGGAGCACGAGTGCGACGAACACAAACAGCACCGCAATCATCGCGCCGCCGGCCACCGAGCGCTTCTTGTCGCCCTTGGACGAGCGCATGAGCGAGGCTATGACGCTCGAGAGCTGAACTCTAAGCAGGGCCTTGAACATAGCTCACTCCTCCTCCAGCTCGAGGAAGACCTCCTCGAGGGAATCGTCGCCGCGCACCTCGTCCATCGTGCCGGAGCGGATGAGCCGCCCGCCCTTGATGATCGCCACCATGTCGCAGAGCTTTTCGGCCACCTCGAGCACGTGAGTGGAGAAGAATATGGCCCCGCCCGCGTCGCAGTGCTCGCGCATGATGCCCTTGAGCTTGTGCGTCGCCACAGGGTCGAGCCCGACGAAGGGCTCGTCCATGATTATGAGCTTCGGCGAGTGCACCAGCGCGGAGATTATGGCGAGCTTCTGCTTCATGCCGTGGGAGTAGGCGGAGATCGGCTCGGCGAGGTCGCCGGTGAGCTCGAATAGGTCTGCGTATTTGTGTATGCGCTCCTGCCGCTCGGCCTGCGGCACGCCGAAGATGTCGCAGACGAAGTTCAGGTACTTGATGCCGGAGAGGAAGTCGTACAGATCCGGGTTGTCGGGGATATAGGCGAGCACGCGCTTGCACTCCATGGGCTCTTTTTTGACGTTTTTGCCGTCGATGTAGATCTCGCCGGAGTCAAAGCTCATGATGCCGCAGCAGGCCTTTATGGTAGTGGTCTTGCCCGCGCCGTTGTGGCCTATGAAGCCGTAGATCTCCCCGGGGCGGATGTGCAGTGAGAGGTCGTCCACGGCCTTTTTGTCGCCGTAGGTCTTGGTGAGGTGCTCGATTCTGAGCATGGTCAGGTCCTCCTTGTGTTTGTTGGCGGCGATAGTTTGCCGCGAAATATTCAAGAAATTATCAACTTCGGCCATGCGGCCGCGGGCAGAGCGCGCCCTCCGGGCGCGAGGCGGGTGCAGGGAATAGGCTTCCTGCAACGCCCTTCTGAGAGATTTCTTTTTGTCTTGTCAAAAAGAAACCCCTCAGACTCCAAAGAAAAGACGCTTTGGTGCAAATCGGAGCCAAAAGTCGGCTATCACTCAACTTTACGGAATCGTTAAGTAGTCATCCCGTAGGGTGAATGACGTGAGCCATCAAAACCGTGCATTGCTCCCTGCGGTCGCGGCACTAACGGGTAGTTGTCGGGACACCCTCGCCGCAGAGCGGTGCTCTGCCTCCACACGCAGTGTGGCTACCGGACGCCGCCCAGCGCCTCCCTGAGTTCGTTATAAAACCCCTCCGTCTCTTCCGGCGTTTTCAGCGAGAACACCCACGCGCCGTCCGCCGTTGTTATCGCTATGAACGGCGGCTGGCTCTGGTTCAGGCTCACGGTGCAGCGGCCGTAGCCCTCGACCTCATACCAGCCCTCGGAGAGGAAATAGACGCCTATGCCGCTGATTTTACTGATCGGAGGCAGCTCCTTGAGCAGCTCTAAGGACGAGATGCCGGAAAGCGGCACGTCGAACTCCGTGAAGAGGTGGCTGAAATGCAGCGTGCCGTCGGTTATCTCCGCGCGCCGCGGCGTGAAAATTGCGAAGAGGATGAATGCCGCTATCGCCAGCAGCAGAATCACAGTGAAAACAATCCGCGCGTTGAGATTGCCCTTGCGCTCTTTCATGTTATTTCCTCCTGTATTTTTCAAAGGCCTTCTCCACGTCGAAGTGTACTTCCCTGAAAAAGAGTATAAGCCACACTGCGAAAGCGGCTATGGCACAGTACTGCGAGACGAGCAGCGAGAGCGCGGCCCCGGCGGCGAGCACCGCCGCCCAGAGCAGGAAGGAGTTGCGCTGGTCACGGCTCATGCGCGCCGTGTCATAGAGCGCGCGCTTTTCCCGCGGCAGGGTGTTGAATCCGCTGATGAGCATGGCTGCCTTCTCCTTCAGCGCGGCGAAAAGCGCTCCCATCAGCAGGAACAGCCCGCCTAAAAGCGAACACATAACGGCCCCGATATTCATGGCAGCGCCTCCCTGAGTTCGTTATAGAAGCTCTCCGTCTCCTCCGGCGTTTCGAGCGAGAAAATGCGCGTAAATTCCGGCGTGGTCACCGCGATGAAGGGCGGCTCCTCGGGATTCAGGCTTATCCGCGCGTTCTCATAGCCCTCCACGGTGAAGCGCCCCTCGAGCAGGTTCGGCATCCCCGTGCCGGCCACGCGCCGGGAGGAGGGCAGCTCATAGAGCAGCTCGAGGTCCGTGATTTCCGACAGGTTTACCTCGTATTTTTCGGTGAAATGCTGAAAATACAGCATCCCGCCCTCGATGTTCGCCTCCCGCGGGGCGTCGAAGCCCGCGGCCTGGCAGACGCCGAACACCATCATGCCCACGAGCAGCAGCGCCGTGCCGATGATTATTGCGCGCCCCGCCGGGCGGGCGACATTCACGCCCATGCCGGAGCCGGTGCGGTCGTTTACGAAGAGGTGGCGGTCGTTCGGGTTGTTGTAAAACAGCCCCCAGAGCCAGAGGTCGTCCTCGTCGGCATAGCTCCTGCTCCTGCGCGCTGCGGTCAGGCGCTCCTGCGCGCGGCGGACGGCGAACTCCGTGGAGAGGCAGAAGGCGATAAGCCCGATCATGTAGGCCGCGGTCAGCAGCAGGGACCAGAGCTCGTTATCCCTGAGCAGGTAAAACACCAGCGCGAAAACTGCTGTCATGTACACCGTCCCGAGCAGCATCTTGCCCCAGTTGTAGCGCCGCACGCGCGTCAATGCCGCGTTCAGCTCGCTGTCGGAGTCCACCACGTCCCCGCGCTGGCGGTAGATCAGCGGATGGAGCGCGAGGCATATCAGGCAGACGAGCACGACGCTCCCGGACCAGATCGCGCCGCCGAGGCGCTCAGCGGCGTCGCCGGAGAAGAGCGAGAGGAAAAACGGCACGAGCGAGACGACGACCGGCGGGACGAACAGCCAACGGCTCAGGCGCCGTCCCGGCTCCGCGGCGGCCTTGAGGTCTATCACCACGCTGCCGGAATAGGGCGTGCGCCAGCCCTCGGCGTCCTTCAGCGCGCGGAGCTTCCTGTTTGCACGGGCGTAGATGACATAGGGGACGAACACGACGACGGGCAGCAGCACGAGCGTGGCAACGAGCACGCCGTTGTCCCCTCCTAAAAAGCACGCCGCGATGAAGACGGCGCTGGCCGCGCCGCACCAGAGCCACTGCGCGCGCTTGTAGCGATGCGCGACACCCTCCACGCGCTTATCGTGCTGCGCGGCGTAGGGCAGAGTGACGCCGAGGATGATGTTCTTCTTCACCTTGGCCTCGTTTGCCATCAGCAGGCTTATGAGCGGCACGATGGGGTATAGCAGCACAAAAAAGATGATCTTGTACGTGATGTCAGCCATTTTCCCCGCCTCCTTCCCTGTACGCGCCTCGGCAGAGCGCGGCGAACTCGTCCTCGCCCATCCCGGCGAGCCGCGCCTCCGCCGCTATCACGCGCAGCGCGCCCATGTAGCGTTCAGGGAGGGCGCCGGCTCCGCGGGAGCCGTTCACGACGGTCCCACCACGGCGATCCGTCGTGATGTACCCTTCCTGCTTCAGGAGGGAATACGCCTTGCTGACGGTCATCATGTTCACGCCCGACTGCTCCGCGAGGGCGCGGATAGTGGGTAGCTTCTCCCCCGGCGCGAGCTCGCCGGAGGCTATGCCGAGCACGATCTGGTTGCGTATCTGCAAATATATCGGCAGCTTGCCGGAAAAATCGAGGCTCAGCAGCATGGACGACCCTCCTTTGTGTCTTATTTGCATTACTTAGTATAATGCAAATAAGACACACTGTCAAGAGCGGAAACTCTCTGCATATACTGTGTGCTGCGGACTTGGCGGAAGCGCGGGCGCGGAGCTTTGCGCAGCATTTACGGCTGCCGCGAAGGGACGGGAAAACGGCACATTCCAAGGCGGTGTGAAAATCCCGGCCCCGCTGGATTTCTGGCGGGGCCGGGGCGTAACAAACTGGTTTTAATTGGGCTTATAGCTGTCCTTCAGGGCGACAGCGCGGTTGAAAACGGGGTGCTCGGGGGTGGAATCGCGGCTGTCCCGGGCAAAATAGCCCTGGCGGAGGAACTGGAAGTGTGTGCCGCTCTCCTCGCCGGCGAGCATCTTCTCTATCTTGCAGCCGGTGAGCACCTCGAGGCTGTCCGGGTTCAGGCAGTCGAGGAAATTCTTGTCCCCGGCGTCCGGGTCGGGGTCGGAGAAGAGGTTGGAGTAGAGCCGTACCTCGGCGTCCACGCAGTTGCCGGCGTCCACCCAGTGGAGCGTGGCGCCCTTCACCTTGCGGCCGTCCGCCGGGTCGCCGCCGCGGCTTTCGGGGTCGTACTCCGCGAGGACCTCGGTGACGTTGCCCTCTTCATCCTTGACGAATCCGGCGCAGCGGATGAGGTACGCGCCCTTCAGGCGGCACTCAAGGCCGCAGCTCTCGCCGTCCTCGCCGGGGCAGAGGCGCTTATATTTCGGCGCGCGGTGCTCCATGAAGTCGTCGTGCTCGATATACAGGTGGCGGGAGAAGCTGACCCTGCGCGTCCCGGCCTCGGGGTCGTTGGGGTTGTTCTCTATCTCAATCTCCTCGCTCTGCCCCTCGGGGTAGTTCACGATGGTGAGCTTGAGCGGGCGCAGCACGGCCATCGCGCGCTGCGCGTGGGCGTTCAGATCCTCGCGCAGGCAGTGCTCGAGCAGGGCGTAATCGACCGTGTTCGGCACCTTGGCCACGCCTATGCGCTCGCAGAAATCACGTATCGAGCGGGAGGTGTAGCCCCGGCGGCGCAGTCCGCAGAGCGTGGGCATCCGCGGGTCGTCCCAGCCGGAGACATAGTGCTCCTCGACCAGCTTGCGCAGCTTGCGCTTGCTCATGACGGTGTAGTTTATGCCCAACCGCGCGAACTCGATCTGCCTCGGCTTGCAGGGGACTGAGACGTTGTTCACGACCCAGTCGTAGAGCGGCCTGTGGGCCTCGAACTCCAGCGAGCAGAGCGAGTGGGTGATGCCCTCCAGGGCGTCCTGGATGGGGTGGGCGAAGTCGTACATGGGATAGATGCACCACTTGTTGCCCTGGCGGTGGTGCTCAAAGTGGCGGATGCGGTAGATGACAGGGTCGCGCATGTTGAAGTTGCCGCTGGCGAGGTCGATCTTCGCGCGCAGGGTGTAGGTATTGTCGGGGAACTCGCCGGCCCTCATGCGGCGGAAGAGGTCGAGGCTCTCCTCCATGGGCCTGTCGCGCCAGGGGCTGCGGGCGGGGGTGTTCACGTCCCCGCGGTACTCCCTGAACTGCTCGGGCGTCAGCTCGCAGACATAGGCGAGGCCCTTTTTGATGAGCTCCTCGGCGTACTCGTAGGTCTGCTCGAAGTAGTCGCTGCCGTAGAAGAAGCGGTCGCCCCAGTCAAAACCCAGCCAGTGGATGTCCTCCTTTATGGAGTCCACGTATTCGGTGTCCTCCTTGGCGGGGTTGGTGTCGTCCATGCGCAGGTTGCAGATGCCGCCGAAGCGCTCGGCGGTGCCGAAGTCGATGATGAGCGCCTTGCAGTGGCCGATGTGCAGATAGCCGTTGGGCTCGGGCGGGAAGCGGGTGTGTACCTGCTTGCCCTCGAAGCGCCCGCCGGGCGCGAGGTCCTCGGCTATGAACTGCTCGATAAAGTTGCGGGAAGTGTCGTCCATACTCTCACCCTTTTGATTTTAGTGATACCGACACATTATACATGATAATATCGTGGTTTACAACGGGGAAATGATATTATATAATCAATTACAGCGTTTCATTCAGAAGGAGGCACTGGCTTGGACGAGGTTTTTGACATACTGATAATAGGCTCGGGGCCCGCGGGCGTCTCCGCGGCGCTCACCGCGCGCCACCGCGGCAAGACGGCGCTTATAATAACCACGGCGCCGGAGGATTCCCCGCTCTACCGGGCCGAGCACGTCGACAACTACCCCGCAATGCCGGGTGCGACGGGCGCGGAGCTCGTCGAGGCCTTTGTGGCGCATGCGGAGCGCTCGGGCGTCAAGTTCGCGCGCGGCCGGGCCCTGGCCGTGGCCGACATGGGCGGCGTTTTCGGCGTGAGCGTGGGCAGCGGGTTTGTCCAGGGGCGCGCGGTCGTGCTCGCCTGCGGGCTGACGCGCGCGAAGCCCTATCCGGGCGAGGCGGAGCACCTCGGCCGCGGGGTGAGCTACTGCGCCACCTGCGACGGCATGCTCTACCGCGGCAAGCGCGTGGCCGTCATCGGCCTCTCGGCCGACGCGCCGGAGGAGGCGGAGTATCTCAGTAGCATAGGCTGCGAGGTGGAGTACTTCGACGCTAAGCGCGCGAAGCGCTATGAAATAAAGGGCGGGGAGCGCGTGGAAGCCCTGGTGGCCGACGGGGTTGAGTATCCCGCGGAGTGCGTCTTCATCCTCCGCAGCGGGCTCGCGCCGGATTCGCTCCTGCCGGGGCTCGGGCTGGAAAACGGGCACATCAAGGTTGGGCCGGACATGTCCACGAACATCCCGGGCGTCTTTGCCGCGGGGGACTGCACCGGCGCGCCGTATCAGGTGGCCAAGGCCGCCGGGGAGGGGAATATAGCCGCTCTCTCGGCGTCAAAATATATAGAGAACAAACGACAGGAGGAAAAATAAGATGGCTATAGAGCATCTGACAAAAGAGAACTTTGACGAAGTGACCGGCTCCGGCCGCTGCGTGGTGGACTTCTGGGCCACCTGGTGCGGTCCCTGCCGCATGCAGGCGCCCATCCTCGACGAGGTTGACATGGCGCTCGACGGCCGCGCGAAGGTCTGCAAGGTGGACGTCGACGAGCAGCCCGAGCTGGCGAGCCGTTTCGGCGTTATGAGCATACCGACGCTTATCTATTTCCAGGACGGCAAGGTCACCGGCAAGGCCGTGGGCGTGCAGTCGAGAGTGCAGGTGCTGGCCGCGCTCGGGGAGTGAGCAAAAAAGTAAAGCCGCGGATTTTCATCCGCGGCTTTAATATTGCCTGGAAAGGCCCCGAGGGCCTTTCCAGGCAAAAAGTTACCCCGGCCGCAAGCGGCCAATGGGACGTGCGCTGCGCTCTGCGCCTACAGACGCCCCGCGCCGCTTGGCGGCGCGCTATGCTCCGGCGCAGCAGCAGCCGCCGCCGCCGCCGAAAATATTATTGATTCCCCTTTGCTGCGCACAACTAAGCGTGAGCGAAACTTTCTGACAGTCAAAATGCAGCGGCAACGCGGCGCACATAATCCGGCAGTGCGAGCTCGAACGCCACGCCGTCGCGCCTCGGCGTGCCCTGGCGGTAGGTGTATTCGATGCTGTCCGCCACGAGGGAGCTGGCGAGCTCGAGCGCCGTCCCCACCGGCGCGCCGCGGGTGAGCAGCGCGGCGAAGGCGGAAGCGAAGATGTCGCCCGTGCCATAGAACACGCCCCCGAGCTCCGGCCGCATTGCGGAATAGCGCCGCGCGCTCTCGCGCTCGAGCACCACGGTGCCTATCTCCCCGGCGCCGGTGTGCACGCCGGTGACGGCTATTATCCGCGGGCCGAGGGCAGAGAGCCCCTCGAAGATACGCTCGATATACTCCCCGCTGTGCGGCGCGGGGCGATACTCCTCGCCGGAGAGCAGCGCTGCCTCGGTTATGTTGGGAGTGATGACGTCCGCGCGCGCACACAACCGGCGGAAGGTGTCCCTCATGTCGTGGCCGAAGCCGGCGTAGTAGCTGCCGTTGTCAGCCATGGCCGGGTCGCAGACTATCAGCGTGTCCTCGCCGGCTATCAGGTCATAGACCTCCTCCAAAACGCGCTCCTGCGCCGTGGAGGCGAGATAGCCGGAATAGATCCCGTCGAATTTTATCCCAAGCGAGTGCCAGTGCCGCGCGATGGGCAGCATCTGGTCCGTCAGGTCCCGGCGCGTCCAGCCCGTGAACTCGCCCGTGTGCGTGCTCAGCAGGGCGGTGGGGATGCACGAGCATTCCACGCCCGTGGCCGAGACCACCGGCAGCGCAACGGTGAGCGAGCACTTGCCGAAGCCGGAGATGTCGTGAACGGCGGCTATTCTTTTGACTCTTTCCAAGCTTTCCATGGGCGCTATTTTACCACACATTCCGCGCCGGGGCAAGGCGCGCGGGGAACCTTTGGAGCAGTTGTACGTCCAAATGCTGTGACGGCGGCGCAATTTTGCCAATTTACTTGAAATCCGTTGGGAAATGCGTTATTATGTCAACGAAACCACAGCAACGGAGGTCCCAAACCATATGAAAAAGCGCAGCTTTTCCGGCAGGGTGCTTGCGTTATTGCTTGCGCTGCTCTGCGCCGCGCCGATGCTGCCGGCGCTGTCCACGGAGGCCCAGGCGGAGATAACCCAGTCGCAGATAGACGCCCTCGAGGCCGAACGGGACGAAATAAGGGCCCAGCGCGAGGAGATGCAGGCGGGCATCGACGAGCTCGAAGGGGAGCACGCCAGCCTGCTTGAGCAGAAATACGCCCTCGACGCACAGAACGAGCTCTACCGCCAGGAGCTGGAGCTGATAGATGAGCAGCTTTCGCTCTATACGCAGCTCGTGGCGCAGAAGGAGCGCGAAGTGCAGAGCGCTACCTCCGCCGAGACGGAACAGCTCGCCGCCTATAAGCGCCACGTCCGCGCGCTGGAGGAGGACGGCAACTATACATATCTCGCCATAATCTTCGGCTCGTCCAGCCTCGGCGAGCTGATAAGCAACCTCGACATGATAGGCGAGGTCATGGAAGCCGACCGGCGCATCTATGACCAGTACACCGCGGCGCGAGAGCAGAGCGAAGAGGTGCAGGCCGAGTACACCGCCATGCTCGCCGCGCTCGAAGAGAAAAACGCTGAGTATGAGACCGAGCGCGCCGAGCTCGAAGAGCGCATAGACGAGGCCAACCAGCTCATCGTCCAGCTCGAGGAGGAGATACAGACAAATACAGAGCTCTATCTCGAGGTCGTGGCTCAGGAGGAGGCCCTCGAGGCGGACATACAGCAGATGATAGCCGACTTCGAGCGGCAGGAGGCCGCAAAGAACATCCAGAGCACCGGCACGTATATCTGGCCGCTGCCGGGCTACACGCCGGGCACGAGGACGTACGGCTACCGGATGCACCCGATCCTCGGCTACATGCGCTTCCATTCCGGGCAGGACATCGGCGCGCCGAGCGGCACGGAAATCCTTGCGGCGGACAGCGGAGTGGTAAGCTACTGCGGCTGGAACGGCGGCTATGGCAACTGCGTCATGATAAACCACGGCGGCGGGCGCGTCACGCTGTACGCGCACATGAGCGCGTATAACTGCAGCTACGGCCAGACGGTGACCCAGGGCGACGTTATTGGCTACGTTGGCTCGACGGGCATGTCCACCGGCCCGCACCTGCACTTCGAGGTGAGGATAAACGGCTCCACGGTGGACCCGATGCAGTATTTCAGCGTCGGGGGCTGATATCGGTTTTGTAAAAAGCGGCGGGCGCGTTGAGAGCCCGCCGCTTTTTGCCGCAGATCTGTGACATATAAAAAATTCTGCCACATCCCCCGTTTTCTGTTGACATCTCACCGGCAGGATGGTAAACTTAGCTGTAAAGGGTAAATTGAACGGCGTACGCCGTTCGCACTTCATCCCGAAAGATGAAGTGATAGCCTTTAAGTACC
>MHCFR04200__coassemble_424_pt1 | contig 25294 bp, 24 predicted proteins | sample MHCFR04200__metabat2_high_PE_065 | metagenome-assembled genome bin MHCFR04200
CCGCATTATCGCCGCCGGTAACGCTTTCCGTATTATAGCGTGGAGTAAAGGAATTTTCAATTATCGTTTTTCATGATTTAAGGCACATGGCTGAAAAGACGTAAAGCCATGCGGCAAGGCTTTGAAGTCAGGCGCAGCCGGGCCCATGGTATCCTTCCGGTAACTATACCACAATATTGTGCGTACTTTACGGTTAAAAAAGCCGGGCTTATAATCGTGGCAGAACGAAACAGGCGGGCAGGGCCGCGGAAAGGAAAGGGCATGAACAAAGCTGGATTTGCCGTTGACAGGGAAAAATGCCTGGGCTGCGGGCTGTGTGTCAGGGTCTGCCCGGGCGCCGTGCTGAGACTTGAGGGCGGCGCGCCGGTGATCGCGGACTTTGAGAACTTCGGCTGGAACGGCTGCTGGAGGTGCGAGCACTGCCTTGCCGTGTGCCCCGCCGGGGCGATATCGGTTTTGGGCAAGACGCCGGAAGGGAGCCTGCCGCCGGCGCCGGAGGGCGCCGCGGAGACGCTCGATGCGCTCATAGCCAACCGCCGTTCGTGCAGGCGCTACCAACGGCGGAACGTGGACGGGAAAATCATAGACGGCATGCTCTCACAGCTCGCCAACGCGCCGAACGGCGGCAACAAGCAGCTCGTAGAGTTCACGCTGCTCGACGACATGGAGAGCACGGAGCGCTTCCGCCGCGCCGCGTACCGGCGCATGGAGGAGCTTGCCGCCCGGGGCGTGTATCCCCGCGGCTTTGATAAGGCGTCCTACGCCGACATGAAGCGCTGGGAGGCAACGGTCCGACCGGATATGCTCTTGTGCGGAGCGCCGCACCTGCTCATCCCACACGCGCCGCGGGGCTCCGGGGAGCCGGTGCGGGATACTATGATCGCCGCGGCGTATTTTGAGCTGCTCTGCGCCTCCCGCGGGCTCGGAGCGGTTATGATGACCTTCCCACTCGACGCGCTCGAGAACATGCCGGAGGTAAAGGCGCTGCTGGAAATACCCGAAGACCACTACACCGGCGTGATAATAGGCTTCGGCTACCCGGAAATACGCTACGCTCGCGGGTCGCAGAGAAAAACAGACGAGAGCCGGATACACCGGCTGCGGATTTAAGGAGGCAAAAACCATGAACGCTGAGAAATGCCTGAGGATGCTCCGGGAAATAAAGGACGTGTCCTTTGCCACGGTCGACGAAAACGGCGCGCCGCAGGTGCGTATTATAGACGTGATGCTGGTCGACGGGGGCGCGCTCTATTTCTGCACCTCGCGCGGGAAGGACTTCCACGCCCAGCTTATGCGCGACGGCCGCGTGGCGGTGACGGGGCTGAACAAAAACTGGCAGATGGTGCGCCTGAACGGCCGGGCAAGGCGGCTTGAAAACTCCCGCGAGTGGATAGACCGCATCTTCGAGGCCAACCCCTCCATGAACAGCGTCTACCCCGGCGAGAGCCGCTATATCTTGGAAGCGTTCTGCATAGACGAGGGTGAGATGGAGTTTTTCGACCTCGGCACCGAGCCGATAAACCGCGAGAGCTTTACCTTCGGCTCCGCGAAGGCAAAGCCGAAGGGCTTTTTCATCACGGACAGGTGCATAGGCTGCGGCATCTGCGCCGCGAACTGCCCTCAGCAGTGCATAAGCGAGGGGACGCCGTATGTAATAGCGCAGGAGCACTGCCTGCACTGCGGGCTCTGCCATGAGAACTGTCCCGCCGGGGCGGTGGTCAGAAGGGAGGAGACTGAATGATTTCCGACATGTTCGAGCTGTTCGCCGGGCGGTGGGACTTCTTCGCCGGGCTGCTCTGGGAGCACCTGCTCATCTCGCTGACGGCCATAGCCATCGCCGTCGTTATAGGCGGCGCGGCCGGAATAGCGATAAGCGAGTTCACCCGCGCGGCTAAGCCTACGCTGGCTGTCATAAACTTCCTGTACACGATACCCTCCATCTCCATGCTGGGCTTCCTGATACCCGTCTCCGGCGTGGGCAACGCCACGGCGGTCATCGCCCTCACCGTGTACGCGCTGCTGCCCATGGTGCGCAACACACACACCGGCATAACGAACGTCAGCCCGGCGATAATAGAGGCGGCGCGGGGCATGGGCTCCACCCGCTGGCAGATACTTTACAAGATCAGGCTCCCGCTGGCAATGCCGGTCATCATGAGCGGCATACGCAGCATGGTCACGATGACGATAGCCCTCGCGGGCATAGCGAGCTTCATCGGCGCGGGCGGCCTCGGCGTGGCCATCTACCGCGGCATCACGACGAACAACGCCGCGATGACCATGGCCGGAAGCCTGCTCATCGCCGTGCTCGCCCTTGTGATGGACTTCCTGCTCGGCCTGGCGGAGCGCCGGATAAGGAAAAAGCGCGCCGCGAACAGGAAATCCGCGCGGACCGCGCTCGCCGTGGCGGCGCTCGCCTGCCTCGCGGTCGCCGCCGCGCTCTTCGGCGGCAGCGCCGGAGAGACCATAAACGTCGCCACCAAGCCGATGACCGAGCAGTACATCCTCGGCGAGGCGCTCGACATCCTCATCGAGCAGGACACGGATCTGAACGTGGAGCTCACGCAGGGCGTGGGCGGCGGCACGTCGAACATACAGCCCGCGATGGAGAGCGGCGAGTTCGACATCTATCCCGAGTACACCGGCACGGCCTGGAACATGGTGCTGATGGAGAGCGGCGTATATGACGAGAGCATGTTCCCCGCGCTCACGCAGCGCTACGCGGACGACTATGACATGAGCTGGCTCGGCATGTACGGCTTCAACAATACCTACGGCCTCGTGGTGCGCACGGAGATAGCCGAGCGATACGGCCTTGAGACCTATTCAGACCTCGCCGCAGCGGCCGGGGAGCTCGTGTTCGGCGCGGAGTACGATTTCTTCGAGCGCGAGGACGGCTACGACGCGCTGTGCGAGACCTACGGGCTCGATTTCGGCTCCACGATGGACCTCGACATCGGGCTGAAGTACCAGGCGCTGGGCCAGGGCGAGATAGACGTCATGGTGATCTTCACCACCGACGGGCAGCTATCCACGGCGGACGCCGTGGTGCTCTCCGACGACAAGGGCTTTTTCCCGAGCTATCTCTGCGGCAACGTGGTGCGCAACGAGGTGCTCTCCGAGCATCCGGAGCTGGAGGAGATATTCGCAAAGCTGACGGGCACCATCACCGACGCCGACATGGCGGCGATGAACTACGCCGTCGAGACCGAGGGAGCGGAGCCGCGCGACGTGGCTATGGACTTCCTGCGCGAGCGGGGACTTTTGAATGAGGAGGCGGAGTCATGAGCGCCGCGATAGAATTCAGGAACATCTGCAAGAGCTACGGCGAAAAGGCCGTGCTCGAAAACTTCAGCCTGAGCATAGAAAAGGGCGAATTCGTGACCATAATCGGCTCGAGCGGCTGCGGCAAGACCACGGCGCTCAAGCTGGTGAACGGCCTGCTCACCCCGGACTCCGGCGAGATACTGATCGACGGTGAGGACATCGCCGGGACGGACCAGGTGCAGCTGCGCCGGAATATCGGCTACGCCATACAGGGCAGCGTCCTCTTCCCGCACATGACGGTCGAGCAGAACATAGCCTATGTGCCGAACCTGCTGAACCGCCGCGACAAAAAGCGCACGCGGGAGGCCGTGGACAAGTGGATGGGCATAGTCGGGCTGGACGCGGAGCTCAAGGGCCGCTACCCCGACGAGCTCAGCGGCGGTCAGCAGCAGCGCGTGGGCATAGCGAGGGCGCTGGCCGCCTCGCCGGAGCTGCTGCTGATGGATGAGCCCTTCGGCGCGGTGGACGAGATAACCCGCTCGCGGCTCCAGTCGGAGCTCAGGCGCATCTATGAACAGACGGGCATCACGGTGCTATTCGTCACGCACGACATAGCAGAGGCGCTGCGCCTTGGCACGAAGGTGCTCGTGATGGACGCAGGCAAAATAGAGCAGTACGCCCCGCCCGCGGAGCTGCTGCGCGCGCCGGCTACGGACTTCGTGCGCCGCCTCGTGGAAAAAGAGCGCCGCGCGTGCCGCCTGCCGGATGAGCAGCTCGATAGCTGCGAGTTCTCCGGCGCGGGCTGCGCCGCAAAGCAGTAAGACCGCGCGGCAAAAAAGCGCCGGGCGGACCCGAAAGGGGTCCGCCCGGACGCGGCTCAGCTGTTCATTGCCTTGTACTCCGTACCCCAGGCCTTCATGGCGTCCAGTATCGGCTTCAGGCTCTGCCCGAGCTCGGTAAGGCTGTACTCCACGCGGGGAGGCACCTCGGCGTACACAGTGCGGGTTATGAGGCCCTTTTCCTCCATGTCGCGCAGCTGGGCGGTGAGCACCTTCTGCGACACGTTGCCGACGGACTTTTTAAGCTCGCCGAAACGCTTTGTGCCGGTCAGCAGGTCGCGCAGTATGAGCACCTTCCACTTGTCGCCGATGAGCATCAGCGTGGTTTCCACCGGGCAGGCCGGCAGGTTTTCCGTTATCTGCATGTCTTCGCCCCATTCAATGGTTTCAAAAAGGATGCTGCTTTACAAAATGGCAGTACGGATATATTATAGCTTCAAAAACAGCATATTGCAATTCCAAACGCGCGGCCCTGCGCGCTAAAAGGAGGTCGAAAGGCCATGACACAGCCGGAAAGGCTTGAATTCCTGATAAAATACCTGCTCTCGGAACGGAAGGAGTACGCGGACGTGCGCGTGCCGGAGGGCGAAGAGGAGCGGCGATACCTGCTCCGCTCGCTAATGAACGTCCGCACGCCAGAGCCCATAGGCGCGGACTTCCTCGCCGTGCAGGACGAATACCTGCGCGCCGAACTTGCAAAGAGGCGCACCGTGCGCCCGGACGAGCTGCCGGAGGCAGAGCCGGGGATACGCCTCTATCAGGGGGACATCACGGCGCTCGGGGCCGACGCCATAGTGAACGCGGCGAACAGCGGCCTGACCGGCTGCTACATTCCCTGCCACGGCTGCATAGACAACGCCACACACTCCGCCGCGGGCGTGCAGCTCCGGCTCGAGTGCGCCGCGCTGATGTCCGAACAGGGCCGCGAGGAGCCGCCCGGCGGGGCGAAGATAACGAAGGCGTATAATCTCCCGGCGAAGTACGTGCTGCACACCGTGGGGCCTATCGTGCGCGGCGCGCCGACGCTGCGCGACTGCGAGCTTTTGGAGAGCTGCTACCGCTCCTGCCTGGAGCTGGCGGAGGAGCATGAGCTGAAGAGCGTGGCCTTCTGCTGCATTTCCACGGGCGAGTTTTGTTTCCCGAACCGCCCCGCGGCGGAGATAGCCGTGAACACCGTCCGGGAATACCTCTCCGGGCGCGGCGGGAACATGGAGGTAATTTTCAATGTTTTCAAGGACAAGGACTATGAGATCTACAGGGAGCTGCTCGGCGTCGATTGAGCGGCTGCGCGCAGGGCTCGAGCGCTGCGACGCCGTCGTGATCGGCGCGGGCGCCGGGCTGTCGGCCTCCGCGGGCTACGCCTACTCCGGCGAGAGGTTCGAGAAATACTTCGCGGATTTCATCGCGAAATACGGCTTTACGGACATGTACACGGCCGGATTCCACCGCTTCCCGGCGCTTGAGGAGCAGTGGGCCTTCTGGAGCCGGTTCATATACCTCAACCGCTATACGCCCGCGCCGGAGCCGATATATGAGGAATTGCTTGGGCTCGTGCGGGAGAAGGACTATTTCGTGCTCACCACGAATGTCGACCACTGCTTCCAGCGTGCGGGCTTTGACAGGCACCGGCTCTTCTATACCCAGGGGGACTACGGGCTGTGGCAGTGCTCAAAGCCCTGCCACGACAAAACCTACGACAACGAAGAGGCCGTCCGGCAGATGGCGGAGGCCCAGGGCTTCCGCGTAACGGAGAGCGGCCTCGAGCTGCCGGCGGACGGGAAAATAAAGATGGCCGTGCCCTCCTCTCTCGTGCCGCGCTGCCCGGTCTGCGGCCGGCCGATGAGTATGAACCTGCGCTCGGACGATACCTTCGTGCAGGACGAGTGCTGGTATGCCGCGGCGGAGAGGTATGAGGACTTCCTCCGGCGGCACGAGGGGCTGCATGTGCTGTACCTCGAGCTGGGCGTGGGGCTGAATACCCCGGTAATCATAAAATACCCCTTCTGGCGCATGACGGCGGAGAACCCGGAGGCCGCATATGCCTGCGTGAACCTCGGCGAGGCGTTCGCGCCGCGGGAAATAGCGGAGAGGGCAATCTGCATCGACGCCGACATCGGCGCCGTGCTGAAGGGGCTGGGCCGCTCCTGGAACGCAAGTTAGCACTTGAATTTACCGGCCCGCGTGATTTATAATGCACATGTTATACTTTCACCCGGAGGAAAGGAGCGGCGGCCTTGCGGAAGGACAGGGAAGAACTTCTGCGCGATATCTGGGAAGCGCAGGACGAAGCATATGACCTAATGTACGAATACGATTCCCTCCCTCACAGGTATGGGGACAACACCCTTTACCAGTCGGAGGCGCATGTGATAGACCTGATAGGTGAAAATCCGGAGATCACAGTAACGGAAATAGCGGCAATATTGAAGAAAACGGCCAGCGCCTGTTCACAGATTGTGCGCAAGCTCCGCGCGAAGGGATGGGTGGAACAGAGCAGGAACGAGGAAAATAACCGGGTTTTCAACCTGCGCCTTACCGCCGCTGGCGAACAGGTGTACAAAAGCCACGTCGCCTTTAATCTGCGGTGCCAGCTTGCGACATTCCGGCTGCTTGATACGTTTACCGAGGAAGAACTGGAAAACCATCTTTCTGTGCAGCGGAGGCTGAATGAGGCGTATCAGGATGACGTGGATAAGAGCCGGAAGCAGGACGGCACGGAGAAATAGTTCACGGGCGCGGCGGGACGCGCCCGTTTTCTTTTGGAGGAACGCACAAGTTTGCAGATGATTTTTGTGTGATGCGCCAAATAGCAAGACATACGGAAAAAGTGCTTGACAACAGCTAAAAACGTGATACTATTAACTTGCTAATTAATTAAGCTGCTTAATTATTATCGGAAAGGACAGATGCGGGCATGAAATACGACTTCACTTCCATCATCGACCGGCACGGCAGGGACGCCATCGCCGTGGACGGCATAGGCGGCTACCACTGGGGCACCGAGCCCGCCGCGCCGCGCGAGGGCTTCGACGCAATACCCATGTGGGTGGCGGACATGAATTTCCCAACCGTGCTGACCATTCCCGAGGCGCTCGCGGAGCGCGCGAAGCACCCGCTGTACGGCTATTTCGAGCTTACCGACGAGTATTTCAGCTCCATAATACGCTGGCAGGAGCGCCGCAACGGCGTTACCGGGCTAAAAAAGGAGCACATCGGCTATGAAAACGGCGTGCTCGGCTGCGTGGTGAGCGCGCTGAACGTCATGTGCTCGAAGGGGGACAACGTCCTGCTGCACTCGCCGACTTACGTCGGCTTCACGGGCAGCCTCACGAACAACGGCTATCACATGGTGCTAAGCCCGCTCGTCAGGGACGAAAACGGCGTATACCGCATGGATTTTGAGGACATGGAGCGCAGGATAGTTGAAAACAACATCCACGCGGCCGTTTTCTGCTCGCCGCACAACCCGACGGGCCGCGTCTGGGAGCGGTGGGAAGTCGAGCGCTTCATGGAGCTGATGGCAAAGCACGATGTCTACGTCGTCTCCGACGAAATCTGGTCCGATATAATACTGCCGGGCCATAAGCACGTCCCCACGCAGAGCGTGAGCGAGGACGCGCGGAACCGCACCGTCGCGGTCTATGCCCCGAGCAAGACCTTCAACCTCGCGGGGCTTGTGGGGAGCTACCACATAATCTACAACGGCTGGCTGCGCGACCGCGTACTCAAGGAGTCGAGCCTTTCGCACTACAACGACGCGAACGTCATGAGCATGCACGCTCTGATAGGTGCGTATAAGGAGGAGGGCTATGAGTGGCTCGGCGAGCTGCTAAAGGTGCTGGACGGGAACGCGGGCTATGCATGCGATTACATCGGGACGCACTTCAAGGGCGTGCATGTTTCCCGGCCGCAGGGCACGTACATGCTCTTCCTCGACTGCACTGAGTGGTGCGCGGAGCACGGTAAGGACGTCGGTGAACTCATAAGGGCCGGCTGGGACGTCGGCGTGGCCTGGCAGGATGGCCGGGCCTTCAACGGGCCGTGTCACATACGCATGAACCTCGCCCTGCCACTCTCAAGGGTGCAGGAGGCCTTTGAGAGGCTGGACAAGTACGTTTTCAACGCCTGACGGCGGCAAAAAAGAAGCGCGCCCGGAGTTTTCCGGGCGCGCTTTTTCATATATATTTCATTTTCCGCCGGGAATCGGGGCGAACAGCCCGTCACGGTGTGCGGCAAGGAGGACGAGCGCCGAGGACAAGAGCAGCGGCAGCACTTCCTCCGGGCGGTCGAGACCGAAGCCGAAGTCTTCCCTCAGGCGGCGGATGCGGTAGAGCACGGTGTTGCGGTGGGTGAAAAGCCGCTCGCAGGTGAGTTGGACGGAGTGGTGGCAGGCGAGATAGGTATACATCGTGAGGCACAGCTCCGTCCCATGCTCGGCGTCATAGCGGCCGAGGGCACTGATACGCGGATCTATGAGGTCGGGGCGGTCGGACAGGCGGCGGAGCGCCATCAGGCAGCGAAACTGTGAGGTATGGGCGCAAAAGGCCCCGGCAGCGCGGTCCAGCAGATAGTCCATGACCTCACGGGCAGGGGCATAGACCTGCGGAAGAAGATAAAGGTCGGTGAATCTGCCGGATATTACGGAGCGCAGGCTGTAGCGTCCGGACAGGTCATCCAAAGCGGCAGTGTCGTGTGAGGCGTTCAGAAGCAGCAGCACTTCCCCGCGGTACAGGAAGGGGCTGCAGCCGGGGAAGGCTGCGCTCAGCTCGCTTTTCAGTATGTCGTCGCCGAAGTTGGAGCTGTGGTACAGCCCGAGGTTTATCAGGGCAAGCCGATCCGGACGGTATTTGAAGAGGGAAGTGGACCCGGCCTGTGCCCGGAAGGCGCCAGCGCCGGAGAATTTCCCGTCCAGCAGATGGGCCAGCACTTCCTCCGCAGTGGTGGCGGAGGTCCAGCCGCTCTGCCGGCGGCAGATAAGCTGTTTGGCCAGGATCCCCTCCAGCCGTTTGAAATCCTCCGGGCTTTTCAGCGCGAGTGTGCCGTCAGCATCCACACAGATGAGGTAGCCGATGCGTACCCCTGAGCTGCTCAGGCAGGAAAAGCGCCGGACATACGGACTGTCCTCAACGGGCTGAAAAACGCCGGCCGAAGGGTCCGGCAGCAGGTCCCAGTTAAGCGCCGAAATGGCCTCGTATGTTATTTCGCCGCGCTCTATAGCCGCTTGGAACACGGCGTCGCGGAAGGTTTCGGGCACATAGCTTGCCACTATATGATAGGCGTCGTCCACTACGAGCATCGGGCAGCCGAGCATTGCGCCGGCGTCCTTCAGCAGCCCGTCGAGGCTGTCACTTTCGAAAAATTCCCTGAGCAGCTTTTCCCAGTCCATGTTGCCTCCTGTGCTGAGAGCACAAAGATAATTTGCAAAATTATATCATCAGCCCGGTGCAAAGTCCAGGCTTTCCGGCTATTATATGGCCGAAAACAGGAGGTTCCCTCAAACAGGAGGTATTTGTGATGGAAAAGCAGAAAAAGAACGTAAACATATGGAAATCTCTCCAAAAAGTGCCCGCAGGCACAATGTTTGTTCCGCTGATAATAGGCGCTGTGATCACGACGATCTGCCAGGGCTTCTTCAATTTCGACTTGTGGAGCTCGCTCGGCAACCCGGTGAAGGACATGTTTTCCTCGAGCGGCCAGATGCTTATAATCGGCCTGATGCTGTTCTGCACCGGCACACAGCTTAAAATAAGCGACTTCAAGGACGCGCTGCACCGCGGCATACTCCTGATAATCGTGCGTCTCGTCATCGCTTATGCACTCTGCGCGCTGTACTACTTTGCTTTTGGCTACGACGGGGTTTTCGGAGTATCTTTCCTCGCCTTTGTCTGCGCCGTTTCCAGCGCGAACGCCGCACTCTACATGGGGAATATTTCTTCTTTCGGCGACAAGGCAGATAAGGCGAGCTTTGGGATAATGCTGATGTGCTCAATGCCGCTGCTGCCGCTGCTTTTCCTCGGGTTCTTCGGAACAAGCGGCTTTGGAATGGCGCAGGTAATGCAGATTATCTCGCTGCTCATACCCTTCGTCCTCGGAATAATTCTCGGCAACCTGGATGAGGACATACGCAGGGTGTTTGCTGGCGGAAATGCCATCGTGATGCCCTTTATGGGCTTTGAGTTCGGCTCCACCATCAACCTGATAGACGCCTTCAGGATGCTTCCGCAGGGGCTGCTGCTCAGCGTCGTCTACTTCATAATAGTCATCGGCCCGAGCTATGTCTTTGAGCGCAGTGTTCTGCACCGCCCGGGATATGCGTCCGTGGCCAGCGGCTCCCTTGCGGGCGTTGCGCTGTCTATCCCGAGCATGGCCTCCGCAGCAAACGCCGCGCTTGAGCCGTACGTCAGCAGCGCGGTCGCTGTCCTCGCATTTGTGCTCGCGGTGACCAACATCCTCGACCCGTTCCTCGTGAAGGCGGAGCTCAGGCGCCATCCGGCCGACGGCAGCAGGCCGGAGCGCCCCGCGGCGCCGTCGCGCAAATCCGTTGCTTAATGCAGGCTTAATACTGAAAGGAGAGCTCTGTTATGGAAAAAATGCTTCAGGCTTCCACGCTCAACGCCCTCATGCTGGGCAACTTTGACCGCACCATGTCCGTCCGCGACTTTATGGACGGCTTTGACACCGGCATCGGCACCTATACGGGCCTTGACGGCGAGGCAATATTCGAGAGCGGCACCGCATACCGTGCCACGGCCGACGGCGGGGTGTCAGTGATGTCCCCGGACGATGGCGTGGCCTTTGGCACGGTGGTGAGGTTCGACGAATCCGCTCCCGTACATGAGCTGAAGTGCGTTTCGGATATCGAGACGCTCAAGGAGCAGCTCGAGCCGTACGTGGCCGGCAACCGCAACATTTTCTATGTGATCAAGGCCAAAGGCACCTTCACAAAGATGCATGTGCGCAGCTGCTATGCCTGTGAGAAACCATATCCGACCCTGTCCGAGGCTGCGAGCCATCAGAAGGAGTTCCACTACGAAAACATAGCAGGCGACGTGATAGCCGTCTATTGCCCGCCGTATGTGCAGGGCATAAACCTTCCGGGCTGGCACTTCCACTTCCTGAGCGCCGACAGGGCGCACGGCGGGCATATCCTCGGCCTCTCCGCAGACAGCCTGAACTTTAAGCTCAATGCCGTAAAGGACTGGGAGCTCGTGCTGCCTGAGAACCCGGAGTTCGCGCAGCGCGACCTTTGTGAGGACCTGAGCGCCAAGACCGCCGCCGTTGAGGGCGGGGCCAAGTAAAAACTGAGCAGATAATGTGAAGCGGGCCGGATGACCGGCCCGCTTTTTTGCGCAAATGAAACCTCGTGTGCCTAATCAAAAGCTCGCTCGCCGCTGAGTCGGGATTTCCCTTATCCTTGTAACAAAGGAGGGAAAACCATGGAAAAGAGCAATAATCTGTCGCGCAAGCTCAAAGAATTGCAGGCAGAAAAGGGCAAATCCCAAGCTGAGTTTTCCCGCGAGCTGGGGATAGCCCAATCGACGATCCAGAGCATCATGAAGGAGGGAAACACGACCTTAGATACGCTCATACGCATCTCGATCGCCACGGAGTCCTCTTTGGACGAGCTCGTGTTCGGCGACAGCGCGCGCAAGGCCACGCGCGAATTCCTTTCAGTGCTGAATTGCTACAACGACCTGCCCGAGGGAAAACAGGGCGAGGTCCAGCTGCATGTCAACGCGCTTCTGGAGCTGTTCAACAATGAGCAGTAACGTTTTGTGTGAGGAGGAGCAGCAGCTTGCCCGGATTTGCGCTCTGCTCTGCAGCCTCGGCGTTACGGCGAACTATGCCGGCTTTTTTCACGCCTCCTACGCTGTGTACCTCGCATCGCAGAGGCCCGAGCGGCTCCTGCTTGTTACAAAGCGGCTGTACCCGGAGGTGGCCAGGCGCTACGGCACGACCTGGCGCAGCGTGGAGCGCAACATCAGGACCGTGGCGCAGATAGCGTGGAACAGCGGCAGGGAGCAGCTTGAACAGATGGCGCACTGCCCGCTGGCGGAGAGGCCGAACGCCTCGCGTTTTCTCGCGATACTGACGGGCGCAGTGTTCTCCGGCCGCGCGGTGTGAGCGGAAAAGCGGCCGGGCTTCCTTTGCCGCCCGGCCGCAAAACGGGATTTTACTCAAACTGGCTGTAGTACAGTGCGGCGTACGCGCCGCCTTTGGCAAGGAGCTCCCTGTGGTTGCCCTGCTCTATGATATTGCCCTGATCCATGAAGAGGATGGTGTCTGCGTCGCGTATCGTGCTCAGGCGGTGGGCAATTACGAAGCTGGTACGGCCGCTCATGAGCTTTTTCATGGCCTTGCCTATCTCCACCTCGGTGCGGGTGTCGACGCTGCTGGTGGCCTCGTCGAGGATGATGACCGGCGGGTCGCAGAGGAACACGCGGGCTATCGTTATGAGCTGGCGCTGGCCGGCGGAGAGGTTCGCGGCCTCGTTGTCGAGCGGCGTGTCATAGCCCTGTGGCATCGTGCGTATGAAGTAGTCCACCTTGGCGGCCTTTGCCGCGGCGACTATCTCCTCGCTCGTGGCGTCCGGCTTGCCGTAGGCGATGTTTTCAGCCACGGTGCCGGAGAAGAGCCAGGTGTCCTGCAGCACCATGCCGAAGTTGCTGCGCAGGCCGCGGCGGCTCATTTCCGCCGCGTTTACCCCGTCCAGCGTTATCCTGCCGCTGTTGACCTCATAAAAGCGCATGAGCAGGTTGACGAGGGTCGTCTTGCCGGCGCCGGTGCTGCCCACAACGGCTATCTTCTGCCCGGGCTTTGCCTCGAAGCTGATGTCCTTCATGAGTATTTTGTCCGGGCTGTAGCCGAAGCTGACGTGCTCGAAGGCTATGATAATCTTCGCCGCCCGGGCGGCACATTCGCGCGGGATTTTGAAAATAAGCTGGAGCGTCCCGCGCTTTGCGCTCAGCATGGCCATCCTCGCGGCGGAGTGCCTGCTCGTCGAGAACGGATCAACGGCCGGAGCGCTGGCCTGCTGCGCCGCCGCGGCGCTGCTGCACGTCAGGCCGCTGCTGAAAGCGCTGAAAAGCGGCGTCCGGGAGCTTTTCCCGCGCGGCTCCTCGTAATGGAACATCCCGCCCCCGCGTTGCCGCGGGGGCGGGATGTTTTCTGCCGGAATGAGCCCAACGCCTGCATGCTGTCCAAGGCAGAGGCGTCGAACAAATAAAAAACATGCCCGCCGGGTTAAAATCCTGGAAAGCTGAGCTGGTTTCCGGATGCACCGGGAGACCGGCGGAATGCGCGGATGAACCCGATCGCAGGGATTGCGAAGAGACTGGAAATGCCCCCATCGGCGGCGAAGGCGCTGCCGGGCCTGAGGCCGTCTGTTATGCGGCAGCGGCGTCGGACGCGCCCCGCGTCCATGCTTTGCCCTTTATAAACGCCCTGCTGAAAGGTGCGCTTTAACATCTGACAAACATTTTATTATCAAGTGATAAACACCGCGCCGGTATTATCGATGTGTTCAGGGGCGCCGGGGCGGGAAATACGGATTCCACAAAAGACGCGCCTGAGACCGGCTGTGCGATAACATGTCACAGCGGCCCGGCGCGTTTTGCGCTGCGGGGCATAATTCAAACTGACAGGAGAGAAAGAAATGAGCGTAAAAAACAGCGCGATCAGGGCCGGGCTGATGAAGGCCTACGACTACATGGAGAAGGACCCGGAGCAGAACATCCCGAAAATCATGAACTTCCTCGACACCGTGGTGCCGGACAGCGTGCTCGAGCCGCAGCGCAGAGCCATCCGCAAGGTGATAGGCGACAGGGACAACAACTGGTACAAGCTGCTGCTGAGCCTCTTCACGGACATAGACGCGGGCGTGCGCCGCAGGATCTTTGAAAACTTCGTCGTCAACTCCGGCGTCGTGGGCCTTGAGTCTGCCGACTGGTTCAAGGAGAAGTACAACTGCAACATCCCCTGGGCCATCCTCATGGACCCGACGAGCGCCTGCAACCTGCACTGCACCGGCTGCTGGGCCGCCGAGTACGGCAACCACATGAACCTCACCTACGAGGAGATGGACGGCATCGTCACACAGGCCAAGGGTATGGGCACCTACGTCTACCTCTTCACCGGCGGCGAGCCGCTCGTGCGCAAAAAGGACATCATCCGGCTCTGCGAGGCTCACCCCGACTGCGTGTTCTCCAGCTTTACCAACGGCACGCTCATAGACGAGGCCTTCGCCGGCGAGATGCTGCGCGTGAAGAACTTCGTCCCCGCCATAAGCATCGAGGGCTTTGAGGAGGCCACCGACAGTCGCCGCGGGAGCGGTACCTACGCCGCCGTCATCCGCGCCATGGAGATACTCAAGCGCAACAAGCTGCCCTTCGGCATCTCCTGCTGCTACACCCGCGCGAACGCCGAGGTCATAGGCAGCGAGGAGTACTTCGACGCGATGGTTGAGATGGGCGCGAAGTTCGCCTGGTTCTTTACCTACATGCCCGTTGGCAAGAGCGCGGTGCCGGATCTGATGGTCACGGCCGAGCAGCGCGAGTTCATGTACCACAAGATACGCGAGTACCGCAACACGAAGCCGCTCTTTACCATCGACTTCTGGAACGACGGAGAATACGTCGGCGGCTGCATTGCCGGTGGTCGCGCGTACTGCCACATCAATGCCGGGGGCGACATCGAGCCCTGTGCGTTCATCCACTACTCGGACAGCAATATCCGCGAGAAGACCCTGCTTGAGGCCTACACCTCGCCGCTCTTCATGGGCTACCACGACAACCAGCCGTTCAACGAGAACATGCTGCGCCCCTGCCCGGTGCTGGATAACCCCGGGCGGCTGACCGCCATCGTCGAGGCCTCCGGCGCAAAGAGCACGGACTATCAGGACGTTGAGACGGCCAAGGAGTACTCCGACAAGTGCGTGGACGCCGCCGCCAACTGGGCGCCGGTCGCCGACAGGCTCTGGACCTGCTCAGGGCACTGCGCCGGGTGCGGCAAGGACTGAGCGCCGCAGCAGCCGTAAGCCGGCAGGCACCTGTATGGTGCCTGCCGGCTTTTTGCGTTTGCCGGTCCGCCGCCGCGGAGTGGGGAGAAGCGCCGCCATCCGCGGCGGCCGCAATGGGATATTCCCGCCGCGCCCGGGCCCCTCCGCTGAACATGGAGGGGAGCGGCAACCGCATATCCGGCAGCTCAAAACGGGTGGCAGTACGCGGAGAAAGCCTACCGTTCAAAACAGACGGGGACCGTCACTATCCGATGGATATTCCGCCTGGGAACAGCCCCCTGACAAAGAAGACTGCCAGAAAGCACTGGGACGCTTGACAACGCGGGATAGATGTACTATCATCTAATTAGATGATAGTACATCTATTTTTGCCTGGAGGCGGAGGAAATGGACATTACGCAGCGGCAGATTACAAAAATCGCGCGGGAGGTGGGCAAATTCACCGTAAGGACGGTGAAGGCGGAGGGGGTCGGCACGGCGGAGTTCGACCTGATCCACGCCGTGCGGAAAAACCCGGGCATCACGCAGTCGGAAATATGCGCCATACTGGGCACGGACAAGGGCGCGGTGGCAAAGCAGACGGCGAACTTGGAGGCTAAGGGCTACCTCCGTCGGGAGGCGAACCCCGCCGACGGGCGCAGCCAGCTCATCTATCCCACCGAAAAGGCCCAGAGCCTGAAAAACTCCAAGGCGCACATCGAGGCCCTGTTCTATGAGTGGCTGGCCGAGGCGCTCGACGGGGAGGAGAGGGCGGAATTCGCCCGTTTGCTGGACGTGCTCTACCGCCGTTGCAAAGCCGAGAGCAAGGCCGGCTTCCCCGAGATGACGGCGCGGGTAGAGGAACGTGAGTGATATGGAAGGCGGAAAGAAGCGGGCCCGCCTCTCCCAGGCGATGGTGTTCCTGATCCTGTTCGGGGTGGTGAGCCTGTTTTCGGACATGACGCACGAGGGCGCGTCCAGCATCCGGGGGGCGTACCTCGCCATAATGGGAGCGTCCGCCGGGGCGATAGGCTTTTTCTCCGGGCTGGGGGAGCTCATCGGCTACTCCATGCGCTATGTGTTCGGCCGTCTCACGGACAAAACGCGGCAGTACTGGCCGATAACTATAATCGGCTATGTGCTGGACGTCATGGCCGTGCCCGCGCTCGCCCTGGTGGGCGAAAACGGCTGGATCTGGGCCTGCCTGCTGCTGGTCGTGCAGCGGATGGGCAAAGCCATAAAGAAGCCGGCGAAGGACACGATAATGTCCTTCGCGGCGTCACAGGAGGGCGTGGGGAAGAGCTTCGGCCTGCAGGAGCTGCTCGACCAGATCGGCGCGTTTTTGGGTCCCGTGCTGCTCTATCTCGTCATGCTCTTCCGCACGGACGGGAGCACTTTCCAGACCTACGCCTTCTGCTTCGCCGTGCTCGCAATTCCCGGAGCGATCACGATAATCCTGCTGCTCTTCACCCGTAGGAAGTTCCCGAACCCCGAAAAATTCGAGCCAGAGCCGGAGGAGCACGTGCCCTTCCGCATGAGGAAGAGCTTTGTGCTCTACATAGCCGGGATAAGCTGCTTTGCCTTCGGCTTCATCGACTATTCGCTTGTCATCATGCACGTCCAGAACGTCTACACCGGTCTCGCCGCCGGCCTGGCGGAGACGTCGTCGCTGGTGACGGAGGGGACGCTGCCGCTGCTCTACGCCGGCGCGATGCTGGTGGACGCGATAGCCGCGCTGGTGTTCGGGCATCTGTACGACAAAATCGGCGTGAAGGCGCTGATGATCTCCACGCTGCTCTCGAGCGTGTTCGCCGTTTTCATCTTCTCCATCCGCTCCACGGCGTCGCTGCTGTTCGGCGTGGCGCTCTGGGGGATAGGCATGGGCGCGCAGGAGAGCATCCTGAAGGCCGTGGTCACATCGATGGTGCCGAAGGACTGCCGCGCCACGGGCTACGGCGTGTTTGAGTGCTCCTTCGGCGTGTTCTGGTTCCTCGGGAGCTGGATAATGGGCGTGCTATACGACGTGAGCATCCCCGCCATGGTCGCCGTGTCCGTCGCCGCGCAGCTCGCGGCGATGCCGCTCTATTTGGCGTCGGACCGCCGGGCGAAGAGGGAAAACGCTGCCCCGGGCAGCGGCCGTGCGGATTGACCGCGCCGCTCAAGAGGGGCGCACCCCGGAAAAATGAGGACGGCCCCGTGCTTCTGCACGGGGCCGTTTTTTCATTGACGCCCACCGGCGGCTTTGTTTGTGCAGTTTACGGCGCTCGGACTGCGGAGGCGGCCACAGGACGGGCGCGGAAAAAAGCGGGCCCCGGCGCCGCCGGGGCCCGCTTGAAAGCCGGTTTCGGAATAGCTGCTTTTCGCTCAGCGCGGCGCCTTACAGCACCCTGACGCGCAGGATTTCGGGGTGCGCGGCGAGCTGGCCGGTGATTTCGCCGTTCACCTGCTCGGATAGGTCGATGATCGTATAGGCATAGTTCCCGCGGGGCTTGTTGAGCATATGCTCGACGTTGATGTTCCTCGCGCTGACGAGGTCGAGGATGGAGTTTATCACGTTCGGCACGTTGCGGTTGATGACGCACAAACGGCTCTTGCCCATGCGCTCGAGCGTGGCGTTCGGCAGGTTGACGCTGTTCCTTATATTGCCGTTGACGAGGTAGTCGAAGATCTCCTGCGCGGCCATGACGGCGCATTTCTCCTCGCTCTCCGGCGTGCAGGCCCCGAGGTGCGGCGTGCAGATGACGTTTTTCTGCCCGATGAGCTTTGCGTTCGGGAAATCCGTGACGTACTTGCCCACGCGGCCGGAGGCGATGGCCTCCAGCATTGCGTCGTCGTCCACAACCTCGGCACGCGACTCGTTCATGATGCGCACGCCCTGCTTCATATAGCCGAGGGCCGTTGCATCTATCATGTGGTGCGTGCTCTCGGTGTACGGCACGTTCAGGCTGATGTAATCGCTCGAGCGGAAGATCTCCTCCGCGTAGTCGACGTGTATCACGTCGCGCGAGAGCCGCCAGGCGGCCTCGACGGACATGTACGGGTCATAGCCGCGGACGGTCATGCCGAGCTGAAGCGCGGTGTTCGCCACCAGCGCGCCGACGGCGCCGAGGCCTATCACGCCGAGGCTCTTGCCGCAGAGCTCCGGCCCGGCGAAGGCACTCTTGCCCTTTTCCACGAGGGCGGGGATCTCATCGCCGCGGTCCGCTATGCTCTTCACCCACTCAATGCTGCCGAGCATGTCGCGCGAGGCGAGCAGCATCTCGAAAATGACCATCTCCTTGGTGGCGTCCGCGTTGGCGCCGGGGGCGTTGAAAACCGCGATTCCGGCCTCGGTGCATTTGTCCACGGGGATGTTGTTCACGCCCGCGCCGGCGCGGCCGATGCAGAGCAGCTCCTTCCCGAAGTCCATATTGTGCAGATCCGCCGAACGGATGAGCAGCGCGTCCGGGTTTTCGACCTCGGGGCCGACCTCGCAGCCGTGCTCGGCCAGCAGCCCGGTGCCGAGGGGGGAGATGGTGTTCATGGTGCGTATTTTAAGCATGGTGTCCAACCTCAAATTCCTTCATGTATTCCGCCAGCGCGCGGACGCCCTCGACCGGCATGGCGTTGTATATCGAGGCCCTCATGCCGCCCACAAGGCGGTGGCCCTTTACGTTCATGAGCCCGCGCTTTTTCGCGCCGGCGACAAACTCGGCGTCCAGCTCCGCGCTCGCGGTGCGGAAGGTGACGTTCATCATGGAGCGCGAAGTGCGCTCCGCGTGCGGGAGGTATATTTTGGAGTTGTCCAGCACGTCGTAGAGTATGGCGCTGCGCTCACGGCGGCGCGCGTCCATCTCCTCGAGCCCGCCCTGCGCCTCAATCCACTCGAGCACGAGGCCGAGCATATATATGCACCAGCAGGGAGGGGTGTTGAGCATGGAGTCCTTGTCTATCATCTTCTGATAGCTGAGCACCTGCGGAGTGGCGGCGCACTCGCGCCCGGCGAGGCGCTTGTCCACCACCGCGACGGTGAGCCCGGCGGGGGCGATGTTTTTCTGCGCCCCGGCGTAGATGACGCCGTATTTCGACACGTCCACCGGGTGGCTCATTATCTCGCTGGACATGTCGCAGACTATGGGTATGCCGCCCGTCTCCGGCACGTAGTCCCAGGCAGTGCCGAAGATAGTGTTGTTCGCGCAGTAGTGGAAATACGCGCTGCCCGGCGCTATATCGAGCTCCTCCTGGCGGGGGATGTGCCTGAAATTGTCCCCCGAGCCGTCGTACGCGGTGGACACCGCGCCGTACTTCGCGGCCTCCTTCGCCGCTATGCCGGAAAAGTTGCCGGTGACGGCGTAAGAGGCGCTGCCGCCGCCCATCAGGTTCAGCGGCACCGCGGCGAACTGCGCGGTCGCGCCGCCCTGCATGAACAGCACCTCGTGCGTGTCCGGCACGCCGAGCAGGCGCTTGAAGCGCTCCTTGGCCGCGGCGTGTATATCCGCGAATTCGCTTCCGCGGTGTGAGAGCTCCATCACCGACATGCCGCAGCCGTGATAGCTGAGCAGCTCGGACTGCGCCTTTTTCAGCACGCTCTCCGGCAGCACGGCCGGCCCGGCGGCAAAATTATAAACTCTCTCTGACAAACGGAACACTCCCCCGCGGCGCGCATGAAAGCGCGCAGAATATGCTCCCGGCCGGATGCCGCCCGGCTCGGGATACATTTATACTATAATACACTTTAGCCAAGTGTCGCGTCAAACGACATCTCCTACAAGCATTTCTCCGGAAAGGCCGGTGATTTTGACAGTTTTCACAAGCCGGCGGAGCTGCGTCCCCCGCACAGAGACCTCCATGTAATTTGTAGCGTGCCCCGTGGACACCCCGTCCTCCTCGGTCTCGAAGAGCACCTCGAGCGTCCTGCCGACGCAGGAGCGGAGATAGGTCCTGCGGCTGAGCTGAGCGGTCTCGTGCGCCTCGTGCGCGCGGCGGGACTTCTCCGACGCCGTGAGCTGGCCGGGCATGGCGTCCGCCGGGGTGCCGGGGCGGCGGGAATATGGGAAGACGTGCAGCGCGGCGAAGGCGCATTTTTCAATGAAGGCGAGGGTTTCGGCGTGCTCTGCCTCCGTCTCGCCGGGGAAGCCGGCGATGAGGTCGCCGGTTATGGCGCAGTGAGGGAAATGCCGCCGCAGCCGCTCCGTGACGGCGAAAAATTCCTCGGTGCCGTATTTGCGGCGCATCCGCCGCAGTGTGCCGTCGCTGCCCGACTGTAGCGAGAGATGGAAGTGGTCGCAGACCGTGCCGAGGGCGGCGAGGCGAGAGCAGAACTTCTCCGTCACCACGGTGGGCTCGAGGGAGCCGAGCCGCAGCCTCATGTCCGGCGCGGCGGCGGACACGGCCTCAATTACATCGGCAAGCGAGGGCGCTCCCGGCAGGTCGGAGCCGTAGGAGGCTATCTCTATGCCCGTGAGCACCAGCTCGCGGTATCCCCTTGCGGCGAGGGACGCGGCCTCCTCCGCAGCCTCGTCGGGAGGCAGGGAGCGCACGCGCCCGCGGGCATAGGGGATGATGCAGTAGGTGCAGAAGTTCTCGCAGCCGTCCTCAATCTTCAGGTAGGCCCGCGCGTGGCCGGAAAAGGCCCCGGCCGGCAGCCGCTCTATCTCGCGCCTTGTGAAGGGCTTGTCTATCAGCCGCCCGTGCCCGCCGCCCTCCACGGCGCGCTCGAGCGCGTCGATGAAGCCGTGCCTGTCGCCGCTGCCCCAGACTATGTCCGCGCCGAGGGCGGCGGCGGAGTCCGGCTCCACCTGCGACCAGCAGCCGCAGACGGCGCGCACAGCGCCGGGATGCCCCTCGGCCAGGCGCCGGAGCGCCTGGCGCGACTTGCGCCCGCTCTCCGCCGTGACGGCGCAGGTGTTCACGATAACGGCGTCCGCCGTTTCGCCATCTCCCGCGGGCGTGTGGCCGCGCTCGGCGAGCAGCGTCTCCATCGCCTGGGTCTCGTACTGATTGACCTTGCAGCCCAAAGTGTCTATAATATATCTCATATAAAACCGTCCCGAAGGTGAAATTTATGGAAATCTATCTCGATAATTCGGCCACTACCCGCGTGTGCCCCGAAGCGGCGGACGCCGCGTATGCCGCGATGACGCGCTTTTACGGCAACCCGAGCTCCACGCACGCGAAGGGGCGCGAGGCGAAAAAGCTGCTCGACGCGGCCCGGAAAAACGTCGCCTCCGCGCTCGGCTGCGCGCCGGGGGAGGTCGTTTTCACCTCCTGCGGCTCGGAGAGCGACAACTGGGCGCTGCTGTCCGGGGCGTGGGCGGCCTCGCCGAAGGGCGGGCACGTGATAAGCTCGGCCGTGGAGCACGACGCGGTGCTGAAAACCCTCGACGAGCTCGAGAGGCGCGGATATTCGGTCACGCGGCTCGAGCCGGGGCCGGACGGCGCGGTGTCCGCCGAAGCCGTGCGCGCGGCGCTGCGGCCGGACACGGTGCTCGTCTCTCTCATGATGGTGAACAACGAGACCGGAGCCGTAACGGACATCGGCGGCATAGCACGGATGCTGAAAAAGGCGGCGCCGGACGCGCTGCTGCACACGGACGCCGTCCAGGGCTTCCTGAAAGTCCCGTTTTCGGCAAAAACTCTGGGCGCGGACATGATAAGCATATCCGGCCACAAGATACACGCGCCGAAGGGCGTGGGCGCGCTGTACATCCGCTCCGGGCTGCGCCTGAAGCCGTTCATCGTAGGCGGCTCGCAGGAGGACGGCCGGCGCGCGGGGACCGAGGCCATGCCGCAGATCTGCGCCTTCGGCGAGGCAGCTCGGGTGGGCGCGGAGAGGGCGGCGGACGCTCAAAAGCACATGGCCGCACTGCGCGAGCGGGCGGTTGAGCGCCTTTCCCGGGAGATGCCCGGCTTCACGGTGATCGGAGGCGGCGCGCCGCACATCCTGTCGCTCTCCCTGCCCGGCTACCGCAGCGAGGTGCTGATGAGCTATCTGGACGGGCAGGGGATTTGCGTCTCCCGCAGCTCGGCCTGCAAGCGCGGGGCGCGCAGCCATGTGCTGGCGGCGATGGGCCTCTCGCCCCGGGTGATAGACGGGGCCATCCGCGTCGGCCTCTCACGCTACACGACTGAGGAGGAGATCGACGCGTTCTGCTCCGCCCTCGCCGCCGCGGCGGCGCAGCTTGCCCACAACTGAGCGCATACGCTCATTTTAACCGCGGTGCCGCGCCGAGTCAAGGCCGCGGCCGCAGTATTTGCGTTATGTAAACTGATTTTGCATATTTTCGAGCCATTTGGCCCCGACGGGGCTGTTGAAAACCCTGTTGACAATGTGCAAAACCCGCGCTGTTCAAGGGTTTTGTGCAACAGAGCCCTTAACATATTATTCACATTCTGTGTGAATACTGTGTAAATTACGTCTACTTAACATAATTACAGCAAAATGCAGGGGCGAGAGCCCCTGCGTTGCCTTTTTGCAGGGGCTTCGCCCTTGCACCCCGCCCCGCCGCGCAGAGCGCGGCGCTATGCCACCGGACGCAGTCCGGCGCGCTATACTACCGGGCGTCGCCCGGTGCCTCCACACGCAGTGTGGCCCTCGCCGCGCCTTTGTGCAGCTACTGCCCAAAGAATTCGCGTAAATCGCTCTCAAGCAGCTCCACGCCGCCGCGGTTGAGCGAATATATGCTCCTCGCGCCGCGCAGCTCAAGGCCCACGAGCCCGGCGTTTAACAGTATCTGCATGTGGTGCGTCACCGTGGCGGCGGAGAGCCCGGTTATAGAGGCAAGCTCCCCTGCGCTTCGCGGGCCCTCGTGGAGGGCGGCGAGGATGTCGAGCCGCTTTTTGTCGGCCACCGCCTTCAGCGAATCCTGGAACCGGAGCATGGAAAAGGCCCCGGTGCGTGCCAGCGACTGCGTGAGCACGCCGGAGATGAGCTCCCACGGGCCCTTGCCGCCCGGGTCCGTAAGCAGGGAGTCGAGGATGATAGACGTTGATGCAAAGTACTCCAGCCCGGGGCGGACGATATACAGCCCGTCGGGGAGCGTGAGGTCCAGCGGCCCGTCGAACAGCGCGTCCAGCCCTCCGTCATCGAGGGCCTCCTTTGTGCGGCCGTACCACTCGCCGATCAGCGGCTCGGCGAGCGAGACCTTTTCCATGTACAGCTCCTCGCCCCGGCGGAGCACGGAGCTTATCTCCGCGAAGCGCTGCTCCCAGTTCACGCACAGATCGAGCATGTTCCAGCGGTGGTATAACGGCGCCTCGTGCTCGTCGAGGCCGGACATCAATCGCACAAACTCTTCCAGCGAGAGTTCGTCCCGGTTACCCTCGTCACCTGGCGCGATGGAGGCTGCTTCGTTATATATGAGCGCTGCGAGCTTTTCAACGCTCAAATCGTATCGCATCGCGTGCCGCACGAGCGCGGAGGGAGGGGAGAGCGCCTCGTTGGGCGCGCGGTAGTCGCGCCGGAGCACCTCCTCGCTCAGGGCGAGGCCGTCTGTTACATGCCGCTCGATTTCGCGCAGCGGGGTGAACCACTTTTCGCAAACGGCGCGGCTCAGGCCGAAGCGCCGCTCATAGTGCCCTGCCGCGAACTCTATCCCGGAGGAGTGGGGCTCGCGCCCCTCCCCGGGGCCGAGCGCGGCGTCGAGGATGTACGTCACCTCATAGAGCGCGTCCGGCTCCCTGATTAATTTAAATTCTTTTCCAGCCATATCAAAGCTCCTTAAATGCCCTCATGCGGGTCACAATATAAAACAGCGCGGCGCAGGCGAGGCTCAAATAGAACAGGCATTCCGGCACGGACATAAACGCAGCGGCGGCGGAGCACATCAGCGTGCCGGCCGGCGACATGAGCATCAGCAGCGAATTCGTGACGCCGGTGGTGCGCGCGAGGAACTCCTTGTCGGTATGTATCATGAACTGCGAGCTGTAGAGCGTGTTCAGCACGCCGAGGCTCAGCCCCTCCAGGAGGGAGATGGCCAGCAGCCCCGCGGCGCGCTGCACGAGCGCGGGAAACAGCAGCAGCGCCGGCATCGCCACGCCCGACAGGGCGAAGACGAGCCCGGTGACCGTGGCCGTGGTCCTGATGCGGATTTTTTCAAGCCGCGGCACCATGAGCGCACCCACCGCCACGCCGCCCACCTGCACAAGCTGTGTGACGCTCAGCAGCGTGGCCCCGCCGCCGAGGCTGTCGGTGACAAAGGGTGTGTAGAAGGCGTTGACGGGCGAGGCGATGAAGTTCAGCGCCATGCCGAGCATCGTTATGGCCCAGAGCAGCCTGCTGCCGCGCAGGTACTTCAGCCCGTCGGCCATATCGTGCGCCACGGCGCGGACGCTCACCTTTTCCGCGTCCTCCCTCGGCGGCAGCTTCATTTTCAGCGCAGCGATGGCGGCGCCGGAGAAGAAAAAGGTTGCCATATCTATCATTATCGCCCACTCCATGCCGAGCCCCTCCACGATGGGGCCGGCAAGGGCGAGGCCGATAACCGTGCAGACCTGCCCGAGGCCGCCGTTGAGTGCCACGCCTACGGTGTACTTCTCCTTTTCGAGCAGCGCGGGCATCGCGCAGGCCCCGGCGGGTATCCTCAGCGTCTCCAGCGTGGAGATGAGTGCCACGCAGACGAAGAGCGCAGCCGTGCTCAGCGCGTCGAGGTACAGCAGCAGCGCTATGAGCGCCACCACCGCGCCGCGCGCGAAATCCATCCAGACCATGACAGCCTTTTTGTCCATCCGGTCCACTACCGCGCCGGCTATCGGCTGCAAAATGATGGTCGGCAGGTAGTTCACCGTCAGCAGCAGGGCCATCATGGAGGCGGAGCCCGTGACCTCGTACATCAAAAGCGAGAGGGCGATGCTGTCCACCGAGTCGCCGAAACGGTTCACCGCGTTCGCCGCGAGCAGCTTGAAGTATTCCCTCTCGCCGCGGAGCGCGGAGTATTTTGATAGTTTTGATGACATGCCTATCGCTCCTTTTGATATTCATCGAAAAGAAGGATATATCATATTTTGATTTTTGTCAAGAGCTGATTTTGAAAATTATCAAAATAGTAAAGTTGATAGAGATTTGTTTTTTCTTCTATATTGTACTTGACAGGTTAATGCGGGCATGATACAGTATCACGGAAAATAATACAGTTGCATCTTAACTAAAGCTTAAAGAAAATACCCCTGTAATTTTAAGTTTCGGCGTGTATTATGGGCCCAGACACAAAGGGAG
>MHCFR04200__coassemble_449_pt1 | contig 24277 bp, 26 predicted proteins | sample MHCFR04200__metabat2_high_PE_065 | metagenome-assembled genome bin MHCFR04200
AGTATCTTCGTTGTTCTTTAATTTATAATTGCCCATTTTTAGGATGTTAGGCGCATCCGCCCGCTATTCCGAGATCCGCATCCCCGTCGAAACCAGTACGCCCCCTCGTCGTCGGCGCAAAGTCCGCTCGTCTCCGTTTCCGGCAAGAGCCTGCGGCTGCTGCCGAAAACTGCGCTCGCTTCCTTGCGCCTCGTCGGCGCGGACTGCATATCCTTCGCTTCCCCGCAAGCGGGAAAGCTCAGTCATTCCGTCGCGCCTCCTCTCAAAACCAAAGCCAGTGGCTTTGGCTTTGTAAGCGTGGGATTGTTTGGCGAATCAGAACTTCTTCGGCTCGGGGTAATCGACGCCGAAGGTCTCGGCCGTGGCCTTCTTGATCTTCTGTTCGGCCTGGGGACGGTCGTTATAATCCGTCGGGGTGGAGGCGATCCTGTCGACTTCGTCCATGCCCTCGATGACCATGCCGAAGGCGGCGTACTCGCCGTCGAGATGGGGGGCCTTGTCGTGCATGATGAAGAACTGGCTGCCGGCAGTGTCCGGCATCATGCTGCGGGCCATGCTCAGCACGCCGCGGGTGTGCTTCAGGTTGTTCTTGCTGAAGCCGTTGTGCTTGAACTCGCCCTTTATGCGGTAGCCGGGGCCGCCCATGCCGGTGCCCTCCGGGTCGCCGCCCTGAATCATGAAGCCGGGGATGACGCGGTGGAAAATCAACCCGTCGTAGAACCCGCGATTCACAAGGCTGAGGAAGTTGTTCACGGTGTTCGGTGCGATTTCGGGATAGAGCTCGGCCTTGATTACGCCGCCGTCCTCCATCTCGAAGGTGACTATGGGATTTGGCATTGGTATTCGTCCTTTCTTATCTTTATCCTACGGCGGAAACAGCCGCGGCGTGCACCTCGTCCTCGGTCATCCCCGGGGAGATAACGCCGCTGTACAGCAGGCGGATTATCGCCCAGTCGAGCGCAGAGGGCCAGTCGGCCGTTTCGTGGTACTGGTAGAATATGCTCTCGGGGTGGTCATAGGTGTCCGTCAGCAGCCCGAGGCCCTGGCACAGCTCCTCAGCTATCACGGCGTTGCGCAGGCTCTGCGTTATGTCCGTGCTGTAGTAGATCTCGCCCTCGTTTATGATGAAATCGTTCCACCAGACGGTGACATAGCCATTGTAGCCATCGCCGAGTATATCGTCCATCTCGGCCTGGCTGATGAAATGCACGTTGAGGTTGGCCGCGCCGGGCTCTTCGGCCGCGCTGATGCCGGGGAAGCCGGGGACAGAGCAGAGGGCTTCTGCCAATGCGGTGAAGCGTTCAAGGTCCTCCTCGGTCGGGCTGCCGTAAATATAGTACGCAACCGGCTCGTCCCAGCGCACGACATTGCAGAACTCGTCGCCGTATTCCGAACCGAGCGCCACGGAGCAGAAGTAGTCGATTATCTCGCCGCCCGTGAAGCCTTCAGCGGTTATCAGATCGCTATCCGCCTCGCCGGGATAGGCCGCGCGGAAGAGTATGGCCGCGGCCTGCGCGCGGGTGAGGGGGGCGCCGGGGCGGAAAGAGCCGTCCTCAAAGCCCTCTATGAGCCCGTTCGAGCTAAGGGCGAGCACGCCGTCGAGGCAGCCCGGGCTTATCTCCGCCGCATCCGAAAAGCTGAGCTCCGCGCCGTCCTGCGCGCTGAGGCCGAAGGCGGCGGCGACGATTTTGCAGAAGAGCTCGCGCGTTGCGGCGCTGTCATAGCCCGTGCGGGGCACGTCCTCCTCGCTGAGCCAGCCGGATTCGTAGGCGGAGGCCATCTGGACTCCCGCCCAGTGCGACTCGTCCGCGCCGGTTGCCGCGCCTGTCATGCGCGCGGCGAGCGTTACGGCCTCGGCCGCCGAAACGGACCGCTCGGGGCGGAAGGTGCCGTCCTCATAGCCGGAAATGTGCCCGTCGGCCACCATGCGGCTGACTTCGCCGTAGTACCAGGCGCCGGGCTCAACGTCAGACAGGCCGGAAGAGGCGTTGGCCGAAAGCGAAAGCGTGAGCGCAAAGGCGCACAGCAGGACTAATGAGACGGGCTTTTTCACCGGGCACCTCCTGACTTTTATTTGAAGCGGCGTCAGAACTTTTCCTTGACGGCCCGGTCCATCTCGCGCTTCGCGTCCCGCTCGGAAGCGGCGGCGCGCTTGTCATAGAGCTTTTTGCCCTTGCAGAGCCCTAACTCGAGCTTTACCCGCCCGTCCTTGAAATACAGCGAGAGCGGGATGAGCGCGACGCCGTCCTGCATAACGCGGGCGTTCAGGCGGTTTATCTCGCGCTTGTGCATCAGCAGGCGCTTAGGCCGCATCGGGTCGCGGTTGAAGATGTTGCCCTTTTCATACGGGCTGATGTGCAGCCCCCGGGCGAAGAGCTCCCCGTCCTTTATCGTGCAGAACGAGTCCTTCAGATTGACCGTCCCGGCGCGGATGCTCTTGACTTCCGTGCCGAAAAGCTCGATGCCGGCCTCGTACCGCTCAAGGACGAAGTAGTCGTGGAACGCCTTGCGGTTCTGCGCTATCTGTTTTATGCCCTGCGCGCGCGCCACGGCGCTCCCTCCTCTCGAATCCGGGCCTACTGACGCGTAGTATAACACATCTGTCAAGGGAAATAAACCCCGGTTTGTTAACAATTACATTTCAGCGCAGCAGGAAGGGGAGGGCGTAGTCCGCCAGGCTGACGGAGAACTCCGGGGCGGGCCGGGCGAGGATGAGTACGCCGCCCTCGCCGGAGAAGAGCTCGAGCTCCATGCGCGGCCAGGGCCGCAAGCCGCTTTCCTCAAGCGCGCGGCGCACAAGCGAGGCGGCGGCGCGCTTGTCGGGGCTGCCGGGGACGAATATGGCCGCCGAGGCGGCTGAGACGCTTATTTCCATATGTAATACCTCCGTAGGCATATCATCGCCCGGGAAGGCGCGCGCGTCAAGTTAAAAATACTGGCATTCCTTAATCATATGTGGTAAAATAATCTGATAGCTACCGGGATTATTGACTGCGGAGGCTTGTAAAATGGCTTTTGAAAAGAGAATAGACGGACAGACCCTCTATGAGGGCGTGATAGTGAACGTAAGGCTAGACCGCGCGGAGCTGGTGAACGGCGACGTGGTGCGCCGGGAGGTCGTGGAGCACCCCGGCGGCGTGACCGTGATACCCGTTGAGCCGGACGGCACCGTGTGGTGTGTAAGGCAGTTCCGCTATCCCTTCGGGAGGGAGATGCTCGAGACGCCGGCGGGCAAGCTCGAGCCGGGGGAGGACCCCGCGGAGTGCGCCGTCCGCGAGCTCTCGGAGGAGACGGGGCTGACGGCGGACGAGCTTATTTACCTCGGGCCCTGCTGCACCTCGCCCGGGTTTTCCACCGAGGTGCTGCACATATACCTCGCCCTCGGCCTGCACCGCGGGGCGATGCACCTCGACCCCGACGAGTTCCTGAACGTTGAGAAGCACCCGCTCTCGGAGCTCTCAAAGCGCGTCATGAGCGGGGAAATAGACGACGGGAAGACGATAATCGCAGTACTTAAAGCTGAAAAATATCTGGAGGGCAGGAAATGAACAACAAGGTGCTCATTGTCGACGACGAACGCGCGATAGTGGACATACTGAAGTACAACCTTGAAAAAAACGGTATGACCGCCATCTGCGCCTACGACGGCGGGGAGGGACTGCGCCTTGCGCGGGAGAGCGACCCGGACGTCATACTGTTGGACGTCATGCTGCCTGTGATGGACGGCTTCGAGGTCTGCCGCACGCTGAGGGCGGAGGGCAACAACGTCCCGATAATCATGATAACCGCGCGCGAGGAGGAGACGGACAAGGTTTTCGGCCTTGAGTTGGGCGCGGACGACTATATCACCAAGCCCTTTTCCATGCGCGAGGTCGTGGCCCGCGTGCGCACGAACATGCGCCGGGCGGCCTCCATGGCCCCGCAGAGCGCGCCGGAGCCCTCCGGCGACCAGCTGAGGGCCAAGGACCTTGTGATAGACAAGGCGAGGCATGCCGTTTTCAAGGACGGGAAGGAAATCGAGCTCACGCAGCGGGAATACGAGCTGATACTCTATCTTGCGGAGAACCCGGGCAAGGTTATCTCCCGCGAGGAGCTCATGAGCAGCGTGTGGCAGTACGACTACTACGGGGACCTGCGCGCGGTGGACGTTGCGATACGCCGGCTGCGCGAAAAGCTCGAGCCCAATCCCTCGGAGCCCGAATATGTGATGACCAAGCGGGGCGCGGGATACTACTTCGCCGATTGACGGCGGCGCTCGGCGCGGAGGGCGGCGTATGAAGCAGGACAGTTCAAAAAAAGCCGGCACGGCCAGGTCGGGGCTCGTGAGCCTCTATACCAAGCTCGTGCTCATAATATTCGTGCTTATCATCGCGCTGATGGTTGTGACGGGCGTTTTTCTCACCCGCGGCGTGAGCAGCTTTTATACAAACGAGTTTTACGACCAGATGCAGGAGGTGTTTTCCAGCGTCGGGCTCGCAGAGGACCTGAGGGAGAGCGCGGCCGCGGGAGACTATGAGCATATGGCCGCGATAATCCGCACCTACGCCGGCCAGCTCGGCATAGACTCCGGGACGAGGAACTTCCACATCCTCTCCGGGGACACCGGCGCGTGGCTGGCGGGCAGCACACAGCCGGAAAACGGAATCGAGATCACCCCGAACATAGTGACGGCCATAGAGGGCGGGAACGGCTACGCCTACGACCCCGGCGCGGACTACATGGATGTGGCCCTGCCGATCGACGGCGGGAGCACGGGGTACATCATATACGTCGTGGACAACAAGGCCACGATGACCAGCCTGAACGACCAGCTTATATCCATAATAGTCGACGCGCTGATAGTCGGCCTGGTCATATCCGTCCTGCTCTGCCTGATACTCGCAAGGGCCATCACCTCGCCGATACAGGACCTCACCCGCGCGGCCGAAAAGGTGGCCGGAGGGGACTTCACGGACAAGGTGGAGAACGACTCGAAGGACGAGATCGGCGTCCTGACGCGCACCTTCAACGACATGGCCGGGCAGCTTGAGGACACGCTGGACGATCTGACGAAATCGGAGCAGATGCGCCGCGAGTTCGTCGCAAACGTCTCTCACGAGCTGCGCACGCCAATAACCAGCGTCCGCAGCTATGCCGAGACGCTGGAGGACGAGCCGGACATGCCGGAGGACACGCGGCAGCGCTTCCTCGAGGTCATACTCAACGAGAGCGACCGCATGACGAAAATCGTGCAGGACCTGCTCACGCTCTCACGCTTCGACGCGGGGAGCATCGAGTTCTCCTTCGCGGAGTTCAGCTTTGAAAAATCCGTGCGCGACGTGTACAACGCCATGGCGATGGAGGCGCAGGCGCACGGGCACCACTTCGTGCTCGAGCTCGAGCCGGACATCCCGAAGATCCGCGGAGACAGGCAGCGCGTGGAGCAGGTGCTCATAAACATGGTGTCGAACGCCGTGAAATACACGAAGGACGGCGGGCGGATAAGCGTGAGCGCCGGGACGAAAAACGGCGAGGTCTGGTGCTCCGTGCGTGACAACGGCATCGGCATCCCTGCCGAGGACACGCAGAAGGTGTTCGACCGGTTTTACCGCGTGGACAAGGCGCGCAGCCGCGAGAGCGGCGGCACCGGCCTCGGCCTCTCCATAGCTCAGGAGATAGTCGTCCGCCACGGCGGGCACATAGAGCTGCAGAGCCGGCTCGGCCATGGCACCGTTATAACCGTATACCTGCCGGTGGAGGGCCCCAGCGATGAAAAACAGCGCTGAAAAGCCGCGCCGCCGGCTTAAAAAGGGCGCGGTGAACGCCCTTCAGAACCTTGCGATAGTCCTGCTGCTCATCGTGGGCATAGGGCTGAGCGCCGCGGGCGGGCTGCTGCCGTCGGACGCCTTCGCGCTATGGTTCCGCGACAGGACGCAGGCCGAGGAGGCCGACGACGGCTATGCCCCGGCGGCATCGCCGTACTGCATAGTGGTGACCCCGCAGGACGGCGCGCACAGCGCCGTGATGTACAGCGCCGAGGAGCTGGACGACACTTACGGGCGCTTTTCGGCCATGCTGGGCGAGGCGCTCGGCTCCTCGCACGACGCGCAGGCCGTGAGCGAGGAGCAGTGGCGCTCGGCGCTCGGCGGCAGGGGCGTGTACTTCGATTTTTACAACGACTTTTTGCTCTCGACCTACGCGATATGGCTCGGCACGACGATGACGGGCGAGGCCTCCGGACACACGGCGCGGAGGATATGCCTCGCCATAGAGGACGGGGAGGTCGCGCTCTATTATATCCGCCCGCGGGCGAACGACGGGCGCTACTATTTCCGCTGCGATACCGCCCTGCCGGCGGACGCCCTCGCCGCACAGCTCGGCGCAGCCGTGCCGAACGGCGCGGAGTTCTGCTTCGAGCACGGGGCGGGCTATGAGCTCATAGACCCGTATTTTGTGATGACTGCCGACACGCCGCAGGTGTATTCCGCCTCGGCGCACAACTCGCTCTCCGACCTCGGCGAGGCGGAGGCCATGGCGGCCTTCGGGATGAACAGCTACCTCGCCCAGAGTTATCCTGAGGCGGACGGGACGCTCGTCTGGGTCGACGGGGACGCGACCATACGCATAGGGACGGACGGGACGCTTTATTACTCCTCGCGCCAGCCGGAGCCCGGCGAAGAGGCCCGGCTCGGCCCGGCCGCAGCCATAGAGTTCGGGCGCAGCATTGTTGAGCAGACCCTCGGCAGCGTGAGCGGGGACGCGTCGCTGCAGCTTTCCTACATGTGGTTCGATGAGGCTACCGAGTCGTACCTGCTGCGCTTCAACTACGAGCTGAACGGCCTGCCGGTGGAGCTGCAGGGTGGGCAGAGCGCGGCGGAGATAATGTTCGTGGGCAGCACGGTGTACTACGCCATGCTGCACTTCAGGGCGTATACCCTTGAAAACACAACTGAAAACGTCCTGCCGGTGGACATGGCGGCGTCCATAGCCAACTCGCAGGGCGGAGGCGAGCCGCGACTTTCGTACATCGACAGCGCGGACGGAGTTTCAGTGAACTGGCCGGTCAAGTGATATGGATAAGGTCAAAGCCAAAAACTTTATAATTATCGTCCTGCTGATTATGGACGCGATCCTCCTCGCCCTGATAGGCGCGGACCTCGCGCGCTCGGCGTCCTCTTCGCGCGCAGCGTTGGAGGGCGCGGTGAGCGTGCTCGCGGAGAACGGGATCAGCGTTTCGGAAAACCTGAGCTTCGACGCGGGGCCGGTGAACGTCTACACCACCTCGCGCGACGAGCAGCTTGAGCGGCAGCATGTGAATGCCCTGCTCGGCGAGAGCGAATACGTCGACCTCGGCGGAAGCATCATCACCTATTACGCGCTCGACGGCAGCGGGGAGGCGACTTTCCGCGGCGTCGGCGGCATACAGGTGAGGCTCGGCGGCTGGACCGCCGGAGAGGGCTTCAACGCCGAAAATGAGGCGAGGCAGATGGCCTCCGAGCTGGGGATCGAAGTCCTTACGGGCAGCGGCACGGCGCAGGTGAACGTGAACGAGGAGGGCGGCGGCACGGTCGTGCTCTTCTGCGCGCACGAGGGCGTGCTTATAGCCAACTGCCGGCTGGTTTTCACCTTCGGGGACGGCTCAGTGGTAATAGAGGGTACCCGCCCGCTGGACACCGTTACATCGGCGGTCGAGGCGGACCCGCTCGACGCACCGACGGCGCTGATGCGCTTCCTCGAGCTGTTGCGCGAGCGCGGCCAGGTCTGCTCGGAGATCAGCTCCGCCTCCCTCGCGTACTATTTCACCGCCACGGCTGCGGGCGACGGCACGCTTGAGCCCGTCTGGCGTATCATAACGGACACGGGGGATTTTTACCTTAACGCCGTAACGGGCGCGGCGGTGGAAAACGTCGGCTAAAGGCCGCCGGACATTGACCGTTTTGTGCAGATATACGGCCGGAGCGGCGTCAATTTGGGCATATGGACTGAGAATTGCTCAAAAAGCCCCCATGGCTTGAACATTTGGCAAATATGTGTTAAAATACTTTGTTAGTATAGGTTCATTGGGGACACAATAGACGTGGAAAGGTTCAAGAGGGTCCCGGCCCATCGCTTTGGAAGGTGTGAGAATTTGGAAAAATACGTTATCAGAGGCGGACGCCAGCTCCATGGTGAGATAGAAGTAAGCGGGGCGAAGAACGCCGCAGTGGCTATTATACCCGCAGCGCTCATGGTTGACGGCGTGTGCCGGCTGGAAAATATTCCACAGATCAGCGATGCGGACATGCTGTTGACCATACTTGAGCACCTCGGCGCGAAGGTCCGCACCGTGAACGCAAGCACGGTGGACATAGACTGCACCGACGTAAGGTATACCGACGCGCCGTATGACCTCATGCGCAAGATAAGGGCCTCATATTACCTCATCGGCGCGATGCTTGGCCGCTTCGGCGCGGCCAAGACCACGATGCCCGGCGGCTGCAACCTCGGCGCAAGGCCTATCGACCAGCACATAAAGGGCATGAACGCCCTCGGCGCGGATGTCGAGGTCTCCGGCGGCTTTGTCTATGCCAGCACGCCGGACGGCTCGCTGCACGGGGCGCGCATTTACCTTGACAAGGTCTCCGTCGGTGCGACGATGAACATCATACTCGCGGCCTCGATGGCCAAGGGCAGGACCGTCATAGAAAACTGCGCAAAGGAGCCGCACATCGTCGACCTCGCCAACTTCCTCAACTCCATGGGCGCGGACGTGCGCGGAGCAGGCACGGACTCCATAAAGGTGAACGGCGTGGACAGGCTCCATGGCGGGACCTACACGATAATCCCCGACCAGATAGAGGCCGGCACGTATATGGTGGCCTGCGCCGCCGCGGGCGGAGAGGTGAAGATCAAGAACGTCATCCCCCGCCACCTCGAGAGCATAAGCGCCAAGCTACGCGAGATGGGCGTAGTCATAATCGAGGGTGAGGACTCTGTGGTCGTGAAGAGCAGCGGTAAGCTCCACCGCGTGAACGTCAAGACCATGCCGTATCCCGGCTTCCCGACGGACATGCAGCCCCAGGTGGCCACGGCCCTCTGCCTGGCCGAGGGCACGAGCGTTATAACCGAGGGGATTTACGACAACCGCTTCAAGTATACGAGCGAGCTGCGCAAAATGGGCGCACAGATACAGGTTGACGGCCGCACCGCCGTCATCGAGGGCGTGAGCCGACTGTCCGGCGCGCCCGTCGCCGCCTGCGACCTGCGCGCGGGCGCGGCAATGGTCATTGCCGGGCTGTGCGCGGAGGGGACGACTTACGTGGAGGACATCCACTACATCGAGCGCGGGTATGAGAATTTCGTCGGCAAGCTCCGCAGCCTCGGCGCGGACATAGCCCTTGTCTCCGAGCCGGACGAGCCCGGCACCATCAAGAGCGCGAGCGCCGGCTGATGCGTATAAGCGTATTCGCCAGCGGCTCGTCGGGCAACTGCGCTCTTTTTTCCTCGGAAGGGACCAATATCCTGATCGACGCGGGCATTTCCGCGCGGAGGATCTGCGCGTTCCTGTCCGGGGAGGGGCTCGCCCCGGGCGATTTGGACGGGATTTTGATAACACACGAGCACAGCGACCACGTATCCGGCCTGCCAACGCTGCTCAGGCGCTTCCCGCTGAGGGTGCTGGCGCCGGGCATGGCGGCGGAGCGGCTGCGCTCGTCCCTCCCCGGCTGCGGGGAATACATAGAGGAGATAGCGCCGGGCGAGGGCTTTGCCCTTGGCGGCGCGTATGTGTCGGCCTTTGCGACGATGCACGACGCCGCCGGGAGCGTGGGCTACCGCCTGGACGCCGACGGGGCCTTCGGTGTGTGCACGGACCTCGGCTGCGTGACCGACGAGGTGCTCAACTGCCTTATGGGCGTGGACACCGCGCTGATCGAGGCAAACCACGACGTGGACATGCTCCGCCGCGGCCCGTACCCCGCCTATCTCAAGCGTCGGATCCTCTCCGACCGCGGGCACCTCTCAAACGATGACTGCGCGCGCCTTGCCGTCGCACTCTCGGCCGGAGGGGCCGAAAGGCTGATACTCGGCCACCTGAGCCGCCACAACAACACCCCGGACGCGGCCTATGCCGCCGTCAGCTCGGCGCTGAGTGGGAGCTCGGCGCGCTGCGAGCTGCTCGTGGCGCCTCCGCTCGGGCCGCTGATCTTAGAGGAAAAGCGATGCTCGGCGTGACCTTCGTCTGTGTAGGCAGGATGCGCGAGGAGCATTATATTTCGGCCTTCGCGGAGTATGAAAAGCGCCTCGGCTCGCTCTGCCGCTTCGAGCTGAAGGAAATAGCGGAGGTACGGCTGCCGGAGCGGCCGTCGGACGCGGAGATAGCCGCCGCGCTGCGGCGCGAGGGCGAGGCTATAGAGCGCGCGGTGCCAAAGGGCGCGCTGACGGTGGCTATGTGCATAGAAGGCCGGCATATGCCGAGCGAGGGACTCGCAAAGCTGCTGAATACCGCCGCGGAAGGCGGGCGGTCCCGGGTCTGCTTCATCGTGGGCGGCTCATACGGCCTGAGCGGGGACGTGAAGGGCCGCGCGGATCTGAAGCTCTCAATGTCGGAGATGACGTTCCCGCACCATCTGGCGAGGGTAATGCTCGCCGAGCAGGTGTACAGGGCGCTCACAATAAACAGCGGCTCGCGTTACCACAAGTGAGCCGGGGAGGTAAGGCTATGGAATTTGAACCCGGCTGGGGCAGGGATCTGCCCGGCAAACTGGCCGAGCTCTGGCCAAAGGACGAAAACGGCGAGTTTGTCGCGCCGACCAGGCTTATCGGCTGCACGCAGATGGACATGGGCGACGCGATAGTCGAGAGCCTGCTCGACTCCGCTGAAATACCGCACTTCAAGCGTTATCCGCACTATGGAGGTTTCGGCAACCTCATGCTCGGCATGAGCGCCGAGGGCGTGGATATCTACGTCCCCGAGACCCTGCTGGAGGATGCGCAGACCTTACTTGAAGGAGATGCAGTAAATGATGAGGAGCTATAAGGAAGAGTATCAGTACTGGCTGGACAGCCCCGCGCTGGGCGAGGAGGAGTGGAAGGAGCTCTCCTCGATTGCCGGGGACGAGAAGGAGATAGAAAGCCGCTTTTACGCCCCGCTGGAGTTCGGCACCGCCGGGCTGCGCGGCATAATGGCGGTGGGGCTCAACCGCATGAACGTGCACGTCATACGCTGGGCCACCCAGGCCTTCGCCGAGGTCGTGAAGGCCGAGGGAGAGGCGGCCTGCGAAAAGGGCGTGGTCGTATGCTACGACTGCCGCCTGAACAGCGAGAGCTTCGCGCGCGAGGCAGCGTGCGTCATGGCTGCAAACGGCATAAAGGTCCGCATTTTCGACGCGCTGCGCCCCACGCCGGAGCTCAGCTTTGCCGTCATACATTACGGCGCGACTGCAGGAATAAACATCACCGCAAGCCACAACCCGCGCGAGTACAACGGCTATAAGGTATACTGGTCGGACGGGGCGCAGCTCCCGCCGCAGCACGCCGCGGCCGTGGCGAAAAAGATGTCGGAGATCGACATCTTCCACGGCGTGAAGCGCATGAGCTTCGATTCTGCCGTCGAGAGCGGCATGATAAGCGTCATCGGCGCGGAGACGGACGAGGCCTTCCTCGAGAACGTGCTAAGCATGTCCATAAACCCGGACATCGTGAAGCAGGTGGCGGACGAGTTCAAGATAGTCTACACGCCCTTCCACGGGGCCGGGTACAAGCTCGTGCCGGAGGCGCTGAGGCGCCTCGGCGTGAAGCAGCTCTATCCTGAGCCGAAGCAGATGGTGATCGACGGCAATTTCCCCACCGTTGAGAGCCCGAACCCGGAGAACCCTGAAGGTTTCTATCTCGCCGTCGACCTCGCCAAGCAGGTGGGCAGCGACCTGATAATCGGCACTGACCCGGATTCCGACCGCGTGGGCACGATGGTGCGCGGGGCCGACGGGGAGTACCACACCATCACCGGCAACCAGATGGGCGTGCTGCTGCTCGACTATATCATCAACGCCCGCCGCGCCAAGGGCACGCTGCCGGCCAAAGCGGCGTTCATAAAAACCATCGTCACGACGAACATGGGGCGTGAGATCGCCGAGCGCAACGGGATACACGTTGACGAGACCTTCACCGGCTTCAAGTTCATGGCCGAGAAGCTCGCCGAGTACAAGCGCGACGGCTCGTATGAGTACATCCTCGCCTATGAGGAGAGCTACGGCTATATGATGGGCGACTACGTCCGCGACAAGGACGCCGTGACAGCCTCCATGATGATTGCGGAAATGGCAGCCTATTATTTCTCCCGCGGCATGACCCTCGCGGACGCGCTGGACAAGCTGTATGAAAAATACGGCTGGTTCGAGGAAAAGACGCTCAACCTCGTTATGCCGGGGCTGGACGGCCTTGAAAAAATGAAAGCGCTCATGGCCTCTCTCCGCGCGAACCCGCCAAAGGAGATCGGCGGGACGGCCGTGCTCGGGATGCGCGATTACCAGAGCGGGAAGATCATGCTCGCGGACATCGGCGTAGTGGGCAAGACGCATATCTCCGGTTCCAACGTGCTGTATTTCGAGCTGCAGGACGGGACGGCGTTTATCGTCCGGCCCTCCGGCACCGAGCCGAAGATAAAGGTGTATATCCTCGCGCAGGGCGAAAACCGCGCGCAGTGCGGTGAGCGCGTGGCCAAATACGCGGCGTATGCCGAGGGCCTGAGAAAATAACTGCGCTGAATGCTGCATAGAGCTTAATAAAACGGCCGGGCGGAAATTCCGCCCGGCCAAAATACGGGGAAATGAGATGAGAGGGCAATGAAAGAATACCTGAGCCTCTTCTGGGCTTTCGTGAAGGTGGGCGGGCTCACCTTCGGCGGGGGGTACGCCATGCTCCCGATACTCCAGCGGGACATAGTGGAAAAGCACCACTGGGTCACCGAGGAGGAGGTCATGGACTATTACGCCATGGCGCAGTGCCTTCCCGGCATCATTATGATAAACACCTCGGCGTTTATCGGCCAGCACCGCAAGGGGACGCTGGGCGGCTTTGTGGCCGGCTTCGCCTCCGCGCTGCCGAGCCTTGTGATAATCACGATAATCGCCGCCTTCCTCACCGCTTTCGCCGAGTACCCGGTGGTGCAGAACGCGTTCGCAGGCATCAGGGCGTGCGTGGTCGTGCTTATTGTGAACGCCATTATAAAGCTCTGGAAGAGCGCGATGGTGGACTGGAAGAGCATCGTGATCATTTTCCTGCCGATATTCCTTCTGAGCGTTTTCACCGAGATTTCGCCGATCATCCTGGTTGTGGCCTCGGCCGTTGCCGGCATAGTTATAACGCTTATCTCCAATAAGAGGGGAGGCGAGGGCGCATGAGCTACGCGCTGCTGCTCCTCCAGCTCTTCTGGGAGTTTTTGAAGATAGGCATATTCGCCGTCGGCGGAGGCATGGCCACGCTGCCGTTCCTCTACGACCTCGGCGAGAAAACGGCGTGGTTCACGAGCGCGCAGGTGCTCGACATGCTCGCCGTGAGCGAGAGCACCCCGGGGCCGATAGGCATAAACATGGCTACTTACGTCGGCTACACGGTCGGCGGCATCCCCGGAGCGATACTCGCAACGCTCGGCACCATACTGCCGGGAATAATCCTCGTTATCCTTCTGGCCAAGATGCTCCAGCGCTTCCACGACAACAAGTATGTGCTCGGGGCGTTTTACGGCCTGCGCCCGGCCTCCACGGCGCTCATCGCCGCCGCCGGCATTTCGGTTTTGGGCGAGTCGCTCTTCAATCCATCCCTGTATGAGCAGACGGGGAATATAGCCGATTTCTTTTGCGTAGGGCCGATCATCCTCGCAGCCGTGCTCGCTTTCCTCACCAATTTCAAGCCGACCAAGAAGCTTCATCCGGTGATATACATCGCCGCGAGTGCTGTGGTGGGCATAGTCTTCAAGCTGGGCAACGCCTGAACGGCGCAAAAACGCCGCCCCTCCTTTTGGAGGGGCGGCGTTTTTATTTTGCGGCGAAAAGCCTGTTGAAAAGGGAAAAATCAAAGGTATTCCACGCTTTTGCAGCCGTTCAGCCGCGCAAGGCGGCGCGCGGCGGAGCTTATCGCAGCGTCGAGCTTTTTTGTCCGGCGGACGCCGCTTTCGTAATATACGTTTTTCACCGTGAGGACGCCGCGCCGGCGGTCCGCGGCCGCGTCAATGCGCCCGGCAAAGCGCTCGCCGGAGAGTATGGGCAGCGTGTAGACGCCGTATTTGCGCTTTTCCGCCGGGGTGTATATCTCCCAGGTGTAGTCGAAGCCGAAAAGCTCGCGTATCAGCCGCCTGTCCCACAGCAGCGGGTCGAGCGGGGCGAGGAATTCGCAGCGGCCGCGCAGCGGCGGCGCGGCGGGGGAGAGGAGGCCCTCAAGCAGCGGAACGGAGGACGACGCGATGTAGAGGGGAGCGCTCAGCCCCTCGACGCGCGCTTCCGAGATCTCCCCGCGGGAGAGAAGGCGCTCAAACGCCCCGTTGCGCACAGCGGCCCTGTTCATGCCGGGGATGTTCAGATAGGCGCCCGACTGGCAGTTCCAGAGCGCGCCGACGGCGCGTATACGGCGGAGGACGCGCCAGGCGCGGTGATCGTCCTCATCCGGGAGCGGGTCGCCCGCCGCGAGCAGCGCGGGGCTGAGGCAGCGCGAGGCGAGGTCATAGAACTTCCTTGAGCCCTGCTTGTGGTGGATGACAAGCTCGCCGGAGGTGTATAGCTGCTCGAGCACGGAGCGGGCGGCGTTGGATTCAACGTGGCTGCTGCCGCTCCAGTGGATGGCGGAGTACCAGCGTATTTTACCGCTTACCGGCAGCGTATCTGCGCTCACGGGGCCGTTTTCGCGTATGTAATCGAGCGCGAAGCGCTCAAGCTCCTCAAGGCCCTCAAAACGCGCGCCGGAGGCCATGGCCGAGGCGCGGTAACGCTCAAAATACGGCCAGTCCTCCGCGGGGATTATCGCAAGGTTTTTGTCCGGGTAGTCTATGAGCGAGCGGTCCGAATACAGCAGGCGGCTGAGCGTATCCCGGGTAAAGCCGCCGACGCGGGAGGCGAGCGTGAGCTCGGCGTTCCTGCCGCAGACGTCCACGGGGTCAAACTGTATGCAGCCGCACTGCCTTACGAATTCGAGCGCACCCGCATCGCCGGTGAAGCGGCGTTCGCCGAGCAGGCCGCTGTGAAAAAGGAGGAAGCGGCGCGCTTCCTCCCTTGTCAGCGTGCGCATCCCTCTTCCCTCGCAAGGCGCGCGGCGGCGAGCATGACGCCGAGCAGGATGAAAAACGCGAAGAGCACGCGCGGATAGAACCAGATATACTCGAAGATGCCGGCCACGGCGATGCCGCCGAAGGACGCGCCGCAGGCGATGAGGGCCATGCGGACCTCCTGCGAGCGGGCCTTGAAGAGGCCGAAGGCGGCGTTTTTTACCTCCCGCAGCATGAACCACATGAACGAGATGAAGCCGAGCGCGCCGGTCTCGAGAATCAGCTCCATATAGAGCATCTGCGAGTGGTATACGCCGCGGGTGGCACCCGTGAGCGCGTAGTCGGGGTAGAGCTCCGCAAAGGTGTTAGGCCCCATGCCGATGCCGGTGATGCCGTAGTCGCCTATCATGTTGATGATGCCGCGCCAGGTGGTGAGGCGGTGGTTGGCGGAGCTGTCGTGCGAGTTGAAGATGGTCGATATGCGGGTCATTATGCTGTCCGGCAGGAAGGGGATGAGCAAAATGCAGGCCACGAGGCCCACGGGGATGAGGCGCTTGTCCGTGTAATAGACGAAGATGACGACGGAAAGCGCTATGCTCAGCCAGCAGCCGCGCGAATAGGTCATGACGAGCGCGCCGAGCGGCAGCACGATAAGGCAGCTCAGGACAAGCCGCCGGAATGTGCGCTTTTCCGTCATGGCATAGGCCGTGGAGAGCGGGGTGAACAGCACGAGGAACTCGGCGTAATTGTTCGGGTTGTCGAGCGTGGAGTAGACGCGCCCTGGCACGCCTACGTTGAGGTCGAGGTCCGTGAAGGACGCGCTGACCTCCACGCCCATCACGCGCTGATAGAAGGCGTAGAGCGCGGTGAACATCACGGCGGCGTAGATGAAGCCCATCAGCCGCCTGAGCTGCTCCTTTGTGCTTATGCCGATCACAGCGGCGTACATGAAAAGGAAGGCCGCGGCGAAGAACATGAGCACGCGGAGGCTGTCCGAGCGGTCGGACGTGAAGCCGAGGCTGCCCACACAGGCCATTACGAAGAGCAGGAAGGGCAGGCCGAATTCGCGCGGGAACATCTCGCGCCTTGCCCCGGCGGCGGACATCAGGAACGCCACGCCGAAAAGGCCGGCTGCGCCGAGCACGGCGTAGGAGTTCGACCACATCTCGTGCGGTGCGACGAACATCACAAAGGTGAAGCAGCCGAGCAGGACCTCGAAGCGCAGGAAATACGAGCCCGAGGCCGCGCGGACGAAGAAGCTGCCCCCGGCCGCGGGGCGCAGGGCGTTTATTATCGCGCCGAAAATGCGCAGCAGGAAGCGGTAGACCGCGTCTATCGCCCGGCAGACAAGGCTGTTTGCGTACCAACGCTCGATTTTGGGCGGGCGGCGGAGGAAATTCACCACCGCGCTGTTGGGAAAGGCCCGGGCGAAGGGGCGGTATATGCCCCTCAGCAGCCGGAATATGGCCGAGCAGAGCCACCAGCCGTACAGCCGGCCGAGCACGCTGCTTTTAAGCAAGGCCCGTCACCCCGCTTTCCCGGGAGTGGGCGGAGCTCATTCGATCACCTCGATGCCGGATACGCGCAGGAAGAGCTTGCAGTCGTCAAAATAGACGCTCATGGACTGGCCCACGGCATAGAGGGTGCCGCCTATGGTCACGCCGTGGGAGCCAACGACTCCCTCGCCCTCCACAACGAGCGTGGCGGAGCAGTAGCCGTCCCGCGCGAGCTGGATGACCTCGCCGTTGGCGTCGGTGACATAGCTCTTGGAATCGCCCACGCGCCACTCAGTGAGCGTGCCGAGAGTGACGTTATTTTCGGAGTCCCAGGCCTCGGCGCCCTCGACAAGCTGTTCGACGGCGTAGTCGGCGGACTCCTCGCAGTAGAGCGTGAGCCGGACGTGCTCGGTGTTGGCAACCGTGCTGTCCGGGCCGAGGAAGTGGTAGCCGAGGAAGGCCGCGGCGGCGAGCACGATGAGGATTATCAGCAGGTCGACTATGTTGACCTTGCCGAAGAGCCTGCCTTTTTCGTCAATCATTTTGGATTACCTCCGGTTGTTGTTATTCCTTTTTTATTGATAAGCACGGAAAACGTCCCATGCGAGCTTGTTGAGGTCGAATTCCTCGTCTATTTTCCTGCCGGCGGCGGCGGAGAGCTCGGCGCGCTTTGCATCGTCCTCCATGAGCTCCAATATGGCGCGGGCGAAGCCCTCCGTGTCGCCGTACTGCACTACGCGTCCGCAGACGGTGTTCGTCTCCGCAAGGTCGCGGTTGCCGCCGACGTCGGTCACGACGAGGGGCAGCGCGGCGTTCATCGCCTCGAGTATCGCAAAGCTCATGGCCTCGTTGCAGCTGCTGGTGTTCAGATAGAGGTCGGAAGCGCGGAGAATGTCCGCCGTGTCGCGCCGGAAGCCGGCCTGTATGACCACGCCGCCGAGCCCGAGGGACTGCTTGCGCTGTGCGAAGGCCTCGTATCCCTCCCCGTCGCCGCAGACGACGCAGCGGAAGGGCCTGTCCGTCAGAGTGCGGAGCAGCGCGAGCGAGTCGAGCAGGAAATCGAGGCCCTTTTCCGGGGCGTAGCGCGCGAGGATGGTCATCATGAAGTCGTCCTCCCCGACGCCGAGGCCCATGCGCGCGGAGTGGTCCCTGCTGCGGTCCTTCGCGGGCTCAACGCCGTTATATATGACCTCTATGCGCTCGGGGCAGACGCCGTTTTGTATCATGATGTCCCGGCCCTCGCGGCAGACGGCGATTATTTTGTGGTCGCGCGGGGTGAAGACCTTGTTCAGCAGCCGCCAGCGCGCGCCGGAGCGCTGCGTCAGGTGGTTGGTGTACACCACGCGCGGCGCGCTGTTGTGACGCAGCGAGAGGAGGGCAATGATGTTTTCGCGGGGGTACTGAGCGTGTATGACCTCTATGCCGTGCTCTGAGCAGTAGCGCGCAAGGCGCTTCGGGGCGGAAAACGCGCCGCTGCGGCCGAGGTCGAGCTGCAGCGAGGGGACGCCCCAGTCCTCCATTTTGCGGCTCAGCTCGCCGGGGACGCAATAGGCAAAGTGGCACTCGTGCCCGGCGGCGGAGAAAATGCGGACAAGGTTTTCAACATATTTCTCCGTGCCCGCCTTGCCGGCGAAGTTAATGAGGTACAGTATTTTCATATCGCGCCTCCAGCAGTTTTTTCAACTCCTGCCAAGTATATAATAACTGCCGCCTCCCGTCAAGCCAGGCTGCGTCTGGAGGCAAAGCGCCGGGCAAAGCACGGAGACAAGGCTCCGTGCTTTGCCCGGCGACCGGACTGTGTCCGGAGGCCGTAGCCCGCCAACGCGCCCATTTTGCGGCCCTCACGCCGCGCCAAAGGCGCGGCGCTATGCCTACGGACGCAGTCCGGGTTGAAAAAGGTCGGGGAATGTGCTAAACTGCCATTTTGAGGTGTTGGATTTGACCGAAAGGCTTTATTATACCGACGGACATGCGTCGCACTTTGTTTCCCGCGTCGTCTCCTGTGGGCAGTGCGGGGACGGATTCGACGTGCGGCTGGAGCGGACGGCCTTTTTCCCGGGCGGGGGAGGCCAGGAAGCGGACAGCGGCACGCTGGGCGGGATGCGCATAGCGCGCCTTGCGGAGACGGAGGACGGGGACATCGCCCACATCCTGCCCGGGCCGCTCGAGCCGGGGACGGAGGTTGAGGGCACCGTCGACTGGGACGTGCGCTTCGCGAGGATGCAGTCGCACTCCGGCGAGCACATAGTCTCCGGCACAGTGCACCGCCTGTTCGGCTATGACAACGCGGGCTTCCACATGGGCGAGAGCGCCATGACGCTCGACTTTTCCGGCGAGCTCTCACCGCAGGACATCGAGGCGGTCGAGCTCGAAGCCAACCGCGCCGTGTGGCGCAATGTGCCGGTGCGCACCCTGCTGCCGGGAAGAGAGGAGCTGAAAGCTCTCGATTTCCGCAGCAAGAAGGAACTCGCCGGGCAGGTGAGGCTCGTGGAGATCGAGGGCGTGGACCTCTGCGCCTGCTGCGCGCCGCACGTCGCCCGCACCGGGGAGATAGGCGTGATAAAGGTCATAGACTCCATGCGCCACCGCGGGGGGACGAGGCTGACGGTGCTCGCCGGAGAGGCGGCTTACCGCGACTATGCCGCCGTGCATGTGCAGAACTCGGCCGTCTCCGCCGCGCTCTCGGCCAAAAGGCTGGAAACCGCCCTGGCCGTCAGGAAGGCGCTCACGGAGCGCGAGGAGCTGCGCTCTGCCCTGACGGCGCTGAAAAAGGAGCTGCTGGGCCTGAAGGCTGCCTCGCTCGTTCCCACCGAGGGTAACATGTGCCTGTTCGAGCCGGACATGGACCCCGTGACGCTGCGCGAGCTGGTAAACGCCGGGATGGAGGCCGCGGGCGGCGTGTGCGCCGCTTTTTCCGGGGCGGACGGCGATTACCGCTATATAATCGGCAGCCGGAACGTGGACCTGCGGGCCGCGGCGAGGGAAATAAACGCGGCGATATCCGGGCGCGGCGGCGGGACGGGCACCATGATACAGGGCTCCTGCCGGGCGTCAAGGGCAGAAATAGAACAATATTTTGCGTCCGCCGCCGCCAAATTCACAGATTATTGACAAATCATCGCAAGCACAATGCTAATATAATTACTGTAATTTATGCCCCCCGGGGCAATTCGATATATATTTAGCAGAAAGGTGAAGCTAAATGCGGGAAAAGTTGGCAAGATTCATGATCGGGCGCAACGGGAGCGACCAGCTTTCGAGATTTATATCAATCGTTGTGTGCCTGGCCCTGGTGCTGTCCCTATTCCTAAACTCTGACGCACAGCTGGCAATCTGGTTCCTGGCCATTGTCGGGGCCATTTATGTATATTTCCGTGTTTTCTCGCGCAACGTGGCCAAACGCAGGCAGGAAAACGCGAACTTCCTGCGCGCTACCGCCTCCGTGCGCGGATATTTCCGCGGCCTGAGGGAGCGCTGGGTGCAGCGCAGGGACTATCGGTTCTTCCGGTGCCCCTCATGCCGTACACTGCTGCGCGTGCCGCGCGGAAAGGGCAAGATAAGGGTTGTATGCCGCAAGTGCGGTACATCCTTTATAAGGAACACCTGATATGTTCGGATACGTTATCGCCAACCGGGAGATCATGACCGAGGAGCAGATAGAACGCTACCGCGCGTATTACTGCGGGCTGTGCCGCACGCTCAAGCGCAGGCACGGCGCCGCCGCAAGGTTCACGCTCAATTACGACATGACCTTCCTTGTTTTGCTGCTCAGCTCCATGTGCGAGCCGGAGGAGGAGAGCGGCTCGGCGCGCTGCGCAGCGCATCCGCTCAGCGAGAACCCGTGGCGGGCGAGCGCATTTACGGACTACGCCGCGGACATGAACGTGGCGCTGGCCTATCTCAATTTCATGGACGACTGGCGCGACGAGCGACGCGTTATGCGCCGGGCGGAGGCCGCGGCGCTTTCCGGTGCGTACAGCAGGGTTAAGGAGGACTACCCGGCCCGCTGCGGCTTTATAGAGGAGCGGCTTGAGGAGCTGGCGGGCATAGAGTCCTCGGGAGAAACGGACCCGGATGCCGGGGCGCGCTGCTTTGGGAGGCTCATGGGCGAGGTTTTCGACTACGGGCTCGACAGCACCTGGGGGCCGCGCATAAGGCGCTTCGGAGAGGAGCTCGGGGAATTCATTTACATCATGGACGCGGTTGTCGACCTGCCGGAGGACACCGCGCACTCCCGCTACAACCCGCTCGCAAAATTCGCGGAGGGGAAGAGCGAGGAGGAGCTTTACGCCCTGCTCACCGTTTTGATAGGTGAGGCTTCGGAGCAGTTCGAGCTGCTGCCGCTCGTCAGGGACGTGGACATAATGCGAAATATACTCTATTCCGGCGTCTGGCTGCGATATAATATCGAGATGGAGAAACGACACAGAAAGGAAGGGGGAGCAGCCGTTGAATCGTGACCCATATGAGGTACTCGGCGTTTCGCGCGACGCGAGCGACGAGGAGATCAAAGCGGCATACCGCGCCCTGGCAAAAAAATACCACCCCGACCGCAACCCCGGCAACAAGGCTGCGGCGGAGAAAATGAACGAGATAAACGCCGCCTACGACGCCATAAAGAGCGGCGAGGCCGACAGGTACGGGTCCAACGGCTACGGCGCCGGCGGCTACGGCGGTTACGGCTACGGGTATGGACAGCAGGAGCAGGACCCCTGGACAGCCTGGCAGCAGGCCTGGAGCGGGGGATATCAGCAGCAGTACGGCCAGGAGGAGCGCACGGAGTACCGCGCGGCTGAAAACTACATCCGCGCGGGGCATTTCAAGGAGGCGTTCACGGCGCTCTCCTCCGTCCCGGCCTCGGAGCGCGACGCGCGCTGGTACTACCTTGCGGCCATTGCAAACTCCGGCATGGGCAACAGGATAACGGCCATAGAATACGCCCAGCGGGCAGCCTCCATGGAGCCCGGGAACCAGGACTACCGCAGCCTGGTGGAAGAGCTGCAGCACGGCGGCACGGTGTATACAAACCGCCGGGCGGGCTTCCAGATGGGCGGGAGGGGCATGAACAGCCTCTGCCTCGGACTCTGCGCGGCTCAGCTCTGCATGGGCTTCTGCCGCATGCCATACTGCTGGGTGTGATGTGACATGGATTTGAAGGAATTCTTCTCTCAGCATCCCAAATGCGCCCTCGCCTTCTCGGGCGGGACGGATTCGGCGCTGCTGCTCTATGAGGCGCGGCGGCTCGGCGCGGACGTGAGGGCTTATTTTGTGAAAGGGCCGTTCCAGCCGCAGTTTGAGCTGGACGACGCGCGGCGCCTGGCCGGAGAGACGGGCGCGGAAATGCAGGTTATCGAAACCGACGTGCTGTCCGTGCCGGAGGTGGCGGAAAACGGGCCGCGGCGCTGCTATTACTGCAAGAGGGCGATTTTTTCGCTGATTTTCGAGCACGCTGCGCAGGACGGGTACGAAACCGTGATAGACGGCACGAACGCCTCCGATAAGGTGGACGACCGGCCGGGGATGCAGGCCCTCGCCGAGCTGGGCGTGCTCTCGCCGCTCAGGCTGTGCGGGATAACCAAGGCCATGGTGCGCGAGATGTCCGCCGCGGCGGGGCTGTTCACCGCGGACAAGCCCTCATACGCCTGCCTTGCGACGAGGGTGCCTACGGGGACGCCGATCACGCGCGCCGACCTGGAAAAAATAGAGCGCAGCGAAAACGCCCTGCACGCTCTCGGGTTTTCAGACTTCCGAGTAAGGCTCGAGGGGAGCGGCGCAAGGCTCGAATTGCCGCCGGAGCAGCTGCCGGCGGTTGTGCAAAACAGGGAGAGAATACTTGAATCGCTCTCAGTGTTTTTCGCACGAATAACGGTTGACCTTGCAGGGCGGACAAATTAAGTATTTCCGTAATATGTTTTGCGAAAATATGCAGTATTTGCTTGAAAAACGGCAAATACTGCATATTGTGCATAATGGGGAGAAATCAAAATCTTATCTTTTCGCTCCTGTTTATCTTGACAATAACCGCATGTTATTGTATAATTTCCAACACATACAGCTTCAAAACAATAGTGAAACTGTGAAAATTGGCAACAAAAATGCCAGAAAATTGCATGTCTTTTTGGAAAAGGAGGTGTGGTTTTCCCGAAAACAAGAGGGGTTTTCGGAACGTTTCGCAGAACATCGCATCTATTTTTTGAGGAGGAAAAGGAAGAAATGAAGATCCTGAAAACGGTAAAGAAAGTTCCCGGCGGCCTGATGGTCATACCTCTGCTGCTGGGCGCCGCCTTCAACACCTGGGCCCCGGGCCTGATCACCATCGGCGGCGACGGCACATTCACTACTTACCTTTGGAAAAGCGGCGCCATGCCCATCCTGGCAGTGTTCCTGTTCTGCAACGGCGCTCAGATAAACGTCAAGTCCGCGGGCGTACCCCTGGCCAAGGGCGTTATCCTGACGGCTATCAAGTTCGTTATCGGTGCCGCGCTCGGCATCATCGTCAACCAGATCTGGGGTCCTGACGGCATCTGGGGCCTCACCCCGCTGGCACTGATTGGCGCCATCACCAACTCCAACGGCGGCCTCTACGCCGCCCTTTCCGGCGAGTTCGGCGACTCCACCGACGTCGGCGCTGTCTCCATACTCTCCATCAACGACGGTCCGTTCCTGACCATGGTCGCCATGGGCGTCGGCGGCATTGCCGACATCCCCTTCATGGTTCTCGTCGGCAGCATCGCCCCCATCTTCGTGGGCTGCCTCCTCGGCAACCTCGACGAGGACATCCGCTCCTTCTGTGAGCCGGGCGCTACCATGCTGATCCCGTTCTTCGCTTTCCCCCTCGGTGCGGGCCTCAACTTCATGCAGCTCCTGACCGCCGGCATCCCGGGCATCTTCCTCGGCGTTATCTGCTGCATCCTCACCGGCGGCGCCGGCTACCTCTGCATGCGCCTCATCAAGAGCAAGCACCCCGAGTGCGGCGGCGCCATCGGCACCACCGCCGGCAACGCGGCCGGCACCCCGGCCTCCCTTGCTAAGGCTGACCCCAGCCTTGCCGTTTACGAGACCGCCGCTACCGCTCAGATGGCCGCGAGCTGCATCGTGACCGCCATCCTCTGCCCGATCTTCGTCAACTTCCTGCACAGGTGCGAGGTCAAGCGTCAGGCAAAGGTGGCCGCCAAGAAGGCCGGCAAAGCCTGAGCCATATAAAATACCATCAGGGCAGGCGGTTTTTGCCACCTGCCCCGTGGCATGTAAGGACACAATCAATTTATATATCTGGAGGTAGTTAAAATGCCTGTAGTTAAATTCCCGTACGGCAAGGATTTTCTGAGCCTTGATATTCCCGAGAGCCGCTTCGCCGGCGTGATGGAGAGCCACATGCACGAGTACAAGCCCGCCGGCACCCCCGACGAGCTCGTCCGCACCGCCATGGCCAACCCCATCGGCACCCCGACCCTGGCCGTCATGGCCGAGGGCAAGAAGAAGGTCGTCATCATCTGCTCCGACCACACCCGCCCGGTGCCCAGCAAGGTCATCATCCCCCCGATGCTCGAGGAGATCCGCAAGGGAAGCC
>MHCFR04200__coassemble_460_pt1 | contig 23845 bp, 19 predicted proteins | sample MHCFR04200__metabat2_high_PE_065 | metagenome-assembled genome bin MHCFR04200
TAGAGGCGGTCCTTTATAACGTCGAGATAGAAGTTGGACATATCCAGCACGCAGAAGCTGTGGACGGAGCTCGTCACGGTGAAGAACTCATAGCGCTCATACGCCGCAAGGCAGCGCTCGATGAGCTTGTCGAGCCTTGAGAGCGCCCAGCGGTCGAGCTCGGGCATGTCCTCAAGCGCCACGGCGTCCTTATCCGGGTCAAAGCCGTTGAGGTTGCCGAGGATATAGCGCGCAGTGTTGCGTATCTTGAGATATTTGTCGGAGAGCTGCTTGAATATGGCGTCCGAGCAGCGCACGTCGAGCCGGTAGTCAGTGCTTGCGGCCCAGAGCCTGATGAGGTCCGCGCCGTACTTCGGGATGAGCTCGTCGGGGTAAACGCCGTTGCCGAGGCTCTTGTGCATGGCCCTGCCCTCGCCGTCGACGGTCCAGCCGTGGCAGAGGCAGGAGGTATACGGTGCCGCGCCCTTCACGGCCACGCCCACGAGCAGGCTGCTCTGGAACCAGCCGCGGAACTGGTCGCCGCCCTCGAGATACATCTCGGCGGGCCAGCGGCCCGGGCTGTCGAGCTCCATGGAGGCGATATGCGTGCTGCCGGAGTCGAACCAGCCGTCCAGCGTGTCGGTCTCCTTGGTGAAGCTCTTGCCGCCGCAGTGCGGGCAGGCATAGCCCTCGGGCAGAAGGTCCACGGCGTCCAGCTCGAACCAGGCGTTGGAGCCGCGCTGGCGGAAGATGTCGGACACGGACTTTATTGTCTCGTCCGTGCAGACGGGCTTGCCGCAGTCGGCGCAGTAGAAAACGGGGATCGGCAGCCCCCAGCGGCGCTGGCGGGAGATGCACCAGTCGGAGCGCTCGCGGATCATGGCTATCATGCGGTCGTGGCCCCATTCGGGCATCCACTTCACGTTGTCGCAGGCGGCGCAGGCCTCGTCCTTGAAGGCGTCCACCGAGCAGAACCACTGGTCGGTCGCGCGGTAGAGTATGGGGCTCTTGCAGCGCCAGCAGTGCGCGTACTGGTGGATGATGTCCTCGGAGGCGTAGAGCGCGCCGCAGTCCTGCAGGTCGGCGAAGATGGCCTCGTTGGCCTCGTCGGTGGTCAGGCCGCAGTACTTCCCGGCCTCCTCGTTCATGCGGCCGTGGTCGTCCACGGGGACGGTCATGCCGATGTGCACCTTGCCCTCGGCGTCGTACTTGCGGCAGATCTCATAGTCCTCCTGGCCGTGGCCCGGCGCGGTGTGTACGCAGCCGGTGCCGGCGTCCAGCGTGACGTGGTCGCCGAGGATGATGATGCTGTCGCGGCCGATCAGCGGGTGGGTGGCGGTCATGAATTCGAACTCCGCGCCCTTCATCTCGGCAAGGACCTCGAAGCCCTCCACCTTGCCCACCTCGGCCACGCGGGCCATGAGCTCCTTGGCAATGATATACACTTCCCCGTTCGGGGCCTTGGCGAGGACGTAGTCGAAGTCGGGCCCGAGGCAGATGGCGAGGTTGCCGGGGATGGTCCAGGTCGTGGTGGTCCAGATGAGGAAATAGAGGCTGTTCAGGTCGCAGTATTTGCCGAGCTTGCCGTGGTCGTCCTTGACCCTGAACTTGACGTAGATGGACTTGCAGGGGTCCTCGGCGTACTCGATCTCGGCCTCGGCGAGGGCTGTCTCGTCGTGCGGGCACCAGTAGACCGGCTTCTTGCCGCGGTAGATATAGCCCTTCTTGTACATCTCGCCGAAGATGCGGATCTCCTCCGCCTCGAACTTCGGGTCCATGGTGAGATAGGGGTGGTCCCACTCGCCGAGGCAGCCGAGGCGCTTGAACTGGTCGCGCTGCACGTCCACATAATGCTGCGCGAACTCGTGGCAGGCGTCGCGGAATTCGGCGGTGGTCATCTCCTTGTGGTTGAGCTTCTGCTCCTTGATGATTGCGCTCTCGATGGGCATCCCGTGGTTGTCCCAGCCGGGGTAGTATATGGCGTTATAGCCGGACATGGACTTATAGCGCGTTATGAAGTCCTTCAGGCACTTGTTCAGCGCGGTGCCCATGTGGATCATGCCGTTGGAGAACGGGGGGCCGTCGTGCAGGTTGAAAACGGGCCTGCCCTCGTTCTTTTTCAGCATCTCGTGGTAGAGGTCGAGGTCGTACCACTCTTTAAGCATGTCGGGCTCGCGCTTGGGCAGCGCGGCACGCATGGGAAAGTCTGTTTTCGGAAGGTTTACCGTGGAATTGTAGTCCATTGTCTGTCTATCTCCCTCGTCTTTGTTGTCTTAATAAAAGCGCTCGCGGGGCTGCGCCGCCGCGCGCCCCGCTTTAGGTGCCTCAGCCCTGTCCCCCGATGGAGAAGAGGTGCGTCACATCGTCGGCCGGGGTCTGCGAGCCGCCTTTGCCCAGCTCCGGGCTTATGTCTATTCGCGGGTCGGGCTCGTCCGGCATCCGGGCGACGGAGGCCTCTATGCTCTTTACCGCCGCGTCCACCGCGCGGTCGTCCCCCTGCGCGGGCAGCGCGGAGGAGGCGCGGTCCAGATAGTCGAGCTGGCGGGAGCACAGCGCCCTCGCCTCCTCGAAAAACCTGGCGAAAGACGCCTTGGCGTCCTTCAGCCGCTGCTGTTCGCGCTCGGTCTCGTTCCTGATGGCCTCCAGTCCGCTCCTTGCGGCAGTCTCGGCGTCGGCCAGGGTCTTTTCCGCACGAGCCCTCGCGTCCGCCTCGATCTGGGCGGAGAGCTTCTGCGCGCTGAGCAGCGTGAGGCGCATGGCGTCCTCGCTGGCGCGGTACTCTTCTATTTTGTCCACAAGGACCTTCATCTTGGCCTTGAGCGTCGCATTTTCCTTCTGGACGTTCTCGAGCTCCACAGCGGCGTCCTCGAGGAAGTCGTCAACGTCGCCCATGTCGTAGCCGCCGAAAACGGCCTTTTCAAAAGTTCTCTCTCTGATATCCTGGGGAGTCATATCAGTTATCTCCTTCCCTTGCCTCGAAAATCGGCCCCTTAGAATGTGAAGCCGCTGTTTTCTATTTCATCCGCGAGGTCGCCCGTGAGCCCGACGCTGCACGGGGTTATCAAGAACGTGTCCGATGAGACACGTTTCAGATTCCCCTCCTGTACATACGCCGCGCCGGACAGGAAGTCAACCAGCCTTCTCGCCGTGACCTTGTCCGCCGCCTCAAGGTTGAGCACAACCGTGTGCTTCTGCCGGAGGTGGTCGGCAATCTCCGCCGCCTCCTCAAACTTCGCGGGCTTTACGAGCACCACCTGCTGCTGGCTCGAGCCGATGTTCACCACGCGGCTGGAGCCCTTCGCCGCGCGCTCACGCCGCGGCGCCGGGTGGTTAACGCGCTGGACGGGCGCGCCGGAATAGGCGGAGCTGTCCCCGCCCTCGTCGAAGAAGCTTGTCCTGCCGTCCTGGGCTCCCTCTCCGTCCTGGCCGGAGACCGGCACCTCCCCCTCCGAGAAAAATTCGTCCTCGTCGTCGTAGGGACGGGTAAGTTTTTTCAGTTCATCAAAAAAGCCCATGTGTCACCCTTCTCCAGTTGAAGCGCTCGTGCCGTAATTCCGCGGCCCGAAGATGGCGGAGCCGACGCGGACCATGTTAGCGCCCTCTCTTATGGCATCCTCGAAATCGCCGCTCATGCCCATGGACAAAAAGTCCATGCTGACATTATCGTATTTTTTTGCCCCGATGTCAACATAAAGCTCGCGCATCGCGGCAAAATATGGCCTCGATGCGCCGGGAATTTCTGCCGCGGGCGGTATGGCCATGAGCCCGCGGACCCTCACGGCGGACAATGTGCCACAAAATTCCAGTGCCGCCGGCAGGGCCGCGGGGTCAAAACCGCTCTTGGCCGCCTCGCCGCCTATGTTCACCTCGAGCAGCACGTCCTGGGTGACGCCCAGCTTCAGAGCCCTGGCGTCGATAAGGCGCAGCAGCTCCTCGGAGTCCACGGACTCGATCAGATCCGCGACGCCGACGAGGTATTTTATCTTGTTTTTCTGCAGGTGGCCGATAAAATGCAGCGGCGCGCCGGCGTACGCCCCCTGGGCGTTCTTCTCCACCAGCTCCTGCACGCGGTTTTCGCCGCAGGCGTCCACCCCGGCGGCTATGGCCTCGCGCACGGCCTCCTCCCCGTTCATCTTGCTCGCTGCCACGAGCAGCACGCGCCTGTCCCCGGCCGCCGCGGCGATCCGGGAGCGGATGGCGGCGACATTTTCAGCTATCGACATATATCATACCCTCTTTTTATATACTGGGCCGAATATCGACTTCATTCCGGCAGCAGCACCTCGCTGCCCTCCCTCAGGGCCTCCGACTCCACAAGCCAGCCGGAGCCGTACTCGCAGACGGGCGTCACCGCCGTCTCCTCCGCCCCTGCGGGGCCTTCGGTCAGGACGTAATACTCTCCCCCGCGCTCGTGCAGGGCCTCCGCGGGGACAAACAGCCCTTCGGAGCGCGTCACGAGCAGCTCCGCCGCGGCAAACCTCACGTCCGCGACCAGCTCCTGCCGCTCCGCGCAGGAGAATATGACGGCGCACTCGCCGCCCTCCGGCTGCGACACGCTCTCCACCCGCGCGGTGAACTCCCCCTCCGGCAGCGTGAGCTCCGCGCGGTCCCCCGCGGAGAGCGTCGAAGCCGCCTCCTCGTCTATCAGCGCGGCGAAGCGCCACCGCACTCCCGTGACAAGCGTGCCGAAGGCGCCCTCCGGCGCGGCGGGGACGGGGGAGGCGAGCAGGGCCGACAGCTCCCTCGGCGTACCGCAGTCCTCCGCTGCCAGGCCCGAGAGCCCGTCCGCATACAGCGTGAACAGCCCCGGCTCCGCGGCCGCTATGACGTTCCCCGGCGGCTCTGCGGGCTCCTGCCCGGCGCTCTCACCGCCGGAGAGCCGGGCCTCGAGCGCGCCGAGCGCGGCGTCAACGCTCCCCGCCGGGCCGTAAACCGCCTCCGCAAGGGCGATGACCGCCTCCCCGGCCGAGGACGGCGCGGCGCCGTCCTCGGGCCGGCCCAGCGCGGCGGCGTAGTCTTCCGCCGTAAGGCACTCTATCGCGATCTGCCCGCGCGCGGCGAGGCGCTCGCCGTCCCGCGCCGTCACAAGCAGATAGGCGTCATCCGAGCTGAGCCGCTGCTCCTCACGGAGCACGACGCCCTCCGCCTCCGCCGTCACGGTTACCGAAACGCGCGTCACCTCCGCCGTGCGGTAGGCCGCAGCGCCGCCCGGGAGCAGCGGCGCCGCCAGATAGGCCGCCCCCGCCAGGGCCACGACGCCCAGCACCGCGGAGGCGAAGCCCCCCGCGCGCCGGCTTATGTATCCGCCTCCCCGAGGTCCACGCTGCGCGCCGGCGCGATGGTAGAGATCGCGTGCTTGTAAATGAGCTGCTGCTTCCCGTCCGAGTCGAGTACGACGGTGAAGCTGTCAAACGCCCGGAGCACGCCCCGGAGCTGGAAGCCGTTCATCAAAAACAGCGTAAGCGGCACGCGCTCGGCTCTCGCGCGGTTGAGGAAGGTATCCTGGAGGTTTTTCTGCTTTTCCATTTCTCTCGCTCCTTGCCGGAGCGTCTGATTTACATAATACCACATCAGGGCGCTCCGTTAAATAGTGATTTTTAACAAAACGCGCCCCGCCAAGCTGCGCGAAGCGTGTCCTGCCCGACTATCTTATACCGCGCCCGGCAAGGAAAATTGTCGAATCCCGCCGCGCCCCGGCAAAATCGGGCTCGGCATCCCAGCGTATCCAGTGCACCTCCGGCTTCGCTCGAAGATAGGTGAGCTGCCTTTTGGCATAGCGCCGCGTGCCGCGCTTTATGAGCTCCACGGCCTCCGCTTCCGATATCTCTCCGCGTATCGCGGCGGCGGCCTCCTTGTAGCCGATTGCCTGCATCGCCGTGCAGCTCTCGTCCAGCCCGCGCGAGAGCAGCGAGCGCACCTCGCCGAACAGCCCCGCGGCCGCCATGGCGTCCACCCGCGCGTCTATGCGCCGGTAGAGCTCCGCGCGGTCGGCGTAGTCGAGGGCGATCACCGCCGCGTCGTACCTCGGCGGCCTCGCGCGGGTCTCCGCGTCGTGCTCGCTCATCGGCCTGCCCGTGAGCAGGTATATCTCATACGCGCGCACTATGCGCTTTTTGTCGTTCGCGTGCAGCTTCGCGGCCCGCTCCGGGTCGAGCTGGGAGAGCTCGCGGAGCATGGCCTCGCCCCCTATCTCATCGTACCTCTCCTCCAGCTCGCGGCGGCACCCGCCGTCCTCCTCCCGCGCGGCGAAGGAGCGTCCCTGCACGAGCGAGTCGATATAGAGCCCCGTGCCGCCGACGACTATGGGCCGCTTCCCGCGGGAGAGTATGTCAACGCAGGCCGCGTCGGCGGCCTCGGTCCAGCGCGAGACGCTCCAGTTCTCCGACGGCTCCGCCACGTCTATCAGGTGGTGCGGCGCAGCGGCGAGCTCCTCGCTCGTGGGCTTGGCCGTCCCGATGTCCATGCCGCGGTAAATCTGCATCGAATCCGCCGAGACTATCTCGCCGCCGAGCTCCCGGGCGAGCATGATGCCGAGGCGGGTCTTTCCCGTTGCCGTCGGTCCGGTTATTACTACAATTTGCCCCTGCATGTATAAACGCACTTCCATTCTGAGAAACGATGTGGTAATATGGTGCCGATTTACGAAAGGAGACTGCTCCGTGAAAGTAAAAATCACTGCCGACAGCACCTGCGACCTGCCGCAGGAATTTATTGACCGCTATGGCATCAGGATTTTCCCTCTCTACATCGTGAGGGACGGCGAGGCGCTGCGCGACGGGATAGATATAACGCCCGACGACCTTTACGCCTACACGCAGGCCACCGGCAAGCTCTGCGGCACAGCCGCCAGCACAGTCGCCGACTACGCGGACGGCTGGCGCGAGTGCCTTGAAGAATGCGACGCCGTTGTGCACGTCGCCTTCTCCAGCGAGCTCTCCGTCACCTGCGCGAATGCGCGCCTGGCGGCGGAGGAGGTGGGCAGCGTCTATGTGGTCGACTCGCTTAACCTCTCCACCGGGTACGGCCAGCTCGTGCTCGACGCGGCCATCATGGCCTCCGGCGGCGCAGGGCCGCAGGAGATCGTCGCCGAAATCGAGTCGCTCGTACCGAAGATGGACGTCAGCTTCGTGCTCAACACCCTCGACTATCTGCGCAAGGGCGGGCGCTGCACTGCGGTCCAGGCTCTCGGCGCGAACCTGCTCGGCATCAAGCCCTGCATAGAGGTGCACGACGGCAAGATGGGTGTCGCCAAAAAATATCGCGGCAAGATCGAGGCCGCCTACCACCAGTACATCCGCGACCGCCTTCAGGGCCGGGACGACATCGACCTGCGCCGGGTGTTCATAACAGACTCCGGCCTGCCGGACGATGTGCGCCGGCGCCTGAGGCAGACCGTCCTCGAGTGCCAGCCCTTCGCGGAGGTTTATAACAACCGCGCAGGCTGCACGATAAGCGGCCACTGCGGCCCCTGGTGCATGGGCGTGCTCTACTACCACAAGTGATTCCCGCCGGACGGCGCGGGGGCTTTCCGCCCCCGCGCTTTTCTTTTTCTTTTCACGGTGGCGGAGGGCCGCTCAGACTATGCGCTTGAACTGCCTGTCGAGATCCCGGCGCGTGAGCGTCCAGGCCACCGGGCGGCCGTGCGGGCAGGTGGTTATCTCCCCGCGGCAGACGGCCTCCGCCAGGCGCAGCAGCTCCTCCGGCTCGGAGGAGCGCCCGGCCTTTATCGCGGCCTTGCAGGCCACCGTTTTCAGCGCCTCCTCGCGCTCCGAGCGCGCCGTGACCCTGCCGGAGCGCTCGAGCCCCTCGGCGATCTCCTCCACCGAGGCGGCGGCCTCTTTTTCGTCGAGCTCGCAGGGCGCGCTGCGGAGGATGAAGGCCCCCTCGCCGTAGCTCTCTATCTCAAACCCGAGCCCGGAAAGGAGCTCCAGATTCGCGCCGATGACCTCCGCAAGCTCGCGCGGCGGCGTGAGCGGCACCGGCTCCATGAGCGTCTGGCTCATGACCCCCGCGCCGTTTTTTGAAATCCGGTCGAAAATAATCCGCTCGTGGGCGGCGTGCTTGTCTATTATTATCAGCTCGCCGCCGCGCTGGGCTATTATATAGAGCCCGAGGGCCTCGCCGATGAGCCTTACGGGCTCGTCAGCCGCCGCATCCGCGGCCGGGGACGGGCTTTCGGGCGCCTTTAGGGCGCTTTCCAGCGTGACGGACACGGTTTCAGGTGCCCGGGTGCGCCCTTCGCCGTTTTTCAGCTCCTCCGGCCAGGCAGCGGCGGCGCGCCGCTGCGGCGCCCACGAGGCGGGCGGATGGAAGCTCCCAGGCTGCCCTCCGGCGGCTTCGCGGCGGTCCTGCGCGGCTCGGAATGGCGAACCGCCGCCCCCCGCGGGCGTTCCTATGCGCGGCGCGCCCCGGGACGAGAGGTCCAGCCGCGTCTGATAGGGCGCGGAGGTGTCCTCCACCCGGAAGGTGGAGCGCTCCGGCCGCGTGGCGGAATAGAGCTTCGGCTCCGAGGCCTCGACCGCCGGCGGCGGCGCGGCCGCGGGGGCCTCTATCGCGCCGAGCACGGCGTAGTGCGCCGCGTCGAACACGCGCCGCTCGTCCGAAAACTTCACCTCGGTCTTCGCCGGGTGCACGTTCACGTCCACGGCGGCGGCGGAGATGTCGAGGTATATCACGCAGGCGGGGAAGCGCCCGGTGAGCATGGAGTTTTTGTACGCCTGCTCAACCGCGGCCTGCAGGAGCTGCGAGCGGATGTACCTCCCGTTGCAGAAGAAGTACTGCGCGCCGCGGCTGCCGCGCCCGGTGCCGGGCGCGCTGGCGAAGCCGGTGACCCCGATCCCGCCCTCCCCGCCCGAGGAGACGGCGGCGAGCGAGGCCGCGAGGTCCCGCCCGAGGAGGGTGTACACCGCGCTCTCCGCGCGGCCGTCCCCCGGCGTGAAAAACTCCTCCTTGCCGTCCTTTATGCAGCGGACGGACACGTCCGGCCGGCCGAGCGCGCAGCGCAGCGCGGCCTGGACGCAGGCGGCGCCCTCTGCCCTGTCCGACTTCATGAACTTCAGCCTGGCCGGCGTGTTGTAAAAGAGCCCGCGGACTATCATCGTCGTCCCCTCGGGGCAGCCTGCCTCGCCCATCTCGGCTATCTCGCCGGCGTCGAGGGCCACGCGCGTGCCGCTCTGGGCGCCGCGCTCGCGCGTCAGCAGCTCGACGTGCGAGACGCTGCTTATCGCCGCGAGCGCCTCGCCGCGGAAGCCGAGGGTCCCGATGGCCTCGAGCCCGCGCTCGTCGCGCAGCTTGCTCGTCGCGTGCCGGAGGAAGGCTATCCCGGCGTCCTCAGCGGACATGCCGCAGCCGTCGTCCGTCACGCGGAGGTATTCCGCGCCGCCGCCGCGTATTTCAACCGTTATGTTCCGCGCCCCGGCGTCGAGGGAGTTTTCGATGAGCTCCTTCACGGCGGAGGCCGGGCGCTCGACGACTTCGCCGGCGGCTATCAGGTCCGCGACGAAGGGCGAGAGTATGTTTATCCTTGGCATAATGCACCTCAATGGGCGGAGCGCTCCGTCCGCTTTAGCAGGGTATAGGTATGTTTCGCGCCGCTGCGGACGGAGCGCTCCGCCCGCTTTCGAATCGACTCATTATATATCAAAATTATTGAACTTTCCAGAATAAAATGATAAAATAACCCGATGCGGCGTGACCGCTCAATATAACGACTGTCCCAAGGAGGCCCCATGGCTTACACACGAGTTGAGATCCCCTCCGCCGAGCTCGCGCGGCAGCGGGACATATGCTTTGATATACGCTCCGGGAACGAGCGCGCGGGAAGGGCGCCGCCCGCCTACGTTGACACTTACGGCTGCCAGCAGAACGAGGCGGACAGCGAGGAGCTGCGCGGATACATAGAGCTGATGGGCTTCGGCTTCACCGCGGACGAGAACGAGGCCGACCTGATAGTCATAAACACCTGCGCCGTGCGCGCGCACGCGGAGATGCGCATTCTCGGCAACGTGGGCGCGCTCGTGCACGCCAAGGCGAAGAACCCGGATCTGCTCGTCGCCGTCTGCGGCTGCATGGTGCAGCAGCCGCACATGGCGGAGAAGCTCAAGCAGAGCTTCCGCGTTGTGGACCTCGTATTCGGCCCGCACGAGCTCTGGCGCTTTCCGGAGCTTTATAAGCGCGCGAGGGATACGAAAAAGCGCGTGTTCGCCGTTGAAGACAGCGACGGCGTGGTGGCCGAGGGGCTGCCCGTCCGGCGAAGCGGCTCCGTAAAGGCCTGGCTCTCCATCATGTACGGCTGCAACAACTTCTGCACCTACTGCATCGTGCCCTACGTCCGCGGGCGCGAGCGCTCGCGCCGGTTTGACGACGTGGTGGCGGAGGCCCGCTCGCTCGTGGAGGCGGGGTATAAGGACATCACACTGCTCGGGCAGAACGTGAACAGCTACGGCCGCGACCTGGACGAGGGGCGCGACTTCGCGGACCTGATACGCGCGATAAACGACATCCCCGGCGACTTCCTTATACGCTTCATGACCAGCCACCCGCGGGACGCCACGGAAAAGCTCTTCCGCACCATGGCGGAGTGCGAAAAGTGCGCCAAGCACATCCACCTGCCCGTCCAGTCCGGCTCCAACCGCATCCTGAAGGCCATGAACCGGCACTACGGCCGCGAAAAATACCTCGAGGAGGTGCGCACGGCGCGCGAGCTGATGCCGGACATCGTGCTCACCACGGACATCATCGTCGGCTTCCCCGGCGAGACGCGCTCAGACTTTGACGAGACGCTCTCCCTCGTGCGCGAGGTGGGGTACGACGCCATGTTCACCTTCATCTTCTCCCCGCGCGAGGGCACGCCCGCGGCTAAGCTGCCGGACCCCGTGTCAAGGGAGGAAAAGCAGGTGTGGTTCGACGAGCTCGTGGAGCTCTCGAACTCCATCTCCGGCGAAAAGCACGCCGCCTACGCCGGGAAAACGCTCCGCGTCCTCGTGGACGGGGAGACCGGGCGGGACGGATACAACCTCTCCGCCCGCACGAACGGCGGGCGGCTGGTGCACCTGAAGGGCGGCGCGGAGCTGATCGGCCGCTTCATAAACGCAAAAATCACCGGGTGGAACACCTGGGCGCTCTACGGCGAGATACAGGAGGACTGAGTATGGCGGAACTGACGCCGATGAAGGCGCAGTACAACGAGATAAAGAGCCAGTACGGCGACTGCCTGCTGCTTTTCCGCCTGGGCGACTTCTATGAGCTCTTCGACGAGGACGCCAAGAAGGCCGCGAAGGAGCTCGACCTCGCGCTGACCACGCGCGACCGCGGCAAGCCCGCCGAGGAGCAGACGCCCATGTGCGGCGTGCCTTACCACTCGGCGGAGGCGTATATCGCCCGGCTGATCGCCAAGGGCTACAAGGTCGCCGTCTGCGAGCAGATGGAGGACCCCGCGCTGGCCAAGGGCCTTGTGAAGCGGGACGTGATACGCGTGATAACCCCCGGCACGGTGACGGAGAGCTCCATGCTCGAGGAGGGCCGCTCCAACTATGTCTGCGCCGTATACCTCGACGCGGTGTCCGGCGCGGCGGCGTTCTGCGACGTGTCCACGGGCGAATTCTGCGCCGCGGCCTTTTCGGAGGACTGCGTGTCGCACATCGGGAACGAGCTCGCGCGCTTTTCCCCGCGCGAGGCCGTGCTGAGCGAGGGCGCGGCGGCCGACGAGAGCGTCTGCTCCTTCCTCCGGCGGCGGCTGGACTGCCTGCTCGAGCCGGACGGGGGCCGCTTTGACTACATGGCCGCGGCTGCGGCGCTCTGCGAGCAGTTCAACGCGCAGGACGTGGACGAAACCGGCCTCGGCGGCAGCGCCGCGGCGGTGAAGGCCTGCGGCGCGCTGCTGAGATATATAAAAGAGACGCAGAAATGCGACCTTTCCAACATCGACTCCATCGACCTCTTCGAGGGCGGGAAATATATGGAGCTCGACTACTCCGCGCGCCGCAGCCTCGAGCTGACGGAAAACCAGCGCACGGGCGAAAAGCGCGGCAGCCTGCTCTGGGTCCTCGACCGCACCAAAACGCCCATGGGCGGGCGGCTGCTGCGCTCGTGGGTGGAGCGCCCGCTGCTCTCCCCGGTGGCGATAAAGCGGCGGCTCTCCGCCGTGAGCGAGCTGCACGGGGCCAACGTGCTGCGGCAGGAGCTCATACGCACGCTCGGAGGAATAGGGGACATGCAGCGCCTCGTCAGCCGCGCGGTGTTCGGCTCGGCGAACGGGCGCGACCTCGCCGCGCTCGGCGAGTGCTGCGCGCAGCTCCCGGAGCTCCGCCGGCTGCTCTCCGGCTGCTCGTCCGCCCTGCTCCGCCAGGCGGCGGAGATCGACACGCTCGACGACGTGCGCTCCGACATCGAGCGCGCGATATGCGACGATCCCCCCTTCTCCGTCCGCGAGGGCGGCATACTCCGCAGCGGCTACTCGGAGGAGGTCGACCGCCTGCGCAACATCCGCGACAACGGCGCGAAGCTCGTCTCCGAGCTCGAAGCGCGCGAGCGCGAGCGCACCGGGATAAAGAAGCTCAAGGTCGGATACAACAAGGTTTTCGGCTATTACATCGACGTGCCGAACTCCGCCGGGGCCGTGGAGCTCCCGCCGGAGTATATACGCAAGCAGACCCTCGTTTCAAACGAGCGCTACTTCACGCCGGAGCTCAAGGAGCTCGAAACCGAGCTCACCGGGGCGCGCGAGCGCGTCTGCGAGCTCGAATACGGCTTTTTCACCGAGCTGCGCGTGAGCGTGGCCGGGCGCGTGGAGCGCATAAAGCGCAGCGCGGAGGCCGTGGCGGAGCTGGACGCGCTCTGCTCCCTCGCCGAGGTGGCCTCCCGCAATAACTACACCTGCCCGGAGGTAGACCTCTCCGGCGCGATAGCGATAAGCGAGGGGCGGCACCCCGTGGTGGAGCTCACGCAGAAGGACACGCTCTTCGTCCCGAACGACACGCTGCTCGGCGGGGCGGACGACCGCGTGGCCGTGATAACCGGCCCCAACATGGCCGGCAAGAGCACGTACATGCGCCAGACGGCGCTCATAGTGCTCATGGCGCAGATCGGCTCCTTTGTGCCGGCGAAGTCGGCCTCCATCGGCGTGGTGGACCGCGTGTTCACGCGCATCGGCGCGTCCGACGACCTCTCCGCCGGGCAGAGCACGTTCATGGTCGAGATGACCGAGGTTGCGGAGATCCTCCGCTGCGCCACGAAGAACAGCCTCATCATCCTCGACGAGATAGGCCGCGGCACCTCCACCTACGACGGGATGGCCATAGCCCGCGCCGTGCTCGAATACTGCGCCGGGCGGCGGCTCGGCGCAAAGACGATGTTCGCCACGCACTATCACGAGCTCACCGCGCTGGAGGGCAGCGTGAAGGGCGTGCGCAACTACTACATCACCGCGAGGAAACAGGGCGGCAAGCTCATCTTCCTGCGCAAGATAGTCCGCGGCGCCGCGGACGAGAGCTACGGCATCGAGGTCGCCAAGCTCGCCGGCGTGCCGGAGCAGGTGGTCTCCCGCGCGAGGGAATACCTTGCGGAGCTCACCTCCGCCACGGTCGCAGCGCCCGCCGCCCCGGCGGAGGACGGGCAGCTCTCGCTCGCCAACGCCGCCGAAAGCGAAGCCGCGGAGGCCATACGCTCCGCATCGCTGGACACCATGTCGCCCATAGAGGCGATGAACCTGCTCTATGAGCTCAAGAGGAAGTTAGAGGGCTGATGGAAAACAACACGAACCTTCCCCGCGCCCCGCGCGGCTTTGAAGAGCTTATGACCCGCCGGGAGGCGCTGGCCGCGGCAATTTACCTGCCCGTGCACGCCGTGCTGCTCCCGCTGCTGCTCACCTACCTCGCGGTGCTGGGCGTGATTTCGCCCGGAGTCACGATGAATGTGGCCTGGTACATCATCGGCGTGGGCTTCACGCTGATATTCCTCGGCAAATACCTGCGCCGCAGCTTCGATGCGCTGCTCGACCGCCCTGGTCAGAGCCTGCTCGCGCTCGTCTCCGGCCTGGCGACGGACTATCTGCTCAGTTGGGCCTTCGCCCTTGTCCTGCTGCTGTTCGGCATGACCGCGGGCAGCACCGCGAACAACGACGCCGTGGCGGAGCTCGCCTCCGAGGGGGCGAACCGCATGTTCGCCGTTGCCGTGCTCCTCGCCCCGATGGTCGAAGAGCCCCTCTTCCGCGGGCTGCTCTTCGGCACGGTGCGCCGCAGGGGCCGCCTGGCGGCCTACGCCGTGTCCGTGCTGCTCTTCTGCTTCTATCACGTCTGGCAGTACGTGCTGCTCGACTGGCGCTACCTGCTGCAGATGATAAACTACATTCCCGTCTCCGTCGCGCTGTGCTACAGCTATGAAAAGAGCGGCACCATCTGGGTGCCAATAGCCTTCCACATGCTGGTGAACGCGATAAGCATGTCCGCGCTCGTCTGAGCGGCGCGCTCAGCCATACTGCCCGGCAGAGCCGGGCCCCGGGGGGATTGCCGGTGAAGATAAAGAAAGCCGCGGCCGGATTCTTGGCGCTCGCCGCCTGCCTCGCCCTCTCCGCCTGCGGGGAGGTGACGTACACCTTTACTTTCAGTTCCGGCGGGGAGGCCGCGCTGATCGAGACCACCGAGGGGGAGACACCCGACCCCGCCCTCGCCCCGTCGGCGCCGGAGGGGGAGCGCATAGTCTGTTACCTCGACGCCTCCGGCGCGGAGGCGGACCCCTTCGCCGCGCCCGCGGAGGAGGACGCGGAGTACGCCGTGCTGACCGGCCCCGCTCTCGCCGCAGAGCCCGGGCCCTGGCTCGAGCCGGACGAATACGGCCTCGCCCACCCCGACGCGCCCCTGACCGGCGCGGAGGCCGCCGCCGGCGTGAGCGCCATGTTCGCCGCCGGCTTTGGCGGCGCGGAGCGGCTCGCCGGGCTGGAAACCGTGACGGCGGACGGCCTTGCCGCCGCGCTGGAGGGCTGCTTTGCCCCCTCGGAGCTCGCGGGCATCGCCGGCGCGGAGCCGCTGACGCGGCTTGAGGCCGCGTCGCTGCTCGTGCCGCTGTATCTGGACGCGCGCTGCGGCGAGGGCTGGGAGATGCCGGGGCTGTCCGGCGTCACGGCGCCGGACCTCAACCCGGCGCGCGAGGGCGCGGCCTTCCTCGCGCCCTGCCTGCGGCCAGAGGGGCTGCGGGAGTATGAGGAGGGGCTTGTAAACCTCGGCGGCTTCCTCTACCGCGCGGACGAAAACGGGCTCTTCCTGATGGACGCGGAGGCGGACGGGCTCTATTACGGCCCGGGCGGGCGCTACACCAGCGGGAGCGAGGAGCTCGACGGCCTCGTCGCCGCCGTGCTCGAGCCGATCTGCGCGGAATACACGGAGCGGGAGGACATGCTCCGCGCGGCGTATGAGTACGTCCGCGACGAACTCACCTACCTCCGCCGGAACTACTACGAAACCGGCGAGACCGGCTGGGAGACGGAGGAGGCAATAACCATGCTCTCCACCGGCCGCGGGAACTGTTACAACTACGCCGCGGCCTTCTGGGCGCTCGCGCGCGGCCTCGGCTACGACGCCGAGGCGGTCAGCGGGGAGATAAGCCGCCGCGGCCAGCCGCACGGCTGGGTCATGATAGACGGGCTCTACTACGACCCGGAGACCGAGATGGCCTATCGCCGCGACCATATGTACGACAGGGACATGTTCGCCATGGAGGAGGCGCGCGCCTCCCAGTGGAGCTACGATTTTTAGGAGGAGGGGAAGCACATGGCATTCGACAGCGCGGCGTTCCTCTTCTTTTTTCTGCCGCTGCTTCTGATAATCGAGGCGCTTATACGCCCCGTGAGGGCGAAAAACGCCTTTCTTTGCCTCGCCGGGCTGGTGTTCTACTCCTTCGGCGAGCTGTGGGCGCTCGCGCTGCTCATCGCCTCCTCGCTTGTGAACTGGGCGCTCGGGCTGCTCGCCATGCGCGGCAGCCGCGCGGCGGCGCCGCTCGCCGCGGTGATAAACCTTGCGCTGCTCGGCGTTTGCAAATACCTCGGCTTTTTCGGCTCCGGGCTCGCGCTCATCGGCGTCGAGCTCTCTTTGCCGGAGATTATCGCCCCCGCGGGCGTCTCGTTTTTCACGTTCAAGGGCATCTCCTATGTGGCGGACGCCGCGAAGCGCCCGGAGGACGGGACGAAGAGCTTTTTTGAGGCCCTCTTCTACATCTCCTTCCTGCCGGAGGTCATGAGCGGCCCGCTCTCGCGCTTTTCCGCCTTCCGCGCGCAGCTTTCGGCGCGGCGGCGCTCGCTTGAGCTCACGGCGAGGGGCGCGCGGCGCTTCCTGCTCGGCCTGTCGAAAAAGCTGCTGCTCTCCGGGGCCGCGGCCATAGCGGCGGACGCCGCCTTTTCCGCCGGGGACGCGCTCACGGCCCCGCTGGCCTGGCTGGGAGCCGTGGGGTACAGTTTGCAGCTCTACTTCGACTTTTCCGGCTACTCCGACATGGCCGTGGGCCTCGGCGCGATGCTCGGCTTCAAATGCCCGGAGAACTTCAACTACCCCTACGCCGCCGTCTCGATAACGGATTTCTGGCGGCGCTGGCACATTTCGCTCTCGCTCTGGTTCAGGGACTACCTCTACATACCCCTCGGCGGCAGCCGGCGCGGGCAATGGCGCACGGCGGCGAACAAGGCGGCGGTATTCGTCCTCTGCGGCCTCTGGCACGGGGCAAACATGACCTTCGTGCTCTGGGGCGCGTGGCATGCGCTGCTCTCCGCGCTTGAGAGCCTGAAGGTGCTGGACACTGAGCGCTGGCGCAGGACCGCGGCGGGGAGGGTCTTCTCGCGCTTTTACACCCTGCTGTGCGTCTGCCTCGGCTTTGTGATGTTCCGCGCGCCGGACGTGGCGTCCGGTTTTGAATACCTCGCCGCGATGTTCACCGGCTGGGACTTCTCCGCCGCGGCAGGGCTGCTGCTCGCGCGGACGGCGGACGGCTATGTCCTGTTCATGACGGCGCTCTGCGCTGCAGCGTCGCTGCCAGTGCTGCCCGCGCTGAGGCGGCGGCTCTCTTCTCCGGACGGCGCCCTCCGCCCGGCAGCGGACACGGCGGGGTACGCCGCGAGCCTGCTGCTGCTCATCATCTGCGCCGCAGCGCTGGCCTCCGGCGGCTTCGCGCCGTTCATTTACTTCCAGTTTTAGGGGGTGCGGGCATGAAAAAACCTCTGATCGCCAGGCTGTTCCTGCTCTTCGCGCTCGCGCTCTGCCTTGTGCCCTCCGTGGGTTTGCTGATAAACGGCCCGGCGGCGCCGCGCGCAAACGAGGCCGCGGCCAGCCCGCCCTCCCTCACGGACAGGGACGGCGCGCTGAACGCGGACTACCTCTCCGAGCTCGCGGACTACGCCGGCGAGGGCTTCTATCTCCGCGGGGAGCTGATAACGCTCTATGCCCGCGCGCTCTCGCTCTTCGGCCGCTCGGCGGAGGACGGCGTCGTCCTCGGGACGGACGGCTGGCTCTATTACGCCGACGAGCTGCCGGACTACAGCGGCACGGAGCCCATGACGGGGCGCGAGCTCTTCTCCACGGCGCGGAACCTCTCGCTCATGCGCGAATACTGCGAGTCCCTCGGCGCGGACTTCCTGTTTTTCATCGCGCCGAACAAGAGCTCGCTCTATCCGGCGCACATGCCCTCCTCCTACCCCGTATCGGAGGCGGAGAGCAACGCCTCGCGGCTCCACGCCGCGCTCGAGGGAGAGGGAGTGGAGTTCATCGACCTCTTCGCGCTCTTTGGTACCCACGAGGAGGAGCTCTATTTCGCGCACGACTCGCACTGGAACTCCCGCGGGGCCGCCGCGGCGGCGGACGCGCTCTGCGCCGCGCTGGGCCGCGAGAGCGCGTATTTCTCCGGCCCCTTCGGCGCGGCGGAGAGCCACAGCGGCGACCTGTTTGAAATGCTCTACCCCGCCGCGGAGGACGCGGAGACGGACACGCCGCCCGCGGGGCTTGAATTCATCCAGGGCGACAACATCCGCCCCGACAGCATAACTATCGACACCGAGAGCGCCGGCGATGGCTCGCTGCTCATGTTCCGCGACTCCTTCGGCGAGCTGCTCTATCCCTACCTCGCGGCGGAGTTCGGCTCGGCGCGCTTCTCGCGCCAGGCGGCCTATGACCTGACCACGGCCGCCTCCCTCGGCTCGGACACGGTTGTGATAGAGCTTGTCGAGCGCAACCTGCGCTATTTGATAGACTATGCCGCCACCTTCCCCGCGCCCGAGCGCGAGATCGACCCCTCCTCCGCCGCGGACACGGGCGAGAGCGTGCCGCTCGAGGCCGAGGAGGCCTCCGGCGGGCTGCTGAGGGTCACCGGCGCGCTGCCCGGCGCGTGCGACGACGATTCACCTGTGTATATCGCCCGCGGCGGAGCCGTATACGAGGCCTCGCTGCTCGCGGACGGCGGCTTTACCGCCTGTCTCGGCGGCGGGGACGGCGAGATCACCGTCCTCTATTACGAGGGCGGCGAGCTGCGCGGCTGCTCCGCGGCGATATAAGATAAAGACATCAGAAAAAGAGAGGAAAATCGGGATGAAGAAACTTACCTGCCTTATGATAGCGGCTCTGCTGCTCGTCTCCCTCGCCGCCTGCGGCGAGGCCGCCCCGGAGGAAACAACCTCCCCCGCCGCCGTGGAGGAGAGCGCCGCCCCGGAGTCGAGCGTCCCGCCGGCGGAGAGCGAAGCCCCCGCCGAGAGCGAGGCCCCGGCTGAGGGCGAAGAGGGCTCCCTGCTCGAGACCGCCCGCGGCTATGAGGGCGCTGCGCTCGAAGATCTTATCGCCGCCATCGGCGAGCCGGAGAGCTCCGACTACGCGCCGAGCTGCCTCGGCGAGGGCGAGGACGGCAACCTCTATTACGACGGCTTCACCGTCTACACCTACAGGGACGTTGACGGCAGCGAGACCGTCAGCTATGTCGAGTAAGCGCGCGCTGCGCGGCGCGGCGCTCTGCCTCGCCGCGCTCTGCCTCGCGCTGCTCGTCACCGGCTCTGCCGCCCCGGACGGCAGCACGGCCGCCGCCGGCAGCAGCTCGGAGGCACAGGTCCTCCGCGCCCCGCTGCCGGACACCGGCGGGGCAAGGCACTATGCCTATATAGACGCCGGGGGCGATTTCCGCCCGGACGAAGTGATAACGCGCGGGGAGCTCGCGGAGTTCATCGACCGCGCGCTCGGCTCGCTCGAGCCCGGGGAGTACTTCCCGGACGCGCCCGAGGGCAGCGAATACGGCAAATCCATGGCCGCGCTGCGCGCCGTGGGGCTGATGCAGCCGGACGGCGAGGGCCTCGGCCGCCCGGACGAGGCCGTGCAGCTTGGCGAGCTCATTCAGCTTCTTGGCGCGCTCTCCGGCACCGGCGCGCGGGCGCAGACGCTCTCCGCCGGCGGCGCGGTGACACGCGCACAGGCCGTGAAGCTGATAAACCGCGCGCTCGGCCGCTCGGCGGACGCCGCGGCGGCGGACGGGGCGCTCTTCCCGCTCTTTGACGACGTGCCGTACGGCCACCCGGCGTATTACGACGTTTTCGAGGCCGCGACGGAGCACACCGCCTCGCCCTCCGCCGGAGGGGAAACCTATATGTGGTACGAGCGGCAGAGCTTTTCCCCCGGCTTCAACCTGCTCGGGACGGAGCTCTACTACGCTGACCCGGAGACGCTTGAGCCGCTCCGGGACGGCTATGCGGGCGAGCTGTATTTCGGCCCCGACGGGCGCTACACCAGCGGCGACGCCGTCCTCGACGGCTATGTGAAGGACGTGCTCGCGGAATTGCTCGAGCCGGGCATGACGCGCTGGGAGGCCCTGCGCGAGGCGTATGACTACACGCGCGACAGCTTTACATACCTGCGGCGGAACTACTACTTGTTCCGCGAGACGGGCTGGGCCCACGACGAGGCGATGACCATGTTTGAAACCGGCAGGGGCAACTGCTATTGCTACGCCGCAGTGTTCTACTACCTCGCGCGGCAGCTCGGCTACAACTGCACGATAATCAGCGGGCGCGTCGGGACGGACGGGGACCCGCACGGGTGGGTCGAGATGCGGCTGGACGGCTATTGGCGCATATTCGACCCGGAGCTTGAAATGGCCTGGGGAGAGCGCGGGATAGACTATGATTTCTTCAACATGAGCTACGCCGCCGTCCCGTGGCCGTATACGAAGTGAGGCTGACATGTCCAAAAAGGCCAAGATAATACTCTTTTCCTGCCTCGGCGCGCTGTTTATAATACTGCTGTTCGGCTTCCTCTTCGGCGCGCTGCCGTATCTGCTCGCCGGCTCCGAGCTGCCGGAGGGTGCGCATCTCACGCTTACCGTAACGGACGGCGGCATCTCCGCGTCCTGGCCGCGCTCGGAGCAGGCAGACAGCTACCGGGCGGAGGTGTTTCTCCCCGGGGAGGAGGAGCCGCTGCTCTCGCTCGAGTGCCCCGGGCCGGAGTGCGTCTTTACCGGCCTGCCCGAGGGCGGCGCGGTGGAGATCCGCATAACCCCGCTCAAGCACTTTGACGTCCTCGCGCGCGAATTCGCCCGCGAGGGCTCCGGGGCCATATCCGTAACCGTGCCGCTCACCGCGCTGGCGGTGGAAAACCTCAGCTATGAGATAGACGAGGAGCGGCAGCGGCTTTCGATAAGCTTCGACGCCGTTGAGGACGAGGGGCTCGGCTATGAGCTCCGGCTCGCCGGCGCGGAGGGCGAGAAGACGGTCGCGCGCGCGGACAGCGGCACGGCCGCGGTGGATTTCGGCGGCGAGGGCGGTATCGCCATGCCCGAATACGACTCGCCCGACAGCTTCGTGGTGCGCAGCGTCCGCTCGGGGGAGGGCTATGCCCTCACCGGCGCGGCGTCGGAGCCCATAGTCGTCGAGCGCGAGGACCTGCTCGGCCGGACGCTGGAGATAGAGTATGAGACCGTCTCAAGGAACGTGCTGCGCATCAGCTGGAACGAGACCAAGGGCAACGGCTATGAGCTGCAGCAGCTCGTGGACGGCGAGTGGACGACCGTGAAGGCCGTCGAGCGCGACGGCGCGCGCGAATACACCACGCCCACGCTCAGGAGCTGCACGAGCTACGGCTTCCGCGTGATCACCGTGGGCGGGGACGTGCCGGAGGGCGCGGAATACGCCGCCGAGCCGGCCACGCTCGAGCTGTTCACGGACGCTTCGCCCCTGTACTGCACCATCTGGCCCATGAAGGACCTCGAGCTCTATTCCGGCACGGACATGTCCGAAGCGGTGGGCACGGCGAAGGCCGCGGCGGCGTACTGCGTCCTCGGCGAGGAAGACGGGCTCTTCCGCGTGCGGGTGGACGGGGTGTACGGCTATATCGACAGCCGCTACTGCATGATAAACCTGCCCGAATACCTCGGCGAGCTCTGCTCGTACGACATCACGAACAGCTACGCCTCCAAGTACAAGGTCCACGGCTTTGAGATCCCGGAGGTCACCGGCACGGTGGTGACGGGCTATGAGCACGTCCGCCTCGCGGAGGGGGTATACCTCGCCCCATATCTCTACCCCTGCTGCGAAAAGCTGATGGAGGCGGCCTCCGCCGCGCGGGAGGACGGCTACAGGCTGAAAATTTACGACTCCTACCGCCCCAACGCCGCCACGCGCGCGATATACGACACGGCGGAGCTCATACTCGACGACCCGCTGCCGGAGACGGCCTATGAAAGCGATGAGCGGCCCGACGACCTGCCCGAGGCGGCCGAGGGCGAGGAGCTCACCTACCGCCGCCTGGTGACGGAGGGGAACTACACGCTTGCAAACTTCCTCGCGCGCAGCGGCTCCGCGCACAACATGGGCATAGCGCTCGACCTCACGCTCGAAATCCCCGGCCAGGGCGACCTTGAGATGCAGACGGAGATGCACGATTTGAGCTGGTACTCCGTCATCTCGCGCAACAACGCCAACGCCGTGCTGTTGGACGGCTATATGAAGGCCGCCGGCTTCGGCGGGCTGACGAGCGAGTGGTGGCACTTCCAGGACAACGAGACGCGCGACGCTCTCGGGCTGAACATCTATCTCTACAGCGGCGTCTCGCCCGAGTGCTGGGTCGCGGACGACTACGGCTGGCGCTACCGCCGCGCGGACGGCAGCTTTATAAAGGACGCAACGGTCGAAATAGGCGGGACGGAGTACACCTTCGACAGCGTGGGATACACTGAGCTCTGGCCCGAGGGCGAAAGCCCAGTCATAGCGGAATGAAAAGCCGCCGGGGTTTGTCCCCGGCGGCTTTTTTCGCCCAAAACAGGCCGTAAGATTATTTGATTCCGCGCTCCGCGGGCCTGGCCCGGCGCCGCGGACAGCGCTCAGGCCGCGGCCGCGACCTCGAACTCCAGCCGGCCGAGCGCCCCCGCGCCGAGGGCGTATTTGTCGAACACGAGCACGACGTTCCCCGCCTCGTTGATATAAAACGCGGAGCTCTCGTTTATCGCGCTCTCGAGGTCCGTGTCCTCCCAGAGCATGGTCTTGCTCTCGTCATCCAGCGCCGCGAGGCCGTTTTCGACCGCCGATACGCACAGTTCAAGGTAGTTTTCGCCTATCAGGTCCTCAAGCGTGAGCTCCTCTCCGGTCGTCACGTCGTAGTTGTAGTAGTGGAAGCTCGAATAGACCGCCGCGCCGCTCTCGGTCTTTATCACGGCAAAGGAGAGCAGCCTGTCCCCGGTGTGATAGACCTCGTATCCCGCGTCGACGCGCACGGGTATGAACTCCTCCGGGTCGCCGCCGGTGGAGACATAGGCGTCGTAATACTCCTCCGCGCGGCGCTCGCTCTCGGCCACCTCGGCCTCCACGGTCGTGCGGATGAGCTCGTTCACCTCGTCCGCCCAGGGGGCGGAAGCGTCCCCGGAGTCGATGGCCGGCAATCGCACGTCCACCTCGCTGGCGTGGCTGGACTCGTGGTAGTCGGCTATCGTCAGCACGCGGCAGATGCCGCCTATCACCGGCAGGTCGTACATCGCCGCGGCAAAGGTCGGCACGGTGTTCAAAAGCAGCACGAACACGGCGCAGGCCGCGGCGAGCGGCGCCGCCGCGCGCACAAAGGCCCTTCCGGGGCGGCGGGCTGCCCGGCGGCGGGCGCCCTCCTCCAGTCCGCGCTCCACTGCGCCGCCCAGCTCCGGCGGGATGGGAACGCCGGTATACAGCTCCCTCAGCTCCTTCTTCACAGCCAGTCCTCCTCTCCAAGTTCTCGCCGCAGCTCCTTCAGGGCACGGTAGAGCCGGGCCTTCGCCGTGCTCAGCGTGCAGCCCGCGCTCTCGGCCACCTCGGCGAGCGTCATGTCCTCAAAAAAACGCAGTATCACCACGGTCTTGAGCTTGGGCGGCAGGGCGTCTATGGCCCTGCCGACGGCCATGGCGTCCGAGCGCTCCTCCGCCGCATCCGGCTGCGCGGGGACAAGCTCCGGCTGGCTGTCCAGGCTCGCCACATCCCCGCGGCGCTTCCTGCGGCGCAGCATATCCAGGCACTCATTCACCAGGATGCGCGTAAAAAAGGCGCGCAGCCGCTCTGGGGAGCGCAGGCTGTCAAGATGCTCGAGCCCGGAGGCCACCGCCTCCTGCACGGCGTCGAGCGCGTCCTCCCGCGATCTCAGATAGCCGTAGGCCAGGCGGTAGGCGCGCTGTTGATCTTCTCTGACAAAATCCGCGTATTCCTCAACCGTTATCCGGCCCAAGCTTCTCACTTTCCCTCTTTTTCTCTATCCCGCGAACGCCGAGTCCCAGGCGCTCTTCGCACCCGAGGTGTCCGGCGCGGTGCAGAGCAGCACATACCTGCCGCTCGAGAGCAGCAGCGTCCCCTCGAGCTTCGGCACCTCATCCGGCAGGTAGTCTGCGTAATCGTCTATCCGCTCATCGT
>MHCFR04200__coassemble_461_pt1 | contig 23821 bp, 21 predicted proteins | sample MHCFR04200__metabat2_high_PE_065 | metagenome-assembled genome bin MHCFR04200
GTGCTTATTTGCATAAGCTTTTTGCTTACATTGTTTAATTTACAAGGTGCACTCGCGTCGAGTTTTGTGCATCTTTCACAGTGCCGTCTCTCGAGCGCTTGATTAATATACCACCTCTCCGCGGCTTTGTCAACACCTTTTTTTAAAAAATTCGAGATTTTTTTCGCCGCGGCAAAAAACTCCAAAATCTTGAGTTTTTCGCCGCGGCGAACACCATATATAGGGTTTTTTCAGTGCTCGGGCACGTCAATTTCCTTCGGGTCGTTCTCATCGGGGAAGCAGCGCCAGAAATCCCCGTGCGATTCAAGCCCGCCGATAACGTCCAGCGGCTGCTTGACATAGCGCCCCCTGCCCGTGGCGCAGAGCGTGCCGTCGGCGGAATATATCTCGCCCTCGCCGTCGAATATCAGGCGGGTGTTGCGTGTGATCCGCCCGGTGACAAGGAGCTGCTCGCCGTAGGGCACGGGTTTTTTATATCGTATGGTGAGCTCGCCGGTCACGGCCCAGGTGTCCGGCTCGGTGATATTTATGGCCCTGCCGATGGTCTCGTCGAGCATCGCGCTTATGACGCCCCCGTGCACGCGCATGGGATAGCTCTGGTGCTCGGGCTTTGGGGTGACGAGCGCGGCCACCGTGCCGTCCTCCAGCTCATAGAAGGCCGACTTGAGCCCCATGTCGTTCATCACGCCACAGACAAAGCAGTTGCGGCTGTTGTTCTGTTTCCTCGTTACTTTCTTCTTCATTTCCGCGCGGCCCCGCTGCGGGCCGCGGCAGCCTCCCTTATAATATAGATACGCCGAACACCGCGGTGAGGCCGCCGAAGGCCTCGCGCACTGCGACGATGACCTTGGCGAGGTCATAGCGCGCGAAAACGGCGTCCGCCACACGGACGAGGTCGGCGTCCATTATCAGCGAAAGGCCGAATACCACGCCGCCGAGCGCTATCAGCAGCAGCGCAAGCGCGAAAACAACGCTCCAGGCCTTTTTCATCACCCCGTCACCTCCCCGTGGTCATAGCACCAGTCCCCGCCTTTTCGAATGACGAGGTTCACGAAGCCGACGGCTCCGCGCACGAAGAGCCATACGGCGAAGAACATCAGCGGCAGGCCCACGCCAAGCAGCACGAGCCCCGCGCCGGCGCACATGAGTATGTCCGCCACCACGGTCAGCCCGAGGAAGCAGAAGGATATGGCCAAAACTCCCGCGCCGAGCACCGCCGCGCCAACGGCGAGCACCGCAAGCGCGGCCAACGCTATCAGCGCCGTTACCGGCACGCCGATTATCACCGCCGCGATGGAGTAGAAAATGAGCGCGGCGACCTTCGCCCTCGGCTTCGGCGGGCCGGACACCGGCTCGCCCAGCCCCTCGGGCGTCTCGTCCTCCTCGTCCCAGCCGCCGTCCTGCGGCGCTTCCGGTTCGGCCGCGTCCTGCGCAGGCCCGGACCGGATGTCCGCCGCGGCCGCCGCCTCGGCCTCGGCTATTATGGCGTCTATGTCCGGGAAATCGTCGGGCAGCTCCGCCGCCGGCACGGATTCCGCCGGCTCCGGTGCGGATTCTGCCTCCGCTGCCGGCTGTGCCTCGGCATCTGCCCCGGGCTCCGGCTCGGCGGGCGGCTCTTCGGCCGTCCCGGCCGGTTCTTCGCTTTCCGCTTCCGCGTCCTCGGGGGCGCTCTCCGCTTCCGCCTGCTCCTGCTCTTCGGGAACGGGAACCGCTTCCTCCGCGGCGGGCGCTTCCGGCCCTGCGGCGGGTTCTTCCGCCGCACCGTCCGCTGGAGCCTCCTCAACGGCTTTCGCGGAGGCTTCATCCTGGGCCGCTTCAGAGCCCCCGGCCTGTACTTCAGCAGTTTCCGGCCCCGCAGTCTCATTCCCGGCCGTTTCCGCGGCTTCCTCCGCGGACAGCGCAGTTTCCTCTGCCGCCGGCTCCTCTGTTTCCTCTGCCGCCGGCTGCGGCTCCGGCTCGACCTCATACGCCTCCGGGTGCTCCTCGGGGTCCGGGGCCACATAGCCGCGCAGGACCTGCACTGCGGCGAAGGTCGGGCTGCCGAGCGCTTTTATCACCGCGTCGTCGTCACCGCTCTCGTCAAACCGGGCGTTGACGCCGCGGAGCACCGCCTCGCGGTCCGCCGGTGCCATCCCGGAGAGCAGCCGCGAGAGCTCCTTGATATATTTCTGCCTGTCTATGACGGTCACCTCCGAAAGTGACGCTGAATTGCCACACAATTATAGATTAGTATACCACATAAGGTCAAGGCGTGAAATATTAATTTTTCCCCGCACGCGGCGTACCCGGCAGGCGCAACCGCCGGTTGCGCAGCTTCCAGCTATGACCGCTTGCGGCGCAACCGCCCTTCTGGTATGCTTGTGGCATCAAGTACAAGGGAGACGGGAAATGAAGCTGCACGAAAAAATATACTATTGCAGGAAAGGCCGGCCTGTCCCAGGAGGAACTGTCCGGGCGCGTCGGCGTCTCGCGCCAGGCCGTTTCAAAATGGGAGACAGGCGAATCCGTGCCGGAAACTGGCAAGCTCGCCGCGCTGGCCGCGGCGCTGGGCGTGACGGTAGACTGGCTGCTCTCCGAGGACGAGCCGGAGCAGCCCCGCTATGACTACGGCTACGGCGGCGGGCAGGCCTCCGGCGCGGAGGGCGAGCCGGAATCCGGCGGGCGGCCAAAGGGTGGCTCCGCTCAGGACTGGGTGGACACCCTGCCGCGCTACCTGCGGGGCTTCGCGCGCCGCTGGGGCTGGCTCGCGGGCGTTTACATAGCGCTCAGCGGCCTGCCGTTCGTGCTTATCGGCGCCATCGCCGCCGCCGTGTCGAACCGGATGTTCAGCTCCTTCGGCAATTCCCTCAACAGTTTCGGTTTCGGCTCCGGCATGTTCGGCTCCGCGATTGAGGTGGACGGGGTCATGATCCCCGTGGAGGGCTCGGTCACCCTGAGCAACCCCATGGCTCCCTTCGCCGCCGCGCTTATCATAATCGGCGCCGTGCTCATAGTGTCCGGCACGGTGCTGGCGGTGGTGCTGAAGCGGAAAAGCGCCGGGAAATAGCGAAATCCCCCCATCCGGGGGGATTTTGTTTTTCTTCTGCCGCGCGCCGGAAAGGGTTTGTTGACAACGCTGCGCTCTCAGATTTACAATACAATATATTAAATCCGCGCGTCCTTTGCGCATGTAAAGGAGAGATAGCATGAACGATCTCAAACAGGTTTACGACTACATCGAAGCCCATCTGAACGATTACGTGGACGAGCTGATCCCGCTCGTACAGCACAAGAGCGTGAGCATGACGCACGAGGGCCTGCCCGAGTGCGCCGAGTTCCTCTCCGGCATCATGGAGAAGGCCGGCATACCCAACCGCGTGTACCCCCTGCCCAGCGGCCACCCCGTCATAATCGGCGAGGTGAAGGCCGACATTGAGAACGCCCCCACGCTTCTGATTTACGGCCACTACGACGTGATGCCCGAGGGCCCGCTGGAGCTCTGGGACTCCGACCCCTATAACCCCGAAATCCGCGACGGCCGGCTCTACGGCCGCGGCGTCAGCGACAACAAGGGCCAGCTCTTCGCCCACATAAAGGCGCAGGAGGCCTACCGCAAGTTCTACAAGCTCCCCGTCAACCTGAAGTACCTCTTCGAGGGCGAGGAGGAGCAGGGCAGCCCGAACCTCCTGCCCTTCCTGCGCGAGCACCGCGAAGAGCTCGCCGCAGACCTCATGATCTGCTCCGACGCCGGCATGCACTCCTCCGGCCGGCCCACCATCGAGCTGGGCCTGAAAGGCCTCTGCGCCGTGGAGCTCACCTGCCGCACCCTGAAAAAGCCGCAGCACTCGCAGTACGCCGCCTGCGCGCCCAGCGCCACCTGGCGCCTGGTCGAGGCCCTCTCCACCATAAAGAAGGCCGAAGGCGCCGTGCTCATCGACGGATTTTATGACAAGGCCGTGATGCCCACCGTGGAGGAGCTCGCCGCGATCGACGCCCTGCCCCCCTTCGACGCTTCTGCGCAGCTCGCCGACTGGGGCGCCGGCCACCTCCTGCAGGGGCGCAAGACGGACGACTATTACTATAATTACATGTTCGAGCCCACCTGCAACATCGGCTGCCTGCACGCCGGGTATTTCGACGGCAGCAAGAACGTCACGGTGGACGAGGCCAAGTGCTTCATCGACATGCGCATCGTCCCCGGCCAGCTCCCGGAGGAGATGGCCGAGCTGCTGCGGCAGCACCTTGCTCGCCGCGGCTTCGGCGACATTGAGGTGAAGCTCTACGCCGGCCTGCCCGCGAGCAAGACCCCGCTGGACAACAAGTACGTCCCCGTGGTGAAGGACGCGCTGCGCGCCGCCTTCGGAGCCGAGCCCGTCGTGTTCCCCTCCGTGGGCTGCTCCGCCCCGTTCTACATGTTCCCGGAGGTGCTGGGCACCCCCTGGATGATGATCCCCATCTCCCTCTCCGACCAGAACGACCACGGCGCGAACGAGAACCTGCTCCTCTCCTGCTGGGTGAAGGGCATAAAGGCCGGCGCCGCCTTCATCGAGGGCATAGGCAGCCAGGGCTGACGCCCCGGCGCATCCCGCACGCAGAAAAACACAAAAGCCGGCGCGGCTGAAGCCGCGCCGACTTCCTTTCTGTCGGTTTCCCGCCTCAGGCCCGCTCCCGGACATACTCCATCGGCGTGAACCTCATGCCGTCCGCAAGCTGCTCGCCGGAGAGCGCGGCGAAGCCGAGGCGGCGGTATATTTCGACCGCGTACGGCGACGAGTTGACCGTGTACACGCTGTTGGCGCTGTTTTGCAGCAGGTGCTCATATAGCGCCCGGCCGATCCCGCGCCCCTGGTGCCGCGCCGCGACGAAAAAGCAGCATATGTGCCGCCGCCCCTCGCTTACGGCAAGGGCCCCCGCCAGCTCGCCGCCCTCATACGCCCCGAAGAACTCGAGCGACTCCACCGTCTCGCGGTCTTCGATAAAGTCCCTGAAGGCCCTGACGCCCTCCTCGGAGTAGTCCGGCGCGACAAACTGCAAAAAAGTCTCCCATATCAGCCGCAGCGCGTCCTCAATGCGCTCCGGGCCGAGCTTTTCCACCGTCATTTCCGCCCCTCCCCGCTGTTTTTTCCGATTATATCACGCGCCCCGCCTCCCGGCAACCGGAGCTGCTTCGGGGCGTTTTTGTTGACTACCCGGCGGGCGTAATATATACTCATTGTATCCGCTGAAAGCGGCGCCGCCGGCGCCGGGAAGGAGGAGCGCAGCGTGAAAAAGCGTAAAATTGCGGCGGCTGCCGCCGCCCTGGCCGCCTGGGGGTGCCTGACGGGCCTGCTCCTCATAAGGCTCTGGGCCGTGGCCTACGGCGCGCTCTCCGGCCCGGCGGTGATGGCCCTTGCCGCCGCGCTGTCCGCCGCGGCCGTGGCCGCCGCGCTGAAAGCCGGCCTGCCGCGCCGGTGGCTGCTGCCCTTCGGCCGGGGCTGGAAAACCGCGGCGCTCGCCGCCGCGGCCTTCGCGCTCGGCGCCGTGTTCGACACGAGCTACGATCTCTTTTACGTCGGCGAATACACTATCGGCGCGCTGCCCTTCCGGCTGCTCTGCGCCCTCGGCAGCGGCCTCGTCCTCGCCGCCATAGTCCTCGCCCTCGCCACCGCCCTGAGGGAATTCAGCCCGCTGCGCTGCGGCCGGGGCAGGGCGATGCTCGTGATAGCGCTCATCGTGAACGTGGTCACCGCCTATTACTGCGCGGGCAGCTCCAAAATATACTACTGGGACAACGCCACCTACTGGGACATAAGCGCCATGCTCGCCTCCCAGCCGCTGGGCCTCGACCAGGTCCGGCTGGTGCTCCGCAGCGTTATCACGGAGGAGTACAACTACCTGCTCGCGTGGCCCATCTCCCTGATAATGCGCGTGCTCGGGACGGGGCGGTACGTCTATCTGCTCGCGGTGGTGAACCTCTATGTCCTCCCCGCAATGCACGCCCTGCTCGTCCTCGGGCGGGACAGCCGCCGCGGCGGGATACTGCTCTGCTGCGCCACGCCGATGCTGCTCTACACGGCGCTCGTCGGATTTGTGGACACCGCCGCCGCCGCCGCGGGCATCTGGGCCTTCATCGTATACACCGACCGCTCCCGCCCCGCCGCGGCGCGCGGGGCGCTCACCGGCGCGCTGCTCGTGCTGATGTTCCTGCTGCGCCGCTACTTTTTCTTCTTCACCGTCTCCTTCGGCTTCGCCGCGCTTGCGGCCCTCCTGGCGGACAGGAGGCAGTGGCGCTCCTTCGCCGCGCTCGTCTGCGCCGGCATCGCCTGCTCGCTGTTTTTCGGCCAGAGTTTCGTCGCGGAGCAGGTGTTGGGCTCGAACTATTTCGACACGTATTCGGCCTACGACCTCGGCCGCTGGACGGACGCGGTCATGCTCTGCCGCTATTTCGGCTATATACTCCTCGCCGCGGCGGCCGCCTGCCTCGTCTTTTTGCTCGCGCGCCGGCCGGATTCGAGATACGGCGCCGCGCTCGCCCTCGTCCAGCCGCTGCTGTGCTTCGCGCTGTTCACCGCCGTGCAGTCGCACGGGCAGCAGCACACGCTGCTCTATCTCCCGGCCGTGGCCTTCGCCCTTGCCGGCGGGCTCGCCGCGCTGCCGGACCGCTTTTACGCCCGCGCTGCCGCCTGTGCGCTCTCCGCCGCCGCGCTCATAAGCCCCTTCCTGCCCCGCGAGCAGCCGGACAGCGCCGCGGAGGTGCGCTCGCTCTCCGCCCTGCCCTCCTTCAGCTTCGCGCCGCCCCAGCGCAGCGACGCCGCGCAGCTCGTGGCCCTCCGCGCGTATGTCGACGGCCTGTCCTCCGGCGGGCAGAAGACCGCGGCGGTCATCGCCTCCTCCTTCACCATCAACTCCGACATATATGAGAACGTCTACCGCTCCCTCGGCATACCGGAGCCGGAGACGCGCACGGAGATAATATATTTCGCCACCGTCGACAAGCGGGACGCCTTTTCGTGGGACGCGCTCGAGGCCGATTACCTCATAGCCGCCTCCCCGGTGCAGACCCACCTCGGCGAGGACTCCCAGCACCTCGTCACCGTCCTGGCGGAGCCGCTGCTCTCCGGCACAGGCATCGGCGGGGCCTATGAGCCCCTCGACGCCGCCTTTGAGCTCGAGGGCGGCGTGACCGTGTACGTCTATGAGCGCGTCCGCGAGATAACCGCCGCCGAGCGCGAGGCCATATCCGCGGCACTCACCGCCGTATATCCCGACTACGCGGAGCTGTACAGTTATAATTGAGCAAAAAAGCCGGAGGCCCAGCCCCCGGCTTTTGAATTTATATCACTGTGCAGGGAGCTTGATCCCTGCCATTATAATTGCAGAAATCAAGCTCCCTGCAATTATTTTTGCCGCTTTGGGCATAATATCCGCATGTGTGCTGAAAGGAAAAGTGAAAACGCCGCGGTGGGCTCCGCCGCGCTGCGAAAAATGTTTTCAGGCTGCTCGGATTTTGTCATCCGCAGCGTGCTGCCCGGGCTCCTTCCGGGCCGGGAGATATACGTCTGCTGGCTGGACGGCCTTGTGGACGGCACCTCCGTCACCGAGGACGTGCTCCGCCCGGTCACGGAGCGCGGCCGCACGCCCTTCCCGCGCTCGGCGGAGCGCATAATGGAGCTGATGGAGCGCGGCGCGGTGTACTCCTACTCCGTAAAGCGCCGCGAGGGGCTCTCCGACGTCTCGGACGACCTTGTAAACGGCTGCTGCGCCGTGGTTTTCGACGGGCCGGGGGCGGCGCTGACCTTCGAGGTGCGCTCAAAGACCGGCAGGAGCGTCTCCGAGCCCACGGTGGAGAAGAGCATAAAGGGCGCGAAGGACGCCTTTGTGGAGACGCTGAGGATAAACACCTCCCTCGTGCGCCGCAAGCTGAGGAACCCGGCCCTGAAGCTCACAGAGCTCACCGTCGGGCGGCAGAGCGCCACAAACGTGGCCGTGATGTACGTGAAGGACATCGCAAAGGACGAGACCGTGGAGGAGCTGCTGCGCCGCCTGCGCGCCATAGACGCCGACGGGCTGCTCTCCGCCGCGGAGATCGAGGAGTCCATCGCGGACAACCCGAAAACTCCCTTCCCGGAGCTGCTGCACACCGAGCGCTCGGACGCCTTTGCCATGCAGTTGCTGAACGGGCGCGTGGGCGTGCTCGTGGACGGGCTGCCGATAGGCTTCCTCGCGCCGGGCTGCCTTGCCGCGTTCATGCGCGTGCCGGAGGACAGCGCCTCGCACTTCGCCGTATCCTCGATGCTGCTTGTGCTGCGCTGGGCCGCGCTGGCGATCTCGCTGCTGCTGCCGGGGGCCTTCGTGGCCGTTACCATGTACCATCAGGAGATGCTGCCGACAAAGCTGCTGCTGAGCATGTCCGCCGCGAAGCAGTATGTCCCGCTCTCCGCCGCGGCGGAGGCCATAGCCATGCTGCTCTCGTTCGAGCTGCTGCAGGAGGCCGGACTGCGCCTGCCGGACCCAGTGGGGCAGACGGCGTCCATAATAGGCGCGCTGATCGTAGGCCAGAGCGCGGTCGAGGCGCGCGTGGTCTCGCCAATAGCGGTGATCGTCGTGGCACTCTCGGGCATAGCGGGCTACGCCCTGCCCAGCCACGACCTCTCCTCCGCCATACGCCTGCTGCGCTTCGCCTTTGTGATAGCGGGGGCGGCGCTGGGCCTCTTCGGCCTGATGACGGCCCTCGCGCTGCTAATATACCACCTATCCTCGCTCGAGTGCTTCGGCGCGCCGTACCTCACCCCGTTCACGGACGGCGACGGCCGCGGGGCGCTGCGCGCGCTGATAAACCGCCCGGCGCGCAGCAACCGTCTGCGCAGCCCGGTGATAGCGGGCAAAAACCTGCGCCGCCGCGCGGGAGGCGGGAAATGAGGCGCGCCGGGGCGTACCTCCTGTCGCTCGCCCTCGCGCTCTGCTCCGGCTGCGCGGCTGGGATCGGCGGGACGTACAGGAACATCGAGGAGCTGCAGATTATCGAAACTCTCGGCTTTGACAGCCACGGCGGGGCCGTGCTCGCCACTGCGGCCACGGGCCGGGACGCCTCCGGCCGCGAAGTCCTGCGCGCGGCCGGCTCGGGGGAGGACGTGACCGCCGCGCTGCGGGACATGCGCGAGCTCGCGGGGGGAGGGGACCTCTTTTTCGACAGCACGGGCCATATCCTGTTGGGGGAGGCCGCCGCGGAGGAGGCCGGGCGGTATTTCGACTATATCGGCCGCTCCGGCGAGCTGAGGCTGGACACGCCGCTGATCGTGGTGCGCGGCGGCGAGGCGGCGGAGCTCGTCCTCTCCGCCGGGGGAGATGCAGAGGACGTCACGTCCATCCTCTCCTCCCTTGAGCATGACACGGAGCGCAGCGGCACGGGGTTCGTGCCGAGCTGCTCTGACATCGCCGTTTCGCTTGAGCGCAGCGGCTCGGCCCTCGCCCTCGCGGTGAGGACAGCCAAGTCCACCGCAGGGGACTTCGACACGGCGGAAAACGCGGGCTACGCCATCTTCTCCGGCGGGGAGCTCGCGGGCTACCTCGACGAGGACGCGGCGCTGGGCGCCGCGATGCTGTCCGGGCGCGCCGGGCGCGCGGACATAGGCGCCGGCGGCGTCTCCGCGCGGCTCATACGCTGCGGCTGCGAGCTGGAGCCGGTGTGGGAGGGGGATGAGCTCCGCGCGCTGCGCTTCAGGCTCGACCTGCGCGGCTCCGTCACGGAGGCGGAGGCGTATCCCGACCTCGCCTCCGCCGCGCGGCGCGGGGAGACGGAGGAGGCCCTCGCGTCTGAGGCGGAGCGAATGGCTGCTTCCTGCCTGGCGACATCCCAGGCCCTTGGCGCGGACTTCCTCGGGATAGGCGCGGAGCTGGAGCGGCGCTTTCCCGGGCGCTGGAAGGCCATAGCGGCGGAGTGGGACGAGCTTTTCCGCGCGGTAGACGTACAGGTAGAGGCGGAGTGGACGCTGCTGCGCTCCTATGGCTACGACACGCCGCCCGGGCTCGGGGAGGAGGGCTGAGCATGGAAAAAAGCCCTGTAAAGCGCAGGGAGACCGCGGCCGTGGGCTTTGTGGCCGCGCTGACCCCGGCGGCGCGCATACTGCCCGTCCTCAGCGCCGCTTCGGCCGGGCCGGCGGCGTGGCTCTGCCCGCTGGCCGCTCTGCCGGGCGCGCTGATAGTCGCCGAGTGCCTGCTCGCCGCAATGCGCCGCGCGAGGCCGGGCGAGGGCCTCTCGGCCGTAACGCTCAGGCTGCTCGGGCGCGGGGCGGGGGGCGCGCTGTTGGCGCTGTATGCGCTCTGGCTTGTTTTTTACGCCGCGTTTTCACTCCGCAGCGCGTCGGCGCGCTTCACGATAGCCATTTATCCCGGCACGAACCCCGGCATTTTTATGGCCGTGGGCGCGGCTGCCTGCCTGATACCCGCGATGGGGAGGTACGTCTCCCTCGGCCGCGCGGCGGTTATCTTCCGCGGGCTGCTCGCGCTTGTGCTGATACTGATAATCGCCCTCGGCATATCCAACGCCGACCCGGGCAACCTGCTGCCGGTGACGCCGGAGGACGCGCTGCCCGTCCTTGCCGGGGCGCCGGGCGCGGTGGGGATTTTGACGCTGCTGCTAGTCTGCACGTCCCTCCCCGGCGGGGCGGCCATAAGCCGCAGGCGTGACTACGCGCGGCGCTGCCTCGTGCTCTCCGTGCTCTTTTCGCTGATAGTCGCAGTGACTGTGGGGCGCTTTGGCGCGGAGCTGACGGGGCGCTTCGAGCTGCCGTTTTTCACGATGGTGAAGAACCTGAGCGTACCCGGGCTCACGGACCGTGTGGAGGCGCTCATAACCGCGTTCTGGGTGTTTTCGGACTTCGTCATGTGCTCTCTAACGCTGATGGCGGCCTCCGGCGCGGCGCGGCTTGTGCTCTCCATGCCGGAAGAGCCGCCCGGGCCGGGGCTGCGCTCCGGGCGGTGGATAACGCCGCTCTTCACCGCCGCGGCCTTCGCCGTCGCGTCCGTCATGGCACCGACGAATTTTGTCCTCACGGCGCTCTCGGAGCGCTTTGTCCCCGCGCTGAACCTTATAATGGCGGGGCTGCTTATACTGCCGGCGGCGCTCGCCGCGCATATCAAAGGCCAAGGCCCTCCTTCGCGCAGGCAATGAACCGCTTCAGGGCGGGGGAAACCCCTCCCTCGGCGCGCAGGGCCATGACGAGCGCGCGGCTGACCGCGGGAGAGAGCGGCAGCGCGGCCACGTTGTAGTCCCGCCCCTCGAGCACGAGGGCGGGCATGACGGTCACGCCGAGGTTGTGCTCCACCAGCGAGATGATATTCTGGTCGAAATTCGAGGAGAAGCGGGGCTTTTTCCCCATCCCCTCCGCCATCAGGGCTCGCCCGAGCTCGTCGTCCGGGCCGTACAGCCCGTGGCAGACCAGGAAGCGCTCGCCGCGGAAGGCGCTGATGGGGAACACCCGGTCCCCGGCCCTCGGGTGGCCCTTCGGCAGGACGGCGAACATGGGGTCGTCGCGGATTTTTATGTTCCTGAAGCCCTGCCCGCCCGCGGGGGTCATGAAGGCGATGTCTATCCGCCCGGAGGCGAGCATAGAGGCCAGCTCCCGCGCGTCGCCCTCATAGAGCTCGATGTCTATGCCGGGATAGCGCGCCTCGAACTGCTCAAGGATGGGCGGAAGGCAGCGCAGCGAGATGCTCGAAAAGGCCCCTATCCTCACAAGGCCGCTCTCCACGCCGCGCGTGAGCGCGAGTTCCTGCTCCAGGCGCTCCGCTTCCGACACCAGCCGGCGGAGCTGCGGCTCGAGCCGCTCCCCGTCCGACGAGAGGCGCACGCCGCGGTTGCCGCGCACGAGCAGCGGGACGCCCAGCTCCTCCTCGAGGGCGTTCATCATGTGTGTGATGCCGGACTGCGTGTAGCCGAGGGCGTCGGCCGCCTTTGAAAAGCTGCCGAGGTCCGCCGCGGTGAGCAGTGCGCGTATTTTTTCGGTCTCCATGCGGCATCCTCCTGATATGCGAAATTATCATGCCGGATATTATATAATATATCTTTTCTAATATCAACATAAGTGTTATGCTCTTATGCGAAGAGGCTGTGCTCTTCAAACATGTTGTGACACATTCCCTTCTATCTCCCATATCCACAAAACGGCCGTCCGGGGTTTCCGGGCGGCCGCTTTGTCTTTTATTTTTTCCCGCCGCGCGAGGCGCGCTGCACGGCGAACTCGTGCGAGAGCGCGGCGAGGCCGAGGGCCTCGCCGTCTATATCCTCCGGCGAGGCGATTACTATGTGGTGCGTATACCGGCCCGGCGCTGCCTCCACCGCCATGGCGGCGCGGGGGCTGCCGGAGGGCTCGGGGAGCACCACCGAGAGCAGCACATAGCGCTCCGGGGCGCCGGGCAGGCGCCGGACGCCGGGCGAGGCCACGGCGTAGACGTATTTTTCGGCGAAGCCCGTCTGCGTGCGCCTCGGCCGGAGCTCTGTCGATGGATAGCGCGCGAGCAGCTCCGCGCGCAGGGCGCGGTAGGTGCCCATCAGTTCGGGATAGGGCAGGAAGCAGAGCTCGTCGGGTAAAAACTCATTCATTGCCGTCTCCTTAATGCTTGGGATGCTGAAAACGCCGGGGATTTGCCTCCCCGGCGTTTTCGCGTTTCCCGGCGGGCTCAGGCCTCGGCTATTACCTCGACCTCGCAGAGCATGTTCTTCGGCAGGGTCTTTACCGCGACGCAGCTGCGGGCGGGCCTGCCGGTGAAGTAGCGGCCGTAAACCTCGTTGAAGGCGGCGAAATCGCCCATGTCGGCGAGGAAGCAGGTGGTCTTGACGGCCTTCTCGAAGGAGCTGCCGGCAGCCTCGAGCACGGCAGCGAGGTTGCGCATGACCTGCTCGGCCTGCTCGACGACGCTGTCGCTGACGAGCTCGCCGGTGGCGGGGTCTACGCCTCCCTGGCCGGCGGTGAAAACAAAGCCGCCGGAGACGATGGCCTGGGAATACGGGCCGATGGCGGCGGGCGCAAGGTCGGTATGGACAACTTTCATAACGGGGAAACCTCCTTTATGGAATGTGTAAAATAATTTTAGCACAATTCATGCAAAATGGGAATTCACAAATTGAATTTTTGGTGATAGAATATAAACACAAACCGGCAAATAACGTGCAGGAGGTAAATTTGCATGAAAGACATCCACAGCTCCGGTTTCTCCACCCAGGCGATACACGCCGGTAACGAAAAGAACCCGTACGGCGTGCTCGCAACGCCAATTTATCAGACCTCTACGTTCGTTTTCGACTCCTGCGAGCAGGGCGGGCGCCGCTTCGCCGGGCAGGAGCAGGGGTATATCTATACCCGCCTCGGCAACCCGACCACCGCCACGCTCGAGCGCAAGGTAGCCGCCCTTGAGCACGGGGAGGACGCCGTGGCTACCGCATCCGGCATCGGCGCCATCACCGCCACAATGTGGACGCTGTGCAAGGCCGGCGACCATGTCATAGCGGACTCCATCCTCTATGGCTGCACCTTCGCCTACCTTGAGCACGGGCTGACCCGTTACGGCGTCGACGTCACTTTCATCGACACCTCCAATCTCGATGAGGTCCGCGCCGCTATGCGGCCGAACACCCGCGCCATCTATATCGAAACGCCCGCGAACCCGACGCTGAAGGTCGAGGACATCGCCGGCATATGCGAGATAGCACACTCCCAGGACCACCCCGTCGCCGTCGTGTGCGACAACACCTTCGCCTCGCCGTACAACCAGCTCCCGCTGGAGCTCGGCTGCGACGTGGTCGTCCACTCCGTCACCAAGTACCTCAACGGCCACGGCGACGTCATCGGCGGCATCATAGTCGGCAAGAAGGACTTCATCGGCGAGGTCAGGATGTTCGGCCTGAAGGACATGACCGGCGCAGTCATGGGCCCGTTCGAGGCCTATCTCGTCCTCCGCGGCCTGAAGACCCTTGAGGTCCGCATGCAGCGCCACAACGCCAACGCTCAGGCTATCGCCGAGTGGCTGGAAAAGAACCCGAAGGTCGAGCGCGTGTACTACCCCGGCCTCGAGTCTTTCCCTGGCCATGAGATGGCGAAGAAGCAGATGCGCAACGGCTTCGGCGGAATGCTCTCCTTTGAGATAAAGGGCGGCCGCGCCGCGGGCGCCAAGCTGCTCAACTCCTGCGAGCTCTGCACCACCGCCGTTTCCCTCGGCGACGCAGAGACGCTGCTCGAGCACCCCGCCAGCATGACCCACTCGACCTACAGCGCCGAGGAACTCGTCGCCGCGGGCATATCCGAGGGACTCGTGCGCATGTCTGCCGGCCTTGAGAACATCGACGACATCATCGCCGACCTCGAGCAGGCCTTCGACAAGGTCTGAGCGCCGGAAACCGGACAACCCGTAAACTGAAAAGCCGCGGAGCGAAAGCTCCGCGGCTTTTGCCTTTGCGGCGCGCGGGGTTGGCCGTGGAAGGGCTGTATCAGGACTTCCCGGCGGCGCGGCGCGCCTCCCTTGAGGCGAGGGCCTGCTGCAATATCGCGTAGAACATGGCACAGATTGGCGCGCCGAGCAGCGCGCCGGTGACTCCGGCGATGTTCCCGCCCACGAGCACGGCGCTGAACACCGCCACGCCCGGCAGGCCGACGGATTTGCCGACGACCTTGGGGTAGATGAAGCTGCCCTCCACCTGCTGGAGGCAGAGTATGAACACCATGAACAGCAGCGCCTTCAGCGGGCTGGTGATGAGGATGAGGAAGGCGCCGATGATCTCGCCGATGAAGGAGCCCACGAGCGGCACAAGGGAGGTTACGCCGATGACGACGGAGATCACCTCCGCGTGCGGGAAGCGGAAAATCTTCATGCCGATGTAGCACAGTACGCCGAGTATAAGCGAGTCCATGAGCTGCCCTGCGATGAAATTCGTGAAGGTCTCGGACGCCATGTTGGCGATCGTGACAAGGCCGCCGGAGGCCCGCTCGGGCAGGAAATTCGTGATGACCCGCCGGGCAAAGGCGCAGATCTGCTCCTTTTCGGCGAGGACATAGACGGCAATGACAAGGCTGAAAAGCCCGTCCACCAGCGCGCCGACGACGGAGGTGCCCACATTGGTGGCGGTGCCGATGATGTCGCCCATGCGGTCGGTCAGGCCGGAGAAAAACTGCTCGACGGCCGCGGACCAGTCGATGCTGAGGTTGAAAAGGTCCCCGGATTCGAAATTGAAGCGCGCGAGCAGGCCCTCGACCCAGGCAACGAACTGCTCGATGTAGGCCGGCAGGCTCTCTGCTACCACGGCGACCGTGTCTATCAGCCTGGGCAGCAGCACGGCGAAGAGTATCACCACCACGCCGAGCGTTATGAGCAGCGCACAGATTATGGAGAGAGGGCGGCGGAGCCGGCGCACAAGCGCGCGGCGGTCCTCCGACATGCCGTAAAACAGCCGGTTTTCAAACAGCTTGAGCGGCACGTTCAGCACGAAGGCGAGGGCGAGTCCGGTGATGACCACGTTGAACACGTCCCAAACCGTCCTCACCGCGCCGTAGAGCGCGCCGAGGTTCTGCGCGGCGGTGTACAGCGCGACGGCAAAGGTTATTATGAGCAGGATCGTCCTGACGGTCCTCCTGTCTAATTTCAAGCGAGCTCCTCCCTCCCGCGGGCAAGTCCACAGTCTCTATCTTTACCATAATACACCGACATTATCGACTCGGCAACAACAAATGTAGAAGTAAAAAGCCGCGGGGAGGCCTCCCCGCGGCTTTGGCGCGTTTTTATTCGATTTCGAGCGAGACGAGCGGCGTCAGCACGTCCTCCGCCGGGGAGAAGGTGACAGTCACGCGGTCGCCGGGGCTCAGTATGGCGGCCTCCGGGCAGTCGGCGGCGCTGATAGTGAACCAGCCTTCCTCATCCTCGAAGGAGAGGTAGAACACCGTGTTGCCGTCTATGACGGCGCTGCGGACCTCCTCCACGCGCGCGGCGAGGGTCTCCGACGCCTCCCCGGCAGAGCCGGGCAGGGAGCCGTTGATTATGCCGTTCTGCACGAGGAGCTCCTCGTAATTTTCCACACACTCGTCCACGCTGTTGCCTGTGGCGACGATGTTGTACTGCTGGACGTTAACCATGGCGTACATTTTGACGAGCTGGCTCGCGTCCTTCAGCGCCATGAAATAAGTGGGCTGCCCGCCGGTGTTCAGCAGCAGCGGGGCCGTGGCCTGATAGCTGTACTGCTGCACGGCGCCCATGGCGCTGGCCATGGCGGAGCTCTCCTCCGCGCCGGCGCAGGGGTAATAGCGCGCCTCCTTGGTGCGCTGGTTGACAAGGATGAAGCCTATATTGCCGCGGTCTCCGGTGACGGAGGTGATGCCGGTGTAGAGCCAGACATCGTCGTCCTGGGCGATGTAGTTGTAGTAGTCCGTGGACTCGGTGCAGCCGCTCTGGCCGAACAGGCTGTTCCAGAAGCCGCCGTGATACAGGCCGTAGTAGTTGTACTGCTCGAGTATGAGCTCCGCGGTGAACACGCGGTCCACCCACATCGGGACCTCCTCGATGTCCAGATACTCGCTCTCGCCCGTGACGGCGTTCACGAGCACGGCGCCTATGGCGTCCTCCCCGCCGAAGAGGCCGACGCGCTTGGTGACGACTGTGGCGACCCAGTAGGGCTCGCCCTCCTCGTTCACCTCAAAGTTCACGTCAGAGAACATCTTGGTGGGGTATTTGAAGCGCAGGTAGCGGTCGATGTCGCGGAAAAAGTACTCGCTGGGCGAGTAGCGGATGCCCTCGTCGAGGCGCTCCACGCTGACCTCCTGCGTCACCATGTCGATGACGAGGTAGGCGGGGATGCCGTTGCGCTGGTTGTTCCACCACTTGAACACGTCGCCGTAGTTCAGGTAAGTGACGCGCACGGGGCGGTCGTGGTAGTTTATCTGGTAGCTCTCCGGGTTCACCTCGAACTGGCTGACCAGGTCGGCCAGCTCGCCGAGGCGGCGCGTGGCGAGGACGTTGGCGGAGTCGGAGTCCAGCATCGGGATCTGGTCGAAGGAGATCTCAGCCACCTCGCTGGCGAAGTCGCCGTCCTCTATCGGGAGGAGGCCGGCGTAGTCCCGCGCGCGGAAGATCTTCCAGCCGATAACCGTGCCGACTATGGCCACGGCGAGGCAGAGGCAGACGATGTAAAACGGCACGGCGGCGCGCTTCCTCGCCGTCGCCACCCACTCGCGCGCGCTCGAGGCCTGCGCCCCGCTGAGCAGCAGCGTGCACGCGCCGAAAACGGCGCAGAGCAGGATGATGAACACGTAAAAGTCGCCCGAATGGATGTTTATAGCCGGAAGCTGGAAATAGAAATACAGAAAGCCGAATACGGCGGTCACCACGAGGGCGATGAGCAGGCTCTTTCCCCTCGAGAGGACCTTGCGCGGCTTGCGCGGCTTCTGCTCGTGTTTGGGAGTATAGCTGTACTCGCCTGAATTGGGGTCCTGGCCGAAGCCGCCAAAATTGAATTGCATCGAATTCCTCCTGATTAGTTTACGCTTCCCATCAGTTCAGCCCCCCGAGCCCGCGGAGAATGAAATCCGCGCCGAAGCGCGCTATCTCCTCCGGCGTCTCTCGCAGCCCGGATTCCATCCATTCGTTGGTTATGGACAGCATCCCGTGCACTGCGAAGGAGCAGAAATACTCCTGCGCCCTCGCGGGGGCCTTGCTGCTGTACTCGACAAAGGAGCGCATGTAGTGGCTCTTGAGTGCCTCGAGCAGCTTCTGCTGGAAGTCCATGTCGTTGTTTCGTATGACAAGGGCGCGGTAGATGTCCGCGCTGTCGCGGCAGAGGGTCATCACGTCCGTCAGATAGGCGAACAGCGCGTCCTCCCCGCTGCGGCTGCGGTTCGTGACGCTGATCTCCTCCAGGCGGAGGAAGACGTTTTCCTCCAGCTGCGTGAGAAGGTCGTTCACGTCCCTGTAGTGTGCGTAAAATGTGCCGCGGTTTACGTCGGCAAGCTCGGCTATTTCGCGCACCGTGATATCGCCCACGCTGCGCTCCATCATCAACGTCGTCAGCGCCATCCGGAGCTGCTTCTTTGTCTTTCTCACCCGGCGGTCAGTTTTCGGCTCTTCCATCGCTAACCCTCCTGACAGATAAGCTCTTAAATGGCAATAAGCCGCCATTTGCCCATTATTGAGAGTATTATACAGGCATTCTGGCCGTTAATCAACCCTTTGAACAAAAAATGAGCGAAAAAATGCACAACAGGGCCGATCGCTGCCATATTTCAGGAGACCGGCGGGTGAAATGGCCGCCGGGCGGGCGGGGAGCTTAAAAGAGGCCGGAGATGACGCCGTTTTCGTCCACGTCTATCCGCTCCGCGGCAGGGGATTTCGGCAGGCCGGGCATGGTCATGATGTCCCCGGTCAGGGCCACGACGAAGCCCGCGCCGGCGCTGACGCGCAGCTTCCGCACGGTGAGCGTGAAGCCCTCCGGCGCGCCGAGCTTTTTAGCGTCGTCGGAGAAGGAGTACTGCGTTTTGGCCATGCAGACGGGCAGTGAGCCGAAGCCGAGGTCCTCGAGCTGCGCGAGCTCGCGCTCGGCGAGAGCGGTGAAGGACACGTTTTCCGCGCGGTAGACGCGGCGGGCGACGGCCTCTATCTTGGCGCGGAGGCTGTCGTCCGAGTCGTAGGCGAAGCGGAAATCGCCCGTCTCCTCCGCGCAGAGGCGCACGACCTCGCGCGCGAGGGCCTCGCCGCCTTTACCCCCGCGGCCCCAGACCTCGCTGAGCACGGCGCGGACACCCAGCTCGCCGCAGAGCCGCTCCACGAGCTCGAGCTCGGAGGACGTGTCCGTCGGGAAGCGGTTTATCGCCACGACGCAGGGCAGGCCGTACACCTCGCGGATGTTTTCCACATGGCGCAGCAGGTTCGGCATCCCGGCGCGCAGGGCGTCCAGGTCCTCGCGGCCGAGGGCGTCCTTCGCGGCGCCGCCGTGGTGCTTCAGCGCGCGGACGGTGGCCACGACGACCACCGCGTCCGGCCGGAGCCCGGCGGCGCGGCACTTGATGTCGAAAAACTTCTCCGCGCCGAGGTCCGCGCCGAAGCCGGCCTCCGTGACGGCGTAATCGCCCAATTTGAGCGCCATGCGCGTGGCTATTACGCTGTTGCAGCCGTGGGCGATGTTGGCGAAGGGGCCGCCGTGGACGAAGGCGGGGGTGCCCTCCAGCGTCTGGACAAGGTTGGGCTTCAGCGCGTCCTTGAGCAGGGCGGCCATGGCTCCCGCGGCCTTCAGATCCCCGGCTGTGACGGGCTTTTCATCGTAAGTATAACCCACGACCATGCGCGAAAGCCGCGCTTTCAGGTCGGACAGGCTCCCCGCAAGGCAGAGCACCGCCATGACCTCGCTGGCGACGGTGATGTCAAAGCCGTCCTCGCGCGGCACGCCGTTCACCCGGCCGCCGAGCCCGTCGGTTATGAAGCGGAGCTGCCGGTCGTTCATGTCCACAGCGCGGCGCCAGGTTATCCGCCGCGGGTCTATGTTCAGGGCGTTGCCCTGATAGATGTGGTTGTCCAGCATGGCGGCGAGCAGGTTGTTCGCCGCGCCTATCGCGTGGAAATCGCCGGTGAAGTGGAGGTTTATGTCCTCCATGGGGATGACCTGGGCATAGCCGCCGCCGGCGGCGCCGCCCTTCACGCCGAACACCGGGCCGAGCGAGGGCTCGCGCAGGGCCACGACGCTATTTTTCCCGATGCGCCGCAGCGCGTCCGCCAGGCCGACCGTGGTGGTGGTCTTCCCCTCGCCTGCGGGAGTGGGGTTGATGGCGGTGACGAGGATGAGCTTCCCGTCCGGCGAGTGTTCTTTTTCGCCGAGGAGGGAGAGGGAGACCTTTGCCTTGTAGCGGCCGTAGTGCTCGAGGTATTCCGGCGCTATCCCGGCGCGCTCCGCAATGCTGTCTATCGGTTCTGCCTTGGCGGCCTGGGCGATTTCTATGTCTGTCATGCTGCACCTCTCTTGCGTGTTTTTTATATTATAATACCATACGCGGCGGATTTGTAAAGCGCATCCGCGCACACGGGCGGACATGCCGGGCGCTGAGGGGTCCGGAGGGCCGGATTGTGCGCAAAGCGCAAATATATGCTGCGCATCTGGCGCATGTTTATGCATTTTGCCGCCTTGACGGAAGGCTGTCCCCTGGAGTATCCTGATTGCACAACATCCACAGCACAAAGACAGCGAAGGAAAGAGTAACCCGGAAGGAACGGCACAGTGAGCCTCAGAGAGTGGGAATGAGGCGCGGGGGGTTCGGGCGAACATGGTTCCGGAGTCGCGCGGGCGAGCTTGAAGTGAGTCCGCGACGGGTGCGCCCGTTACAGCAGCCGGGGTATGATGGTACCTCATGAGGCCCGCCGCCGCGAGGTGCGGGCAAAGCAGGGTGGTAACGCGCTTTTGTAACTGCGCCCCTGACGCATATCCATGCGTCAGGGGCTTTATTTTTTGCCAAAGGGGCGAGTACATGGCACTGATTGAGATACGCGGCCTGACAAAGGCCTTCGGCTCCGGGGAGTCCCGCGTGACCGCGCTGAGCGATGTCAGCCTTGACATCGGGCAGGGTGAGATCTTCGGGATAATAGGCCTCTCCGGCGCGGGGAAGAGCACGCTCGTGCGCTGCATGAACCTGCTCGAGCGGCCGGACGCCGGCAGTGTCACCGTGGCGGGGGCGGACCTTACGCGCCTGAAGCCGAAGGAGCTGCGCGCGGCGCGGCGGAGCATCGGGATGATTTTCCAGGGCTTTGACCTGCTCATGCAGCGCACGGCGCTCGAGAACGTCCGCTTCCCGCTGGAGCTCGCACACGTCAAGCGCGCGGAGGCCGACTCCCGGGCGCGGGAGCTGCTGAAGACCGTGGGCCTCGGCGGGCGCGAGGGGGCATATCCCGCGCAGCTCTCGGGCGGGATGAAGCAGCGCGTGGCTATCGCCCGCGCGCTGGCGACGAACCCGAAGGTTCTGCTCTGCGACGAGGCGACGAGCGCGCTCGACCCCAAGACGACGGAGAGCATACTCGAGCTGCTGCGCGAGCTCAACCGCTCGCTCGGCGTCACGATAGTCGTGATAACCCACGAGATGCGCGTTGTCGAGCGGATATGCTCGCGCGTCGCCATAATCGCGGAGAGCCGCATCGCAGAGCTGGGCGAGGTGCGGGAGGTGTTCCTCCACCCGAAGACTGAAGCGGCGAAAAGGCTCGTGCTGCCCAGCCGCTCGGGCAAGCTCGAGGGCTTTGCCGAATCCGGCGGCGGCGCGGTTGACGAGTGCCGCGGCGAGCTGATACGCCTGGCCTTCGACGGGGAGACCACCGACCGGCCGGTTATAGCCGACATGATCCTCTCCTGCGGCGCGCCGGTGAGCATAGTCTATGCCGACACGCGCAGCATTGAGGGCAGGCTCTATGGCCACACGGTTTTGCAGTTGCCCGGCGACGGCGCCGCGGCCGCAAAGCTCAAGCGCTGGCTCGACGGCCAGGGCATAAGCTACACGAAGGAGGCGCAGTGAGATGGGCTTTTCACAGATACTCGGGCTGATACCGCAGGCCCTCTGGGAGAGCGTGTACATGACGGTGCTGACGACGGTTTTTGCCTATATCATCGGCCTGCCGCTCGGGCTCGTGCTCGTCGTCACCGGCAAGGACGGGATAAGGCCGATGAGGGGGCTGAACGCGGTCCTCGGCGCGGTTGTCAACTTCCTGAGGAGCGTGCCGTTCCTCATTTTGCTCTTCTTCCTGAACCCCTTCACGCGCTGGGTGGTGGGGACCACGGTGGGCTCGCCGGCCACGATCGTGCCGCTGGTCATCTCCGCCTTCCCCTTCGTGGCGCGCATGGTCGAATCCTCGGCAAAGGAGGTGGACAGGGGCGTGATCGAAGCGTCCCTCTCTATGGGCGCGAGCGGCTGGCAGATAGTCACAAAGGTCATCCTGCCGGAGGCGGGGCCGGGGCTGATAAACGGCGCGGCCCTCTCGGCCACCACCATCCTCGGCTACAGCGCGATGGCCAGCATAAACGGCGGCGGCGGGCTCGGCGCGATCGCCATAAATTACGGGCACTACCGGCAGAATTACGAGGTGATGTTCATAATGATGGTCGTGCTCGTGCTGCTGGTGCAGGTGATTCAGGAGTCCGGCACGCGCGTTTCAAGGCTCAGCGACAAAAGGATATAGGGAGGCATTCTTCCCCCCTATATACGCGGCATAAATGCCGCGATGCGGGGGAAACCCCCTGGTAGGGTTTCCCCCGGGCCCCCTTCCTGACCTTATTGAGCAATAGGGAAGATTCCGCGCTCTGCGGAGCTCGGCCAAGGGCTCTGCCCTTGGAAACCCTATAGGGGGGAATGCTTCCCCCCTATATACGCGGCATAAATGCCGCGATACCCCCCTCACGCGTCGTCGCGGACTGCGCTCCGCTCGCTTCCCCGCGTGCGGGAAAGCTCGGCCGCTTCGTCGCTCCTCCTTTTCCGTCGAGACTACAGTCTCGACGGAGGCCTTGGGGCAAGGCGGTTGCGCCTCGACGGCGCAAGATATGGTATCGCTCCGGGGCGGAGCCCCGATGCGATGGATTGAGTGTGGCGCAAAAATGAAGTTTTCGCCCGCCTTTTTCAAAAGGCGGCGGAGTCCAGAGGCAGAGCCTCTGGCCGCGCTCCGCAGAGCGCGGAATTCCCCAATTCCCACTAAAGATCAGGAAGGGGGTTCGGGGGAAACCCTATCAAGGGGTTTCCCCCGCATCCCGGCGAGGCAAAGCCCTGCCGGGATGGATTAAAATGCGACTATTAGTCGTAAAAACCACAAAAACACAGTAAAAAGGAGACAAAAACATGAAAAAGATAACCGCTCTTGCGCTCAGCGCGATACTCTGCCTCGGGCTGCTCGCCGGCTGCGGCGGGGAGGGGGACACGACCATAACCGTCGGCGCTTCCATAACCCCGCACGCCGAGATCCTTGAGGCCGTCCGCGGTGAAATCGAGGCCCTCGGCTATGAGCTCGAGATAGTCGAGTTCACCGACTACGTCCTGCCCAACGAGTCGCTCTATGACGGGAGCCTGGACGCGAACTACTTCCAGCACGGGCCGTACCTGACCACCTTCAACGCCGAGCACGGCTATGACCTTGTCAACGCGGCGTCCATCCACTATGAGCCCATGGGCGTATATCCTGGCGGCAAGAGCAGCCTTGACGAGCTCGCCGAGGGCGACACCATCGCCATACCCAACGACGGCTCCAACGAGACGCGCGCGCTGCTCATACTTCAGGACCTCGGCTACATAACCCTCGCCGACGGCATAAACGCCAGCTCCAACGCCACGGTGCTGGACGTTGTGGACAACCCGCTGGACCTCAACCTGCTCGAAATGGCCGCGGAGAACATACCCAACTCCCTTCCCGACGTTGCCTTCGGCATCATCAACGGGAACTACGCCCTGCAGGCCGGCCTGACCGGCAACGACGCCCTGGCGAGCGAGAGCGCGGACAGCGACGCCGCGCAGACCTACGCGAACGTCGTCGCCTGCCGCAGCGGCGACGAAGACAGCGATAAAATCCAGGCGCTCATCACCGCGCTCACCAGCGACACCTGCCGCGAGTTCATCGAGAGCACCTATAACGGCGCCGTCGTCCCGATTTTCTGACCAGGCTGCGCCTGGAGGCACCGGGCGACGCCCGGTGGTATAGCGCGGCCCTCCGGGCCGCGAGCGGGCGATGCCCGCAGGCAGAACGCCGCGCGGAGCGCGCGGGGCAGATAATATAAGGGCAAAGCCCTTAAAAAACGATTGCAGGGGCGAAAGCCCCTGCAATTCTTTTCTGAGGGGTTTCTTTTTGTCTTGTCAAAAAGAAACCCCTCAGACTCCAAAGA
>MHCFR04200__coassemble_466_pt1 | contig 23580 bp, 21 predicted proteins | sample MHCFR04200__metabat2_high_PE_065 | metagenome-assembled genome bin MHCFR04200
GTTTGGTTTTCTTTTTCCCTTAACTAAAAATCGAAACGGCAAGTTTCTAAGAACCGTGTTTTTCTGCTTTCTGATGAGTTTTGGGATTGAAATTATTCAGCCTCTAATCAATGATTTCAGATCATCAGATATCACAGACTTAATTACTAATGTGATTGGCGGAGTGATTGGATATGTTCTTTTTGTATTTTTTAAGCCGGTCACATTCTGCATTTTAGACAATCTGAAAACGGGAAGGTAACTCGCAAACTACAGAGAAAATATCAAAGCCACTCTGTACAGTCACCGTTCAAGATAAGCGGCGGGCCATTGCGGTTTCTGCTGCTAATTTTGGCCGCCGTATGCCTCGCCGCGGCCATAATATCCGCGGTTTTTGACGTCCGGCGCGGCGCCCGGAAGTGACGGACGGAAACACCGCCGCCGAGGACCGGCGCGTCTGACTATTGCCCTTTCCGCACGGCGCGCCGGGCCTCCTCCGCCCGTTTTGAAGCCGCTCACAAAACTGCCCCTTGACAGGCGTGTAAAATCCTGATAAAGTATTGAAAGTTTGAGGTTTTTCGGAAGGGGGCCGCTCTATGGACTTCGTTATAAAGGGCTGCAGGGTTTACAACGGCGGGGCCTTTTCCGCTGCGGATGTATTTGTCCGGGGCGGGAGTGTTTTCCGCATTGGCCGCGACATTGTCCCCGGCAGTGGTGTTCCCGTTTTTGAATTCAATAATTGTTTCCTTTTTCCCGGTCTCATTGATGTTCATGTGCATCTTCGAGAGCCGGGATTTTCTTATAAGGAGACTATGGAGAGCGGCACACTTGCCGCCGCGCGGGGCGGCTTCACCACGGTCTGCGCCATGCCTAACCTGAACCCCGTGCCTGACAGCCTTGAGCACCTGAACGCCGAGTTGGAGGCGATACGCCGCGGCGCGCTCATCCGCGTATTGCCCTACGGGGCGATAACCCGCGGCGAGCGCGGGCAGGAGCTCGCCGATTTGGAGGCCCTTGCCCCGTACTGCTGCGCCTTTTCGGACGACGGGCGCGGCGTGCAGAGCGAGGACATGATGCGCGCGGCCATGCAGCTCGCGGCTAAGCTCGGAAAGATAATCGCCGCGCACTGCGAGGTGGACAGCCTCTTGAACGGCGGCTATATCCACGACGGGCGCTACGCGCGCGGGCACGGCCACCGCGGCATCTGCTCCGAGAGCGAGTGGCACGAGGTGGAGCGCAACTGCCGCCTCGCGGAGGAGACCGGCTGCAAGCTGCACATCTGCCACGTCTCGACGAAGGAGTCGGTTGACATAATACGCAGCGCGAGAGCGCGCGGCGCGGACGTCACGGCGGAGACGGCGCCGCACTATCTGCTGCTGACGGAGGATGACCTGCAGGAGGACGGGCGGTTCAAGATGAACCCTCCCCTGCGCACGGCGGCGGACCGCGAAGCGCTCATCGCCGGCGTCCTCGACGGGACGATAGGCATGATAGCCACCGACCACGCCCCGCACTCGGCGGAGGAGAAGTCCCGCGGGCTCTCTCGCAGCGCAATGGGCATCGTCGGCCTTGAGACCGCCTTTGCCTCGCTGTACACCCGCCTTGTGCTCGCCGGCGTGCTGCCGCTCGAGCGCCTTGTGGAGCTCATGAGCCTCTCCCCCGCCGCGCGGTTCGGGCTGAGGAGCGGCATACGGGAGGGCGCGGACGCCGATTTCACGGTGTTCGACCCCGGCGCAAGGTGGACGGTCGACCCCGATGACTTCGCCACCCTCGGCAGGGCTACGCCCTTTGCCGGATGGGAGCTGAACGGAAAATTCCTTATGACGGTTTGTGGAGGTAAGATAGTATGGAAAGGCTGAAAAGGCGCCTCGTGCTCGAAAACGGCAGCGTATACGAGGGCGAGGGCTTCGGAGCGGACACGGACGGCGTCTGCGAGATCGTGTTCAACACATCCATGGTCGGCTATCAGGAGATAGTCTCCGACCCGAGCTACACGGCCCAGGCCGTGGTGATGACCTACCCCGTGATAGGCAACTACGGCATAACGGACGAGGACTTTGAGACCCGCACGCCGACCATCGGCGCGCTGATAGTACGCGATTACAACGACAACCCCTCCAACTTCCGCTATACAAAGACGCTGGACGAGCTGATGTGCGAATACGGCATCCCAGGCATTTCCGGCGTCGACACCCGCCGCCTGACGCGCGAGATACGCGGCGACGGCAGCCAGAAGGCGCTGATAACCACGCCGGAGGTGAGCGTGGAGGCCGCACTCGAGCGCCTTGCCGCCGCGGAGCTGCCGCGCGACAGCGTCTCCCGCGTGAGCTGCAAAAAGCGCTGGTACTCCCGCACGAGCAACCACACGCACACGATAGTGGCCGTGGACTGCGGCATCAAGCTCGGCATTGTCCGCGCGCTGAACCGACGCGGCTGCAACGTAACCGTCGTGCCGTACGACACCACGGCGGAGGAGATAGATTTCATGAAGCCGGACGGCGTTTTCCTCTCCAACGGGCCCGGCGACCCGCGCGACGTTCCTGAGCTGGCCGAGACCGTGAGGCGCCTCCGCGGGAGGTATCCCATATTCGGCATCTGCCTCGGGCATCAGATCATCTCCCTCGCCTACGGGGCGGAGACCTACAAGCTGAAGTTCGGCCACCGCGGCGGCAACCACCCGGTGCGCGACCTGGCCACCGGGAAAATCGAGATAACCAGCCAGAACCACAGCTACGCCGTCGACCTCGCCTCGCTCGAGGGCACCGGCCTCACCGCGACGCACATCAACCTGCTCGACAACACGGTCGAGGGCGTAGAGTGCGCGGCGGACCGGATCTTTTCCGTGCAGTACCACCCGGAGAGCTGCCCCGGCCCGCAGGACAGCGGCGCGCTGTTCGACAAATTCATTTCCATGCTGGGGGAGGGCGTGCGCAATGCCTAAGAGGAGTGACATAAAGAAAATAATGGTCATTGGCTCCGGCCCCATCGTGATAGGCCAGGCCGCCGAATTCGACTACGCCGGCACGCAGGCCTGCCTGGCCCTGCGCGAGGAGGGCTATGAGGTCGTGCTCGCGAACTCCAACCCCGCGACCATCATGACCGACACCACGATAGCCGACAAGGTGTATATGGAGCCGCTCACGCCCGAATACGTCGCGCGCATCATCCGCTATGAGCGGCCGGACGCCATAGTGCCCGGCATCGGCGGGCAGACGGGGCTGAACCTCGCCGTCGCGCTGCAAAAGGCCGGCGTGCTGCGCGAGTGCGGCGTCGAGATACTCGGCACGAGCTGCGAGAGCATCGAGCTGGCCGAGGACCGCGAGAAATTCAAGGAGCTCTGCCTCTCCCTCGGCGAGCCCGTGCTCCCCAGCGAGACGGCGGAGAGCATCGAGGGCTGCCTCGAGGCCGCCGGGCGCATCGGCTACCCCGTGGTGCTCCGCCCGGCCTTCACGCTCGGCGGCACCGGCGGCGGCTTCGCGGACGACGAGGCCGAGCTGCGCGAGCTGGCCAAGCACGCGCTGAGCGTCTCCCCCGTCCACCAGGTGCTCGTGGAGAAGAGCATCCGCGGCTATAAGGAGATCGAGTACGAGGTGATGCGCGACGCGGCGGACACCGCCATCGCCGTCTGCAACATGGAAAATCTCGACCCCGTGGGCATACACACGGGCGACAGCATCGTCGTGGCGCCCAGCCAGACCCTTACGAACCGCGAATACCACATGCTGCGCGACAGCGCGCTGAAGCTGATACGCGCCCTCGGCGTCGAGGGCGGCTGCAACGTGCAGTTCGCGCTCGACCCGGAGAGCTTCCGCTACTACCTCATCGAGGTGAACCCGCGCGTCTCGCGCTCCTCTGCCCTGGCCAGCAAGGCCACCGGCTACCCGATAGCCCGCGTCTCCGCCAAGATCGCCGTGGGCATGACGCTCGACGAGATAATGCTCGCCAACACCCCCGCCGCCTTCGAGCCCTCCCTCGACTATGTGGTGACGAAAATGCCCCGCTTCCCCTTCGACAAGTTCGCCGGGGCCAGTCACAAGCTGGGCACTCAGATGAAGGCCACCGGCGAGGTCATGGCCGTCGGCCGCACGATAGAGGAGAGCCTGCTGAAGGCTATCCGCTCGCTCGAGATAGGCGCGAGGCACGTCTATCTGCCCAAGTTCCACCACATGCCCGTGGACGAGCTGCTCGACTATATAAAGGACGGCACGGACGACCGCATATTCGCCATCGCCCAGCTCATGTGGCTCGGCGTGGACTATAACCGCATCTGCAACATCACCGGCATCGACATGCTCTTCCTCGACAAGATACACAATATCGTCGAGCTCGAGCGCGAGATCAAGGACCGCCCGATGGACGTGAACTGCCTCCGCCGCGCCAAGCGCATGGGCTTTTCGGACAGCCACATCGCCCACCTCTGGAAGTGCGGGGAAAAGGACATATACGAGCTGCGCCGCTCCATCGGCCTCTTCCCGGTGTACAAGATGATAGACACCTGCGCCAGCGAGTTTGAGAGCTATGTGCCGTATTTCTACTCCACCTATGAGGAGGAGAACGAGTCCGTGGTCTCCGACCGGCCGAAGATAATCGTGCTCGGCGCGGGGCCGATAAGGATTGGCCAGGGCGTCGAGTTCGACTACTCCACCGTCCACGCCATAAAGACGATAAGGGCGCACGGCTACGAGGCCATAATCATCAACAACAACCCGGAGACCGTCTCCACGGACTACACGACCAGCGACAAGCTCTATTTCGATCCCCTCACGGTCGAGGACGTCATGAACATCATCGAGCTGGAAAAGCCCCTCGGCGTCATCGCCACCCTCGGCGGGCAGACGGCCATAAACCTCGCCCCGCCGCTCATGGAGCGCGGAGTGAAGCTGATAGGCACGGACTGCGAGGCCATCGAGCGCGCGGAAAACCGCGACCTCTTTGAAAAGCTGCTCGAGGAGCTGCACATCCCGCAGCCGCAGGGCCGCGCGGTGACGGACATAGAGTCCGGCGTCCGCGCCGCCGCGGAAATCGGCTACCCCGTCCTCGTCCGTCCGAGCTTCGTGCTCGGCGGCAGGGCCATGCAGATAGTCCCGGACGAGACCTCCCTCCGCCGCTATCTCGGCGAGGCCGTCAGGATAGACGAAAAGCAGCCCGTGCTCGTGGACCGCTACATTGCCGGCAGGGAGTGCGAGGTGGACGCGGTGTGCGACGGCGTGAACGTCTTTGTCCCCGGCATAATGGAGCACGTGGAGCGCACGGGCGTCCACTCCGGCGACAGCATCAGCGTCTATCCGCCCATGAGCCTCTCCGAGGGCGTGAAGGCCACGATCCTTGACTACACCCGCCGCCTCGGCCTCGGGATAGGCATAGTCGGGCTCTACAACATCCAGTTCATCGTCGACAGGGACGAGAACGTGTTCATCATCGAGGTCAATCCCCGCTCGAGCCGCACCGTGCCCTTCATCTCCAAGGCCACGGGCTACAGCCTGGCCGACATCGGCACGCTCGCCATGCTGGGCGTTTCCCTCCGCGAACAGGGCATCACCGCGGAGCTCGCGCCGGAGAGCGGCAGGCACTATGTAAAGGCCCCGGCCTTCTCCTTCAGCAAGCTCTCTGGGCTGGACGCCTATCTCTCCCCCGAAATGAAGTCCACCGGCGAGGCCATTGGATATGACAACGCCCTGAACCGCGCGCTCTACAAGGCGCTGCAGGCCTCCGGGATGAACGTGGCGAACTCCGGCACCGTGTTCGTCACCATCGCCGACTGCGACAAGGACGAGGCGCTGCCGCTCATCCGCCGCTTCTACGACCTCGGCTTCAACATCGAGGCCACGGAGGGCACGGCGAAGTTCCTGCGTAGCCACGGCATCCGCACCCGCTCGAAGAAAAAGCTCAGCGAGGGCTCCACGGAAATCCTCGACTCCATACGCCTCGGCTATGTCAGCTACGTCATCAACACGCGCGACCTCTCCAGCCCGATAAGCCACTCGGACGGCTATGAGATACGCCGCTGCGCGGTGGACAACAACGTAAGCATCTTCACGAGCCTGGACACGGTGCGCGTCCTGCTCGACGTGCTTGAGGAGATCACCATCAAGGTCTCCACCATAAATCCGGCATGAAAAAAGGATTTTTCACTCTGACCGCCAGCGAGGAGCTGCTGCCCGGCTTCCGCCGCCTGACGCTCGAGGGGGACACGGCCGCCATAACCCGCCCCGGGCAGTTTGTCGAGGTCGGGATCCCCGGCTTTTTCCTCCGCCGGCCCTTCTCCGTGGCCGACGTGGACGGCAGCGCCCTGCGCATAGCTGTGAGGGCCGCCGGGGCGGGGACGGAGGCCCTCATCTCCCTCGAGCCCGGCGCGCGGCTCGACGTGCTCACCGGGCTCGGAAACGGCTTCGACCTCTCGGACTCCGGCGAGCGGCCGCTGCTGATAGGCGGCGGCAGCGGGATTCCCGCGCTGTACACCGCCTGCTGTGCTCTTGCCGCCTCCGGCGCGCGAGTGACGGCCGCGCTCGGCTTCAACAGGGACTCCGAGGCCTTTTACACCGGCGAATTCGCCGCCCTCGGCGCGGATGTGGAGGTGTACACTGCCGACGGCTCGCTCGGCCGCAGCGGCTTCGTCACCGCCGCGCTCGCGGATTTCGAGTACACGAGCGTCTACGCCTGCGGCCCGGTCCCCATGCTCCGCCGCGTGGACGAGCTGACCAGGGCCCCGGCCCAGCTATCGCTTGAGGCGCGAATGGGCTGCGGCTTCGGCGCGTGTATGGGCTGCACGGTGGAGACTGTGGCCGGCCCGAAACGGGTCTGTAAGGACGGGCCGGTTTTCCGCTCCGGCGAGCTCGTCTGGAGCTCCGTGGCCGGGGCGTGACGGCCATGTATCACTTTCATATTTACCTTTACGAGGGCTTTTCGCTCTCCGGCGAGGTACCGGATGAGCGCAACCCGCGGCACCTCCTGCGCGCCCCGAGGGCGGACGATGTACTGTCCGCGGTGGCCGCGGCGGGACCGGATGGCCTTGGGACGGAGGACACAAGGCGCAGGTTTGGCGGCTGCGTGGACGCTCTGCTGCTAGCCGGCGCGCTCTCGGAGCGCCGCGGGCGGCTCCGTTTCGGCTGCCCTGTTTTCCTGCCGGAGGATGTGCCGGAGCTCAGGCGTCTCAGCTCCGCCGCCGCGGAGGAGATCGCCTCTGCCCTGCTCACGCGGGCTGATGAGCTGCGCGCCGCCGTTTCGGGCCGCTTCCCGGGCATTGACGTGAAAACTGCGCTCTATCACCTGCTCTGCTGCGATGTGATGGACGGCACGTTCATCGACGCGCTCGAGGAGCGCGGGCTTGTCTCCTCCGGGGCGATGCGGCCCTGCGGGTTTGAGTACATCCCTGTTCTCTACGCCGGGTGCGAAGAGCTCGACGCCCTTTCGCGCCGCCTGCTCTGCTCAAGGCAATCCTGCGGAGGAGAGGCCGGGGAATTTGTCAGCTTCGGGGACTCCGACGGCGTGCGCCGGGATTTTGCCGCCGCGCACCGCTCCGGCGAGCTCGCCGCGGCAGACTGCGGCGCCCTCGCGCGCGAATTCGCCTCGCTCTGCCGCGGAGACGGCGCGGACAGGGAGAGCATGGAGCTCTTCGAGCGCTTCGGGTACGCGAAAAACGGCCGCGCGGACGTCCCTGTATTCGAGCCCTCCGCCCGGCACGCCGCCGTGGCGGAGCTCACCGAAACAGTTCTCGATTCCGCCCTGCCGGCGGCTGAAAACGCCCTCCGCGCGCTCTCCGGCGCGGGGCTGACCGCCAACCGCCACGGCGCGGACGCAGCGGAGACGGCAAACGAGCTCTTTCACCTCATATTCGGCGCCGTGAACGGGCTGCTCTGCGGATCCGGCCTGGCGGCATCGCCCGAATACACGCCCGGCGAGGGCAGGTACCTGCGCGCCTTCTGCCCGGCAGACGAAAAGGGGGAAAACACATGAACACCGCCGTAACTCTCTGCGACATTGAGCTGAAAAACCCCATAATCCCCGCCTCCGGCACCTTCGGCTACGGCCGGGAGTTCGCCGAAATATACGACCTGAACTGCCTCGGCAGCTTCTGCATGAAGGGCACCACCGCCGCTGCCCGCTACGGGAACGCCGCGCCGCGCATTGCGGAGGCCCCGTCCGGCCTGCTCAACAGCGTGGGGCTGCAAAACCCGGGCGTGGACGCTGTCATCGAGCGCGAGCTGCCGAACGTGGCGCGCATTTTCAGCGGAAGCGTCATGGCCAACGTCTGCGGCTTCTCGGTCGGGGAGTACGTCAGCGTGGCGGAGAAGTTCGACGACTGCCCCGAGGTGGGCTGGCTGGAGATAAACGTGAGCTGTCCCAACGTCCACGGCGGCGGCATGGGCTTCGGCACGACCTGTGAGGGCGCCGCGTCCGTCACGCGCGCGGTGAAGCGCGCGGTGAAAAAGCCCGTGATAGTCAAGCTCACGCCCAACGTGACCGACATCGCCGCGATAGCCCGCGCGTGCGAGGACGCCGGGGCGGACGGGGTGTCGCTGATAAACACCGTCCTCGCCATGCGCATCGACCTGAAAACGCGCCGGCCCATACTCGCCAACACCACCGGCGGGCTCTCCGGGAGGGCGGTCTTCCCGCTCGCCGTACGCATGGTCTATCAGGTGTACGAGGCCGTGAGCATCCCTATCGTGGGAATGGGCGGCGTGTCGAGCGCGGAGGACGCCATAGAGCTAATGCTCGCGGGCGCCACCGCCGTGGGCGTGGGCGCCGCGAACCTTACAAACCCCTTTGCCGCTCGGGACATAGCGGATGGCCTTCCTGCGGCGATGGAAAAGTACGGCATCAGCAATTTAGTTGACATAATAGGAGGAGCGCACAATGGCTGAAGATGTGATAATAGCCCTAGATTTTCCCGACAGGGAGCGGACGATGGACTTCCTCACCCGCTTCGGTGAGGAGCGGCCCTATGTGAAAATAGGCATGGAGCTCTTCTATGCCGCGGGCCCCGGCATCGTCCGCGAGATAAAGGAGCGCGGGCACAAAATATTCCTCGACCTCAAGCTCTGCGACATCCCGAACACCGTGAAGGGCGCGATGCGCTCGCTCAGCTCGCTTGGAGTTGACATAATAAATCTGCATGCCTTCGGCGCCGGCGGCATGATGCGCGCCGCGCTCGAGGGCCTGACACTGCCGGACGGCACGAGGAAAACCAAGCTCATAGCGGTGACCATACTCACCTCCACCAGCGAGGACGCCCTGCGCCGCGAGCTGTACATTGAAAAGCCCCTCGCCGAGACGGTGATGCTCTACGCCGAAAACGCCCGCGCCGCCGGCCTGGACGGCGTGGTCTGCTCGCCGCTCGAGGCCGGGGAGGTACACGAGCGCTGCGGGGCGGATTTCCTCACCGTAACGCCCGGCGTGCGCTTCTCCGGAGGGGAACGCGGCGACCAGGTGCGCGTGACCACCCCGGCGCGCGCGAGGGAGCTGGGCAGCGACTACATAGTCGTCGGCCGCCCGATAACCGGCGCGGAGGACCCCGTGGCCGCGTGGCGGCGCGCGAGGGCCGAATTTCTTGGAGGTGATGCCTGATGGAAAAGTTTGACGTTTCCCGCGCGCTGCTGAGCATCGGCGCGGTGTTCCTGCGCCCGGACGAGCCCTTCACCTGGGCCAGCGGCATAAAGAGCCCTATCTACTGCGACAACCGCCTCATACTCACCGCGCCGGAGGTCCGCGCGCACGTTGAAGCCGCGCTCGCGGACATGATAGCGCGCGAATTCCCCGGGGCCGAGGTGCTTATGGGCACGGCCACGGCCGGCATAGCCCACGCGGCCATAGCGGCGCACATCCTCGGCCTGCCCATGGGCTATGTGCGCTCCGGCGCCAAGGACCACGGCCGGAAAAACCGCATCGAGGGCCGCCTGAGCCCCGGCGACAAGGTAGTCGTGGTGGAGGACCTCATCTCCACCGGCGGCAGCGCGCTCGAGGCCGTGGAGGCCCTGCGCGAGGCCGGCGCGGAGGTGCTCGGCATAGCGGCGCTCTTCACCTACGGGATGGAGAAGGGCAAAGAGCGCCTTGCGGAGCACGGCGTACGCGCCGTGTGCCTGACGAACTTCGACGAGGTCGTTACCGCCGCCGCAGAGGACGGGGCCTTTCCCGCGAGCTATGTGCCCGCGCTGACGGCCTTCCGTGACCGCCCGGACGACGAAAGCTGGATGGAGGCGCTGAAATGAGGCATCTCATCGACATCCGCGACCTGACGCATGAGGAGATACTCTCCCTGCTCGACCTCGCCGACGACATTATGGCGCACCCGGACAGCTACCGCGAGCGCTGCCGGTATAAAAAGCTCGCAACGCTCTTCTTCGAGCCCTCCACGCGCACGCGGCTGAGCTTTGAGGCCGCGATGATGGAGTTAGGCGGGAACGTGCTCGGCTTTTCGGAGGCCGCGAGCTCCTCGGCCAGCAAGGGCGAGAGCGTGGCGGACACGGTGCGCGTCGTGGGCTGCTACGCCGACATAATAGCGATGCGCCACCCAAAGGAGGGCGCGCCGCTCGCCGCGGCGATGCACTCCACCGTGCCCATAATCAACGCGGGCGACGGCGGCCACAACCACCCGACGCAGACGCTCACCGACCTGATGACCATAAGGCGTGAGCGCGGCTCCCTTGAGAACTTCACGATAGGCCTCTGCGGCGACCTCAAGTTCGGCCGCACGGTGCACTCGCTCATAGCCGCGCTGACGCGCTGCAAGGGCGTAAAATTCGTCTGTATCTCCCCCGACGAGCTGCGCCTGCCCGGCTATGTCAAGCAGGACCTGCTCTCCCGGAGCGGCTGCGGATACACCGAGGCGCGCGACCTCGCCGAGGTGCTGCCGGAGCTGGACGTGCTGTATATGACAAGAGTGCAGCGCGAGCGCTTTTTCAACGAGGAGGACTACCTCCGGCTGAAGGACTGCTATATCCTGACGCCCGAAAAGCTCGCCGGGGCGAAGGACAGCCTTGCCATACTCCACCCCCTGCCGCGCGTGAACGAGATAGACACGGCGATCGACTCCGATAAGCGCGCATGCTACTTCCGCCAGGCTCTGTGCGGGAAATTCGTGCGCATGGCGCTCATACTTAAGCTGCTTGAGGAGGCGGGGAAATGAACATCGACTCGATAAAAAACGGCCTCGTAATTGACCACATCCGCTCGGGCGGCGCTATGCGCATATACGACCTGCTGGGCCTCGGCTCGCTCGACTGCACCGTGGCGATAATCAAAAACGCCCAGAGCGCCAAGCTGGGACGCAAGGACATCATAAAAATCGACTCCGTCACGGACATCGACCTCGATGTGCTGGGCTATGTGGACCCGGGCATCACCGTGAACGTGATACGCGGCGGCGAGCTGGTGGAAAAAAAGAACCTCACCCTCCCCGAGCGGCTCGAAAATGTGCTAAAATGCCGCAACCCGCGCTGCATCACCTCCGTCGAGCCTGGCATAAAGCAGGTTTTCTTCCTCTCCGACCGCGAGAGCAAGACCTATCGCTGCCTCTACTGCGAGGCCAAGGCGGAGCGCTGAAGCGCGGACATTTTTCCCAAACTCCTTGCCCGGGCGCGGAGCATATAGTATAATCGGAGTATCTGAATTGAGAGGTGAAGGATATGGGACTAACCCTCAGGGACTTTGAGCGCGCTGCAAAGCGCATCTCCGGCATCATTCACGAGACCGACCTTGACTTCAGCTCCACATTTTCCGAGCTCACGGGCGGTGAGGTGTGGCTGAAGTGCGAAAACCGGCAGAAAACTGGCTCTTTCAAGATCCGCGGCGCCGCCAACAAGATAGGCGCTATGGTCGAGCGCGGCGATGCGACGCCCGTCGTGGCCTCCTCGGCCGGCAACCACGCCCAGGGCGTGGCCTACGCCGCAACGCAAAACGGCATCCGCTCCACCATCGTCATGCCCCGCGCCGCCCCGATCGCCAAGGTGCAGGCCACGGAGGGCTACGGCGCGCGCGTCGTGCTCTGCGGCGACTGCTACGACGACGCGTATGCCCGCGCGATGGAAATCTGCGAGGAGGAGGGCGCAACCTTCCTCCACCCCTTCAACGACTATGAGGTCATGGCCGGGCAGGGCACCATCGGCCTTGAGATACTCAGCCAGCTCCCGACGGTGGACACGGTCATCGTGCCCGTGGGCGGCGGCGGGCTGCTCGCCGGCGTCGCCACGTGCATAAAGCAGGCGAACCCGCGAGTCCGCGTCGTGGGCGTCCAGGCCGAGGGGGCCGACGCCGTGGTGCGCAGCTACCGCGAGGGGCACCTCACCGAGAGTGAAAACGTCTCCACCATAGCGGACGGCATCGCCGTCAAGTGTCCCGGGGACAAGACGGTGGAGCTCATAATGAAATACGCCGACGACATGGTAACCGTCTCGGACAACGACATATCCGCTGCGATACTCATGCTCATGGAGCGCACAAAGCAGATAGTCGAGCCCTCCGGCGCCGCGAGCCTCGCCGCCGTCCTCTCCGGGCACATCGACGTGAAGGACCGCAAGGCGGTTTGCCTGCTCTCCGGCGGCAACATAGACGTGAGCGTGATACATCGCGTGGTGGAGCTCGGCCTCGTCTCCCGTCACCGCAGGCTGAAGTTCTTCGTCCGGCTGAACGATGCGCCCGGCAGCCTGATGAAGCTGCTGCAGGTCGTGGCGGACAGCAACGCGAACATCCTCACTATCAACCACGACCGCATGTGCCTTTCCCTGACGCCCTCGGAGATCCTCGTGCACATCGGCTGCGAGGTCGGCGGGCAGCACCACGCCGACACGCTGATCGAAAACCTCACCGCCGCGGGCTACAGCCCGACGCTCGAATGAGCCGCTGGATAGAGGCGGCCTTCAGCGCCGCGCCCGGGAGGCTCGACGAGCTCTGCGATAGGCTTACAGAGCTGGGGGCCAACGGGCTGGTCATAGAGGACGAGGCGGATTTCCGCCGCTTCCTCGAGGAAAACAGGCGGTACTGGGACTATGTCGACTCCGAGCTCGAGGAGCGCTACCGCGGCCTCTCCCGGGTCAAGGTCTATGTCAGCGACGACGCGGCGGGCCGCGCACAGTTGGCCGCTTTCACGGAGGGGACCGGGCTCGAGCCCGCCACGACCGTGGTTGACGATGCCGACTGGCAGGACAACTGGAAAAAGTACTACAAGCCCATCGAAATAGGCGAAAAGCTGCTCGTGCTCCCCCGCTGGGAGCCGATCCCCGAGGAGAGCGCCCGCAAGGTGCTCCGTCTCGACCCCGGCCTCGCCTTCGGCACCGGGGCGCACGCCACCACGCGCATGTGCCTGAAGGCGCTGGAGAAATGCGCCGCGCCGGAAAAGTTCGTGCTCGACCTCGGCTGCGGCAGCGGCATACTCGGCATCGGCGCGCTCGTGCTCGGCTGCGCCTACTGCGCCGGCTGCGACGTGGATCCCAAGAGCCCGGACGCCGCGCTGGAAAATTCGCGGCTGAACGGCATAAACCCCGCCATTTACCACATGTACGTGGGCGACATCCTCGCCGACGCCGGCCTGAGGGCCGAGTTGGGCGAGGGCTATGACATAGTGCTGGCCAACATAGTGTCGGATGTCATAATCCCCCTTGCGCCCTACGCGCGCGGGTTCATGGCCCCTCACGGCGTGTTCATCACCAGCGGCATCATCGAGGGGCGGCAGAACGAGGTCCGCTCCGCGCTCACGGCCGCCGGCTTTGAGATAGCCGCGCACGAGAGCGAGGAGGGCTGGCACATGTTCGTGTGCACGCTCCCGGAAGCGAAATAGGCAAATAAAAGCAAGCCCCGCCCCGGCGCAACACGCCGGGGCGGTCTTATATTTCTAATATATTATTACGTTTAATATACACAAAAAGCACGCTGTGATATTGTAGCATCCGTGAGTTGACCGCGGCCCGGCCGCTATTTATAATAGTCAACAGGCATAGCGCGTATCCGCGCCGCAAGGAGGTGCCGTCATGGCAAAAAGGGCCTTTATACTGCTTCTGGCGGCCTGCCTGCTGTCCATGGCGGGCTGCGCGGCCGTCAGCGGCCCGGAGGTGGACATTCCCTGGGAAATGGAGCGATTGTTGCTCGAGCGCGGCTATCCGGCCGGTCTACTCGACAGGCTGATACCGCAGCAGCTCGAGTCGCTGTACTCCCTTGCGCTGGAAACCGGCTGCCGTTACCTCGCGTCAACTGAGGGCACGGAGCTTCACGGCGGCGAAGGCTCCGCCGCGCCCGATTTGGAGCTCGTCCTCTCCTGCACTACGGCCTTCCTCGCCGGGCGCGAGCGGTACGAGAGGCTCTATGTGACGGCCATGTACGAGTGGACGGAGCTGCCCGGTCTGCGCTTTGCAGACGAAATTGGCGTCAGGTGGGATCACAAGCTTTTCGCCTACGGCGGCGGCTTCGAGTCGAACGACTACTTCCTGCGCAACAACAGCGAGTGGGTGAGGGCAAGCACGTACGACGCGGCGGCAAAGCTCGCTCAGGGCGGGCTCGGTATATTTACCACGCTTACAGCCACCGACGTCAACGACGAGGATATCGGCCTTGTGGGCGGCCTGCGCGGCGACGTCACCTTCGAGCTCTTCCCGGCCGTCGGGTACAGGATGGGCTCCGCCGGCGGGGATATCACAACGATGATTACGGCGGAATACGAACACGGCTGGCTGCATCCCGGCTCCTCCTGGGCCGCCGCCGCGCTGAAATACGCCGAGCTGGACGATGTTTAGAACGGAGGGAAACGCATGCCGCGGACAAAGGGCCTCAACCTCAGAAAAGCCGCCTTCATCGCGGTTTTGGCGCTGCTCGCGCTGTCGGTATTCCTGAACCTACACCTGCTCTACCGTCTGCAGGAGCGGAGCGCCGGGCTGCGCGGGACTTACCGCAAAATCAGCGCAGAGGCGCACGAGACCACGGCGCGCTACCTCGTTTTCAACCGGCACGGGGACGATTTCGTGATTTACGAGGGCGGCACGGTGCTCGATTTCGGCCGCTACTCCCCCGGCGGTGTGGAGGGCTTTTACTCCCTCGAGGGCGAAAACGCCCTCTACGCCCAGCTCTGCACCGGCGACGGGGAGATTTACGTCTCCACCGCGGAGGGCGGGCTGGAAATTTACCGTCAGGCGGGCACACAGATGGTGCTCTCCTCGGAAATCGAAGCCGAGATCGGCTGGGAGCTGCCCGGCTGAGCAAAGCAGGGCAATAAAAAAAACAAACAACCGGCCTTTGGGGCCGGTCGTTTGTTTTTAGAGAGGGGAAAATGTATGGAAAAGGAGTGAGAAGAATCAATATACATCGCTGGTCTCCACCAGCGCGACGTCTACGTCAAAGGTCTCGCCGTTTCGGTAGATCGTCATCGTTATCGTGTCGCCGACCTCGAGCCCGGCGATTATCTCGCCGACCTGCGCCGTGGTGGTGACGCTCTGGCCGTCTATGGCAGTGAGCACATCGCCCTCGGTGATGCCCTTGGCCGCGGCGTCGCTGCCCTCGGCAACGGAAACCACATACAGGCCACTCGGCAGGCTGTAGGCCTCCGCCGCGTCCTGCGGGATGGGGCCTATCGTGACGCCGATTGCCGCGCGCCCGGTGACACGCCCGTTGCGCAGGAGCTGGTTCACAACCTCCTGGATCGTGGAGGTCGGGATGGCGAAGCCGATGCCCTCTATGCTCGAGTAGATGGAGTTGGACATCATCTTCATGTTCGTGATGCCCACGACCTGCCCGTACATGTTGAGGAGCGGCCCGCCGGAATTGCCCTCGTTTATTGCGGCGTTCGTCTGCAGGAGCGTCATGCTGTGGCTGTTATACGAAACGTCGCGGTTGATGGCGGAGATTATGCCGTCCGTCAGCGTGCCGCGCAGCTCCTCGCCGAGCGGGTTGCCCAGAGCGGCGACCCTGTCGCCCACCGAGACGGCCGTGCCGCAGAATTCCGCGGGGGTAAGGCCCTCTGCCTCGATTTTCAGAACCGAGATGTCGCTGACATTGTCGGCCCCGACGAGCTTGGCCTCAAACTGCCTGTCGTCCCAGAGCGTTACCGTCACCGCGCTCGTCCCGTCGAGGATGTGCGTGTTGGTGACGATGTAGCCGTCCTCCGTCATGATGATGCCCGTGCCCCAGTAGTAGCCGGTCTCGTCCGGCACCGTGGCGGTTATGCCAACCACGGAGGGGGCGCAGTTCGTGTAAATCTCCTGGAGCGTCAGCTCCTCGGAGGGATCCGGCACCGGCTCGGTCGTAAGCGTTACGCCCGGCGCCAGCTCGGCTCGCGGGATGTCGTTCTCCCCGCTTATGGTGTTGGAGGCATCGTAGTAATTGTCAAAGAACTCGCGGAAGTCGTCGTACCCTCCGGGTGCGGAGGGCTCCGCGGCCCCCGCCGTGGGGAGCACCGCGCTCTCCGACCGGTCCTGTGTGAAAATCAGGGACGACGCCACGATTACCACAAGGCAGATCACACAGACCGCTACGGCCCGGATGGAGCTCCTCCCCCGCGGCGCCGGCTTCTGTCCGGCGCCGTTTTCGGGGGGGTGGCCGCCGGCGCGCTGGGGAGGTATCTGTGGTGTGGGATGGGGGTACGCGCCGGCAGGCCTGGATGGTGCAAACCAGTTGGGGGGCCCGCCGTCATAAGCTGTGTCGTACCATTCGGAGCGGCGGGAAATATCTTCTTCGTTCATGGAAGGTTACCCCCTGTGGTTGAGATTAAGATAAGCCTGAAATTTGTGCCTGGTATGAATAAAATCAAAACAAAATGTGAATTCGCCCTATTTCCTGCTTTTTTTCCCGCCGTCGGCCTCCTGAGGCTTTTCCGCGCGGGACTTTTCCGGCTTCTGCTTTTCCTGCTTCGGCTTTTCGCTTTTCTGTTTCGCGGCGAGGCGCAGGGTGAACACGAACTCGGTCACGCCGTCGCGGCTGGTGACGGCTATGTCCTCGTTGTGCGCGTCGAGGATATTCTTCACAAGGTAGAGCCCGAGGCCCACGCCGTCCCTGTCAAGGCTGCGGGAACGGTCGGACTTGTGGAAGCGGTCGAAGATGAGCGGCAGGTCGTCCGGCGGGATAGTGGCGCCGCAGTCCTTTACGGATACATAAGCCTTGCTTGTTTCCTTCCATAGCGAGACGGTGAGCGTGCTTCCGCGGTCGGCAAACTTTATGGCGTTGTCGAGCAGGTTATAGAGCACCTGCGTGATGGCGTCCGGGTCCGCGGTGACGAGCATGTGCACTTCTGGGAGCTGGAGGTCCACGTCGAGCTCCTTTTCCTCCGCGCGCGTCTCAAAGTTCAGCAGCGTGCTGATGATCAGCTCGTTCACGTCGAAATCCCGGCGGCGAGTGAGGTCCGAGCCCTTGCTCTGCATGCGCGAGAGGTCGAGCATCTGCCGCACGAGGCGGGAGAGACGCCGCGTTTCGTCGGCGATCGTGGTGAGGTATTTTTCCTCCTGCTCCTTGGGGATGGTGCCGTCAAGGATGCCGTCCGCGAAGCCGGCGATGGTGGTCATCGGCGTTTTCAGCTCGTGCGAGACGTTGGCGATGAACTCGTTGCGCATCTGCTCGGAGCGCTCGAGGGAGTCCGCCATGTTGTTGAACGCCGCGGTGAGCGAGGCGAGCTCGTCTGTGCCCTCCTCCTGCGTTACGCGGACGGAGAAGTCGCCGTGGGCGAACTTCCTCGCGGCCGAGGCCATCTCGTCCAGCGGCTTCGCAAGGCGCTTGGAGGTGACGAGGCTCATTATAAGGGCCAGGGACAGCACCGCGAGCGAGACGAAGAAGAACACCCAGATAAACGTCTGCCACGCGCCTATTATGCGCGAGCTGTCCGTGCTCATGAACACGTAGCCTATCGGCTCCTGTCCCCCGCCGGGGTCGATCTCCTCGCCGACGATGTACCTCATTGTGGAGTATATGCCGTTCAGGTCCCCGGTAACGCTGAGCGTCCCACCGTCGCGGAGCAGGGAGATCGTCCCTTCGTCCACGGTGAGGCTCATGTGCGGGCAGGAGCCCGGCGGATCGCAGCAGGAGACAACGAGGCCGTCGGAATTCGTGACAATGATATCGTTGCCGCTCAGCAGCGACGCTCCGTTGAGCAGCACGCGCACCTCCGCGCTGCGGAGGATGCTGTTGACCGTCTGCTCGCTGTAAATTCCCGTGTCGAACTTCGTGAGCACCATCAGCGAGACGACCTCGGCGCTCTCCTCCATGCTGTCGCGGTGCGAGCTGATGATGAAGTCCCGCCCGAGGAAAACGAAGGCGAAGCCCACCATCAGGAAGCTCATCATCACCATCAGCGCCGTGGTGGCGAAGTTCCTGAAATAGATGCTCTTCATGGCCGGTTACTGGGTAACGACCTCAAACTTGTAGCCCACGCCCCAGACTGTTTTGAGCGACCACTGGTCGGAAACGCCCTCCAACTTCTCGCGCAGGCGCTTGATGTGCACGTCCACGGTGCGCGAATCGCCGAAATAGTCGAAGCCCCAGACCTCGTCGAGGAGCTGGTTGCGCGTATACACCCTGTTCGGCGTGGAGGCGAGGTGATAGAGCAGCTCCATCTCCTTGGGCGGGGTGTCGATGCGCTTTCCATCGACTATGAGCTCGTAGGAATCGAGGTTTATCACTAACTTGTCGAATGTGAGCTTCTTCTCCCCCCCGGCGTCGGCGCCGTCCGTGCGGCGCATCACCGCATGGACGCGGGCAATGAGCTCCTTCACGTCGAAGGGCTTGGTGATATAGTCGTCCGCACCCATTTCGAGCCCGTTGATCTTGTCGTAGGTCTCGCCCTTTGCCGTGAGCATGATTATCGGCACCTTTGAGTGCTGCCTTATGCCGCGGCAGACCTCCCAGCCGTCCTTTACCGGGAGCATGATGTCGAGCAGGACTATGTCGGGGTGCTCATCCTCGGCGAGCTGCTCCCCGCGGCCGCCGTCGCCGGCAATCACGACGTCGAAGCCGTCCTTCTCAAGGTAAAGCCTGAGGAGCTCGGCTATATTCTTGTCGTCCTCAACGACGAGTGCTTTTTTGTTCATATATTCACCTTCTCAGTCAGAAGTATTGTCGATCAGGCAGATTATCCATTCGCCCGCGCCGCTGGCGGCCTTCCAGCCGGTCATCGGGCCGTCCTCGCACAGGACGTAGGTGTTCAGGACAGTGCCGGCGCAGTTTTCGGCCATAAGGACGCCGGAGCTGTCGTAGAGCTGCCCGTCCTGAGTCAGCGCGTAGCACACGCCGGTGAGCCCGTCGGTCACAAGGCTGTCCACATCGGCCGCAGCCACGCGGCTGTACTCGTCCATGGCCGCTGTGCTGCCGTCGGCGAGCTCGACAAGATAGAGGCCCCCAGATATGTCGAGCAGCTCGGCGGCCCCGGAGAAGTAAACCTGAGTCCCGTCGGAGCGGAAAACGCGCACGCCGTTTGCCCCGCGGACCCAGAAGCCCTCCTCGCAGGGGACGCCGGTATAGCCGTAAAACACCGCCTCGGTGTAATCGTTCACGGTGTAATAGGTCCCGTCCGCGAGGATATAGGACGGCGTGACCTCCACGGAGCTGACGGCGCCTAACTCGAGCCGTACGGCGCCGGTGGAGTCTATAATGCTCCAGTTCCCGCCGCTGAGCACGGCGGCGTTGTTCCCCGCGAAGGAGGTGGCGTCCTCATACTGGCGCTCGATGATGAAATTGCCCTCGGCGTCCAGATAGCCCCAGGAGCCGTTGCTGCAGACGGCCGCGCGGCCGTTTGTGAAGGGCCGCGCCTCGTCGAAATAGCTCACGCCCCCGGTATAGCGGTTCAGGAACTGGCCATCCATGTCCATGAAGCCGTACTGCCCGTTGGTGAACTGGCAGAGCATATAGCCGCTGCCGTACTGGGCCAGGCTCGAGACGGTCCCGCTCATCAGCTCGTAGCGGGAGGAGAGCTGCGAGGTGTCGAAAAGTATCTCGCCCTCGTTGTTGTAGCACACGGCGAGGTTCTGCTCGGCGTCCGAAATGCAGAGCACGCCGGGCTCGAAGGCTATGATTTCGGTGTAGTCAAAGCCTGTCGTCCACTCGCCGTAGGCGGAGCAGGCGGCGAACATGCCGTCGGAGTTTTCAAGGATATAGATCTGCGTCTGATACTCCACGCCGTCCGTCACGAAGCTGGCCGGCGTTACGGAGGCGAGCACGGGGTCGAGCACTATCTCGCCCTCGCTGGTGGCAAGGCCGCCGCCTATGGGCAGCAGCGTGCCGCCGCGGCCCGTGACGAGCGAGGACATGTATCCGCTCTGCGCGCGCTCGAAAACAGCCTCATAGACCGGCGCGTCGCCGAGCAGCGAGCGGTCGGTGCTCACGTTCGGGCCGGCGCGCAGCGCGTCAGTCCCGTCGTCCTGTACGCTCAGGTCGCCGCTGTCCGCGCGCTCTATCGCCGGGTCTATATACTCCTCCCTCACCGCCGCGATCTGCTCCGAGAGGCCGCAGCCTGTGAGCAGCAGTGCGATGACGAGGGCCATTGGTATGATCAGCTTTTTCATTCCGTCACCCCTTCAGCTTCGGGAGCGCTGTTTTCCGCCGCGCTCGGGGCAAAATAGCCCTGGGAGGATATAAAGGCCTGTCCCACGCTGCCGCAAAGCCAGTCATAAAGCGTCCGCTCCGGCGAATCCTCCGCCGCGGATGAGCTTATTCCCACGAGATACTCGACGGTGAGCGGGTATTCGCCGGAGGCGACCGTCTCCGCCGAGGGGGCAACGCCCTCCACAGAGATGATCTTGTACCCGTCCGCGAGGCCCTGCGTTACGCATGGGTAGTAAAAGCCGAAGCCTATCACGCCGGAGGCGGTCTCGTATTCGTTCACCGCCGTGACGAGCTCCTCGTCGCAGCCGACAAGGCTGCTCAGCGCGGCCACGGAGCCGGAGCCGGCCTCGCGCCCCATTATTATAATGTCCTCTTCCCCGCCTCCGAAGGCGTCCCAGCTCGTCTCGTCGCCGTCGAAGATGTCCTCAAGCTCGCGGAGCGTGAGGCTGTCCACAGGGTTAGACTCCGAGACGTAAAACACAAGCGCGTCCTGGGCTATCGCCTCGGTTTCTACGCCGTCCGGGATGTCCCCCGCCCCGGCGGCTATGGCGATGGCGCACGCGCCGCTGCCCAGCGAGTCCCAGGCCTCGGCGCTCGTGCAGGATATCACCCGCTCCGCCGCCGTCTCGCGGTCCGTGCCCAGCATTATGGCCGTCACGGCGTCCGCCAGCTCCTCGGCAGCGGCGCTCGCGGCGAGCGCGGGATAGGTCTCCTCCGTGAAGGAGTACTCCGGCGCCGCGGAGGGCTCCGCCGTCGCCTCCGGTGCGAAGTCCCCGCAGGCGGAGAGGGCGAGGGCGAGGATTATGGTTAAAGGTAAGAGCTTTTTCATGGCTTTCCTCCCGATAGCTGTCTGCATTTGTATTATATAATATCATTTATGAACAATCTGTCAATTATTCATTTGCGCCTATTGACAACTGCGGCGCTCAGTGCTATATTAGCACTCGAAGGTCGAGAGTGCCAAAGTTGAGCATGTGGCCTTCAGAGGTGAGAGATGGAACTCAGCGAACGGAAAAAGAAAATACTGACAGCCGTCGTCGAGGAATACATCCGCACGGCGGAGCCGGTGGGCTCCAAGACCGTGGCGCAGACAGCCGAACTGAGCTGCTCTTCCGCCACCATCCGCAATGAGCTTGCGGAGCTCACCTCAATGGGCTATCTCGAGCAGCCGCACACTTCGGCCGGCAGGGTGCCGACGCCGCAGGGCTACCGCATCTATGTGAACGAGCTCATGCAGCGGCACAAGCTCTCCCTTGAGGAGACGGACGAGATCAACCGCGGGCTGAACGACAAGCTGCGCGAGCTGGACCACCTCGTCAGCAATATTGGGGCGCTCGCCTCGAGCCTGACGAACTACCCCGCGATGGCGATAGCCGCCGCCCCGCCGGCTACGATCTCGCGCTTTGACCTCATTTACATTGACGCGAACACGTTCATCATCGTGGTGATGATGAGCAACAACACCGTGAAGAACAAGCTCGTCCGCCTGCCGGTTTCCGTCGGCCAGGATATGATACAGCGTCTCGCCTCGGTTTTCAACGCCAATTTTACCGGCGTGACCGAGGACCGCATCACCCCGCTGACTATCCGGGCCTGCGAGCGCGCGGTGGACGACACGATGGGCCTCACCGGTGTCATCGCCTCCTTCGCCATCGAGGTGCTCTGCGACGCGCAGACCGCCGAGGCCGCGGTGTCCGGCGCGAACCGGCTGCTCTCGCAACCCGAGTTCCGCGACCCGGACAAGGCGCACGCCCTGATGAGCTATATTTCGGACGCTGAGCACATCAAAAACCTCCCGTCTGTCTACTCCGGCGAGGGGACGAACGGCATAAAGGTCCTGATCGGCCCGGAAAACGTGGCCGAGGAGCTGCGCGACAGCAGCGTGGTCCTCGCCGAATACGACATGGGCGGCGACGCGAAGGGTTTGATCGGCGTTGTAGGCCCCACGAGGATGGATTACTCCTCCGTGGCGGCAAAACTGGGCATGATAGCAGAGATGCTGTCCCAGCGCTTCGGCCGCGGCTCCGTGCCGCCGCCGGGACTTGACAACAAACTCGTTATAAAGGGAGATTCAAATGAGCAGCAATAAGGACCCGCGCGAGCAGGAAGAACAGGTTGCCGGGGAAGGCACCCCGCAGAGCGAGACCCCGGACGGGGCCGCAGCCGCGCAGGCTGCGCCGGCCGAGGAGGAAAAGTCCGGCAAGAAGGACAAAAAAGAGAAAAAAGACAGCAAAAAGCAGCCCGACTGCGACGAGCTCCTGAAGGCGGAGCGAGACAAGTACCTCCGCCTGCTCGCGGAGTACGACAACTACCGCAAGCGCAGCACAAGGGAGCGCGAAAACATATACTCCGACGCGCTGACGGACACGGTGACAAAGTTCCTGCCCGTCTATGACAACCTCGTCCGCGCGCTGGAGCAGTCCACGGCCGACGAGGCCTACCGCAAGGGCGTCGAGATGATAATGACTCAGTTCAACGACATCCTGACGAAATTGGGCGTGACGCCCATAGACGCCCTCGGCCAGAAATTCGACCCCACCCTCCACAACGCCGTCATGCACGAGGAGGACGCCGAAAAGGGCGAAAACGAGATCGTCCAGGAGCTCCAGAAGGGCTTTAAGCTTGGCGACAAGGTCATAAGGTTCGCAATGGTAAAGGTTGCGAACTGAGGCCTTTCACATAAAAACGTATATTCAATCTTTCAAATAAACGGGAGGAAATTAAAATGGGTAAAATCATTGGCATAGATCTTGGCACCACCAACAGCTGTGTTGCCGTTATGGAGGGCGGCGAGGCAGTCGTCATCCCGAACGCGGAGGGCGCCCGCACCACCCCGTCCGTCGTCGCGTTTTCCAAGACCGGTGAGCGCATGGTCGGCCAGGTCGCAAAGCGCCAGGCCGTCACCAACCCGGACCGCACGATAAGCTCCATCAAGCGTGAGATGGGCAGCAACTACCGCGTCACCGTGGACGGCAAGAGCTACTCCCCGCAGGAGATCTCCGCCATGGTGCTGCAGAAGCTGAAGGCCGACGCCGAGGCCTACCTGGGCGAAAAGGTCACCGAGGCGGTCATCACCGTCCCCGCGTACTTCACCGACAG
>MHCFR04200__coassemble_472_pt1 | contig 23410 bp, 18 predicted proteins | sample MHCFR04200__metabat2_high_PE_065 | metagenome-assembled genome bin MHCFR04200
GCGCCCTGTCCGTCTCGCCGCGGGCGATGAACACCTTGTCCAGCGCGCGGCCGGCCCGCAGGGCCTCCGTTACGGCGTTGCGCCCCTCGATTGTCTCGTTTTTGTATTCGTCCATGCCTATCGCCGCCCGAAAGGTAGAAAATGATTCATAATATGATATCACAACGGCGCGAAAACATAAAGAGTAAAAATCAAGCAGAGGCGATATTTTTCGCCTTTTTTCGCTGCTTGGTCAAAAGAGATGAATTTTTAGTTGCTTATAACGGGCGCATTTAGCATAATATTCAATATTCGCTGGTGGGGCAAAAGCCGCTTGACCTGTAGCGCAAATGCGAGTATTATATGTAATACCGGGCCGAGAGGATGCCGGTCAAAGTGTTCGGGCGATCTTCCGGCAACGGATATTTATTCAATTACCGCAAAGGGGAGGACATAGATGTCAAAGGCGTATCTCCTGCTGGAAAACGGCGAGGTGTTCGCCGGCGAGGGCTTCGGCGCGCCCGGCGGGCGCGTGGGGGAGCTCGTCTTTACCACGGGCATGACCGGCTGCGCCGAGAGCCTTACCGACCCGAGCTATGCCGGGCAGCTGCTCTGCTTCACGTTCCCGCAGCTCGGGAACTACGGCATAGCGCGCCCGGACATGGAGAGCTGCCGCGTGTGGCCGCTGGCCGTGATCGCGAGGGAGTACTGCCCGGAGCCCTCTAACTTCCGCAGCGAGCTCTCCGTGGACGAATTCCTGCGCGAAAACGGAGTCCCCGGCCTCGCCGGGGTGGACACGCGGCGGATAACGCAGCTAATACGCGAGCACGGCGTTATGAACGCGGCGGTGACGCCCTCGGAGCCCACGGCGGAGCTGCTCGAGCGCGTCCGGGCCTACCGCGTCGCGGGCCGGGTCGCGGCGGCGAGCGTGAGCGCGCCGGTGAGGATTGAGCGCCCGGGGGCGGCGTTCTCCGTCGCGCTGATGGACTACGGGTATAAAAAGAGCATCGCCGAAAGCCTTTTGGAGCTCGGCTGCTCGGTGACGGTGTATCCGCACGATACGGGCGCGGCGGAGGTGCTCGCCGCGGGGCACGACGGGGTGATGCTCTCCAACGGCCCGGGCGACCCGGCCGACAACGTGTACGAGATAAGCCAGATCGCTGCCATGATGGGCAAAATACCCGTTTTCGGCATCTGCCTCGGCCACCAGATGATGGCCCTCGCCCAGGGGGCGAGGACGGTGAAGATGAAATTCGGCCACCGCGGCGCGAACCAGCCGGCGAAGGACCTGAAGACCGGGCGGGTGTACGTGACCAGCCAGAACCACGGCTACGCAGTGGACGTGGACAGCGTCGGCGCCGCGGGAGCGCAGCTCCGGTTCGTGAACGTGAACGACGGGAGCTGCGAGGGGCTGGACTACCCGGAGCTCGGGGCGTTTTCGCTGCAGTTCCACCCGGAGGCGCACGGCGGGCCGCTGGACAGCCGCGGCATGTTCGGCCGCTTTATCTCCATGATGGGAGGCGAGGGCAATGCCTAAGGACAGCTCCATAAAAAAGGTGCTCGTGATAGGCTCGGGCCCCATAGTGATAGGCCAGGCGGCGGAGTTCGACTACGCCGGTACGCAGGCCTGCCGCTCGCTGATGGCCGAGGGCGTTGAGACCGTGCTTGTGAACTCGAACCCGGCCACCATCATGACCGACGCCGGCATGGCCGGCAGCGTTTACATCGAGCCGCTCTGCGCGAGGACGGTGGAGCGGATAATAGAGCAGGAGAAGCCGGACAGCCTGCTCGCCGGGCTCGGCGGGCAGACGGGGCTGAACATAGCCATGGAGCTGCACAGGAGCGGCTTCCTCGAGAGGTACGGCGTGCGGCTCATCGGCACCAACATCGACGCCATCCTCAAGTGCGAGGACCGGCAGCTCTTCAAGGACGCGATGGAGGCCATCGGCCAGCCGACCATACCTTCCCGCACGGCGGAGACAGTCCCCGCCGCGCTCGCCGCGGCGCGCACGATAGGCTACCCCGTAATCGTCCGCCCGGCGTTCACGCTCGGCGGCAGCGGGGGCGGCGTGGCGCACAGCGAGCAGGAGCTGAAAACCGTTGCCGCCGCGGGCATAGAGGCCTCGCCGATAGGGCAGATACTGGTTGAAAAGTACATCTTCGGCTGGAAGGAGATAGAGTTCGAGGTCATGCGCGACGCGGCCGGCAGCGCCGTGACCGTGTGCAGCATGGAGAACATGGACCCCGTGGGCATACACACTGGGGACTCGATCGTCGTGGCCCCGGCCCTGACTCTGGCGGACAGGGAGTATCAGATGCTCCGCAGCGCCGCGCTGGACATCATCTCCGCCATGGGCATAGCCGGTGGCTGCAACTGCCAGTTTGCCCTCGACCCGGAGAGCTTTGATTACGCCGTCATCGAGGTGAACCCGCGCGTTTCGCGCTCCTCGGCCCTGGCCAGCAAGGCCACGGGCTACCCGATCGCCAAGGTGAGCGCGAAAATAGCCCTCGGCTACACGCTCGACGAGATAAAAAACGAGGTCACGGGCGAGACCTTCGCCTGCTTCGAGCCCGCGCTCGACTACGTGGTGGTGAAGCTGCCGAAGTGGCCCTTCGACAAGTTCGCCGGGGCGAGCCGCGATCTCGGGCCGCAGATGAAGGCCACGGGCGAGGTCATGGCGATCGCGCCCACCTTCGAGGCGGCGCTGATGAAGGCCGTGCGCGGCGCGGAGATAAAGCTCGACACGCTCAACAGGCCCTACACGGGCCGCACGCCGCTCGCGCGCAGGCTGAGGAACATGGACGACCTGCGGCTCTTCACGCTCTTCGAGGCGCTCAAGGCCGGCTACACGGTGGAGGAGCTGCACGCCCTCACGCGGATCGACGAGTGGTTTTTGCGCAAGCTGCGCGGCATGGCGGAGCTCGAGCTCTCGCTCGCGGAGGGCCTGACGGAGGAGAAAATCGCCCTGGCGCGCCGCTTCGGCTACACCACCGCGGCCATAGAGCGGATTTCCGGCGAAAAATGCCCGGAGAGCCTGCCAAGCTACAAGATGGTGGACACCTGCGCCGCGGAATTCGACGCGAGGACGCCGTATTTCTACTCCGTGCCGGCCGGGCAGCACTGCGACGCGCGCGAGCGCGTGACGCATGGGCGCGAGAGCGTGCTCGTGCTCGGCTCGGGGCCGATAAGGATAGGCCAGGGCATAGAGTTCGACTACTCCTCCGTCCACTGCGTGCGCACGCTCAGGGACATGGGCTACGACGTGGCGATCGTGAACAACAACCCGGAGACGGTCTCCACGGACTACGACACCGCCTCGCGGCTCTATTTCGAGCCGCTCTGCCCGGAGGACGTCATGGGCGTCATCGCCGTGGAGCGGCCCGTGGGCGTCGTCGTGGCCTTCGGCGGGCAGACGGCCATCTCGCTGGCGGATTTCCTCGTTTCCCGCGGCGTGAAGATACTCGGCACCAGCGCCGAGGGCATAGACCTCGCCGAGGACCGCGAGAAGTTCGACGCGCTGCTCGGCAGGCTCGGCATGGAGCGGCCAAAGGCCGCCGCCGCGCACACTATGGACGAGGCCCTCGCGGCCGCGGAGGAGCTCGGCTGCCCCGTGCTGCTGCGGCCCAGCTATGTCATAGGCGGGCAGAACATGGTGATAGCCCACGACGCGGAGGACGTGCGGCGCTACATGTCCGTCATACTCTCCGGCGGGAACGACAACCCCGTGCTCATAGACAAGTACATGCCCGGCACAGAGCTCGAGGTTGACGTGATATCCGACGGCGAGCGCGTGCTCATCCCCGGCATCATGGAGCACATAGAGCGCGCGGGCGTCCACTCGGGCGACTCCATCGCGGTTTACCCGCCGGTGGACCTCGGCGAGGAGATGACGGAGCTCATCTGCTCCAGCTCGCGCCGCCTGGCCCTCGCGCTCGGGACGCGCGGGTTGGTGAACATCCAGTACCTGATATACGAGGGGCGGCTGTGCGTCATCGAGGTGAACCCGAGGGCCTCGCGCACCGTGCCGTACCTCAGCAAGGTCACCGGCGTGCCGATGGTGGACATCGCCACGCGCGTCATGATGGGCGAGACGATAGAATCCCTCGGCTGGCCGGACGGGCTGTGGAAGGCACCGCCGCTCTGCGCGGTTAAGGTGCCGGTGTTCTCCTTCGGCAAGGTGCCGGACGCGAACAGCCTGCTCGGCCCGGAGATGAAGTCCACCGGCGAAGTGCTCGGCGTGGGCGCGGATTTGACCGAGGCGCTCTTCAAGGGCTTTTCCGCCGCGGGATATGATTTCGTCTCGACGGAGGGGGCAAAGCGGCGCGGCGTGCTGCTCAGCGTGGAGAACCGCTCGCTGGGCGAGATCGGCCCGCTCGTGCGCCGGCTGGACGCCGAGGGACTGCACCTTTACGCCACGCCGGACACGGCCGCGGCGGTCAGGGCGCTCGGCTGCTACGCCTTTGACATCGGGCAGGCGATGAACTCCGCCTCGATCGGCGCGCTGCTGGAGCGGGCGGACATCGGCCTTGTGATATACACCGGCGCGCTGCACGACGACACGGTGGGCGACTACATCGGGCTGCACCGCGAGGCGGTGCGCAGGGGCATACCCTGCCTGACGAGCCTTGACACCGCCCTCGCCGCCGCGGGGGTCATGAGCCGCCACCAGAGCCTCGACACCGTGTCGCTGTGGAAAATATAGCCAGGCTGCGCCTGGACGCATAGCGCGCCGGACTGCGTCCGGTGGCATAGCGCCGCGCGATGCGCGGCGAGCAGACTGCGTCTGCGGGCATAGCGCGGCCTCCGGGCCGCGGGGCGGAACAAGGGCAGGCCCTTGTAAACCAGTTCTGAGAGATTTCTTTTTGTCTTGTCAAAAAACTCTTTGCCACCCCATTTCTTTGGTCTTGCCCAAAGAAACGGGTGTGGCGCCCCAAAGAAAAACGCCGGCCGGAGGCCGGAGGCGTAGCGCGCTTTTTCCAAAGTTCAAAATATATGCAGCGTGGTCATCCCGAGTGGTGAATGACGGGTGCCGCCAAAACCGTGCATTGCTCCCTTCGGTCGCGGCACTAACGGCCCCTCATCGAAACGTTTGAATTCTGCCCGTCAGTGCCGCGAGCGAAGCGAAGCCTTGCACGGTCGGCGATGCGGCAACTCATTCACCCTTCGGGACGGGAACCTCTCGATAACGGAAAGTTTGGTGAACACAGGATTTTGGCTCCAGTACGCACCAAAGCGGTTTTCTCTTTGGAGTCTGAGGGGTTTCTTTTTGACAAGACAAAAAGAAATCTCTCAGAAAAGCAATGCAGGGGCTTTCGCCCCTGCACAGCGCCGCCGCGCAGTGTACGGCGCTCCGGATATCGCGGATAGGAGTGAAGTCATGGCTTTCGATTTCAAAAAAGAGTACAAGGAGTTCTACATGCCGGCGAACAAGCCGGGGATCGTCACCGTCACGCCGGCGAATTACGTCGCCGTGCGCGGCGCGGGAGACCCAAACGAGGAGGACGGGGAGTACAAGCGCGCAATAGGCGTCCTCTACGCCGTGGCGTACACGATAAGGATGAGCGGCAGGAGCGGACACGAGATAAGCGGCTTCTTCGAGTATGTCGTGCCGCCGCTGGAGGGCTTCTGGCGCATGAGCGGCGGCGGGGAGATGGACTATTCCAACAAAGCCGCCCTCGAGTGGATATCGGCGATACGCCTGCCGGATTTCGTGACCCCCGCTGAGCTGAGCTGGGCGGCCGGGGAGGCCGCGCGGAAGAAAAAGCTCGACTGCTCCGCCGCGGAGTTCCTCACGGTGGACGAGGGGCTGTGCGTTCAGATGATGCACATCGGCCCATATGACGCCGAGCCCGCCTCCATAGCGCAGATGGATGCTTTTATCGCGGCCGTGGGCTATGAAAACGACTTCGGCGCGCTGCGGCTGCACCACGAGATCTATCTCTCTGACCCGCGCCGCACCGCGCCGGAGAAGCTGAAAACAGTGCTCCGCCACCCGATAAAACCCCTGAAATAACAAAATGCAGGCCGGATGCAATATCCGGCCTGCGTTTTGCCGCTCCTCCGCCGCGCTTCCCGCCGCGCTCCGCGCGGCGCTGTGCCTCCAGGCGCAGCCTGGCGGCCTGCGTTTTGCCGCACCTCCGCCGCGCCTTTGGCGCGGCGCTATGCCTCCGGACGCAGTCCGGCGCGGCGCTGTGCCTCCAGGCGCAGCCTGGCTATGCCTCCACACGCAGTGTGGTGCGCTTGAGCGTGTACAAATCCGTCCGCCGGGCGCTCATCAGCGGGAGCTGGCGGCGGATGCTCTCCACGCGCCCGGGCTCGAGCTCGACTGTGAGCGTCGTCTCCTCCGCGCCGGCGCGCTCCATCACCGTGCCCCAGGGGTCGACCGCGATCGAGTTGGCGTAGGACACATAGCGCCCGCCCTCGTCGCGCGCCGGGGCGCAGCCGAGGGTGTACACCTGGCTCTCCACCGCGCGGCCGCGGAAGGTGAGCTCCCAGTGCGCCGGGCCGGTGGTCATGTTGAAGCTGGCGGGGCAGAACACGGCGAAGGCGCCCTCCATGGACATTATCCTCGCCAGCTCGGGGAAGCGCATGTCGAAGCAGATGCACAGGCCGAGACGGCCGAACTCCGTGTCGAAAACGCAGATATCGTCCCCCGGCGTGAAGGTGGCGGACTCGCGGAAGTGCTGCCCGCCGTCCACGGCGATGTCGAAAAGGTGCGTTTTCCGGCAGCGGGCTATCTGCCGCCCGTCGCGGCCGAAGACGAAGGAGGTGTTGTAGAGCTTGTCTCCCTCCTCCTCCGGCAGCGAGCCGCCGATTATATAGATCCCGTTTTCCGCCGCCGCGGCGGAGAGCATACGCCAGGCTTCGCCCCCGGCGCTCTCGCGGTTGGCCACGAACGACTTGTTGCGGTATTCGCAGCAGAACATCTCCGGCAATACAGCCATGTCCGCACCGCCGGCCGCGGCCGCGTCTATCAGCGAGCGCGCGTGGGCGAGATTCGCGGACTTTTCCGGGCCGATGGACATCTGGATGAGCGAGACCTTCATAAAAAATACCTCCCTCGCGGTGTTTGCTACATTTTACACCGTGAGGGAGGTTTGTTCAAGCGGGGCTGTCAGAGCTTTTTGACAAAGAGCGCCCTTATCGCGTTCAGCACGGCGAGGATCATCACGCCCACGTCCGCGAAAATGGCCAGCCACATGTTCGCCGCGCCGAAGGCCACGAGCACGAGGCAGGCGAGCTTGACGCCGATGGCGAACACAATGTTTTCATAGACTATGCGCAGGCACTTGCGGGAGATCTTGATGGCCTTTGAAATTTTCATCGGGTCGTCGTCCATCAGCACCACGTCAGCGGCCTCGATGGCGGCGTCCGAGCCCATTGCGCCCATGGCGATGCCGATGTCCGCGCGGGAGAGGACCGGCGCGTCGTTTATCCCGTCGCCGACGAAGGCGAGCTTCGCCTTCGGGTCGCGCGAGCGCATGAGCTCCTCCACCTTTTCGACCTTGTCGCCGGGCATGAGCCCGCTGTAGGCCCTGTCGATGCCGAGGTCGCGCGCCACGCTCTCGGCCACGCGCTCCACGTCGCCGGTGAGCATGACCGTCTCGCGCACGCCGCACTTTTTGAGCTCCGCGACGGCCTCGCGCGCGGTGGGCTTCTCCACGTCGGAGATGACTATGTGTCCGGCATATTCGCCGTCGATGGCCATGTGGATTATCGTGCCGACGCTGTGGCACTCGATGTAGTTGACGCCGAGACGGTCCATCAGCTTGCCGTTGCCGGCGGCGACGCTGTGGCCGTCCACCACGGCGGAGACGCCCTCGCCGCTTATCTCCTTGATGCCGGAGACGCGGCTGCGGTCGATTTCGCGGCCATAGGCGGCGCGCAGGCTCTTGCTTATCGGGTGGGAGCTGGCGCTCTCGGCCAGGGCGGCGTATTCGATAAGCGAGTTCTCGTCGTAGGGGCTGTGATGGATGCCGTTGACCTCGAACACGCCCTTTGTCAGCGTGCCGGTCTTGTCAAAGACCACGATGCGCGCCTGGCTGAGGGTTTCAAGGTAGTTGGAGCCCTTCACGAGCACGCCGGCGTTGCTCGCGCCGCCGATGCCGGCGAAAAAGCTCAGCGGGATGCTTATCACCAGCGCGCAGGGGCAGCTCGCCACGAGGAAGGTGAGCGCGCGGTAGATCCACGTCTCCCAGCCGCCGGGCAGGCCGAGGCCGAGTATGCGCACCAGCGGAGGCACCACCGCGAGGGCGAGCGCGCTTATGCACACGGCGGGGGTGTAGACGCGCGCAAAGCGGCTTATGAAGGCCTCGCTGCGGCTCTTCCGGCTGGAGGCGTTCTCGACCAGGTCGAGGATCTTGCTCACCGTGCTCTCGCCGAACTCCTTCGTCGTGCGGATGCGCAGCACGCCGGACATGTTGATGCAGCCGCTGACGATCTCGTCGCCAGCGCGGACATCCCGCGGCAGGCTCTCGCCCGTGAGGGCGGCGGTGTTCAGCGCGCTCTCGCCCTCGACGATGACGCCGTCGATAGGCACCTTTTCTCCGGGCTGCACGACGATTATCGAGCCGGCTTCCACCTCGTCGGGGTCGACCCGTTCGAGCTTGCCGTCCTTTTCAATGTTGGCATAGTCCGGGCGGATGTCCATCAGCTCGGAGATGTTCCGGCGGGACTTGCCCACGGCGTAGCTCTGGAACCACTCGCCTATCTGGTAAAACAGCATGACGGCGATGGCCTCGGTGTAGTCCCCGCTGCCCTCATACAGCGCGAGGGCTATCGCGCCGACGGTGGCGACGGCCATTAGGAAGTTCTCGTCCGTCACCTGCCGGTGGGCTATGCCCTTGCCGGCCTTTATCAGGATGTCGTAGCCGATGACGAGGTACGGCACCATGTAGCAAGCGAACCTCGCCCAGCCCGTCACCGGCGCGAAATTCAGCGCTATCAGCAGCGCGGCGGATATGAGTATCCGCGCGAGCATCTTTTTCTGCTTGCGGTTCATCTGCCGCATCCCCTCCCCGGCCCGCGGGCCTTACAGATATATTTCGCAGTCGTCCTCAACGCGCTTGCAGTTGCGCAGCACGTCCTGCATGACGGAGCGGTGGTCCGCGCCCTCGTCGAACTCCACGTTCATCTTGAGCGTCATGAAATTCACCACGGCGTCCTTCACGCCCGGCGTTGCCTTCGCCGCTATCTCCATCTTGTTGGCGCAGTTTGCGCAGTCGACATCGATCCTGTAGCTCTTCTTCACAATGCTCAGCTCCTGTCAATAAATTAAACGATTGCTTAATCGTTGACTCAAGTATAGCACTTCCCGCGCCGTTGTCAAGGGGGATTTGAAATTTTATGCCCGGAAGGAGGGGTTTGTTTTTTGCCGCGCGCTGTGGTATGCTTATAAAAACAAGGAGGGGTGAAAATGCTTCATGCCGGCCTGCCCCACGACCACGGGGAGGACGTGAGCTGCGTAATAGAGCGCATGCCGAGCGAGGAGGCCTTCCGCTCGGCCGCCGCCGTGTTCCGGCTCATGGACGACCCGAGCCGGATACGCATATTCTGGCTGCTCTGCCACTGCGAGGAGTGCGTGATAAACCTCTCCGCCATGGTGCAGATGAGCTCCCCGGCCGTGTCACACCACCTGCGGCAGCTGAAGGCCGGCGGGCTGATAGTCTCGCGCCGGGAGGGCAAGGAGGTATATTACCGCGCGGCGGACACGCCGCAATCGCAGATGCTGCACATAGCCGTGGAGCGCATGATGGAGATAACCTGCCCGGGGGACGCGCGCCCCTGACAAAAGCGCGCAGGGCCCCGCGCCTGCGCATATAGAGCCCCGGAAACGGGCGGGAAATTGGGAGGATGCCGGGTATGCCGGGAAAGGACAAAGTGACGGCCTGGGCCGACGGGAAGGCGCGCTGCCGCTGGGCGAACCCGGCGAACGCGCTGTATGTCGAATATCACGACAGGGAGTGGGGCGTCCCCGAGCACGACGACGGGAAGCTCTTTGAGATGCTGATACTCGAGGGCTTCCAGGCCGGCCTGAGCTGGGAGTGCATACTGAACCGGCGCGAGGGCTTCCGCGAGGCGTTCGACGGCTTTGACCCGGAGAAGGTGGCGGCCTACGACGAAAAAAAGCTCGCGGAGCTGCTCGCGGACCCGCGGATAATCCGCAACCGGCTGAAAATAGCCGCCGCGCCGGTGAACGCCCGCGCGTTCCTTGAAATACAGCGAGAATACGGCAGCTTCGGCAGCTATCTCTGGTCGCACACGGGCGGCGAGGTGATATACGAGACGGGCCTGGCGAGCTCGCCGCTTTCGGACAGGATCTCGCGCGAGCTGAAGCGTCGGGGCATGAAATTCGTAGGCAGTACTATAGTATATGCGTATTTACAGGCCGTGGGAGTGATAAACTCGCACGAGGACGGCTGCTTCCTCGCCAGGCGCGGGGAATAGGGGTAGAGATATGTATACTGTCCTTTCCTTATCGTTCATATTCTTCATGGGCTCGGTGGCGGGCTGGGTGCTCGAGCTGTTTTTCCGGCGGTTTTTCTCCTCCGCCAACCCGGAGCGGAAGTGGATAAACCCCGGCTTCTGCACCGGGCCGTATGTCCCGCTCTACGGCCTCGGGCTGTGCGCCGTATACCTGATCGTCTCGCTGGAGCAGTACAGCACGTTAGAGAGCGTGGCGCTGACGCGCGCGCTGCTCTTCCTCGGCGGCGCGGCGGCGATGACGGTGATAGAATATCTCGCCGGACTGCTCAGCCTGAAGGTGCTGAAGGTCCGGCTCTGGGACTACAGCAACCAGTGGGGGAACATACAGGGCCTTATCTGCCCGAAATTCTCGCTGGCGTGGGCCGTGCTCGTCGCGGTCTACTACTTCGCCGTGCACCCGTACATACTCGGCGCTGTGGACTGGCTTGCGAGGAACCTGGCCTTTTCCTTCGTCATAGGGTTTTTTTACGGCGTTTTCGTCATCGACATGGCGCACTCAGTGCAGCTGGTCTACCGCCTGAAGCGCTTCGCAGAGGAGAACGGCGTGATCGTCCGCTACGAGCGGCTGAAAGCGCACATCCGCGCCGAGCGCGAGAGGGCAAAGGAGCGCTACCGCTTCTTCCAGCCCTTCAAGTCCGCCGGGGACATCACCGAGCACCTGCGCGAGATGCGCGGCGAGCTGGAGGAGCGCATAAACGCGAGGAAGCGGCGGAAGTGAAAAATATATTGCCCCCGGCGCTGAAAACTCTCGCCGGGGGCTTGACAAAACGCGGATTTGTGTTAGAATGTAATGCGCGTTTGCGGTGTAGCAGGCGCGATGATTCCCCTCTTTACGCGGCACCGGCTTTTCGCCGTCCGCCGGATGCGCGGGCATAGCTCATTTGGCAGAGCGCCACCTTGCCAAGGTGGAGGTAGCGAGTTCGAATCTCGTTGCCCGCTCCAGCGTCGAAGCACACCCTTACCGCTCCGTTTCCGCCGCTGCGCGGCGAAAACTGCGCCGGACGGGTATGCTTCTCCTTTCCGAGCGAAACTACAGGTTTCGCTCGGGAAAACGGAGGAGAGGCTTATCGTTCCGTTTCCGCGAGGCAGCCGGAGGCTGCTCGCGGAAACTTCAGCGAACGAGCTTGTTCCTCCTTTCCGGCCAAAACTACAGGTTTTGGCCGGGATTACGGGGGATTTTCCCGCGAAACTACAGGTTTCGCTCGGGAAAACGGCGGATTTCCCGCGGCAGGCACGGTTTATCCCGGGAAAATGGAAGGCTGTTTCGGGCCGAGGACGCCCTTTGTACGGTAAGTTTTAAGCACGCGGACAGCGTGCTGTTTTTATGTCTGGAGGCTATGATGAACGCAGATGTTGTGATTGTAGGCGCGGGGCCGGCCGGGATATTCACCGCCCTTGAAATGCTCCGCCGCGGAACAAAAAAGAAGATTGTCATAGTGGAAAAGGGCCGCGCGCTCGAGGAGCGGCGCTGCCCGAAGTCAAAGACCGGCGTCTGCATGAATTGTAAGCCCGTCTGCCACATCACCACCGGCTTTTCCGGCGCCGGCGCGTTCTCGGACGGGAAGCTCTCCCTCTCCTGCGAAGTGGGCGGCGACCTGCCCACGCTCATAGGCGAGAAGCTCGCGCAGGAGACCATCGACTACGCGGACAGCATCTACCTTGAATTCGGCGCGGACGAGCACATCGAGGGCCTCGGGAACTTGGAGCGCGTCCGGCGCATAAGGGCGCGGGCGATAAAGGCCGGGCTGAAGCTCGTGGACTGCCCCATAAGGCACATGGGCACGGAAAAGGCCCACGACGTGTATCTCGGCATAGAAAACCACCTGAGGGAACGGGGCGTCGAGCTGATTTTCAACACCGAGTGCCGCGACCTCATCATGGACGGCGACACCTGCCGCGGGGTGTACCTCAGCGACGGGAAGCGCGAGTATGAGATCCGCGCGGAGCACACCGTGGTCGCCGCGGGCCGCCGCGGCGCGGACTGGCTGGAGAAGATCTGCTCCGAGCACGGGGTGGAGCACCAGCCGAGCACCGTCGACATCGGCGTGCGCGTCGAGGTCCGCAACGAGATAATGGAGGAGGTCAACGACGTCCTCTATGAATCCAAGCTGATAGGCTATCCCAAGCCCTTCAAGAACAAGGTGCGCACCTTCTGCCAGAACCCGGGCGGGGTGGTGAGCCAGGAGAACTACGACAACGACCTCGCCGTGGTGAACGGGCACGCCTATAAGGGCGCGGAGCTCAAGAGCGAGAACACCAACGTGGCCATACTCTGCTCGCACAACTTCTCCGTCCCCTTCAACCAGCCCATCGCCTACGCGCAGAAGGTCGGCGAGCTGACGAACATGCTCGCGAACGGGCACATACTCGTCCAGCGCTTCGGCGACATACTGGACGGGAAGCGCACCTGGGAGAAGGAGCTGGCCCGCTCGAACGTCAAGCCCACGCTGGTGGACGCCGTGGCGGGCGACATCACCGCCGCGATGCCCTACCGCGCCATGATAAACATCATCAACTTCATCAAGTCCATGGACGAGGTCGTGCCAGGCTTCGCCAGCGACGAGACGCTGCTCTATTCCCCCGAGCTGAAGTTCTACTCCAACAAGGTGAAGATGGACACGAGCTTCAACACGAATATCGCCGGGCTCCACGCCCTGGGCGACGCCTCGGGCTGGACGCGCGGGCTCATGATGGCCAGCGCCATGGGCGTCCTCATGGGCCGCGAGCTGGCCGCAATATAAATGCATGCAGGGGCGAAAGCCCCTGCATTGCTTTTTGCAGGGATTTTTGTCCCTGCAATCAGCCTGCCGCGCCTTTGGCGCGGCGCTATACCCGCGGGCGTTGCCCGCCTCGCGGCCCTCCGGGCCGCGCTATGCATCCAAGCGCAGCTTGGGTGCATAGCGCAGCAGCAGCGCGGAATTCAGTATGACTATCACGCTGCCGGAGTTGTGTATCAGCGCGCCGACGACCGGGTCAATCACCGCGGCCATTGCGAGGATGATCGACACGAAGTTCAGCGCCATGGAGAAGGTGAGGTTGCACTTTATCGTGAGCATCATCCGCTTTGAAAGGCGCTGCAGGTGCGGCAGCTCGCGCAGCTCGTCGCCCACGAGGGCTATGTCCGCCGCGTCCACGGCGATGTCGCTGCCGACGCCGCCCATTGCTATGCCCACAGTGGCGCGCTTGAGCGCCGGGGCGTCGTTTATCCCGTCGCCGGTCATGCAGACGCTCGAGCCGGCGGCCTCCGCCTCGTCTATGAAGCGGAGCTTGTCCTCCGGCAGGCAGGCGGCGCGGTAGTCCGTTATGCCCGCAGCGGAGGCGATGGCGAGCGCGGCGCGCTCATTGTCGCCGGTCAGCAGCACCGGCTCTGCCCCGCCCTCGCGCAGGGCGGACACAATCTCCGTCGCCTCGGGCCTCATGGTGTCAGAAAGGGCGATGAGCCCGGCGAGAGAGCCGTCCACGGCTATGTATACCGCCGTGCAGCCGGCGGAGACATGCTTTTCCGCGGCCGCCGCGGCGCGGGAGGCGTCGATCCCGTGCTCGGAGAGGAGCGCGGTGTTCCCCGCGAGCACGCTGCGGCCGTTCACCCTGGCGGAGACGCCCTTCCCGGGCAGCATGCTGAACTCCTCCGGCTCCGCAGCGGCGGAGCCGGTTTTTTCGCGCCAGCCGGCCACCACCGCGCGGGCCAGCGGGTGCTCGGAGAGCTTTTCCGCCCCGGCGGCGAGGCCGAGCAGCTCGTCCGCGGACAGGTCCGCGAGGGGCTCCACGGCGGCGATGTGCAGCTTGCCGGTCGTGAGGGTGCCGGTCTTGTCAAAGGCGAAGAACTTCACCCCCGCAAGGCGCTCGAGCGCGTCCCCCTCTCGGACGAGGAAGCCGTGCTTTGTGGCGTTGCCTATCGCGGCCATGATGGCCGTGGGCGTGGCGAGCACGAGCGCGCAGGGGCAGAACACGACGAGTATGGTCACGGCGCGGATGACCTCGCCGGTGACGAGCCAGGTTATTGCTGCGGCGCTGAGCGCGATGACGACTATCCAGGTGGCCCAGCGGTCGGCAAGGCCCACGATCTTGGCCTTCCCGGCGTCCGCCGACTGGACGAGGCGGACCATGCGCTGTATCGAGCTGTCCTCGCCCACGCGCGTGGCGCGCATGTCGAAGCTGCCGAAGCGGTTGACGGTGCCGGAGGAGACCTCGTCGCCCGCGGCCTTGTCCACCGGCAGGCTCTCGCCGGTCATGACGGACTGGTCCACCGAAGTGGAGCCGGAGGTGATGACGCCGTCCACCGGGATGGTCTCGCCGGGCAGGACGCGCAGCACGTCCCCCTCGCGGACCTCCTCCGCGGGCACGACGCGCTCGCCCTTCGCGGTGAGCAGGCGGGCCGTGCGGGGCGTCAGCTTCACAAGGCGCTCTATGCCCGAGCGCGCCCGCGCCACGGTCAGGTCCTCCAAAAGCGCGCCGAGCTGCATGATAAACGCCACCTCGCCCGCAGCGAAGATCTCGCCGGTTATCACCGAGGCGATGAGCGCAAGGGAGACGAGCACGTCCGCCTTTATATCAAAGGCCGTCACCAGCCCGACCACGGCCTCCAATATTATGGGTATGCCGCAGAGGACGATCGCCACATAGGCCGCGTCGAACGGCAGGGGGATCAGGTCAAAAATGCTTATTATCAGCGCCGCGGCCGAAACGGCAAGGCAGATAATGTCCTTTTTCGTCCCGCCCCAGTCCAGAAATGCCTCTATCCTTTCCATTTTGGCCCTCCTCATACCTATAGGGGTATAGGCTTATTATAAATGCGCCCGGGAGCCGTGTCAAGCGGAGCGGGAAAAAATCGCATATTTTATGAACGGAAATCGCAAGTTTTGTGAACATTAGCACTCTCGGCTTGACAGCGCTAATTTTCGTGCTATACTAAAATCGAAGTTGAGAGAGGGAGTGATGAGGTCCCGGGGAACGGGAAATGAGCTCCCGGCCGAAGCTTCGGGCCGGTCCGCCGGCCACCCGCGATGAACGGGCAACGGATTGAAAGGAAGGATAAATATGTTGCCCAGCATTTTTGGTGAAAACCTCTTTGATGATTTCTTTGACAGCAGTTTTGAGAAACGGTTTTTTGACAACAGCCCACTTTACGGCAAGCGCGGCAGGAACCTAATGAAGACGGACGTGCGCGAGCACGACGGCGGCTATGAAGTCGACATCGACCTGCCGGGCTTCAAGAAGGACGAAATAAAGCTTGACCTGAGGGACGGATACCTGACCGTCAGCGCGGCCAAGGGCCTCGACAAGGACGAGCAGGACAAGAAGGGCCGCTACATCCGCCAGGAGCGCTGGAGCGGCGCATGCAGCCGCAGCTTCTATGTCGGCGACCTGAAGCCGGAGGACGTGAAGGCCAAGTATGAGCACGGCGTGCTGCGCCTGAGCCTGCCGAAGGCCGAGACGAAGGCCGTCGAGGACCACAGCCGCATCGCCATCGAATAACCGCGCTGCGCGCGGAGGCGCCGGCATGCGCCCCGCGTCCCGGCGGGAAGGCAAAACCTGAAACCTGAACTAACAGCCGCTGCTGAAAAGCCGCGGCTGTTGCCTTATCCGCCGTACTGCTCCGCGCTGCGCGCGGCGGCCCGGGCACATCCCGGCGCTGGACAACAAAAAGCCGGAGGGCCTTGCCCTCCGGCTTTTTTATCAGCCGTCGTATTCGCAGATATAGGCTATATTCCCGCTGTAGATACCGGGGTAAGCGCTTATGGGATCGTTGCGGGAGTCGTTGTATATCCAGCCGGAGTCGGTCTGCCAGAGCAGGCCGTAGTCCTCGGCGGTGCCGTCCGTATCGTGGCCGGAGGGCTCGCCGTCGCCCCATATGTAGTAGTCGATCTCTTCGCCGTCCACCCAGTGTATCTCCCCGTCCTCGCCGCGGTAAAAGCCTATCCAGACGAGAGAGACTCCGTAGGTCTCGGCAAGGTCCGTCACCGTGGCGAGCTCGTCTGCGTCGGAGATGGTGACGAGGTGCCCGCCGCGCTCAACGCAGAGGTCGCGCGCCTCCTCCCACGTCACGTTCTCGATGAAGAGCTGATAGGTGCTCTCCGGCTCGGGAGTGGGCGTGGGCGTCGGGGTGGGGGTGGGAGCCGGCGTCGGGGTGGGCGACGGCTCCGCGGAGGCGGAGGGCGAGGGGCTGACGGCTTCGTCTTCTCCACCGCCGGGCAGGCCCCAGACGGCGTTCACAACAAGCGCCGCTATGACCACCACCACGCAGATGGCGAGGACCACATACAGCCCGCGGCGGGAGCCGCGCTTCGGCGGCTGCTTTTCCGGCGGGGACTTCTTCTGGGGCTTCTGCTCAAAGCCCTTGTCTACCTTGTACTCGACCTCCGGCTTTTTTTCGGGCTGAGGGGCCTTTTCCTGCTTCCCGGAGGGCTTTTCCGGCTTCCCGGCCGCCTCGCCGTCGTCAAACGAGGCGATTATGCCCGCCATGGTGCGCTCGACCTCGCTCAGCTCGCTCTCCGGCTTGCCGAACGCCGCCATCGCTGCGGCGTCGCCCTCGCCGACGCAGTCCTTCAGGTCCGCGGCGAGCTCGGCGGTGTTGGCATACCTCTCCGCGCGGTCGAAGGCCAGCGCTTTGCGCAGCACCGCGCCCAGCTTCTCGCCCGCGACGGGGGGCACGGCGACGGCTTCGCCGTTCAGGCGGCGGCGGAGGGCCGCGGCCCGCTGCTCGTTGGTTATGCTCTCCGGTCCGCAGGGGAAGAAGGGCAGCCGCCCGCCGGTCACGCCGGCGTAGAGCACAAGGCCGATGGAATAGACGTCCGCCGCGCTGCTCAGCTCACGGTCCCAGAACAGCTCGGGAGCCATGTACTCCAGCTCGTCCGTGCTGTAATCGCCCGGCGCGTGGCTGGCCTTGGGGCCGAGCGCGGCGCCCTCCGGCGTCAGGCTGATGTTCATCGGGTGGATGCAGCCGTGCGCGCCGCCCTCCGATTCCGCCGCGGCGGAGCAGAGCGCGAGGGCCAGCCTTATCAGCTCCTCGCGGCCGAGCCGGCCGATGCCGGCGCCGAGCGGGCGCTCGGGGTCGAATCTGTTTGTCTCTGCCATTTAAGGCTCCTCCTTTGACGGGCCTTTAGCCCTTCATGTCCTTTGTGATTTTGTTTATGCGCTCGGTCCAGCCGCGCAGCAGCTTGTTGGGCCGGCCTTCGGCCCCGCGCGCGGCCTCGAGCAGACGCTCCGCCGCGGCGATGAGCGCGGCGAGGTGCTCGTTCATGGGTTTGGGGCGCTTCGCGGCCTCCTTCGGCTTCACGCGGACGCCCTCCGTGAGCGTGACGAACGCCCCGGCGGCGAGGTCGTATTCCGTCCCGCTGTAGGGCGCCATGGCCTCGAAGCCGTGTTCCTTGAGCGTTTCGGCGAAGGCCGTGCAGGCCGTGTCGTCCCCGTGGTTGACGAACACCTGTACCGGGCGGCGCCCGGTGAAGCCGAGCATCCAGTCCAGCAGGCCGTTTTTGTCCGCGTGCCCGCTCACGCCGGGCAGATAGGTGACCTCGGCCCGGACAGCGACGTCCTCGCCGAAGAGCCGCACCTCCTTCGCGCCCTCGTAGAGCGCGCGGCCGAGCGTCCCCTCGGCCTGGTAGCCGACAAAGAGGATAAGGCTCTCGCTCCGCCAGAGGTTGTGCTTGAGGTGGTGCCTTATCCTGCCGGCGTCGCACATGCCGCTCGCCGAGATTATCACCTTCGGCTCCGTGTCGGCGTTGATCGCCTTCGACTCCTCGGCGCTCACGGAGGTCTCCAGCCCGTCGAAATACAGCGGGTTCACCCCGCGTGCGAGGATGGCGCGGGCCTCGTCGTCGAGGAACGAGGTGTCGCACTGTAAAAATACGCTCGTGGCCTCAATGGCCAGGGGGCTGTCCACGTATACCTTGAAGCCGTCATGCCCGCGGACGAGGCCGCGCTCCTTTATTTCGCGGATGAAATACAGCATCTCCTGCGTCCTGCCCACGGCGAAGGCGGGGATCACGACGTTGCCGCCGCGGTCGAGCGTGCGCTGTATTGCCCCGGCGAGGAGCGAAATGTAGTCCGGGCGCTCCGCGCCGTGGGTGCGGTCGCCGTAGGTGGACTCCACGACCACATAGTCCGCCGAGGCTATCCGCTGCGGGTCGCGCAGTATGGGCTGGCGCGTGTTGCCGATGTCGCCGGAAAAGACGAGCTTTTTCGTCACGCCGCCCTCGCTCAGCCAGATTTCAATGCAGGCCGAGCCGAGCAGGTGCCCGATGTCCGTAAAGCGGACCGCGACGCCCTCCGCGGGCTGCACGGCCTCGCCGTACGCGCACGGGCGCAGGAGCTTCACGAGCGCTTCAACGTCCCCGAGATCATATAGCGGCTCGACCGCCGGCCGGCCGGCGCGCTGCGCCTTGCGGGTTTTATATTCGGCCTCGCTCATCTGTATGTGCGCGCTGTCGCGCAGCATTATGTCCGCGAGCGAGCAGGTGGCGGCCGTGGCGTACACCGCGCCGGAAAAGCCGTTTTTCACCAGCAGCGGCAGCAGCCCGGAGTGGTCGATGTGCGCGTGCGTCAGCAGGGCGAAATCCACCTCGCCGGGGGATACGGGCAGGCTCTGGTTCACGAACATGTCCTGCCCCTGCTCCATGCCGCAGTCCACGATAAAGCGGACGCCGCCGCACTCGACGAGGGTGCAGCTGCCCGTGACCTCGTGGGCCGCGCCGAGAAACGTTATTTTCATGTGGCTCCTTTCCCGCGCTGGGCGGACGTGCGGAAAAGCTCCGCGATTTCCCTGACGTATTCCTCCTCCGGGCGGCGCTCCGGCCGGCAGGCTATCACGGCCTGAACCGCCCGCCCATCCGGCAGGGCGAAATACGCGCTGCCTTCGGCGTATCTGCCCCCGGAGCGGCGGACGCCGCCGAAAAGGCGGGAGAAATCATACCTCCCGTCGCTCTCGAACCAGTTCCAGCCCACGGGCATGAAGATGTGCGTGGGCTCAAATCGGCGGATCTCCTCCGCGAGGATGGCCCGGCAGGGGCCTATCTGAGCGCGGCAGAGCGCGTTGGAGGGGTTTCCGCCCCCGAGAGGGGCGATTTTATAAAGGTTGCTCCAGGCTATGTGCTCCACCCAGCGGCCGGAGGCGTCCTCCCCGAGGGCGGCGAGCAGCCGGCGCGCTACGCGCCAGAAGGGGCTGCGGCTCAGGCGGTAGAGCGGGTCGCGCGCGGAGCGCAGGTCCCCTCCATCGCCGGACACCCAGGAAAAGCCCGGAGATCCGAACGCCGCCTCCGCCTCGCGGGAGAAGGCCGCGGCGCTCGAGGTGTCCAGCCGCTTCCAGCCGTTCGTAGCCCGGCCTATGACCATCAGCCGCGTTTCCTGCGAGCGGTAGAGCGTACCCGCCATGGCCGTGAAGTGCGAAAGGCCGCCCATGTCCCCGACGGCGGCATAGAGCCCGCCGTACAGCCGGCCTATCTCAGTCATCCAACTTCAGCACGGACAAAAACGCCTCCGTCGGTATCTGTACGGTGCCGAGCTGGCGCATCTTCTTCTTGCCTTCCTTCTGCTTTTCGAGCAGCTTCTTCTTGCGCGTGATGTCGCCGCCGTAGCACTTCGCGAGCACGTCCTTGCGCAGGGCCTTGACGGTCTCCCGCGCGATTATCTTGCCGCCTATCGCGGCCTGGACGGGGATTTCAAAGAGCTGGCGGGGGATGTTCTCCTTCAGCTTCTCGCAGAGCTTCCTCGCGCGCGGATAGGCCTTGTCCTTGTGGGCGATGAAGCTCAGCGCGTCCACCTGCTCGCCGTTGAGCAGCATGTCCACCTTCACGAGCTCGCTGGGCCGGTAGTCCGCCAGCTCGTAGTCGAGCGAGGCGTAGCCCTTCGTCCGGGCCTTCAGCGTGTCGAAAAAGTCGTAGATTATCTCGTTGAGCGGCATGAGGTAGCGCAGCTCGACAAGGTGCGTGTCGAGATACTGCATGTCCTTATACTCGCCGCGGCGCTCCTGGCAGAGCGGCATGATGTTGCCCACAAACTCCTGCGGAGTTATGATGGAGACGCTGACATACGGCTCCTTCGCCTCCGCGATGCCCGCCGGGTCCGGGTAGTTGTGCGGGTTGTCCACTCGCACCACCGTGCCGTCCGTTTTAGTCACCTCATAGATGACGGAGGGCAGCGTCGTGATGAGGTCGAGGTCGAACTCGCGCTCGAGCCGCTCCTGTATGACCTCCATGTGCAGCATCCCGAGGAAGCCGCAGCGGAAGCCGAAGCCGAGCGCCACGGAGCTCTCCGGCTCGAAGGAGAGCGAGGCGTCGTTGAGCTGCAGCTTCTCGAGCGCGTCGCGCAGGTCGGCGTATTTGCTGCCGTCCTCGGTGTATATGCCGCAGTAGACCATCGGCCTCGGCTGCTGATAGCCGGGCAGGGGCTCGGCCGCGGGGCGCGCGGCCTCGGTCACCGTGTCGCCCACCCGTGTGTCCGCCACGTTCTTGATGCTGGCGGTGAAATAGCCGACATCGCCCGCGCCGAGCTCGCCGCAGGGCTCCAGGCGCGTGGGGCGCAGGTGGCCGACCTCGACGACCTTGTACACCGCGCCGGTGGCCATGAGCTTGATGTCCATGTCCTTCTTTATCCGCCCGTCGAAGAGGCGGAGCAGGACGATGACGCCGCGGAAGGAGTCGTACTGGCTGTCGAAGATGAGCGCGCGGAGCGGGGCGTCCGCGTCGCCCTCCGGGGCCGGTATGCCGCGGACTATCGCCTCCGGCACGGCGGCGATGTTCACGCCGTTTTTGGCCGAGATCTCCGGCGCGTCCTCGGCGGGTATACCTATTATGTCCTCGATCTCCTGCTTCGTGCGCGCCACGTCCGCGGCCGGAAGGTCGATTTTGTTTATCACGGGGAGGATCTCAAGGTCGTGGTTCAGCGCCATGTACGTGTTGGCAAGCGTCTGCGCCTCCACGCCCTGGCTCGCGTCCACCACCAGCAGCGCGCCCTCACAGGCGGCCAGCGAGCGGCTGACCTCATAGCTGAAGTCCACGTGCCCCGGCGTGTCGATGAGGTTGAGCGTGTACTCCCCGCCGTCCTGCGCCTTGTACGTGAGGCCCACGGCGCGGGCCTTTATCGTTATGCCGCGCTCGCGCTCGAGATCCATGTTGTCGAGTATCTGGCTCTCCATCTCCCGCTGGTCCACCGCGCCGCAGAGTTCAATCAGCCTGTCGGAGAGCGTGCTCTTGCCGTGGTCGATGTGGGCTATTATGGAGAAGTTCCTGATGTGCTTCCTGTCGGTCATTTTACGCCCTCCGCGAGTTTTTCGGCCCTGTCGGCCATGGCGCGCAGCCCGAGCGCTATAGAGCGCAGCTCCGAAGCGTCCGCGCAGGCGGCCTCGTCCGTCCTGCCGAGCAGGAAATCCGCCGAGACCCCGTAATAGTCGCACGCCCGCACGACGAAGCCGAGCCCGGGCTCCCTCGCGCCGTTTTCATAGTGCGAGAGCAGCGCCTGGCTGATGTGCAGGTCCGCCGCCACGCTCCGCTGGCTCAGCCCGCGGCTGCGCCGCAGCTCGCAGAGCGCTTCGCTGAAAGTCCGAGCCATCCCATACCTCCATATATTTGATAACAGTCGGTACATTATACCGTCATAAGGGAAATTTGTAAATACTTCCGGGCAAAATACCCCTGCCTGCGGCCGGGAAAGCTTTGCCAAAACTTCATGGTGCCGTTAGAGCAAAAGCCGCGGAGCGAGAGCTCCGCGGCTTTGGGTTCAGGTATCAAATTTGCTCTTTCCGATTAAGATCGCTCCCGCGCGCTTGCGCGCGCTCTGCCTCCAGGCGCCGCCTGGTGGCACGCTCCGCACGCTCTGCAGTCGCGGCCGCAGGAGCAGCCGCCCTTGCCGCGCTTTTTGTCGCGGACCATCTGCCGGACGATCAGCGCAGCCACGGCAAGGACGATCAGCGCCACAATTATCGTTGCGAGGTTAGCGGCGAGCCACTCAAACATTGACGGCCGCCTTCTTCTTTGCGTCGAGGCGCTCGCCGTATTCGCCGTACCTGTTCTTGCGGACAAGCAGGTAGATCATTCCGACAAGGACGGCCAGGGCCACGACGGTCCAGACGCCGAAGCCGACGTCGCCGGTGATGAGCCCGCCGAGCTGATAGATCATCAGGCTGACGCAGTAGGCGAAGCCGCACATGTAGCCGATGGCGGCGAGGGTCCACTTCGGGCTGTTCATCTCACGCTTGATGGCGCCCATTGCGGCGAAGCATGGTGCGCACAGCAGGTTGAAGACCATGAAGCTGTAGCCCGCGATGGGCGCGTAGCTGGACTGGAGGACGCCCCAGATCTCCTCGCCGTTTTCGCTGGCCTCGGCAACGCCGTAGCAGATGGCCATGATGGTGACGAGGTTCTCCTTGGCGACGAGCCCGCCGACGACGCCGACGGTGGCCTGCCAGGTGCCGAAGCCGAGCGGGATGAAGATGAACGCGACCGCGCTGCCCACGGCGGCGAGCAGGGAGTCGTTGTTGTCCTCGACCATGCCGAAGCCGTTCTCGGTGACGCCGAAGGCCTGCAGGAACCAGATGAGGATGGAGCTCAGGAGGATGACGGTGCCGGCGCGCTTTATGAAGCTCCAGCCGCGCTCCCAGGTGGCGCGCAGCACGTTGCTGGCGGCCGGGGCGTGATAGGGCGGCAGCTCCATGACGAAGGGTGCGGCCTCGCCCGCGAAGGCCTTGAGCTTCTTGAGGATGATGCCGGAGACTATGATGGCGATGACACCGACGAAGTAGGCGCTGGTGGCGACCCACCAGCCGTCGTTGAAGAACGCGCCGGCTATCATGCCGATTATCGGCAGCTTCGCCCCGCAGGGGATGAAGCAGGTGGTCATGATGGTCATGCGCCTGTCGCGCTCGTTCTCTATGGTGCGGCTGGCCATGACGGCGGGGACGCCGCAGCCGGAGCCGATGAGCATGGGGATGAAGCTCTTGCCGGAGAGGCCGAA
>MHCFR04200__coassemble_492_pt1 | contig 22758 bp, 18 predicted proteins | sample MHCFR04200__metabat2_high_PE_065 | metagenome-assembled genome bin MHCFR04200
CAAATTCCGCTTCCCGGGCCGTCAGCTGCTGTACATCCTCTTCACCATAACGCTGCTGGTGCCCAGCCACAGCAAGACCCAGCCCATTTTTGGTCTTGTAATGCAGTTGGGGCTGTATGATAACATCTGGGGCGTCACCTTTGTCTATCTCTCCATGGGCATGGCCATGTCAATCTTCATACTCAAGGCCGGGTTCATGGCCGTGCCGAAATCCCTCGACGACGCGGCGATCGTGGACGGGGCCAGCTTCCTGCGAGTCTTCTGGCGCATAAACCTGCCCCTGGCCAAGAACTCCCTCACCACGGCGGGCGTTTTGATGTTCCTCAACAACTGGAATGAGTACTACTTTGCCTCACTGCTCACGGTTTCGGACTCTCAGAGGACGCTGCCGATCGCCCTGGCATTTTTCACGAGCGAATTCTCATACAACTACACCCAGCTCTTCTCCGCGCTGACCGTTGTGATACTGCCGGGCATACTGCTTTATGCCGTGGCGCAGGAGAAGGTGCAGGCAAGCGTGGCCACAGCCGGCATAAAGGGCTGATTATCCCCAAAAGGAGCCTTACTTATGGAAAAAGTGAGACTTGATTCTGTCTGGACAGTGGAGGAAACTGCCTTCAACCCGCGTTTTCTCGCCAAAGGCGAGTCGACGCTTGCCCAGGGCAACGGATACATGAACCTGCGCTGCGCCCAGGAGGAGAGCTACGTCGGCCAGCGCCGCGGGGCGTTTATCACCGGGACCTTCAACAAGGCCCTGCCGGACGAGGTGACGGAGCTGCCGAACCTGCCGGACGTGACGGAGCTTTTCCTCGCCGTAAACGGCGAGCGCTTCGCAATGGACCGCGGCGAGTGGTCGGACTACTCCCGCGCGCTCGACCTGCGCACGGGCGAGGTCGTGCGCCGCATGCGGTGGACCAGCCCCGGCGGCGACGCCGTGGAGCTGCGCTTCCGGCGCTTCGTCTCCCTCACGGAGGAACACCTCGCGGCCTTCTCGATGGAGCTCACCGCGCTCTCCGGCCCGGTGGAGCTGCACATGGAGAGCGGCATAAACTCCCGCGCATCCAACACCGGTTCGCAGCACTGCGCCGAGGGCGAAAAGCGCCTGCTCGGCGGCGAAATACTGCGGCTGTGCACGCGCACGGGGCAGTCCGGCATACCTATTTCCGTGCACTGCGTGCACCGCTTTAATCTGCCTCCCGCGCGCTCGCTGCCGGTCATGGAGCGCCGCCGCTTTGTCAACAGGTACTTTTTCCGCCTTGAAAAGGGCGAGACTCTGCGCATGGAGAAATTCGCCTGCTACCACACAGGCCGCGACCTCGCCTTCGCAGCGGAGGAGCGCCCCGGCGGCACGGAGGATATGCGCCCTGTCAGCGCCGCGGGCGACAAGTGCATACAGTCCGCCTCCGGGAAGGGCTATCGCGCCCTGCTCTCCGAGTCCGCCGCGCTCTGGGGAAAATACTGGGCGGAAAACGACGTGGAAATAGAGAGCGACGAGCCCTTTGACCAGCTGGCAATGCGCTTTGCGCTCTACCATCTGAACATCATGATAAAGCGCGATGACAGCCGCGTCGGCATCGGTGCCAAGGGCATGACCGGCGAGGGCTACAAGGGGCACTCATTCTGGGACACGGAGATGTTCCTGCTGCCGCACTATCTCTTCACCGACCCCGCCTCCGCGCGCACGCTGCTCGAGTACCGCGCCCGAAGCCTGCCCGGCGCGTGGCGCAAGGCGGCGGAAAACGGATATGAGGGCGCCATGTTCCCCTGGGAGAGCGCCTGGCTGGACGACGGGGAGGTCACGCCGCGCTTCGGCGCGGCCGACGTCGAGACCGGCGACAGCATACCCATACTCACCGGCATACTCGAGCACCACATCACCGCCGACATAGCCTGGGCCGTCCGGCTCTACTACACCGCCACCGGCGACGACGATTTCATGTCCCGCTGCGGTTGCGAGCTTCTTATCGAAACCGCGCGCTTCTGGGCCAGCCGCCTCGAGTGGAACGATGCGGCCGGGCGCTATGAGATACGCGACGTCATCGGCCCGGACGAATACAAGGAGCACGTCGACAACAACGCCTTCACAAACTACATGGCCGCCTGGAACCTCTCACACGCGGCGGAAACCGCGCTGGACATGGAGCGGCGCTGGCCGGACGCCTACGGGCGGCTTTCAAAAAAGTATGACCTGTCCGCCCTCGCGGCTGAATTCGCCGAAAAGCGCGCCGCACTCTATCTGCCCTCGCCCGGGGCGGACGGCATTGTGCCGCAGAACGACCAGTACCTCGGCCTCGAGCGCATCGACCTCTCCAAATACAAGTGCCAGCAGGGCGTTTCCACCATATATGAGGACTACAGCCAGGCGCAGATGAACCGCATCATGGTCTCGAAGCAGGCTGACCTCGTCATGCTGCTGCGCATCATGCCCGAGCTTTTCCCGCCCGAGATACGGCGCCGGAACTTCCTCTTCTATGAATCCCGAACGCTGCACGACTCCTCGCTCAGCCACGGGCAGCACTGCATACTCGCCGCCTGGCTCGCGCTGAATGACATGGCCCTCGACCTCTACCGCCACGCCTGCGAGGTGGACCTGGGGCCCAACCCCGCCTCCTCCGACGAGGGCATACACAGCGCCTCGATGGGCAACCTCTGGCAGTGCGTAGTCTGCGGCTTCGCCGGCTTGCAGTGGCACGAGGGCCCGCTCTCCCTGCGCAGCCACCTGCCGGAGAGCTGGCGCCGCCTGTCCTTCCGCATGGTCTGGCGCGGTGCGCGGCTGCATGTCGAGCTCACTCCCGGGTATTTGGAGGTCCGCAACCTCTCCGGCCCCGCCGTCAGCCTCAGGCTCGAGCGTGAAACGCACTCGATTTCCGCGGGTGAAAGCGTCCGCGTCCACAGCGACGGAGGTGCGGAGGAATGAGATACGCGGGAGTGATTTTCGACCTTGACGGCGTCCTGTGCAGCACCGACCGCTTCCACTTCGAGGCCTGGAAACAGACCGCGCGGGAGGTAAACGCGCCCTTCGACGAAAGAATAAACCAGCGCCTGCGCGGCGTCAGCCGGATGGAGAGTCTGGAAATAATCCTCGGGGGCAGCCCGCTCTCACTTTCCGAGGACGAAAAGCTGCGCCTCGCGGAGGAAAAAAACGAGCGCTACCGCGCGCTGCTGAAAAACCTGACCCACAGCGACCTCGTCCCCGGCGCGGAGGAGACGCTCGCCGCCCTGCGCGCCGCCGGCGTCAAGCTGGCGGTGGGCTCTTCGAGCAAAAACGCCGTTTTCATCCTCGAGCGGCTGGGCGCGCGGGAGCTTTTCGACGCCGTGTGCGATGGGACGATGATTTTGCGCTCCAAGCCCGACCCGGAGGTGTTTTTGAAGGCCGCGGAAATGCTCGGCGAAGCGCCGCGCCGTTGCCTTGTGGTGGAGGACGCCGCAGCCGGGCTCGAGGCCGCACGCTCCGGCGGCATGGACTGCGCGATTATAGGCGGCGCGGACATGCCCTTCGAGCCGGAACACAGGATAGACGGCCTCGGCGAGCTCCGCGCCATCGTATTGGGTTAGGAGGGCGCCATGGAAGAAATCCGCCGGGCCTGGTGGAAGGAGGCCGCCGTATATCAGATATACCCCCGCAGCTTCTGCGATTCAAACGGGGACGGCGTCGGTGACCTGAACGGCATAATCTCCAAATTGGATTACCTGCAAAACCTCGGTGCGGACGCGCTCTGGCTCAACCCGATTTACGAGTCCCCCAATGTGGACAACGGCTACGACATAAGCGACTACCGCGCCATCCTCGCCGAGTTCGGCACGATGGCGGACTTTGAGCGCCTGCTCGATGAGGTGCACCGGCGCGGCATGCGCCTGATCATGGATCTGGTGGTGAACCACACCTCCGATCGGCACGAGTGGTTCATAGCCAGCCGCGCGGACAGAGCCGGGCCGATGCGGGACTTTTACATCTGGAAGGATCCCGCACCCGGCGGCGGGCCGCCGAACAACTGGGGCGGCTGCTTCGGCGGCTCCGCGTGGACGTACGACGAGGGCACGGGGCAATACTACCTGCACCTCTTCACGCCCGAGCAGCCCGACCTCAACTGGGAAAACCCCGCCGTCCGGGACGCTGTTTTCGACATGATGGACTTCTGGTTCAAAAAAGGCATCGACGGCTTCCGCATGGACGTGATAAGCCTGATATCCAAGGCCGGCTATGCCGACGGCCCTCTCCGCCCGGACGGCCTCTACGGCGACTATACGCCCCAGTGCGCCAACGGCCCGCGGGTGCATGAGTACCTGCTGGAGATGAACCGCCGCGTCCTCAGCCGCTACGACTGCCTCACGGTGGGCGAAAACGCCGCCGTGACGCCGGAGCTGGCCTGCCAATACGCCGGATTTGACTCCCACGAGCTGAACATGGTCTTTCAGTTCGAGCTCATGGACGTGGACGGCGGCGAGAGCCGCAAGTGGCTGCGCGGCTACTCCTGGCGCCTTACGGACATAAAGCGCGTCATGACGCGCTGGCAGACTCTGCTCGACGGCCGGGCCTGGAATGCCCTCTTCTGGGGCAATCACGACCAGCCGCGCCCCGTTTCGCGCTTCGGCGACGATTCCACGGAGGAAAACCGCGTCCGCTCGGCCAAGATGCTCGCCCTCTGCCTCTATCTGATGCAGGGCACGCCCTATATCTATCAGGGCGAGGAGCTGGGCATGACCAACAGACGCTTTGAGAGCATAGACGAGATAAACGACGTATACACCCGGAACGCCTACCGCGAGCAGACCGGGCGGCTGGGCGTCAGCGCGGAGGAGATGCTCCGCGCCGTCAATTACATAAGCCGCGAGCACGCCCGCACGCCGATGCACTGGGACGCCGGGCCGAACGCCGGCTTCACGGCGGGCCGTCCGTGGATACCGCTCAACCCCAACTACACGCGCATAAACGCCGCAAGCCAGGTTGACGACCCGAATTCGGTGTACAATTTCTACCGCAGGCTCCTGGCCCTGCGCAGGAGCAGCGGCGCGCTGCTCTACGGGCACTATGAGCTCCTGCTGCCGGAGAGCGAGGAAATTTACGCCTATCTCCGCCGCCTTAACGGGGAGGAAATCCTCGTCGCCTGCAACTTCACGGCGCGCTCCGCCCCCTTCATGCTCCCGGAGGGCTGGGACGGCGCCGGGCTGCTGCTCAGCAACTATGAAACCCCGCCTTCGGGCGGCGTCCTCCGCCCCTTCGAGGCCGCCGCCCTCGGGCGGTAAGCAAAAACCGCGTCCGCCGGCCGATAAACGGCCGGCGGACGTTCATTTTTCCCGGCGGTTTCCCATTCCCTGCCCTCCCGGCCGGGCGGGAGAGCCAATAAATGCTGCCGCGAGCTTATATACCTGAAGGGTTTTCCTTGACGACAAATCCCATGTGCCCAACTCCTCCGCAACCAGTCCGCCGTGCTTCCTGCTTATATCGCGCAGGGCGTTTCCAATAGATTTCCTCACATATTCGCTTTCGTCTGATTTAAGCGCAGCCAGCATGTCTATGGCCGCGCGAGGATTGTCCTTGAAGTACGGGCGGCTTGTCCACACCCTCAGGCCCTCGGAGGCAGCGCGCCGGACATTGGCGCAGCCGCTACCGAGCCACTCCTTAATAACCGGCAGCGAGGCCTCATACCCGGAGAGCCTGCAGTGATTATCAAAGGCCATGGCCAAAACCTCCTGCACCTTCCAGCTCTCATGCAGGCTTACCGTGTTTTTCAGGAATGACAGGGCTTCGGCGTTTTCATGCGAGGCATATCCAAGCAGGAGCACACCCACCTCCTGTATCTGAAAATTATCGGATTGATACAATTCGCGGCCCATTTTGCAGCACTCGTCTGATGAGTGTGTTTTATGGAACTTTGCCGCCTCCGATTTCACGATTTTCAGGCTGTCCTTTTCCGGTATCAGTTTCTCCAGGTACTCCATGTATTCCACGGCGCTTCCCCTCCCCGTTTTCTGCGGCTTAATTATAACAGATTTCATACGGGTTTTGAACCTGCGCAAAAGCCCTCCCGGCTCGCTGTGCCGGGAGGGCCTTGCTGTCCGGGGGGAAGCCCTGTTGTTTATCAGTGCCCGCGCGGACGGCCGCTCCACGCCGGCTATGGCGTGAAGCCCGTTTCAGCCGCGCCGCGGGGCGTCAGGGGAGCTTTGTTATTTCCGCGACGCCGCGCGTGACGCGCGCGGTGAAGGCTTCCCCCCTGAAGCGGAAGGGGAACTCGAGCGAGTCCCAGCCCTCCGGCAGATGCGGCGCGAGCGCGGGCTTCCCGTCCTCAAGGTGCAGCCCCGCGAAGCCGAACACCACGGCCTGATACGTCTCGCCGAGGCAGGCAAGGTGCAGCCCCTCCTTGCCGGTGTTGCCCATCACCTCGCGCAGATCCAGCCACAGCGCCTTGTCAAAGTAGCGCTTCGCCGCGCCAGAAAGGCCGCACTGCGCCGCAAAGAGCGCGTGCGTGGCGAAGCTGAGCGTGGAGTCGTGGATGCACAGCGGCTCGAAGTCCTCCCAGGCGGCGAGCTTCTCCCCATGGCTGAACCGCTCCGGGAAGCGCGACATCAGCAGCAGCACGTCCGCCTGCTTTATCACCTTCAGGCGCTGCAGCGCGTCGAAGCACACGCGCGAATAGGCCGCGCTGTCGTCCGGCTTTATTGTAGTTATGTCAACCTGCTCCAGCAGATGAAAGGTGTCGTCCTGGAGCCAGCGGCCGGTTTTTCCGTCGCGCGGCAGCCTGATTCCGGCGGAAAAGCGCTCAAGGCTGTCTATTTCGGCTTCCGGCACCTCCGGGAGGTACTCCCGCGCGGCGGCAGCGGCGATGGCTATGTTGTGCTTTACCATGCAGTTTGTGTACAGGTTGTTGCTCGTGATGCCGCAGTATTCGTCCGGGCCCTTGCAGAACAGGAGGTTCACCCCCCCGCCGGGGGCTGGGGAATAGCGGCTGGGCCAGAAGCGCGCCGTTTCGATGAGCATTTCCGCGCCGCCGCGCCTCATGAAGTCCCCGTCGCCCGTCCAGTCCACGTACTGCCCGGCGGCGTAGGCCACGTCCGCCGTGACGTGTACCTCGCTGCAGCCGATGTCCCAGCTCTCGCACTGTTCGCTGCCGTCGAGCGAGACCATCCAGGGATAGCGCGTGCCGGCGCCGTTCATTTTTTTCGCGTGCGCCTTCGCGGCTGGCAGGGTGTGGACACGGAAATCCATCAGGCAGCGCGCGCTTTCGGGGTCCGTCAGCAGGAAATACGGCATGATGAACATGTCCGTATCCCAGAAGCAGCAGCCCTTATAGCGCGTGTGCGTCAGCCCGCGCGCGCCGATGCTCACAGTGCCGTCGCGCGCCGGGCAGTTGGCCATGAGCTGGTAGCAGACATAGCGCAGCGCGCTTTCGCTGTCCGGGTCGCCGCCTATTTTGACTTCACAGCCGGCCCAGCGCCGCCCGAGCTCGTCCCTCGCGCGAGAGAGTGCGGCGCCGTATGCGGCCTCCTCCTGGTCGAGCTGCCTGAGCCGCGGGTCGGCGTCCCGGCTGGTCACGACGCGGCAGGCGCTCTCCACGCAAAAGCTGCGCCCGGAAAAGCGCGCTCCGCCCTCCGGAGTGAAGCCCTCCGGCGCAGGGCCGAAGCTCAGCTCGTAGTCCAGCCGCAGTGACGTGAAGCGCGTGGAGTACGCCCGGCGCGCCGGGCCGGATTCGAGCGTGCGGAACATCTGCACGACCTCGCTGTTCTCCTTCACCTGGTCGTCGGGGATTGGACAGTTGCGCGGGCTTTCATCCACGCCGAGCGTGAGCGTGACGGGCGCATCGGAGCTTATCTCAAAGCGCTGGAACACATATCCCGGGTCGGTTAGGGAGAATAGCCGCCGCTCCATGACGCGCGCGCCGCCGGTGACGGCGTATTCGATCCTCAGCTCGCCCGTGCGCAGGTCCAGCGTGCGCGTGACCTCGGAGCAGATGGCTGCGCGCCGCCCTCCAAGGTCAATCTCCGCCCAGACGGGCGTCGGCAGCGCGGCGAAGTCGGTTATCGGCGAGCCTTCGTTGATGCGGTCGAAGATGCCGGCCACGAAGAGCCCACAGTCCAGAGGCCTCGGCTCTGTGCGGAGGGCGGTCACGCCGCGCGAGCCCATCCGGCCCGAGCCGGTGAAAAAAACGCTCTCAAGAAACCGGTCGCGCTCACCGCCTCGAGCGGTGAGCGTCCAGCCGTCGAACTTCACGTCATTCCTCATATTCAACGCCCCCCAGTGCGCGCCGCAGCGCGTGGCAGACAAAGCCAGCGGCGGTCGCAAAGTGCTCGCCCGTGGCGCACTCTCCCGTGTGCTCATCTATGCTCTCGCAGACGATGCCGTTGTCAAGCGCCGCGCGGCGGAGTATGTCCAGCGCGCGCCCGCTCTCGCCGGAGAGCAGGCTGTTCGCCACGCTCGGCAGCCAGGGGTGCGGCGCGTGGGCGCAGCCGATGTCGGCAAACTCGCACCCGGCGAAGCTGTAGGCGTAGTCCGGCGAGCGGATCATGCGCGCGGTGTTGAGCCATATCGGGTCGTCCCCGGCGCAGAAGCCGAGATACGGCAGGAGCAGCAGCGAGCCGGGCGGCTCGTCGTAGACGTCGCTGCGCCCCGCGAGGTCCGTGCTCCAGACGAAATAGCGCCCGGAGCCGCCATCGGCCGTGCAGCGGTTGTATACCGCCTCGCGGACGGCCTCCGCCTCCCGCTTCAGCGCGCCGTACCGCTCGGGACAGAGCCACGCGAGCGCGCGCAGGGCGCGCCAGACGAGCACGTTGTCGTATGTCAGGTACGGGTATGTGTGCATGTCGTCCGTGGGCATCAGGAAGGTCTCGTACAGCGGCTCGCTCTCGTGGCGCACGGACTTTAACGTGCGGAGTATGCGCTCTATGCCCCCGGTCACGCATGGCATGGAGAGCAGGCCCGCGTCGCCTGTGGCGTTCACATAGCGCTCGAGCGCTATGACGGGCGCGACGAGCTCGTCGAGCTCGAAGCCCGGCTCGAGCACCGTGCCGTCAATAAAGCGCGAGTGGACGCCGATATTGCGCCCCTGCCGGCCGAAGGCGTAGAGCAGCATCTCGCGCGCGAGCACGGCGTCGGCGTCGAGTATGCCAGGGAAGCTCCAGAAGAGGCTGTCGCGGTCCCAGTAGGCCGCCGAGACGTAGTAGCGCGGGCTGCGGCTCGTGACCAGAACCAGCTCCTCCGTGTCAATGGTGACGCCGGTGGAGTAAAAGATGCAGAAAAAGAGGTTCAAGTTGTACGTTTTGTCAAGCTGCTCATCCCCGCTGCGCCACTCGCGCGCGGCGAGGTAGGCGAGCGTTTTTTTCAGCTCATAGTCCCAGCCGCGGCGGAGCAGCTCCTTCGCGCTCGTCGCGGCGGCAACCTCCTCATAGCCGAGGCCCCAGAAAAAACAGGCGCTGTCGCTCTCCCCCGGCCCAAGCGTCGCGCGGCGTGTCAGGCAATAGGCCGTCCCGCCCTGCCCCTCGCCGTGCGCGGATGAAATCTCCCTGTCGCACATCGGCGCGAAGGCGAGGAACGGCAGAGCGCAGCTCAGCTCAAACACCGGCCCCGAGCTCCACAGGCTGTCCGTGACGCCCATTTCGCCGCGTATTCCGCGGCTTTCGTTTATGCAGACGCGCGCCCCGCCCCAGACGCCGCGAAGCCCATATTCGGCCTCCGCCGCCTCGTCCGTGGGGTTTTCAAGGCTGAGGCGGAAGATAAATCCGCGCTCGCCCACCGGCGCGAGGATCGTGCCGCGCACAATGAGCGCCCCCGCGCGGGCGGTGAACTCGGGCACCCAATGCCCGAGACGGCGCCACGCGAAATCCGTGAGCTCCGCCCCGGAGGCAAAGGGCGCTATCAGCGGCTCGTCCGCGCCGTGGAACTCCACAAGCCCCTTCGCGCCCATGTGCAGGCAGGAAAAGCTCCCGACAGTCGCCGTGCGCTCGCTGATATCGGGCAGCGAGACATACTCGTTTCCGGTTGGAAGATACAGCTCTTTCATAGGAAAACCTCTAAGTATAATTTAATCGTTTAACACTTGCCCATTACTTTTTCATGATAACATCATATCATAATCCCGGCGCTTGTCAACAAAAATTGTGCTTATTGTAAAAAATACTCTTGACATTCGCCGCGCCATTGGCTAATATTAAGTTGTAAGCCAATTTAATCGCTTAAATTAACGGGGTGCATATAAATGTCAGAGCAGCGGGTTACGATGAAAGACGTGGCAAAGGCCGCAGGAGTGACCACGGCGGCGGTCAGCTACGCCATAAGCGGCAAGCGCCCGATATCCGACGAGACGCGCAAGCGCGTGGAAGCGGCGATAAAGGAGCTGGGCTACACGCCCAACATGGCCGCGCGCACGCTCTCGAGCGCGGGGCGCTCCAGCAAGCTCATCGGCGTGGTCGTGCCTCAGACCGAGGGCGGCGGCCGGCTGATGTTCCAGAACCAGTTCTACGCCGAAATACTCGGCAGCATAGAGCTGTGCGCGCGCCAGGCGGGCTATCACGTCCTCATTTCAGCCACGGACGCGAACGACAGCTACCTCACCCTCGCCGCCGAGAGGAACCTCGACGGGATCATCGTCATCGGCATGTACCCGGACGAATTCTACCAGCAGATGAAGCGCAGCCGCATACCCATCGTGCTCATCGACAGCTATTGCAACGACCACTATTACCACAACGTGCGCATAGACGACGCCTACGGCAGCTATCTTGCGACTAAATACGTGCTTGAGCGCGGGCACCGGGACATAGCGTTCTTCTGCGGCCGCATCAAGGACAACGGCGTCATGAAAAAGCGCCTTGCGGGCTACCGTGACGCGCTGGGCGAATACTCCGTGGAGTTCAGGGACGCTCTGGTGTTCGAGGGCGACATAGATTACAAGGACGGGATAGAGAGTGCGAACCGGCTGATGGACACGCAGGTGAACGCCACCGCCGTGGTAGCCGCGGCGGACATCCTCGCCATCGGCGCGGCGAAGGCTTTTTACGAGCGCGGCGTGCGCGTCCCCGACGACATCTCGCTCATGGGCTTCGACGACCTTGAAATCTCGCAGTACCTCACCCCCGGGCTCACCACCGTCCGGCAGCAGATCTCGCTCAAGGGCGAGAAGGCCGTGGAGCTGCTCATCCGCAGCATAAACGAGCCCGAGCTGACCAAGCAGGAGCTGATACTCCCCGTTTCCCTCGTGGAGCGCGAGAGCGTGAAACGTATCTAAGGCCATGAGGCGCGCGGCGGTCTGTGCCGGCCGGCAGTGCGCGCACATGCGTTCCCCATATTTGCGGGTTCGGTGCCCGCATCCACACGGCTGCAAGTAGGCAACGCGCGAGCCTATGGAGCATATGAACTAACTGATAAGGAGGAAGTAAAAAATGAAGAAGAGGCTGTTTGCCGTCCTGGCCTGCTGCCTTGCGCTGCTTATGGTGCTATCGGCCTGCGGGTCGCAGGAGAGCGAACCCAGCACTGCGCCAACCGCCGCCGGGGAAAGCGACCCCGGCACCGAGCCCCCTGCGGAGGGCAGCGAGGAGCCCGCGGCAGAGCCCGTCACCATCACCTACTGCAACTTCAGCGCTTCCGGCGGAAACGAGGAGAATTTGCAGCGGATGTACGAGGCCTTCCAGGAGGAGTACCCGAACATCACGGTTGAGATCGAGACTCTCGGCTTTGACGACTACTTTACCCAGATGCAGACCCGCGTAGCCGGCGGCACGGCCCCCGACTGCTACGAGCTGAACATTGAGAACTTCGCGGCCTATGCCAACATGGGCGTCCTCGCCCCGATTGATGGTATCGACCTGAGCGGGATGGATGCAACGGCCCTCTCCGCCTTCGAGGTGGACGGCGTGCAGTACGGCCTGCCCGGCAGCTTCTCCAACGTCGTTCTCGTCTACAACAAGGACCTCTTCGACCAGGCCAATCTTGAGTATCCAACCAGCGACTGGACGCAGGACGACGTCCAGGCCGCGGCCGAGGCCATCAGGGCCCTCGGCGACGACATATACGGCTGGTATCAGGGCATTACTTACAGCGAGTTTTACAAGGTCTGCGCCCAGTTCGGCGGCGGGCTGCTGAACGAGGACAAAACCGAGTTCACGATCAACTCCCCCGAGAATGTGGCCGCGGCCCAGATGATGGTTGATCGCGTGCTTGTGAGCAACGTACAGCCCACCGAGGCCCAGATGGGCGGCATGGGCGACTGGGACCTCTTCATGAGCGGCCGCCTCGGCATGACGCCCACCGGGATATGGTCCTTCGCCACCTTCGCCGACGGCTGCGACTTCGCCTGGGACATCGCGGTCGAGCCCGGCGCGGAGCAGAAGGCCACCCACTTCTTCTCCAACGCCATGGTAATTAACGCCGACAGCGAGAAGAAGGAAGCGGCGATGACCTGGATCAACTTCCTCGCCTCCAGCGAAGCGGTCGCCGACATCCGCATCAACGCCGGCTGGGAGCTGCCCGCGATCAACGACCAGGATATACTCGCCGGCTATCTCGAGCAGACCCCGCCCGACAACCGCCAGGCCGTGTTTGACAGCCTTGATTACCTGGTCGTCCCGCCGGTCATCGAGGACTACGCCCTCATGAGCGACATCATCGGCCAGCAGCTCGAGGCCGCCGCCGCAGGCACCGTCACTGTGCAGGAAGCGCTGGATGAGGCGCAGGCGCAGTGCGAGGCGCAGATAACGCTGGGATAAGCTAACCGTCTTGGGGAGGGGACCGCCCCTCCCCAAAATTAAACATCAAAACGGGGAGGAAGCGTACGGCCGTGCGAAAGAAAAAACAAAAACCAATACGCGGGCAGGATGGGCTGTTGACGGCCTCGCCGTTTTTGCTGCCGAGCTTTATAGGGCTGCTTGTGTTTTCCCTGCTGCCGATAGTGATATCGTTTTTCCTGAGCCTGACCGACTGGAACGGCCTGGACAGGATAGCCGAGGCGGGGTTTTTTGCAGAGCACTTTATAGGCTTTGACAACTACAAGGCCATCCTCGGCGGCGATGAGTTCTGGCGTGTGCTGCTCAACACGCTGGAGTACATAGTCCTGTACATCCCGCTGATGCTCGCCTGCTCGCTCTCGGTCGCCTATCTGCTCTCGCGCGAGCGCAGGGGTGTGACGGCGTTCCGCATAATCTACTACATCCCAGTGCTCACGAGCTGGGTAGCGGCCAGCATGATTTGGAAGAGCATGCTCTCGCCGGAATACGGCGCGGTGAACAACCTCCTCGCGATCTTCGGCATCGACGGCCCGGGCTGGCTGCTGGACGAAAACTGGGCAATGCCCGCCATCGTCCTCGTGTCCGTGTGGAAGGACATGGGCTTTTTCGGGCTGATACTCCTGTCCGGCATGGTTGGGATAAACAGGAGCTACTACGAGGCCGCGTCGCTGGACGGCGCGAACGCCTGGCAGCGATTCTGGCGCATCACCCTGCCGCTTATGACGCCGGCCATTTTCTATGTCCTGGTGGTCAGCCTGATAAACTCCTTCCAGCTCTTCCCGCAGATCATGATAATGACGGAAGGCGGGCCGAACGGTGCCACGCAGGTCATGGTTGAGCGGATATACAAGTACGGCTTCCGCTATTACCGCATGGGCTACGCCGCGGCGTTCTCGTGGCTGCTGTTCATAATCATCATGCTCTGCACGTGGCTGCAGATGAAGGGACAGAAAAAGTGGGTGAACTATGACTCGTAAACGCCATTTGAGTACGACAGGGTACTACATAGTTTCAATACTGCTCGCGATCGTGGCGATGATCCCCTTCCTGTGGATGATCTCCACCTCGCTGAAAAGCCGCGGCGCGCTGATGAGCATACCGATAGAGTGGATACCCGACGAGCCCACTCTGGACGCCTACAGCGCGGTGTTCTCCCGCTTCCCGTTTTTGCGCACCATCGGCAACAGCCTGTTTATAGCGATTGTGTACACGCTTATCACGCTTGTGTCCGCGAGCATGGCGGCGTTTGCCTTCGCCAAAATACGCTTCCGGGGCAGCGGCGTGATACTGAAAATCTATCTGGCCATGATGATGATCCCCACGCAGGTCACAATGATCCCGCTGTTCGTCATCATGAACCGCCTGGGGCTCATAGACAGCTATGCCAGCGTCATCCTGCCAAGCATTTTCAAGCCCTTCGCGGTGTTCATGCTGGTGCAGCAGATGCAGTCAATACCGAACGACTACCTCGACGCGGCGCGTGTGGACGGAGCGGGCATCTTCCGCGTATATGGGCACATCGCCCTGCCGATGTGCGCCCCGACGCTGGCCACGCTGGCCGTAACGACCTTCATGGAGAGCTGGAACGACTATCTCTGGCCGCTGCTCATGCTCACCGACCGCAGCAAGATGACCCTGCCCATCGCTCTCTCCACACTCAACGGCCAGTACAACACGGAGTACAACGTGCTCATGGCCGGCAGCCTGATCTCCATGATACCGATAATCATAATCTACCTCTGCGCACAGAAGCAGTTCAAAAACGGCCTGATGGCCGGAGGCATAAAGGGATAACGCCATGGAACACGTTGTTTATAACCTTCCTTTTGATTCTTTTTACATCTCCTGTTCAAACGGGGCCCCGGCGCACTTTGAGTGCTCCGGGGCTTCGGAGGGCTGGGAGGTGCGCATCGTGGCGGAGTATTGCGGGGTTTTCGGCCTCGGCGAGCGCTACGACGCGGTGAACTACATCGGGAAAACCGCCGTCAACGCCGTGGAGGAAAAATTCTGCCGCCAGGGCAATAAAACCTACTGCCCGATGCCCTTTTTCTGGACTGACGCGGGCCTCGGCGTCTGGGCGGACACGGCGCGCGTCACAGGATTTGACTTCGGCCCCGGCGAAATCGTGCTGCGCCTGCCGGAGCAGTGCGCGCTCCACGTCTTTTCCGGCACGCCGCGCGAGATCGTCTCGGAGTACATGCGTGCCGCCGGCGAGCCGGCGCTGCCGCCGGACTGGGCCTTCGGGCCGTGGATCTCGGCGAACCACTGGGACAGCCGCGAAAAGCTCGAGCGCGCCGTGGCGGAGGCGGAGGAGCGCGGCTTCCCCGTGTCCGTGGCCGTGGTAGAGGCGTGGAGCGACGAGGCCACGTTCTACATCTTCCGCGGCGCGGAGTATGAGCCGAAGGCGGGCGGAAAAGGCTTTGACTACGCCGGCTTTGACTTCTCCCGCTCGCCCTGGCCCGACCCCAGGGGCATGATAGAGCGCCTGCACGAAAAGGGCGTGCATCTCGTGCTCTGGCAGATACCCGTCTACAAGCAGCTTGAGCCGCACGAGACGCCGAATGAGCAGCTTGCGCTCGATTGGGCGGACGCCGCGGAGCGCAGGCTGTGCGTAATGGACGCGGACGGCGCGCCCTACCGCATCCCGGAGGGTCACTGGTTCGCGGGCTCGCTGGTGCCGGACTTCACGAACCCGGAAACGGTTGAGAGCTGGTTTTCAAAGCGCGCGTACCTCAGTGAAATCGGCGTAGACGGCTTCAAGACCGACGGCGGGGAGTTCATTCTCTCCGACAGCGCACGATTTTTCGACGGCACGACAGGCGCGGATGGCCGGAACCTCTATCCTCAGCTATACACAGGGGCGTATACGGAGCACTTAAAGCCCGGCCAGGCCCTCTTTTCCCGCGCGGGCTACACCGGCGCGCACACGACGCCCATGCTCTGGGCCGGCGACCAGCTCTCGACCTTCGGCGAGCTGAGGGGCCAGCTCAACGCGGGGCTCTCCGCCGCGGCGAGCGGCATAATCTTCTGGGGCTTCGACATCGGCGGCTTTGCGGGAGCGCTGCCCTCGCCGGAGCTGTATATGCGCGCCACGCAGCTCGCCTGCTTCGCGCCCATAATGCAGTGGCACTCCGAGCCGGACGGCGGGCAGTTCAAACTGCTCCAGCCGGGCATGGAGGGGAACAACGAGCGCTCCCCCTGGAACATCGAGCTGGCGTTCGGCCTTGAGGGCTACACGGAGAAGGTGCGCTTCTGGCACCTGCTGCGCATGGAGCTGCTGCCGTACATCCGCGCGGAGGCGGCGAGGTGCGTGGAACAGCGCGAGCCGCTCATGCGCCCGATGGCCTATGCCTTCCCGGCGGACCGGCGCTGCGTCGATATCGGCGACGAATACATGTTCGGCGGCGCGCTGCTGGCCGCGCCCGTGCTCAGCGAAGGCGCGGCGGAGCGCGAGGTCTATCTGCCGGACGGGGAGTGGCGCGATTTTTACACCGGCGAGCGCCTGCAAGGCAACCGCACATACATCCGGGAATGCGCCGAAGAGATGCCGGTGTTCGTCCTCGAGGGCGCTGAAAACTCGCTTCTGCTGCCGGGGCCGCGCCATGGGATTTGACGCCGTTATATTCGACCTCGACGGGGTGCTGTGCCGCACGGACAGGTATCATCTGGCCGCCTGGGGCGAGCTGGCATCGGAGCTCGGCATTGAGCTTCCGCCGGACGCCGCCGAGCGCACGCGCGGGGTCGGGCGCATGGAGAGCCTTGAGCTCGTGCTTGGGCCCCTTGCCTCGCATCTGGCGCGGGAGGAAAAAGAGAAATTGGCGGAGCGGAAAAACCGCATATACAAAGAGCAGCTCAGGCGCCTGGGCCCGCAGGACATCGAGCCGGGCGCGGCGGAGGCGCTCGCGGAGCTGCGCCGGCGCGGACTGAAGCTCGCCGTGGCCTCGTCCAGCCGAAACGCGCCGCTGATAACCGAGCGCCTTGGCTTCAACGGATGGCTGGACGCCGTTGTGGACGGCAGCATGATCTCCCGCAGCAAGCCGGATCCGGAGGTGTTCCACAAAGCCGCGGAGCTGCTCTCGCTACCGCCGGCGCGGTGCGCGGTGGTCGAGGACGCGCAGAGCGGCATCGACGCGGCGAGGGCCGGGGGCTTTTTCGCCGTCGCGTACACGCGCCCGCCGCGCCCCCTTGAGGGCTGCTGCGCGGAAATCCACGCCCTCGCGGCCCTGCCGGCGCTGCTGACGCAGGCATCCGTTGCGCAGGAATAAGAAAAACAGCCGGCGGGCCCCGAATCGGGGCCCGCCGGCCGCAAATTTACAGGCCTGTGCGGCCCATGCACCGCCGCCGGCCTCCGGGAGGGCGTTTCAGCTCACTCTCCCCGCGGCTCCGGCTGTGCGGAGACACGCTCGATGCTGCGCGACAAGGCGATGCCGCGCTCCACGCTGTCCTGAGTCAGCTCTTCGTGTTCCTTCGGGTCTTTCCCCTCAAACAGCAGCCGTGAGCGCAGGATGCAGGCCAACACGGAGCGCGGGTCGTCCATTATGCAGCCCTCGTCGGCCAGCTCGAACTTCAGCCCCGCCATCGCGTCAGTCGCCGTCCTGGAGGCTTTCGCGTTTTCAGGCGCCGCGAAGCGGCGGTACAGCTCACAGCGAGCCTCACAGTGTTCCGCTCAGCACGAGTTGCCGCACTTCCTCCCGCTCACTGCCCTGCCCGGGCCGCTGAGCCGCCGCGCATCTTTTTCAGGTATACATAGAGCGACACGAGTGACGGGACCCCGAGCCACGCTATGACCGCCGCGAGCGTCACGGCTTCGAAGTCCTCAATGGCAAACGCGGCGGCAAGATAGAGCAATGCCACCGGGATCGCCCAGAAACCGAGCGACCTGTGCGCCGCGAGCCATGCGTCCGTGTCCGCCACCGTCCAGGGCAGGCGCAGCCCCGTGTGCCGGTTGAACGGCAGGCGCGGCGAGATGATGCCGGAAACCGCCATAATCACAAACACCACCGACGCCGCGGCGATTTTTTCACCGCCGGCGGATATGGAAAAAACGCCGAAAGCGCTCAGCACGGCGGCAGCGGCGGCCAGCACCGTCAGCGCGGCGTCGAAAACGGTCACGAACCTCACCGCGCTCAGGCCGCGCCTGTCCCCTCCCCCTGTGAGCAGCGCGAGATTGCGCCAGAGCGTGAACACCGCCGCGAGAAAGCAGGCGGCCACCGCCGCGCAGGAAACTGCCTTATTGCGGCAGAGCAGGGCCGTGAGCAGCGCCGCAAAGCACAGCGCCGTTATCAGGGCGCGCTTGCGCGCGACCAGCCGCGCACGGCGTTCAGCCTCAGTCTTTTCAGCCAGGAGCGCGTTCGCCCGCTCCAGATCGGCTGCGAGCGACTCCCCTTTCGCGTCCGCGGAATTTCCAAGCAGCTCCCCGGCGCTCACATTGAATATCTCCGCCATGCGCACAACGAGGTCCGCATCCGGCACCGAGAGGCTGTTTTCCCACTTTGACACCGTCTGGCGCACCACGCACAGCTTTGCTGCGAGCTCCTCCTGCGTGAGCCCGGATCTCCTGCGCAGCCTCTTTATGTTGTCAGATAACATGCTCGCCCCTCCTTTGCCTGCATTATAGCCGCGGGCCCGCTCATACGCAAGCAACGCGAATTAACATGTGCCGCACGGGTACAAAGCACCGGGTTCCCAGCCGCGTCCGGCGCGCCATCGCTGTAGCGGTTGCTGCTCACGCTTTCTTTCTCAGCTTAAGATCAACATTTCTCCTTCCAGCGATCCTCTGCAAGACCTCAGAAACATATGAACTCCGCTCCCTGAGCGGCAGCAGAGCCAATCCGGCGCTGGCCCGTATCTCGTCCAGCGCCTCATGTATTTCATGGAGCTCCAGCAAATTCACCGCCGTGCAGAAGAAGCTCCTCCTGCGCCCGTCGTTGAAATTGTCAAGCAGGAAGGAAAGCAGCCTTATTTTTTCTTCCTGTTCGCGGTTATATCGCTCGACGCCGACGGCAATCACTTTTTCCAAATCCGCTTTCTGGCGCCGGTGGGTGATAAAAGAATCGTATTCGTCGATGCGCTCATATTTTTCGCACGGGTAGCCGACGCATTCACAGCAGTACTCAACCCCTCCGTGCTCAAGGCTGCATCTCGCGATTTTACACGATTGATTGCCGTTGCCGCAGCCGCCGCAATGGCCCCCGAGGCGCATCGGACACAGCCCACAATTCAGCCCGCAAAGAGAGAGCAGGCTATTGCCTCGTTCAAAGCCATTCATATAATCACCCCCGCATTTCGGTCTGACGTTGATCAATTATACAGGGGCCGTCTGCTTTTGGCTTGCTTTTTTGAGGCATTTCCTATATACTGTGTAAGATCGCAGGTTACAAATGTGCGTTTTCTCTTCACTGTCTCTAAAACAAGTGCCTGTGGCGGAAAAAGCGCTGCTTTGATTTGCTTTATATCAGCATTAGTGAGGGTATCACTTTGAATATCAGTCAGGACAAACGGAAGCGGCTGGCCCATGTAGCCCGCCGCTACTACCTTGAGGATCACAAACAGAGCGACATAGCCCGGGAGCTTGGAATCTCCCGCCCCATGGTCAGCCGCCTGTTGTCTGAGGCGAGAGAGCTGGGCATAGTTGAGATAACCGTCCACGACCCGGAGACCAAAACAGCAAGGCTGATGGACCGGCTGAGGAGCATAAGCTCCATTCAGGGCGGTGTGCTCGTTGAGGACAGCGGCGACAATGACGACGTAAACCTCATGCTCTCCCAGGGGGCGCTGCAGCTTCTGCAGCAGCTCGGCACAAAGCGGCTCGGAGTCGGCTGGGGCTACCTCATCGGGCAGATCGTGGATTGGCTCGAGCAAAACCCTCAGACCGGCAGCACTGTTACGGATATATGCCCGCTGGTTGGCAACGCAAGCATCCCCGCCCGGAACTACCAGTCCAACGAAAACATACGCCTCATGGCCCAGCAGATGGGCGCCGCCCCCCATTTCCTCTATCTCCCTGCTCTGCCCGAGAGCCTGGAGGAAAAAGAGGTGCTCTGCTCCACCGAGGTCTACCGCCAGATCTACCGCCAGTGGGAACTGCTGGACACGGCCCTTGTCAACATCGGCGACTATCCCTCCAGCCCCGACTTCGCCTCGCTCGTGCGCTACGGCAATCTGCTGCAGCAGCGCAGGGCCTGCGGCAGGATGCTCATCTATTACTTTAATGAGGACGGCTATGTTATTCAGTCCGATCAGGACTTCGCCATACAGATACCGGTCGACGTGCTCAAACGCTGCCCCAACATCATCGGAGTGTGCTCCGCGAACACGAGCCCGAAGGCAGTGCGCGGCGCACTGAAATCCGGCTTCTTTACGCAAATTGTTGCCCGCTCCGAAATAATTGAGACGCTGCTTGAGCAGTGAGCGACATATGTAACCTCCCCGTGGAGAAACGATACTTCTCCGCGGGGAGGTTTTGTGCTTTTATGCCAAGACAGCCTGATAATTTTTGTTCAATATGGGGGATTTGACTTTAACTATTGACATAAGTAACTGCGTGTGCTAACGTTTAGTTACGAATGTAACAATCTGCATTGAGAAGCGGGCGCTTGAGCAGCCCGGATTACAACAGGAGGTGTAAGCAGTGACCAAAGCTGAGTTTGCGGCCAGGCTGCAGAATGCCTGCGCCGCAGTTATAGCCGCCGAGCAGGAGCTGAGCGATATTGACGCCCGCTTCGGTGACGCCGATCACGGCCTGACCATGAGCAAGATCGCCGGAGCTGTTTCGGACGCTGTGGCAGCGTCCGCCGGAGGCATACAGTCAATGCTGGATGACGCCGCGACGGCAGTTATGGAGCTCAACGGAGGCAGCGCCGTTCCGCTTTGGAACACCTGGCTGGACGGCATGCAGGAGGGCGCGCCCGTGGGCGGTGAAATCAGCATCGCCGGATTGAAAGCCATGTTTGCCGCTGCTCTCGAGGCCCTTGAGGACATTTCCGGGGCAAAAGTGGGCGACAAGACCATGATGGACGCACTGATTCCCGCCACGGAGGCCATAGAGGCATATGATGGCGGCGATGAGTCCGGGCTTTTTGCCGCGGCGGCTGCTGCGGCATCCGAAGGCGCGGAGAACTCCAAAAATTTTGTGTCCAAGTTCGGCAGGGCCAAGAGCTACGGCGAACAGACCATCGGCACTCCCGATGCCGGGGCCGTGTCCATGTGCTACTTTTTCCGCGGGCTTGCCGAGTGAATGAAATAAAATTCTGAACAGGTGGTATCAAACTATGAAAATGAAGAAGTTCATCAACGCGCCCGAGACCATCACTGACGAAGAGCTCGTCGGGCTGGGCCTCGCCTACCCCGACATCGTAACGGTCGACGGGCATCTGGTTATAAGCAAGGATCTCGAGAATGCAGACCGCGTGACCATCGTTACCTACGGCGGCTCCGGCCACGAGCCCGCGCAGGCCGGCTTTGTCGGCAAGGGCATGCTGGATGTGCAGGCGGTGGGCGATATTTTTGCCGCGCCGAATGCCAAGCTGGTATTTGAGGCCATGAAGCGGGCCGACAAGGGCCATGGCGTACTGCTGCTGACTCTCAACTACGCCGGCGACCAGCTTGCCGGCAAGCAGGCCATCAAGCTGGCCCAGAAGGCCGGGCTCAACTTCCGTCAGGTTATCACCGGCGAAGAGATACAGTACGACCCCAACGGCGAGGACAACAGGCGCGGGCTTGCCGGCGCCGTGGCGCTTTACCACATCGCCGCTGCCGCCGCCCGTGAGGGCAGGAGCCTCGATGAGGTGGCAGAAATAGCCCAGCACTACGCCGACAACATGGCCTCCATAACCGTCAAGTCCACCGACGCCACGCATCCGCAGAACGGTATGCCCTTCGGCGACCTCGGCGAAACCGACATGATGGAGATAGGCGCCGGCCAGCACGGCGAGGGCGGCGGCGTGCGCGTACCCATGATGTCCTCAAAAGACACTGTAGCGACTGTGGCCGAGGCTCTCAGCTCCAAGCTCGGCCTGGCAGCCGGGGACAAGGCCTTTGTCATGATAAACGGCTGCGGCGCTACCACCATGATGGAGATGCTGGTGCTGTTCAAGGACACCGTGGAGTTCCTGCGTGCGAAGGGCATCGAGGTCGTGGCCAGCATGGTAGGCGAGATCCTCACCGTACAGGAGGCCGCCGGCTTCCAGATGAACATCGCCAAATGGGACGACGAGACGCTCCGCCTTTGGAACACCTCCTGCCACACTCCCGCCTACAGCAAGGAGTAAGCCATGGCAGACAACATCGGGAACAAGCCCGCACATGACTATCATCTGGATGTGCCCGCAGTACAGGACGGCTTCTATGTAAAGGGCGCAGGGCACTGTGATTTCGGCATGCAGAGCCGTCTCGCCCGCATATTCAATCCGAAGTCCGGCAACACGGTCATGCTGGCCTTTGACCACGGCTACATCATGGGCCCCACGTCCGGGCTGGAGCGCATCGACCTGGTGATCCCCCCGCTCATCCCACATGTCGACGTGCTTATGGGCACGCGCGGTATTTTCCGCACCTGCATCCCCCCCGCGGCCCGCGTGGCAAAGTGCGTGCGCGTGACGTACGATTCCACGGTGCTCTATGACGACATGTCCAACGGCGGCGGCTTCGCCTGCGACATGGCGAACGCCATACGCACCGGCGCCGACTGTGTCGCTGTTCAGACTTTCATCGGCGCGCCGGGCGAGAGCCGCTCGCTCGAGCTTCTCGCCCGCACCGTAGACGCCGCAACCGGCTACGGTATACCGACTCTCGGCGTCGTCGCCGTTGGCAAGGATATGGAACGCACGGAGAAGTTCTTCCTGCTGGCCACCCGAGTTCTGGCCGAAAACGGCGCCAACATCGTCAAGAGCTACTACTGCGACGGCTTTGAGCGCGTTGCGGCCGCCTGCCCGGTGCCGATAGTGATAGCCGGCGGCAAAAAGCTGCCCGAGCTCGAGGCGCTGGAGATGGCCTACAAGGCCATACGCGACGGCGCGCACGGCGTGGACATGGGGCGCAACATCTTCC
>MHCFR04200__coassemble_540_pt1 | contig 21274 bp, 26 predicted proteins | sample MHCFR04200__metabat2_high_PE_065 | metagenome-assembled genome bin MHCFR04200
CGGCGTCGCCCGCGCCGACGATGTTGTGCACCTCGTCTATGACGAGGATGATGTTGCCGGTCTTGCGTATCTCCTCGATGAGCCCCTTCATGCGGCTCTCAAACTGGCCTCTAAACTGGGTACCGGCCACGAGTGCGGTAAGGTCGAGCAGGTACACTTCCTTGTCGCGCAGCTTATAGGGTACATTGCCGGTGGCTATGCGCTGGGCCAAACCCTCGGCGATGGCCGTCTTGCCGACGCCGGGCTCGCCTATCAGGCAGGGGTTGTTCTTCTGGCGGCGGTTGAGTATCTGGATAACGCGCTCGAGCTCCTCCTCGCGGCCGATCATGGCGTCCAGCTTGCCCTCGCGCGCGCGGTCGGTCAGGTTGATGCAGTAGTTGTCGAGAAACTTGCGCTTGGTGCGCTGAGGGGCGCCCTGGGGCGGCTGCTGCGCGCCGGAGGAGGCGGCGGAGCCGCCCTCCTGCACCGGGCCGTCCTGCCTTGCGGGCAGGTTGCCGCTGCTGCCGCCGTTCCCGCCGCCGAAGAGGCGGTTCAGGAAGGGGAAGGTGGCGGTCTTGCCCTCGTCGCCGTCCTCCTCGCCGTCGCCGGTGTCCGTCAGGGACTCCGGGCCGCCGAGGGCGTCCATCATCTCGCTGGAGAGCGAATCGAGGTCCTCGTCGGAAAGGCCCATGCGGTTTATGACGTCGTCGACCGGCTTGATGTGGAGCTCGCGGGCGCACTTGAGGCACAGCCCCTCGTTCTTCGTCTCGCCGTTTTCGACCTTGGTTATGAAAATGACTGCCATATTCTTGTGGCATCTTGAACAAATTGTTGGCTGCATGGCAAATCTCCCTGTTTATGCAAAATCGGCATGTGCCGTAAAGATAAATTAGCACTCTTTTTTATCGAGTGCTAATTTATCACTGCGCGGGACTTTTGTCAACACCATGCGGCGCGAATTGACAGTTTGTTCATATTCCGACGCCGGAGGTGATAAAATCTATTGAGATGAAAAACCTTGCGAGTATGGTGTTCTCGAGCGTGTCGCGGCCTATCACAAGGCCGAGGAAGCGCAGCGCCCAGCAGAGCAGGATGCAGTACACGACGCCGTTCACGAGGCCCATCACCGCGCCGCCTGCGTCGTTGAGCGTATCCATGTTCGGTATCTTGAACGAGAGGTTGGGGATGTTCCCTATCGCGGTGAGCGCTATGATGAACACGATGAAGATCAGCGACACGCCGGCGACATAGGCGGCGCGGATGCAGAACACCTCAACGACCGACTCCTGTATTGTGGCATCATTGGCCTCGGCATATTCCTCCGCCTCGGTGGCCATCTGGTCGGCCGCATCGGAATATATGCCGATGGAGTCGAAGCAGGCAACGCAGAAATCGTGCCTGAGCGACGGGTCGCCGGACAGGACGTCCTCCACGGAGAGGCTCGTGTTGTCTATCCCAAGGTCCTCGAGCACCTCGTTCTCCATGCGGTTCTGTATGTAACCGCTCACGAAGGGGCGCAGCACGGGCACGACCTCGTAGGAATACGCCTCCGAAACCAGGCTCGCGCCATATAGTGAGATTATGGCGGCGCACAGGGCGGCTATGCCCATTATCAGGCCCTTTTTATAGCCCGACCAGATGCTGATAATTATTATGGCTAACAGTACGAGGTCAATAACTGCTCTCATGCTTTGCCCTCCCTGAAACGGAATTCAGACATATATTACTTCGGCCTCCGCGCGGCCTATCAGCAGCGCGTCGCCCCTCAAGCGGAGCAGGGCCGAAAGAGCGCCCTCTGCCGGGCGCGACGCGAGCACGTCCAGCGACGGGGTGCAGAACACCGCCTCACCGCCGGCGAGGTACAGCACCCTGTCCCCCAGGGCGTCCAGGCTCAGCGCCGCTCCGGCGAGATTACGCCGGCCCGTCTCCCCGCCCGCGTCCAGCGTGAGCAGGGCGCCGGCGGTCTCTATCACGGCGAAGCCCTCGCCGAACTCGGCGCGGCGCGCGGCGCCGTCAAACACGCTCTCGTGAAGTATCTCGCACCCGTCGGTCAGAACGAGCGCCCTTTTTTCCGAAACGGCGCAGAGCTCGCCGTCCGAAAGCCAGCCGAGGCGGAAAAAGCACTCCCCGGGCAGCGTATAGGCCGCGTGCTGCTCCGTGCTGTCCAGGCGGAACACGCGCACCTCACCTCCGCGCTCGGAGGCGGCGAGTATGGCCAGCTTCTCCCCGTCCGGCGAGACGCAGGCCGAGAGCGGCCAGGCCGTGTTCAGATGGCAGCGGTAGAGCTCCGCGCCCGCGGCGGAGTAAACCGTGACGAGGCCGAGCCCGTCCTCCGGCAGCACAGCGGCGGCGGTCAGCCCGCCGGGGTTCACCTCGGCGGAGACGACGCGCCCGCCGGCGCTCACCTCTATGGCGTCGCCCTCCGGCGATATCAGGCACAGCGTGTCGCCCCCCGCGTCCCAGACGGCTGCCCCGCCCTCGCCGCCGGAGGCGGCCGGCGAGGAAAAGCTCAGCTCGGGCGCGGCTATCTCCGCCAGGGCGGCGGAGCGGAGCCTCAACCCTGTTGACGCCGCGGAAACGAAAGTGTTCCCGCCGACGGCGCAGGCGGCGGTCCCGCCGGTGTTGTCCATCTCGAAAGCGCCGTGCGCGCCGGGCAGCAGCGCAAGGGCGAAGAGCGCGGCGAAGCCCGCCGCGGCTATCAGCACGGCGGCGCCGCGGAGCGCAAAGCCGCGCTTTGTCCCGCGGCGGGGGGACGCGTCCTGGGTTTGTGTGCGCATTGGGCGTTTCACTCCATCATTTTACCGACCTCTCCGCCGTACCATATACGTGAGAGGTAAAGGCCCTGGGGCGGCATCGTCGGCCCGGTCAGGCGCCTGTCGCGCGTTTCAAGCAGGGCGGGGATGTCCCCCGGCTCGAGCTTGCCGTGCGAGGCGTAGACCATAGTGCCCACGATGGCGCGCACCATGTTGTACAGGAAGCCGTCCGCGCAGACGGCGATGGTTATGAGCTCGCCCTGCCGCTCCGCGCGGCACCAGTGGACGGTGCGGACCGTGGTTTTCGTCTCGGTCCCCACGCTGCGGACGGCGGCGAAGTCGTGCGTGCCCTCGAAGGCCGCTCCGGCGGCGGCCAGGCGCTCAAAATCGAGCGGGGCGGGATAGAAGCACACGCGGCGCTGCAAAAACGGGTCGCGTATGCGGGTGTTCATTATTTTGTAGACGTATTCTTTCTTTATGCAGCTCCCGATGGCGTTAAAATCCTCCGGCGCGTCTATCGCGCGGAGCACTGCTATGTCCCCGGGCAGGCGGCTGTTCACCGCGAGGGGCAGGCGCTCCGCGGGGATGGAGCTCTCCGTTTTGAAATTCGCGCAGTAGCTCAGCGCGTGTACCCCGGCGTCCGTCCGGCCGCAGCCGGTGAGCTTCACCGCGTGGCCGCAGACCTTGCCGAGCGCCCTCTCGAGCGTTTCGGCGACGCTCACGTCGTTTTTCTGCACCTGCCAGCCGTGGTATTCGCTGCCGTCGTAGCGCAGCCTTATCGCGATGTTCCTCATAGCCCGTAGACGTTCATCGTGATTATGCCGGCGAGCAGCAGGGCCCCGGCGAGGAGCGCGATGTAGTCCCGGCGGGCGAAATGGAGCTGCTTCATGCGCGTCCTGCCCTCGCCGCCGTGGTAGCAGCGGCTCTCCATGGCCACGGCCAGCTCGTCCGCCCGGCGGAAGGCCGAGACGAAGAGCGGCACGAGCAGCGGCAGCAGGGCCTTCGCCCGCTCGAGCAGCCGCCCGGTGTCAAAGTCCGCGCCGCGCGCCCGCTGGGCGGACATTATCTTGTCCGTCTCCTCGATAAGCGTGGGTATGAAGCGGAGCGCCATGCTCATCATCATGCTCATCTCGTGGATGGGCACGTGCAGCTTCTTCAGAGGGCCGAGCAGGATCTCGAACCCGTCCGTCAGGGCCATGGGGCTGGTGGTGTAGGTGAGCAGGAAGGTGCCGCAGATGAGCATCAGTATGCGGATGACCATCATCACGGCGCGCTTGACGCCCTCGGTGGTTATGGTGAATATCCACCAGTCCACAAGCGTCACACCGCCGGTGGTGTAGAACAGGTTCAGCACGCCCGTGAAGCAGATTATGAAAATCAGCGGCTTCATGCCCTTGAGCAGCGTGCGGGGCTTTATTTTCGAGACGTATACGATGGACGCCGTCACGACTATCATCACGCCGTAGCTCAGGTAGTCCCGCGCGGTGAAGAGCGCGGCGATGAAGATGACGACCCAGATGAGCTTCGTGCGCGGGTCCAGGCGGTGGATTATGGTGTTCCCCGGGAAGTACTGGCCGAGGGTTATGTCCTTCAGCATTGCGGCACCCCCTCAGCAAGGCCGAGCACGGCCTCTCGCAGGCTGTCCAGCGTGTAGATAGACTTCGGCAGCTTCACGCCGCGCGCGCGGAGCGCGTCCGCTATCGCGGCGCTCTGCGGCACGTCGAGCCCCATGCCGACGAGCTCCTGCTGGCGGGAAAACACCTCTTCCGGCGTCCCGTCCATGGCGACGGAGCCCTCGTGGAACACTATCAGCCGGCCGGCTATCTTGGCGGCGTCGTCCATGCTGTGGGTGACGAGCAGGACGGTGGAGCCGGTCTCGCACCGGTAGTCGGTTATGTTTTGCAGTATCCCCGCGCAGCCGGCGGGGTCCAGCCCGGCGGTGGGCTCGTCGAGGATGAGCACTCGCGGGCGCATCGCCATGACGCCGGCTATGGCCACGCGGCGCTTCTGCCCGCCGGAGAGCTCGAGCGGGCTGCGCTCGAAGAGCTCCTCCTCCACGCCGGTGAAGTGCGCGGCCTCCCGCACGCGCTCGTCTATCTCGGCTTCGGAGAGCTTCATGTTCTTCGGGCCGAAGGAGATGTCCTTATACACCGTCTCCTCAAAGAGCTGGTACTCCGGGTACTGGAAAACGAGCCCGACCTTGAAGCGCACGTCCCTCGTGGCCTCCTTGGTGGCGAATATGTCCTCCCCGTCCACATAGACCGTGCCCCCGTCCGGGCGCAGCAGGCCGTTCAGGTGCTGCATGAAGGTGCTCTTGCCGGAGCCCGTGTGGCCTATCACGGCCACGAGCTCGCCCGCGTGTATTTCGACGCTTATGCCGCTTATCGCCGTTTTTTCAAACGGCGTGCCGCGGCTGTACACATGCGTCAGGTTCTCTGTCCTGATGACCGTATCCATGCTCACGCCCTCCCCGCCCCGGCGGCAAGCAGCCCGGCCACGGCGTCCGCGCACTCGTCCACGGTGAGGGCCGTGAGCGGCACGTCGTACCCGGCCTCGCGCAGCGTCTGGAGCAGCCGGACGGTGGCGGGGGCGGTGAGCCCCTCGCGCCGGAGCAGCTCTATCTGTGAAAAGACCTCCCTCGGCGTCCCGTCCGCTATCACGCGCCCGTCCGACAGGGCTATGAGCCTGTCCGCGTTCACGCACTCGGACATGTGGTGGGTTATAAGCACGACCGTCATGCCGCGCTCGCGGCAGAGGCTCGTGACCGTGGAGATGACCTCCCGGCGGCCGACGGGGTCGAGCATGGCCGTGGGCTCGTCGAGCACGAGCACGCGCGGCTGCATCGCCAGCGCGCCGGCTATGGCTACGCGCTGCTTCTGCCCGCCGGAGAGGAGATGGGGCGCGTGCTGCCGGTATTCGTACATGCCGACGGTTTTCAGCGCGTCGTCCACCCGGCGGCGGATTTCCGAGCTCTCCACGCCGAGGTTTTCCGGCGCGAAGGCCACGTCGTCCTCCACGACGTTCGCGACTATCTGGTTGTCCGGGTTCTGGAACACGAGGCCGACGGTCCCGCGCACCTCGAGCAGGCGCTCCTCGTCCGCCGTGTCCACCCCGGCGACATAGACATGCCCTGAGGTGGGCAGGAGGATGGCGTTCAGCAGCTTGGCGAGCGTGCTCTTGCCCGAGCCGTTGTGCCCGAGCACGGCGACAAAGCTCCCGGCGGCAATCTCAAGGTCTATGCCGCGGAGCGTCTCCTCCGAGTCCCCCGGGTATGTGAAATGCAGGTCCTCTATCCTGATTATGGGCTCATTGGGCAAGGGTTTCACCTCTCAACAGTCTCCCAGCGGCAGGCGGCGCCGCAGGGCAGGCAAAGGCCCGTGGCGGTCACGGGCAATCCGAGCTCCCGGCTCTCCGACCGGCCGCCGAAGCGGCGCGTGAACACGCTCTCGGTGATGTACGTGAGCACGGAGGGCGAAAGCCCGGTGGTATAGGAATTGATTATCACGAAAAGCGGGTCGTCGCTCAGCACGCCGGCGGTGAGGCTGACGAAGTCCCAAAGGTTGTCCTCTATTTTCCAGACCTCGCCGCCCGGGCCGCGGCCGTAGCTCGGCGGGTCCATTATTATCGCGTCGTAGCGCCGGCCGCGCCGTATATCCCGCTCGACGAATTTGGCGCAGTCGTCAACTATCCAGCGCACACTCCGGTCCGCCACGCCGCTCGACGCGGCGTTTTCCTTCGCCCAGGCCACCATGCCCTTGGCCGCGTCCACATGGCAGACGCTCGCGCCGGCGGCAAGGGCGGCCACGGTGGCCGCGCCGGTATACGCAAAGAGGTTGAGCACACTGACCGGCCTTCCGGCGGCGCGGATCTTGCGCATGATGTAGTCCCAGTTCGCCGCCTGCTCCGGGAAGAGGCCCGTGTGCTTGAAGCTCATGGGCTTTACGTTGAATTTCAGCTCCCCGTAGCTTATCTGCCAGCTTGCCGGAAGGCTGCCTCGGTCCCAGCTCCCGCCGCCGGAGGCGCTGCGGGTATAGCGCCCGTCGCAGTGCTGCCAGCGCCGGTCGCTGCGCGGGGTGTCCCATATGGCCTGGGGGTCCGGCCGCACGACGGTATAGCGGCCCCACCGTTCGAGCTTTTCACCCCTCGAACAGTCCAAAAGCTCAAAATCCCGCCATTTGTCCGAAACCCACATCGGCGCTCTCCCTCTACAATAACTTGGCGAATAATTATATCACGCAATAACCGCAAGGTCAAATAAAATGAGCGCGTAAAGCGGCGCGCGGGGGCCGCTGCCCCCGCGCGCCGGCGCATCTTATTTCGCGTAGTACTGCAGCGCCACGCTGTACACCACTATGGCGTCCACCTCATTGGTGTTCAGCGCATCGAAAAGCGCCTGTGCGCCGCCGGTCACGCGCTTTATCTGCGCGGGGCGCTCCATCAGGTCCTCGTTGGACAGCACGGCTTCGATGTACTTCTGCTCCACGTCCACGGCGAGCGAAGCGCCGGAGAGGCCGCGCATCGAGCGCACGTCCGAGTTGGCGCGCGAGACGACCACGACCGAATTGGACATGTACGTATCGGATATCACATAGTCCTCGCCCGAGCCGAGCACGAGGTTCAGCCCGCCCCATGCCACGTCCACGTTCCCGCTCGAGAGCTCGACGAAGGCGTTTTCCGCCTTTATGGGTATGAACTGCGCCGTCCAGCCGAGGCGCTCGCACACGGCCGTGGCCGCCTCCACGTCGAAGCCGGCGTAAGAGCCGTTTTCATCTATGTAGCTCATGGGGAAGGCGTCCACGTCCACTCCGATAAGCAGCGTGCGCGGCTGGGGCGTCCCCACGCTCTCCAGCGCGCCGGAGCGGGAAGGGAAGGAGGTGTTGTCCTCCGCGAACCACTTGAGCGCTATGCTGTGGAACGTCCCGTCCGCGGCGAGCTCGCGGATCGCGGCCTCGACATACTGCTGGACATTGTCCCCGCTGCGGTAACCGATGGAAAATTCCTGTTCCGTCAGCGTGTCCAGCACGCGGTAGCTGCCCACGGTGGTGCCGCAGGCGGCGAGAGCCAGCATAAGGGCGCAGGCGGCGAGCAGTGCGGCTGTTTTTTTCACTCGCGTGCCATATCCCCCCTTTCAGAAAAAATCATGGCTGCGCTTTTTCACACAGCCATGATAATTGAATACGGCGCGCTATGCAAGTGGAAATTTGTAAACAAAGCGCCTATTTTGCCTCGCCGTAGCCGGCGAGGAAGCGGCGGGTGCGCTCCTCGCGCGGGTCGCTGATGACCTCCGGGCCGCCCTGCTCCACGATCACGCCGCCGTCCATGAAGATAACGCGGTCGGAGACCTCGCGGGCGAAGGCCATCTCGTGGGTGACGATGACCATGGTCGTGCGCTGCTCGGCGAGCGAGCGTATCACGCGCAGCACCTCCCCGGTGAGCTCCGGGTCGAGCGCGCTGGTGGGCTCGTCGAAGCAGAGTATGTCCGGGTGCATCGCGAGCGCCCTCGCGATCGCCACGCGCTGCTGCTGCCCGCCGGAGAGCTGGTGCGGATAGTGCTCCGCGCGGTCCGTCAGGCCCATGGCGTCGAGCAGCTCGCGGCCCTCGGCCTCGATGGCGGAGTTTATCTCCCTTTTATGCTGCTTATAGTCGGCGCGCTCCTTTGCAAGCAACTCCGGCGCGAGCGTGACGTTCTGCAGCGCGGTGTACTGCGGGAAGAGGTTGAAGCTCTGGAACACGAGGCCGAAGTGCAGCCGCTTCCTGCGCACGTCCGCCTCGCGGCGGGTGGCGGGGTCGGCGGCGTCGAACAGCGTCTCGCCGTTTACGGAGATGCTGCCGCCGTCCGGCGTCTCGAGGAAGTTCAGGCAGCGCAGCAGAGTGGTCTTGCCGCTGCCGGAAGAGCCGATTATGGTCAGCGCCTCGCCCTGCTCGAGCGTGAAGCTGATGTCGGTGAGCACCTTGGTTTTGTCGAAGTGCTTTTCGAGGTTTTTTACTTCAAGTACCGGCATTTTGTCCCCCTCCTTACCTGAAAAACTCAAGCCGGCGCTCGAGCTTGCCGAGCAGAAACGAGACGACGCCGTTGAAGATGAGGTAGTATATGCCCGTGAAGAACAGCGGCCAGATCAGGCCGGAATAGCCGTGCGAGCCCTTCAGGAAGGCGTAGCCGGCCCAGATGACCTCCTGGAAGGAGATGATGCGGGCCAGGGACGTGTCCTTCACGAGGGTGATGACCTCGTTGGCCATGGGAGGGACTATGCGCTTTATCATCTGGAGCAGCGTGACCTTCCAGAATATCTGCCCCCTGGTCATGCCGAGCACCTGGCCGGCCTCCTGCTGGCCGGCGGGCACGCCCTGGATGCCACCGCGGTAGATTTCCGAAAAATAGCAGGCGTAGTTGATGATGAACATGATGGCGGCGGCGACGAACCTGCCCTCGGCGAAGCCCCAGGGGTTCGTGTCGAAAATATAGCCGGGTATGTAGAAAATAATCAGCAGCTGAAGCATCAGCGGCGTGCCGCGTATCACCCAGACTATGAGTCGGCTTATGAGCGAAATGGGGCGGAAGCCGAGCAGTATTTTGGCAGAGCGCTCAGTGCGGCGCAGCAGCGCCTTTGACTTCGCCTCTGTAAGCGCCTGTCCGGCCTTCTCCAGGAAGCCCCTGTCGGCTTCGCTCAGCACCTCCCCGGCGTCGATCCTCTCGCGGAGCGCGTCGGCGCGCGCGGCGAGGCGCTCTCTCATATCCGCCCGGCACAGCGCGACGCCGTCCTCAACCTTGCGGGAAAGGCGCTGCTTGTAAGCCAGCTTCCGGCGTCCGGGCGCGCCGAGGGGCGCCCAGCGGTTCATGGAGCCGAAGCAGATTATCAGGCCCAGCGGTATCGAGCCGACGAGAGTTATGAAAAAGAGCTTCAGGGTCTGTACGAAGCCTTCGTTCAGGGCGGATATGACTGTTTCAAACATTTGGACGCTTTTCTCTCCTGTCCGCGCCAAAAGCAGAGAACGCGCGAGACGTCCTCTGCTCCGGGCTTTAGTGTTTGCCGCCTCCGGGCGGCGCGCTTATTCCTGCGGGATGAGCGCGGCGCTGACGCCGTAGGTGTCGGCCAGCTCCTGTATGGTGCCGTCCGCCCACGCGCTGACGAAGAACTCGTTGAGCGCCTCGCACATGTCGCTGCCCTTGCGGAAGCCCACGCCGTACTCCTCACTGTTGAGGCTGATCGTGTAGGTGAGGTCGGCGTAGCTGGTGCCCTCGCCCACCATGGCGGCAGCCATCAGGCTGTCGATGATCGCGGCGTCGCAGGTGCCGGAGGAGACCTCGAGCACGGCGGTGGCCTGGTCGACGACCGGCGTGTAGCTCAGGCCGTTTTCGACGGCCATCTGCTCGCCGGCGGAACCGCTCTCAACCGCGAAGTTCAGGCCGGACATGCTCTCCACGTCGGGGTAGCTCTCCGCCTGGTCCGCGGGGAGGACGACGACCTGCGCGTTGTTCAGATAGGCGTTGGAGCACTCCATGGCGGAGAGCACCTCGTCGGTGAGGGTCATTCCGTTCCACACCACGTCTATCGTGTGGCCGTCCAGCTCCATGACCTTGTTGTCCCACTCGATCTCCTGGAACTCGGCCGTTACTCCGATGCTCTCGGCAAAGGCCTTGGCGAGGTCGGCGTCGAAGCCTATCCATTCGCCGTTTTCGTCCTGGTAGTCCATGGGCTCGAAGTTGGTGATGCCCACGATGAGGGTGCCCTTTTCCTTGATCGCCGCGAGGTCGCTCTCTGCGGCGGCGCTCTCCTCGGGGGCTGTGCTCTCCTCGGGGGCGGCGCTCTCACCGGCGGCGTCCGACTCCGCCGGGTCGGCCTCGCCGCAGGCGGCGAAGGCGAAGAGCATAACGAGGCTGAGCAGCAGTGCTATTGTCTTTTTCATTTTGTCCGCTCCTTCATATGTAGTGGAGTATCTATCGAGTTATTATATTACCACAGTAGCGAAATAAAGCAAGTCTTTTTTGTGATTTAGCTGTGCATATAGCGCACAGCTAATGGCTATCTTGTAAACTTCGTGAACTTTAGGCTTGACAAGTTGCATTAGTACTGCTATATTGTGCTTACACTTGATAAAGTTGCCTGAAAGGAGCGTGAGCTTATGCCGGAACACGGGGGAGGGCTGTGCACACAAAGGTGCCGCGGGTGCGAATACTGCTACGTCGGGCTCGACATGGCGCTCTGCCGCTCGATGCCCATGTGCGAGTACATACTCAAGACGGGGAGGCGGCGGGCCTGTCCCGCCGGGGAGCGATGCACGGAATTCACGCCCGCGGCGCCGGCGGATGAGCAGCGCCGGAGGGCGGCGGAGCGGATGTGGGGGGCGATAATGCGTGGCAGGTGAGGTAAAGGCCGCTGGAGGGGACTCGCGCGAGCAGATAAGGCGCTGCCTGAGCTGCCAATACCCCGCGCGCTACTGCACGGGGCGGCTCTATGAGCGGTGCAGGGCGGAAAAAGCCCCCGGCAGCCGCGGCGGGAGGGCCGGGCGGCCGAGGGGCCTGCTGTATGCGATGATCGGGCCGGTGATTTCCGGGGAGATGAGCGCGGCGGACTTTTCCCGCCTGACCGGGTACAGCGAGCAGCAGATAAGCCGCGCGCGGCGGAAGCTGAGGGAAAGTCAGCCGATGAGGTAGCTGGGGACCTGGATTATATAGCAGCTCGTGCCCGGTGCATAGCTCATTATGGGCGCGTAGCGGAGCGAGCTGTCCCCCAGCGTCATGGGGTCGGTGAGCATCTCGCCGTTCACGCCGGCCTGATAGGCTGTGGCGGAATAGCAGCACAGCCGATCGAAGACCTTTGTGAACAGCTCGATATTCTGCCCGGAGAGGTCCGTCTGGCCGTTCACGAGCGGGTCGGAGTCGATGACGGCGGAGACGAAGGCCCCGGCGGAGCGCACGGCGGAGGTGAGCGTCTGCGCGAGGGAGCAGACGGCCGAGGTGGGCGTCGGCGTTGAGGAGAGCTCGGCGCTGTAGTAGATCGACGCCTCGGTGACCGGGAGGGAGACGGCCTTGAGCAGTATTTCGTCAAAGCCGTAGCCCACGAGCTCCTCGCAGAGCTCGGTGAGGTAGTTCACGACGGTGGCGCTGTACGGGTCCAGCCAGCCGCCCTGCGAGTCCGTGAGCGGGGAGCCGTCGATGAGCCGGAGGGCCGAGGAGGAGGCGCGCTCGCTCATCAAATCGTCCACGAGGCAGCTCACCTGGGCGACAAGGTAGATGTCCTGCTCCTTCAGCGCCTGGACAAGGCTGGCCATGTTCTGCGTGCCGTTCACGCCGAAGCCTTCCGCCGTCTCCGACGAGGAGGCCCAGACGAGCTGGCCGCTGGTTGGCTTGACCTCGAGCACGAGGGCGTTGGCGTTGTAGCTGCCCATGAGGTTCACGTACGACTGCACGGAGACGGAGTTCACGCTCGCGGCGGGCACGAAAACCGCGCGCAGCTCGCCGAGGCCCTCGCCAGCGACGGCCTCCACATTCGAATAGTCGGCCTCGCCTATCTCGAGCTGTACCTGCACCTCCTCGAACACCCTCTCGCCGGACTCGTCGACCGGTTCGGGCGTGGCGAGCAGCGGCAGCTCGAGCGAGATGCCGTCCTGGTCGTAGACGATGTATTTCTGGAAGGAGTAGAAGAGGACGACGGCCACTATGGCGAGCACGGCCAGGGCCGAGAGCACAAGGCCTATCACGTTCAGCCGCCGCCGCCTGCCGCGGTACAGCTCCCTTTCCCTGCGGGCCATGCTCAGGACCTGTCCTCTATCTCGGAAATTTTGGCTACGCGGCGGGCGTGCCGGCCGCCGTCAAAGCCCGTGGAGAGGAAGATGTCAACGATCTTCAGCGCGAGGCCGGGGCCGATGACCCTGCCGCCGAGCGCGAGGACGTTGGCGTTGTTGTGCCGGCGGCACATCTCCGCGGAGAAGCAGTCGCCGCAGACGGCGGCACGCACGCCGCGCACCTTGTTAGCGGCGATGGAGATGCCGATGCCGGTGCCGCAGATCACGATGCCGAGCTCGCACTCGCCCGAGGCCACCGCGCGGCCGACGGCCTCGCCGTATTCGGGGTAGTCGCAGCTCTCCTCGCTGTAGGTCCCGAAGTCGTGAAAGTCTATGCCGCGGTCGGCCAGGTGGCGGATGACCGCCTGCTTGAGCTGATAACCGCCGTGGTCGCATCCAATGGCTATCATGGTTTTTACCTCCTTGAAATCTGAGTATCGGCAGCCGCGTTCACAGCGGCGGCGGTCCTGCTGCGGCCGCGCCGGGCGGCTTCAGCCGCCGAGGCGCTTGAACTCGGCCTTGTGGTGCTTGTAGGTGGCGACGTACTTGAAGCCGTTGGCCATAAGGAGCTCGTACCCCTCCGCCACGCCGACGCCGGCGGATTTGACGTTGTGGGCGTCCGAGCCGACGGTGACGATGTCGCCGCCAAGCTCGCGGTAGCGCCGGAGCACCTCCACCGAGGGGAAGGTGAGGTGCATCGGGTTGCTGCGCCCGCCGTCGGCCAGGTCGGCGCAGTTGAGCTCTATGCCGCGGCCGTTTTCGATAAGGGTTTTGAGCAGGACGTCGATCCTGTCGCCGAAGCGGTCCATCCCCATCTCGACGTCCAGCCCCTGGCGGTGCATATAGCGCAGGCAGTAGCCGATGTGGGCCATCGTGTCGAAGCAGGGGATGCCGGCGAGCTCTATCAGCTCCTCGAGGTAGCGCTCATAGAGCCCCTCGCACTGCTCGGCGCTCTCATATTTAAGGTAGTAGAAGTCCCGCTCGTCCCGCAGGTTGTGCAGCGAGCCGAGGATGAAGTCGTACTCCGGCATGGCGTAGATCCGCTTGGCGCGGGCGGGGTCGTGGTTGCCCTCGCCGAGCTCGAGCCCGAGCTTGATCTCTATGCCCTCCGGGGCCTTTTCCATGGCCTCGATGAACTGGTGGCCCTGGGACTTGGGCAGGTAGAAGCTGTTCGGCCCGAGCTGTATTGTCTCGGGCGTGCCGATGTCGCAGTGGTCGGTGAAGCAGACCTCGGTTATCCCGCGCCTGAGCTCCGCGCGGGCCATCTCCGACATGCGGGCCTTGCCGTCCGCGTCAAAGGAGCAGCTGCTGTGTACATGATAGTCTGCAAGGAACATGTATTATATCTCTCCCAAACAAAAGTTGTGCGCGCTCCCGCCCGGCTCAGAACGGCCAGCTCGGGAACCACTTGAGGAAGCCCGTCGTGTACCAGGTGGGCGTGCGCACGCCGGTGAGCACCGGGTAGAAGGCTATGAAAAGCAGCACGCAGGCCGCGGTGAAAACATACATCTGCCGGTTGGCGGTCCAGGGCTGCCGCTCGCGCAGGCGGGTGAACACGTTGCAGAGCGCGAGGAGCATGAACACCTCGCAGGGGAAGTAGTGATAGGCGAAGGTCAGCCGCGTGACGAGGACCCAGGGCAAAAGCTGGGCGAGGTAGCCGGTCACTATGAACAGCGCGCGGCCGTCGCGGTCCTTCACGGCGAGGATGGCGTTCGCCACCACGGCGAGCAGGCCCGCCCAGCAGAATACCGGGTTCATGAACGCGCCGAACGCGCTCTTTGTCCCGTCGTCGAAGCGCTCGAGGTAATAGAGTATCGGCCGGGCGTCCACCAGCCACTGATACCAGCGGGAGGAGTAGGGGTGCTCCGCCACGAGGTCGGAGTGGTACTCCCACATGTACACCTGGTTGTCCCACACGATGTCGAAGTAGTCGCGCGTGAAGAACATGCCCACGCCGCCCCCGAGCCCGCGGGCGGTGCCGTAGAAATAATAGCTTGCGTAGTATATAGCCAGCGGGAGCGCGACGAAAAACACGAGGCAGAAGAGGCAGTTCGAGATGAAATCCCGCCAGAAGCCCTCGCGCCGGCGCCGGGTTATCCAGTAGATGAGCCAGATCACCGCAAGGCCCGCCCCGGCGTAAATGCACGTCCACTTGCTGGCCGCGCCGAGGCCGAAAAACAGTCCCGACAGGGCGAGGTAGCGCCATTTCCCGCCGCTGACGAAGCGCCACATGAAGAGGTACATCAGCAGGATGAAGAAAACGGCGTAAGTGTCTATCGTGGCGATGCGGGTCTGCACGAAGTGCATGAAGTCGAAGGCGAAGATGACCGTCCCGCAGGCGGCTACGGAAGTGGAGCGGAGCATCCGCTTCAGGAAGGAATAGAGTATCGGCAGCATCAGCGCGCCGAACAGCGTGCCGGCGAAGCGCCAGCCGAAGGGCGTGAGGCTGAGTAGCTGTATGCCGGCGGCGATTATCAGCTTGCCCAGCGGCGGGTGGGTTATCTCGTAGGGGTAGACGCCCTCGATCTGCTCCACCGCGGTGCGCGCGTGGTAAATCTCGTCGAAATAGGTGCTGTTGAGGTAGCTTATCTCCTCCGGGACGGTGTCCTGCTCGTCGAAGAGCGGGGCGCAGCCGGCGTCATACTCGAGGAGGGAGGCGTCTATCCTCTCCCCGTCCGCGCCGTAGAGCGCTATCTCGCCCAGCCAGAGCTCGTCGGAGGCTATCAGCCTGACATAGCGCGCGGAACCGGGGGTATAGTCCTCCTCCGTGCTGTCCATCCACTTGAAAATTTCAGTGTAGCTCTGCTCGAGCGAGCCGGCGTCCGTCCAGGTTTCTCCGTCCTGCGAGAGCTGGACGGAATAGCGGCCGGTGTGAAGGCCGCAGAAATAGCGGATCTTCGTGACCACCGTCTCCTCCGGAAGGGCGATGTCCACATAGCGGCCCCGCTCGGTGAACTTGCAGAAGCTCTGCGGGGACGAGGTCCGGCCCAGCCCGGTGAAGGCCGCGGCGGCGTAGACGAGGGTTATCACAAGGGCTATCAGCGCGTCGCGCCGGGTTATCCGGCCCTCCGGGGATGAGAAGCTGAGCGCCTTCCGCGCCCTTTTCGGCGTCTCCACGCCCTCATCCGGCGGGACGTCCTCCTGCGCGTCCTCAAACGGGTCTGCGAATATTGGCATCCAGCGCCAGGCCATGTATATCACGCAGAGCGCGGCGGCGATGGGGAAAATATAGGTCAGGTACGACAAGAAAAGCCCTCCCGGCAGTCTGTAAGCGCGGATATTATACACCGTTTCCGGCGGATTGTCCACTGCCGGGATATATTGACGGCGCATCCCCGCCGGAGGTTCCCCCGGCACGCCTGCGGCGGCTGAGGGCGGCGAGGCAGAGCGCGCCGGCGGCGAGGGAAAAGCGTGAAATTGCGGTCTGGAGTTTCAAATGCGGGGTCCTTTCATGCGCGGGTATCGGGAATTTCAGTCCGTTATGGCCACGGCCCTGGCGGGCGCGCCGTCGCTGTCCGCGATCTTGAGCGGCAGACAGCAGAACAGGAAGGGCCATTTGGGGCAGGCGCCGAGGTTTGCCAGGTTTTCTACACATATTATGTCCCCGGCGAGGAGGAGGCGGTGGCGCGTCAGGGCGGCGTCATCCACCGGGTCGAGGCCGGGCGTGTCGAGCCCTATGCCCTTGCAGCCGAGGGATAGGATCAGGTCTATGGCCCCGCGGCCGAGGCAGGGGTAGCCGCGGAAGTACGCCTCTTCTCCCCAGAGCCTGTCCCAGCCCGTGTTGAAAAGCAGGAAATCAGCCTCCCGCGCCGCGCTGCCGCGCGCTTCTATCGCATCCACAGTTATCTCCGCCCCGGCGGGGAGGCCGCGGCAGTCTATCACGAGCGCGCTGCCGGCAAACTGCCCGGCGGGAAAGGCATCCAGCGTGCGGCCGTGAGGGTAAACGTGGGCGGGCGGGTCTATATGCGTCCCGGTGTGCGTATATATCTTCAGGGCGGCCTGGCGGAAGCCGCTCTCTTCATAGCTGTCCGCCGCGGCGAGCTCGGGCGGCAGGTCGCCCGGAAACACCGGCATGCCCTCACTTATCGTGTGAGTAAGCTCTATTACCTGCATGTCAGGCCGCCTCCGGCAGGGCGGGCGAGCATGAAGCCTGCCCAGCTCCCCTTGTGTTCGTCCAACCGCCCCGCCCAGCAGAGCAGGCGCGAAACGTACTCCCGCGCCCTTACCTCGACGGCTTCGCGGCAGTTTTCGGGCCCAAGCCTGTACACCATGGAAGTGAGCTCATACATGGGATATCCAAGTGCATGCCCCGCGGTGTGGACGACGGAACAGGCCTGCCCCACGGCATGGCACAACGCGGCGTCCTCCGGGCGGTCCAGCTCCTTTGCAAGTGCGTGGCAGTCCAGTATGCAGCGCTGCGCCCGGCGCATCTTTATACGGCCCGCCGCCCATTCGCGCGCAGCCAGCAGGGCCTCGCGCGGGCGCGCCTCGCCGGGGTGCCAGGCCTCGAGCTCCTTCACCGAGCCTTCGGCGAGATCAAGGGCCCACAGCACCACGGTCCGCCCGTCCTGCTCCGGCAGGAGGAGGGCCAGATCCCCCAGCAGTTCGGAGCCCTTTGAGAACAGGACGGTATTTTTCCTTTTAAGTTTCGCGGCGGCTTCTTCCAGCCAGTCCATATTTCCACGTCCCTTCCGAAGCATGCGCGGCTTCACCTAATCTTATCACGCCCGCGCCCGGCGGCACAACAAAAAACGGCGCGCAATGCGCGAAAAAAATAAAATCGCGCTTGACAGCGGCGGCAGGGGCTGGTATAATAGCAAAGCTCTTAAAACAAAGCAGTACGGTATCCGCCGTTCTCACCCGGCCGCTCAGCGAGCCGCGGTCAATACAAGCGTCCATCCTCCAGAGAGGGCGGAAGGATGTTTTTGCGCGCGGATGCCGGTGGTATCCGCGTTTTTTGCGCGACCGGCACGTCAATTGGAGGTGTTTTTAATAGCCGTCACTGAGTACCAGATCAACGAAGAAATCCGCGACCGTGAGGTGCGCCTGATCGGCGAAAACGGCGAGCAGCTTGGGATCATGTCCTCGGCAGCCGCTTTGGACATCGCCGTGCAGAAGGACCTCGACCTCGTAAAAATCGCGCCGGGCTCCACTCCCCCCGTCTGCAAGATAATGGACTACGGCAAGTACCGCTTCGAGCAGTCCAAGAGGGAGAAGGAAGCGCGCAAGAACCAGCGCATCGTGGAGGTCAAGGAGATAAGGATGTCCCCCGGCATCGGCGAGAACGACTTCCTTGTCAAGCTGCGCAACGGGCAGAAGTTCCTTGCCGACGGGGACCGGCTGAAGGTCACCGTGCGTTTCCGCGGACGCGAGATGGCGCACACGAACATCGGCGAGCAGCTCCTGCGCGACTTCGCCGAGCGCTGCGCCGAGCTTTCCAACCTTGACAAGCAGCCGAAATTAGAGGGACGGAACATGTCCATTTTCCTCTCCCCCAAGCCCCAGCAGCCGGCAAAGAAGCCGGCCAAGCCCAAGGCGCCGAAGGAAGGCGCCCCCGCCGCGGAGAGCGCGGCCACCAACGAGTAAGCACCCAACCCATCAGGAAGGAGTTAATAAGCCATGCCGAAACTTAAGACCCACAGCGGCGCGAAGAAGAGGTTCAACCTCACCAAGACCGGCAAGGTCAAGCGCGCTCACGCCTACAAGAGCCACATTCTCACCAAGAAAGACACCAAGCGCAAGAGAGGCCTCCGTCAGGGCACCTATGCGGACGTTACCAACGAATCCGCCATCAAGCGCATGATCCCGTATAAATAAGGAGGAGGCAGCACAATGGCCAGAGTCAAAGGCGCGATGATGACGCGCAAGAGAAGGAACAAGATGCTTGGCCTCGCGAAGGGCTACTGGGGCAGCAAGTCCCGCCACTTCAAGATGGCCAAAGAACAGGTGATGAAGTCTGGGCGCTATGCTTACGCCGGCCGCAAGCAGAAGAAGCGCGACTTCCGCCAGCTTTGGATAACCCGTATTTCCGCCGCCTGCAAGCTGAACGGCATGAATTACTCCACCTTTATGCACGGCCTGAAGCTCGCCGGCATCGACATGAACCGCAAGATGCTCAGCGAGACCGCCATCCACGACCCCGCCGCCTTCACCGCCCTGTGCGAGAAGGCCAAGGCCGCGAAATAAATATCAAGCGCAACCGGTTACCGGTTGCGCTTTTTGTTATAGAGCGGGGTTTTTAAGACGCGCCCCGCGCCGGTGCAGCCGGCGCGCTATACCTCCGCATCGCAGCCCTGCCGCGCTCGCGCGGCACTATGCCTCCAGGCGCAGCCTGGCCGCGCTTACGCGGCGCTATGCCTCCAGGTGCAGCCTGGCCGCGCTTACGCGGCGCTATGCCTCCAGGTGCAGCCTGGCCGCGCTTACGCGGCGCTATGCCTCCAGGCGCAGCCTGGCTCCCCACGCTTTTTTCATGCCTGTACAATATAAAAAGGAGAGGTCGCCCTCTCCTTTTTATTTTTTCGCTTACTCGGCGCTGAACATGTCCTTGCTCAGGCCGCAGACCGGGCAGCACCAATCCTCGGGGAGCTCCTCAAAGGAAGTGCCGGGGGCCACGCCGTTGTCGGGATCGCCGACGGCGGGATCGTACTCATAGCCGCAGGGGCAGACATACTTCATTGTATATGGCTCCTTTCCCCGTGCTTACTTGCCGAAGTAGCGCTTCAGCAGTCCGGCGAACGCGCGGCCGTGGCGGGCCTCGTCGCGGGCCATCTCATGGACGGTGTCGTGGATGGCGTCCAGGTTCAGCTGCTTGGCCAGCTTGGCCAGCTCGAACTTGCCGGCAGTGGCGCCGTTCTCGGCCTCGACGCGCATCTCGAGGTTCTTCTTGGTGGAGTCGGTCACGACCTCGCCGAGGAGCTCGGCGAACTTGGCGGCGTGCTCGGCCTCCTCATAGGCGGCCTTCTCCCAGTAGAGGCCTATCTCAGGATAGCCCTCGCGGTGGGCGACGCGGGCCATGGCCAGGTACATGCCGACCTCGCTGCACTCGCCGTTGAAGTTCATGCGCAGGCCCTCGATGATCTCCTCAGGGGCGCCCTTCGCCACGCCGACAACGTGCTCGGCGGCCCAGGACATCTCGCCCTCTTCCTGCTTCTTGAACTTGTCGGCCGGAGCCTTGCACTGGGGGCAGAACTCGGGGGGAGTGTCGCCCTCGTGAACATAACCACATACGCTGCAGATCCACTTTGCCATGATTTTTTCCTCCTGTAATTGATAATGATAATATTGCAGATGTTTATAAACTCACATATGTAAACGGCTCATACGGCCGTTTCCACCAGGCAATCCGCACACTCGCCGAAGAAGCTCAGCGAATGGCCCGTGACCCGCCCGCCGGTTTCGAGCTCCACCGTCTCGTCCATGCGCTCAAGCGCGGGGGACTCAACGTCGAGCACCCGGCCGCAGCGGCGGCAGATAAAGTGCGCGTGCGGTGAAGTGTCCGCGTCGTACCTCTCCTGCCCGGCGACCGTGCCCACGCTTGTTATCTCGCCGTCGTTGATAAAAAAGGCGAGGTTGCGGTAGACCGTGCCGAGGCTGAGGTCGGGATACACGCTCTTCAGGCGCGAGTACAGCATCTCGGCGCTGGGATGGTCCTTCGCGGAGCGGAGGGCTTCAAGTATGGCCTCGCGCTTTTTGCTGTGCTTGCGTGCAGTTTCCATCTTCACCACCAAAACAATAATAATTCTTATTTTTGTTTGTGGCCTTATAATAGCACAGCCCCGCGCGTTTGTAAAGGGGTTTTTTGAAAAAATTATTCATCTCTTTTGAGGCGGCGGATGTTGGTGGAGATTTCGGCGAGCGCGGCGGCGGCCTCCATGTCGCACTTGCGGGCCATGTCGGCGAGCGAGAGCATGCCGACGAGCTTGCCGCCCTCAACCACCGGCAGGCGGCGCACCTGGCCGCCGCCCATTGTCCGGGCGGCCTCGGCGACCTCGGTTTCCGGCTCCGCCGTGACGACGCCGCGGGTCATTATGTCCGCCACGCGCAGCTCGCGCGCGTCCGCCCCGGACGCGACGCAGCGGAGCACGATGTCCCGGTCCGTGAGCATGCCGCGCAGCCGGCCGGAGCGGTCGGTCACCGGCAGCGCGCCGAGGTTCATGCGCTTGAGCAGCCGCGCCGCGGCGATCACCGGCTCGTCCTGGCAGATTGTCACCACGCGGCCGGACATGATTTCCGATACCTTCATATAAAAAGCCTCCCTTGCCTTTTGCGGTAATTCTTACCCGGCAGGGGAGGGTTTATACCCAGAGTGGGGCCAAGCTGCGTGTGGAAGCACCGGGCGACGCCCGGTGGTATAGCGCGGCGCGAAGCGCCGCGAGCGGGCAGCGCCCGCAGGCATAGCGCCGCGCCAAAGGCGCGGCGGGGCGGCCACACTGCGTGTGGAAGCATAGCGCGGCCTCCGGCCGCGAGCTGGCAGACCGCGTCCGCGGGGCGGGTACAAGGGCGTGCCCTTGCAAACCTCATTAAAGCGAGATTTCACGGTGCCTTTTTACAAAAACCGCCCTATACCAACTCTTTCAAATATGAAATAAGTTCTTTGGGAAATTTGTTATTCATAACATCCGTTGTCAGTCTTCGAACCGCATATTCTTCAAAGGCGTTCAGCCTGCCTACATTATCATAGGATAAGTAGTAGGATTCATCAATGTCCGGATATATCCGACTGGCCGCCGTAACAATATCCGCAATTTCCACGGCAGCAG
>MHCFR04200__coassemble_541_pt1 | contig 21221 bp, 25 predicted proteins | sample MHCFR04200__metabat2_high_PE_065 | metagenome-assembled genome bin MHCFR04200
GGAAAATTGATGAGGCCTCGCCGCGAAGCGGCGCTCTGCCTCCACACGCAGTGTGACCGCGACCTCAGGGAGCAAAGCACGGTTTTGGTGGCTGACACTATTCACACTACGGGATGACTAAGTTTATAGATACCACCGCGCCGCAAAGCGGCGCGCTATGCATCCAAGCGCAGCTTGGCCTCTAAACGCAGTGAGGCACAGCCAAACGCAGCCAGGTCGCCCCCGTCGTGAGTGGCGAGGAGCACGGCGGAGCCCTGCGCGGCTATGAGGCGGACGGTTTCGGCCTTCAGCCCTCCGTCGAGGCCGGAAAAGGGCTCGTCGAGGATGAGCAGCGGCCGGCGCATGGCCAGCGCGCGGGCGATGGCCACGCGGCGCCGCATCCCTCCTGAGAGCTCGCGGGGGTATTTTCCCGCGTCGCCGCCCAGGCCGAGCGCGGCGAGCCACTCCCGGGCCCGCGGCAGGGTTTCGCGGCGGTCGGAGAGGACGAGGTTCACGTTTTCCTCTGCCGTGAGCCAAGGCAGCAGCCGCGGCTCCTGGAATACCACCGCGGCGCCGCCGGCCGGGCGCCTTATCTGCCCGGAGCCCGGCTCGAGCAGCCCGGCGGCAAGGCGCAGCAGCGTGGTCTTGCCGCAGCCCGAGGGGCCCGTCACGGCGAGCGCGCCGCCCTCCGGGAGGGTGAAGCTGACGTCAGTGAGCACTTCCTGGGCGCCAAAGGCGAAGGAGACGTGCGAAAATTCAAGCATTTTCCCGCCCCCCTGTCCGCCCGAGCCGCCCGAGGGCGGCAAGCAGCAGCTTTTCTATCGCCACGCTGAGAAATATGACCGCGAGCGTCCAGGCAAAGAGGTCCGTGGTCTGCAAATAGTAGCGCGACTCGTAGATCATCCTGCCCATGGACTCGCGCGGGACCGTGAGCACCTCGGCGGCGATGCCGGCCTTCCAGCCGAAGCCGATGCCGGAGCGGAGCGCCGCGGCGAAGTCCGGCAGCACGGAGGGGACGTATATGCGCCTGAGCACCCGCCGGCGCGGCAGGCGGCAGGCCCGGGCGAGCTCAAGGAGCTGCCCGTCCACGCCGAGGATGCCGCCGCGCACGTTCGCCCAGACGACGGGCATGACCATCAGCGCGCTGATGCAGACCGGCACCGCGTCCCGCGGCAGCCATATGAGCACGAGTATTGCAAAGGAGGCCACCGGCGTGGCCTTAACGACCGACATCGCCGGGGCGAGCAGCGCGTCGAAGGCGCGAAACCGCGTGCAGAGCGCCGCGAGCGCGACGCCGGCCGCGGCGGCTGTCGCTATGCCGAGCGTGACGCGAGCGAGGGACGCGAAGGTATAGCTCCAGAAGGCGGCGGAGCCCATCAGCTCCGCGAGCCGTGTAAAGGACTCCGCCGGGCCGGGCAGGAGCAGCGAGCGCCCCTGCGAGCGGAGCAGCAGCGCGAGCGCGCCCCAGAGCGCCAGATAGAAGGCCGCGGCGGCAAGCGCGCGAAGTACCCGCCGCCTCACGCGAGGTAATAGAAGCCGCCGTCCGGCACGGCGCCTCCGATGCTCTCGGGCGCGACGGCGTACATGATGTTCAAAAACTCCTCCATGGCGGAGCGCATCTCCTCGCCGGTTATGAAGCAGAGGTTGCAGTTGGGTATGGCCTTCGCGGCCACGGCCTCCTGGGCGAACACGCCGGCGGCGGCGATGTCCGCCGCGGCGGACTCGGGGTCGTCTATGACGGACTCGACGCTCGCGCCGTAGTCGGCGAGGAACTGCGAGAGCTCGGCGGGGTGCTCCTCGGCGAAGGCGCGGCTGACGACCACGCAGCCCTGCACAAGACTCCCCTCGGGCGCCACGGCGTCCCACTCGGCGGTCAGGTCGAGGGCGACAGAGAGGCTTTCGTTCTGGCTGCGCGCTATCGTCACCATCGGCTCCGGCAGCACGGCCAGGGAGACGGTCCCGGAGGCTGCGGCGGCGTTCAGCTCCGCCGGCTGGGCGTAGGTGTTGTCTATTATCACGTCCTCGCCCACGGCGAGGCCGTTCTGCTCGCAGATGTACTGGAAAATGAACGTCGGGTTCTGCGCCGGGGCGTACACGGTCTGCCCGCGCAGGTCCTCGACCGACGACACCTCCACGCTCCCGTCGCTGACGAGGTACAGCACGCCGAGGGTGTTCAGCGCAAGGAGCTGCACATCCCCCTCCGTGCGGTTATAGAGCGTGGCGGCGGCGTTGGTGGGCAGGGCGGCTATGTCGGCGTCGCCGTTTATCATGGCGGCGGAGACTATGCTCGCATCCGTCTCAACGCTGAAGCTGTAATTCAGCGCGGCCTCACCGGCCTCCGCCGAGGCTATGAGCGGCGCCATACCGAAGCCGGTGGTGCCGTTGAGCACCATGATGTCTATTTCAAGCCCGGTGTCGGGCCCCACCGCCTCGGGGCTCTCCTCCGCGGACGGGCTCTCCGGCGAGCCGGCCGGGGAGGGCGCTGTGCTCTCCTCCGCCGGTTCGGCGCCGCAGGCGGCGAGCGCGAGCAGCGTCACAAGCGATAGAATCACGGCCAAAAGGCGTTTATTCCTCATTTTTGTCCCTCTCTTCCTTCTTTTTCGCGCTGGCGGACGAATAGGCCGCGCGGGCAGTGACTCCCCTGAGCCTGCCGAGCTTTCCGCAGAGGCCGTTTATCCTGTCCGCCGGAGCATCCGCCGCAACGCAGATGAAGCTCACGCCGCGCTGCCGGTAGGGTATGCCCATCCGGCCGATTATACACGGGGCGTAGTCGTGCAGTATGGCGTTCAGAGCTTCGACGGACCCGGGGTCCTCGACCACTATGGATATCGCCGCAAGTACGCTGTCTGCCATGTTCGCTCCTCCTATAACAAAAAATGCCATGCCCATGGCATGGCTGCGCCGATTACGGCTCTCTTCCGTCGGGAACGGATTCCGGCGGCGTCCTTCCGATTTTGCGGCGCTGTTCTTCCGCCCAAAAAGGCTTTCAGGCGTCAGCTGGCACAGGCGGCCTCGCCGGAAGGGCTCCTCCCGGCTCGGGTGAGCATATTTTCCCACAGCGTGCCGCGCATGTCAAGCCGTGAAAAAACATCCCCCCACCCGGCTTGTACGCCCCGGGGGCGGGTGATAAAATTCAAAGCAGAAAGGAAGTGGGAGCATGACCGTGCGCCGCGAGGAGGTGCGCAGCTTCTTCGACGGCCTGGCCGGGAGCTGGGACGCCGAGCGCTGCCCCGACAGCGCAAAGATACTTGACATCCTCCGCCTGGCGGGCGTGTGCCCGGGGGCAAAGGTCCTCGACGTGGCCTGCGGCACAGGAGTGCTCTTCCCGTATTACCTCGAGCTCGGCGCGGAGAGCGTCACGGGGGTGGACCTCTCGCCGGAGATGATACGCATTGCCGGCGAAAAGGTCAAAGACAGCCGCATAAAGCTCATATGCGCGGACGCCGAGGAGATAGGCGGGAGCGGATTTGACTGCGTGGTCGTGTTCAACGCGCTGCCGCACTTCCCGGAGCCGGGGAGGCTGATATCCTCGCTCTCCGACAGGCTCAGGCCCGGCGGGAGGCTGACGATAGCCCACGACCGGAGCCGTGAATCGATAAACGGCCACCATGAACAGACGGCGAGCGCCGTTTCGCTCGGGCTGCCCCCGGCGGAGACGGTAGCGGCCTATTGCCGGGAATATCTGGACGTGGACACTGTGATAGACGGGGACGACCGCTTTGTGGTCTCCGGGACGCTGATAAGCTGAGTACGAAGGAGGTTTGCGCCGATGAAGGCAGGACAGACGAAGAATATGATAGTTGCATCCATGTGTGCCGCGCTGTGCGTGGTGCTGCCGATGGCGTTTCACGCCATACCGAACGCGGGCTCGATCTTCCTGCCGATGCACATACCCGTGCTGCTCTGCGGCTTCATATGCTCCTGGCCGTACGGGCTTGTCTGCGGCGTGCTCGGCCCCGTGCTCTCCAGCCTGCTCACCAGTATGCCCCCCGCGGCGATGCTCCCGGGCATGGCCTGCGAGCTGGCGGTGTACGGCCTCGTCACCGGGCTGCTGTTCAGGAGGGTGCACACCCGCTCCAGCACGGCGAACATCTATATTTCCCTCATAGCCGCCATGATCTGCGGCCGCATAGTCAGCGGCGTGCTCAACGCGCTGATTTTCCGGGCCGGGAGCTATTCCATGGAGATCTGGCTCTCCGCGGCCTTCACCACCGCGCTGCCGGGCATAGCCATACAGCTTGTGGTCATCCCCACGCTGCTGCTCGCGCTGGAAAAGGTGCGCGTGATAGAGCCGGCGGGTCAGCGCGGCTGAAATAAGAATACAGGAAAATAAAGCCGCCGGGGACGGAAAGTCCCCGGCGGCTTTTGTTTGGCGCGCGCGTCAGAGCCCGGTTCCCGAGCCGTATTTTTTGGCCACCTCCCGCTGGCGGCCGCAGGACATGCGGCCTTCGGGGCAGCGCCCGGTCATGTAGCAGGTGGGGCCATAGAGCGAAAACAGCAGCGGCCAGCGCCCGCGCAGGGCGGAGAGCGCCGCGTCGGCGCTTTCGCGTATCTCCCACTGCGCGCGGCTGCAGCAGCGCAGCTTCATGAACACAGCCAGCTCGCGCGCGTTCATAGTGGTGACCACGCTCACGGTCTGTCCGGCGAGAAGCAGATATACCCCGTCCTCCCGGCGCATCCCGGCCGCGCGCAGCCGCTCCGCGGCGGAGGCGGCGAGGGCAAAGGCGGAGCGGTATTCGCTCTCGAGCCCCGCGGCAACAACGCTCTCCGGCAGGACGTAGCGCTCATAGCCGCAGCAGCTCAGCAGCTCCGGCGGGCAGAGCGACTGCATCCGGTGGCGTGTCAGGTGGGTGAGCGCGGCGAGCGAAAGGCGGCCGAACCGGAGAGTGAAGGCCGCCTGCTCCAGCTCGCGCGCCCTCGGCGCGGACAGGATGGAGCGGAGGAGTTCAAGCGTCTCGCCGGCGGTCAGCTCGGCGGGCCCGTACCCGCGCATGAGCGCCGCGGCGCGGCAGATGTCCCGCTCCGGGTTTTCGGGGCCGGAGAGGACCTCGGCGAGAGGGGAAGCGCCGACGCTCCGTGCCCTCTCCCCGGGAATGCGCGGGGCGGGGTTCGAATAGCGCTCCGGCTCGCGGCTGACGAGATAGGGGAAGAGCTCCTCGCACTGGGCGAACAGCTCGCCGCCGAGGGCAGCGAGCTCGGGGTATGCGGCGCCGCGGCCGTAAGTGAGCTCGTTGAGCATGTGCATGAGCTCGCGGATGTTCAGCGTGCAATAAAAGTTGCTGTGGAAGCAGTAGGGCAGGACGAACCGCGCATCCTCCATAGGCACCCCGGCGGAAACCAGCCTGCCGTAGAGCGCGAACAGGCTGTCCACTGCCGAGCGGAAAACCTCCCCGGCCACGCCGCACCCGGCAAAGTCCGGCTCGTACACCCCGGCGCCGGAAAAGTCGACGTACCGGCGGCTTTTGACGGTGAAGGAGGCGAGGCGGAACTCGATTATAAACTGCTCGGCAAAGACCGAGACGTTTTCAAAGGCTATGTTCACCACCGCGTGTTCGGTCACGGAGGTGTGGCCGGAGGAGAGGATCTTGCCGATCAGCCGCGCGTTTTTTTCGCCGTTCCCGGCGGAGTTTTCATACAGCGCGCAGGCGGAGCCCTCCGTTGATGAGATGCGCCCGGCGCAGGAGACTATGCGGTCGGGCTCCGGCGTGAAGCCGATTATTTTTGCGTGTCCGTTCATTTTCCGCCTCCAAAGCATTTTAGGATATCATACCACGCCGCGGCGCGGCGCGCAATCGCCCGGCCCTCATTCCTCGATTTTCACGATGTCCAGCGCGCGCTCGAGGAGAATGTTTATCAGCTCGTTGCGCGAGCGGTTCGTGCGGCCGGGCAGCTCGTCCAGGCGCTCGATCGTCTCGTCGCGCATGCGCACGGATATGACCTTGTGCCCGTCGTCCCCGCGGCGGGGCTGTTTTTTCGTGATGCGTATCTCGCCTGCCATGCAATCACCTCGTCCCTTTCAATACTCAGTTTAGCTTGACAGGCGTAGTTTTAGTATACTATAATAATGTAGTCTATAATGACTATATATTTATAATATACGCAAAGGGGATGAGGAGATGAAGAGGGCCGCGGCGCTTTTGCTGCTTGCCGGGCTGCTGCTGGGATTGTCCGCCTGCGGCGGCGGGGCGGAGGGCGCGCTGCGGCTGGCCCGGAGCTGGGACGAGGAGCGGCTGTGGGGCTGCAGGTACGAGGCAGCCTGCGCCGGCTCGCTCTTCGTCCTCTCAATACGGGGCTGCGCGCCGGAGGCGGGGCCCGCCCTCTCCCCACGGGCGGAGGGCGTCGGAACGCCGCGGCCGGGAGCCTTGGGCTCAGGCCAGTCCGCCGCGGCGCTGCCCCGCGGGGCGGATATGGCGCGTGAGCTGGATTCCGAGCTCCGCGCGGCGCTCGGCGGGGGCTGGGACGTGCTGATAGTCTTCTACACCCCCGGCGGCAGGCTGTACGGCACCTACCTGAACGGGGAGCGGCAATGCATTTCGGAGGTGTAAGCCGGGCCGGGAGGCGGAAATTTTCGCCTCCCGGCCCTTTTGTACGCCAAAATCAGACGTCTATGTGCGCTTCGATCTCCCGCGCGAGCTCTTTATCCCCGCGCCGGCGCAGCTCGGCGAGGAGCCCGGCCGTGTCCTGCCGCCCGAGGGAGTCGAGGGAGAGGAGAATCCGCCGCACGGCGTCGGGGCCGTATTTTTCGCAGATTTTGGCGAAGAGCAGCACGCCCGTCTCGTGCACATCGTCCGGGTGCGATCCGTCCTCCGGGCGGAGGCGGAGCGAGCGCCACCCGGCGATTTTCAGCAGCACTTCAAGCCGCTGCTCGAAGCCCTCCGGGTCAACTTCGCGCTCATAGAGCAGGGCGGACCACTCCGCGCCGGCCTCGTTCAGCCAGTCCTCCCAACTGCCGAAATCCGCCCGGCAGGCGTGGGCGTGGCCGAGCTCGTGGGCGAGGAGGTGGCGGAAATCGTCGGGGATAATCGTAAGCACCACAAGCCCGTCGCGCATGTATGCCGCCTTGTCCGGTCCCTCCGGGAGGTAGACCAGCGTCAGATCCCGCAGCTCGCCGTCATGGCCGTAGAGCGAGCGGTAAAATGCGCGTATATCCGAGCACTGACGTACGGCCTCCTCCGCCGCCGCGGCGCGGGAGGGCTCGCAGTAGAGGACGCTCACGCCGCCGCTCTCAAGGCGCGTCCACTCGCCGCGGCGGAGCAGCAGTATGTTGCAGTCCTTTATCGTCCGGCCGCGGGTGGTGTACCGCCATAGGCCGCGCTCGGCGTCCCGCTCGCCCTGGACGAGCTCCCACTCGCCGCCGTCGGGCAGCGTGACGTCCACAGGCTCGGCCTCCGCGTCGAACGCCACGGGGTACCAGCAGTTATAGAGCGAGAAATGCCGCACCTCGCGCCGGTAGTAGAGCAGCGGGCCGCTGAGAGCGCCGGAGTACTCGAACTCGAGCTCCGCGCCCGGGTGCCCGGCGAAGGTGTAGGCCCTAAGCTCCGTCGGGAGGGGCGGCATGCGGTAGTCCCCCCCCTCCGGGAGGGGCAGCTCTCGCCCTCCGCAGCGGGCGGATTCTATTTTGAGCGGGGAGGCGAGTGCGAAGCGGAAGGCCTCGCCGCGCATGGTGAGCGAGACGCGCGCGTGTATCCGCGCCTCGGAATCGGACATTTCAAGATGCAGGTCCATTTTTCTCCTTTTTGTCTGGGCTAAAAGCCCTCGGTCCACATGTAGCTGTACGCCTGCGCCCAGGAGCCGAAGGTGCAGCTTTTCAGCATCTCCCGGAGCTCCCCGCGCGAGTACCACCGGGCGGTTATCTCCTCGCCGGTCTCCCGGCAGGGGGCAATCTCGCCCTCCGCGACGCCGAAAACGCAGATGCACTGCTCGTTCGAGAGGCCCACGGCGCTGTACGCCGGGGGCAGGACTCGGATGATCTCCGCAATGTCGAGCCCCGTCTCCTCCTTCAGCTCGCGCCGCGCGGCCTCCTCGGGTGTCTCGCACGCGTCTATCAGCCCGGCGGGGAGGCCGAAAATCTCCCGGTCGAGCTCAAGGCGGAACTCGCGTATCAGCAGCAGGTGCTCGCGCGGCGCGTCCGTCATGATTATCATCACCGCGTCCGCCTTAGGGCAGCGCAGGCGCTCCTCGCTGTCTATGCCGCCGTCGCGCGAGAACATCTCATACACCTTTTCGCCGCCGGAGGGCGTGCGGTAGCGCACGTCGTAGCGGCTGAGATACTCCCCGCCGCCGACCTTGGTTATGCCCTCGAACTTCATCTGAAGCTGTTGAAAACCACGGTCTTGGGCCCCTCGCCGCTTGTGAGCTCATAGCTGTCCCCGTCCACATACTCCACGTCGGAGCACAGGGAGGTGTAGCTGTCCAGCGCGGCGATCTCGTCAAAGCCGAAGCCCTCGCCGCGGTAGTGCATCGGGAAGGTGACGGCGGGCTCTATCCTGTCCACGAGCGCCCTGGCCGCGGCGGCGTCTATGGTGTAGTACCCCCCGACGGGGATCATGAGCGCGTCCACGCCGCGCAGGGCCTTGAGCTGGGTCTCGGGCAGCATGTGCCCGATGTCGCCGAGGTGGGCCACGCGGAACCCGCCGCCGGAGACGATGCGGATAAGGTTGTCGCCGCGCCTGGCGCCCTGGACATCGTCGTGCCAGCAGAAGAGCGTTTCCACCGTGTAGTCCGTCTGCCCGCCGGTGACGGCGACCTTGTTTTCGGCGTTGTGGTCGTCGTGGCCGTGGCTGCACAGCACAAGGTCCGCCGTGAGGCCGTCCGGCAGCTTCAGCCCGCGGGGGAAGCCGTCGGCGTATGGGTCGAACACTATGCTGCCGGCGGGGGACGCGATTTTGAAGCAGGAGTGGCCGTAGTAGGTTATTTTCATGGGTATCCCTCCGGTAAGTTATTTTTATTTAAGTATAGCACAGCCGCGATTGGGCGGCAAGCGGCATTGGCGGTTGACCCATGGGGTGAAAGATGATATCATTTTTCCGTGCTGCGGCGCTGCGCGAAAGCCCTGCCATCGGGCCGCGGCGCGGAGGATGCCCCTTTGTCCCCCCGGCGCGGGAGGTAACGACATGACTTACGAGATCATCGGCGAACCCACTCCCGTGGTGATATGCGAGCTGAATTCCGGCGAGCAGATGATAACCGAGCGCGGCTCGATGGCCTGGATGAGCCCGAACATGCGCATGGAGACCGGCGCGGGCGGCTTCGGCAAGGCTTTCGGCCGGCTTTTCTCCGGCGAATCCATATTCCAGAATACCTATACGGCCGAAAACGGCAGGGGGCTGATAGCCTTCGCCTCCAGCTTCCCCGGCGCGATAAGGGCGGTGGAGATAAGCCCCGACAGGCCGGTCGTAGTGCAGAAGAGCGCCTTCCTCGCCTCCGAGGCGGGGGTGGAGCTCTCTGTATTCTTCCAGAAGCGCTTCAGCGCGGGGCTGTTTTCCGGCGAGGGCTTCATACTCCAGCAGCTGTCCGGCTCCGGGACGGCCTTCCTCGAGATAGACGGAGCCGCGGTGGAATATGAGCTCGGCCGGGGGCAGAGCATAATTGTCGACAGCGGCAACCTTGCCATGATGGACGCCACCTGCTCGGTGGATATCCGCACGATAAAGGGCATGAAGAACGTGCTCTTCGGCGGCGAGGGGCTTTTCAACACCGTCGTCACCGGGCCGGGCCGCGTTGTGCTGCAGTCCATGCCGGTGAGCGGCCTGGCCGCCGTGCTCGCGCCCTTCATGCCCACGCAGAGCAACTGAGAAGAGCCATGCCTTCACTTGGTGAAATTGCCGCGGCGCTCTCCTCCGGGGAGGCGGACGCGGCGCTCGGGGCGCTGCGCGGCGAGGGCGGCGCGGAGCGGACGCGCTCACGGGCGCTTCGCGCGGCGGAGGGTTGCCTCAGCGTGTTCGGCCGCTCGCCGGGGGACGGGGCGCTGCTTGCCAGCGCACCCGGCCGCGCGGAGCTGGGCGGCAACCACACGGACCACCAGCGCGGGCGGGTGCTCTGCGCGGCGGTGGGGCTCGACGCCCTCGGCTGCGCCGCGCGGAACGGGCTGGACAGGGTGCGCGTTTACTCCGAGGGCTTCGGCTTGACGGAGCTGGCCCTGCCCGCCGCCGGCCCAGATGAGAAAGAGCGGGGCGGCAGCGCCGCGCTGATACGCGGCATAGCCTCGGCCCTCCGGCCGGAGGGGTTCGACGCCTATGTGCTCTCGGACGTGCCGCCTGGCTCGGGGCTTTCGTCCTCGGCGGCGTTTGAGCTGCTTATCGCGGTGATGTGCGCCGCCTTTTCCGGAGATGGGGATGCGTGCGGCGCGCTCAGGCTCGCGTCCGTCTGCCAAAGGGCGGAAAACGAGTATTTCGGCAAGCCCTGCGGCCTGCTCGACCAGGCGGCGAGCGCGCTCGGCGGCGTGCAGGAGATAGACTTCGCGGACCCGGCCCGGCCGTCGGCCTCCGGGGTGGGCTTTGACTTCGGGCGCTGCGGACATCGTATGTGCGTGGTGAACTGCGGCGCGCCGCATGGGGACCTGACGGCGGATTACGCCGCGATTACTGCGGAGTGCCGGGCGGTGGCCGGGCATTTCGGCGCGGAGGTCCTGCGGGAGGTGGACAGCCGGGATTTCCTCGCGGAGATCCCCGCGCTCCGGCGGGCGCTCGGGGACAGGGCGGTGCTCCGCGCGATGCACTTTTTCGCCGAGAACGAGAGAGTGGTGCGCGAGGCCACCGCGCTGCGGCGCGGGGACTTCGGGGAGTTCCTCCGCTGCGTGGACGAGTCCGGGCGCTCCTCGGCCGAGCTGCTGCAGAACCTCTGGCCCGGGCGGGACGCGGGGGAGCAGCCGCTGATGCTCGCCGTTGCGCTCGCCAGGGACATACTCGCCGGCTCCGGCGCGTGCCGCGTGCACGGCGGCGGCTTCGGAGGGACCGCGCTCGCCTTCGTCCCGGAGGGGCTGTACGGCGAGTTTTCAGCCAGAATGGAGGCCGTTTTCGGCCCGGGGAGCTGCCGCGCGCTGAGCGTAAGGCCCTCGGGCGCAGCGGTTATAGATATCTGAAAGGTGATTTGACATGGCAATTCTTGTCCTCGGCGGAGCGGGCTACATCGGCTCGCACGCCGTCCGCGAACTTGTAGCCGCAGGGCGCGACGTAGTAGTGGCGGACAGCCTTGTGACCGGTTTCGCCGCCTCGGTGCACCCCGCGGCGCGGTTTTACGAGCTCGATATCCGCGACGGAGCCGCGCTTGACGCCCTGTTCGAGCGCGAGCGCATCGACGGGGTGGTGCACTTCGCCGCATTCTCCCAGGTGGGGGAGAGCATGTCCCGCCCGCTGAAGTATTACGATAACAACCTCGGCGGGACGATGTCTCTGCTTGAGAGCATGGTCCGGCATGGGGTGAACAACATCGTGTTTTCATCCACTGCTGCCGTATACGGCGAGCCTGAACGCGTGCCTATACTTGAGAGTGACGCCACAGTACCGACGAACTGCTACGGGCAGACCAAGCTCGCGATGGAGCAGATGATGGCCTGGGTGTCCCGCGCGCATGGGCTGAAATACACTGCGCTGCGATATTTCAATGCCAGCGGGGCCGACCCCTCCGGCGAAATAGGCGAGGCTCACGACCCTGAGACGCACCTGATACCAATTGTGCTGCAGGTGCCGCTCGGCAGGCGTGAAAAGGTGAGCATTTTCGGCGGAGAATATCCGACGGAGGACGGCACCTGCGTGCGCGATTACATCCACGTCACCGATCTCGCCGCGGCGCACATCCTGGCGCTCGACTACCTTATGGACGGCGGTGAGAGCGACGTTTTCAACCTCGGGAACGGCGTTGGGTTCTCTGTAAAGGAGATAATAGACGCCGCACGGGAGGTCACCGGGCACGCCATACCCGCGGAGACGGCCGCACGGCGGGCGGGGGATCCGGCACGGCTCGTGGCGTCGAGTGAGAAGGCGAAGCGCGTCCTTGGCTGGCGGCCGAAGTACACGGACATACGCGCAATAATAGAGACTGCCTGGCGCTGGCACAGGGAGCATCCAAACGGCTATGTTTCTGCTGGCTGAGGCAGGGGCAGATATGGACGCGCTTTTGCCCCGGCGCCGATCGCGCGCGGGCAAAAAGACCCGCCGGGGGCGCAGCCCCCGGCGGGTTCATTTTTCGTGGGGCTTGAACAGCACCGCTGTCAGCGCGCCGGCGAACATCGCAGCTGTTATGCCTGCGGCGGCGGAGGTCAGCCCGCCGGTGAAGGCCCCGAGCAGCCCGCGCTCCGCCACGGCCTCGCGCACGCCCCTGGCGAGCAGGTTCCCGAAGCCCGGCAGCGGCACGGAGGCCCCGGCGCCAGCCCAGTCGGCAAAGGGGCCGTAGAGCCCGAGGGCGCCCAGCACCGTGCCGAGCACCACGCAGCCGGTGAGTATGCGCGCGGGGGTGAGCCCGGTTTTGTCTATCAGGATTTCCGCGAGGCAGCAGATCGCCCCGCCCACGAGGAAGGCCTTGACGCAGTTTATTACTATTTCCATTTCAGCACCTCTCAGCTTCTATGGCCACGGCGTGGCAGATGGCGGGTATGCTCTCGCCCTGCAGCGAGGTCGTGGGGCTCATCAGCGCGCCCGTGGCGGCGAAGAGCACGCGGCGCCACAGCCCGTCGCGCATCCCGCGCAGGAAGTGCCCGCTGAGCACGCTGGCCGAACAGCCGCAGCCGGAGCCGCCGCAGTGCGCGTCCTGCCGGCCGATGTCGTATACCAGCACGCCGCAGTCCATATAGTTCGCCCCGAGGTCCACGCCGTCGGCGGCGAAGAGGTCGCGGAGTATCTCCTGCCCGAGGCGCCCGAGATCGCCGGTGAGTATCACGTCGTAATACTCCGGGCCGCGCCCGGTCAGGGCGAAGTGCGCGCTGAGCGTGTCATAGGCCGCGGGGGCCATCGCCGCGCCCATGTTGCCCATGTCCTTTATGCCGGCGTCGACTATTTTCCCCGGCGTGAAGCGCGTTATATACGGCCCCTTGCCCTCCGCCGAGAGCACGACGCAGCCCGCGCCGGTGACCGTCCACTGCGCGGTGGGCGTGCGCACGCCGCCGTATTCGAGCGGGAAGCGGAACTGCCGCTCGGCGGAGCAGAAGTGCGAGCCGGTGGCCGCCGCGGCGCTTTCGAAATGCCCTCCGTCCACGAGCAGCGCGGCGAGGCCGAGGGACTCGGCCATGGTCGAGCAGGCCCCGTAGAGCCCGAAAAACGGCGCGTCCACGCCGCGGACGCCGTAGGCGGAGCCGGCGCACTGGTTCAGCAGATCCCCGGCGAGCACACAGCCGGGCGTGACGCCGGCGCGCTCGCACGCGAGGTCGATGGCGCGGCGAAGCATCGTGCTCTCGGCCTTTTCCCAGCTGTCCTGCCCCGCGCGGGCGTCCGGCTCCACGGCGTCGAAGCGCTTACCGAGCGGGCCGTCGCCCTCCTTCTTGCCAACTATCGAGGCGAAGCCCGCGACGGCGGGCGCGTTTTTCAGAAAGACCGTGCGTACGGCCTGTGCTTTTTCGGACAAAAGTATCACCCCTCGGCCCTATTTTGCCGGGAAAGGGCGGGAAGTATGCGCTGCGCGCGGAGCTTTGACGGCGCGCGGGGCGGGAAATATGGGCGCCGCGGCCGTTTTTCTGGACAGGCGCGCGGCAATATGGTAATATTATTTGATTTCAGCGAGAGGATGACGGACAGGGCATGCTAAGGCGTTTTTTGTCGCTTTTCCTGACGCTGGCAGCGGCGGCAGCGCTCACCGGCTGCTCCGCGGCGCCGGCGGAGGAGGGCGAAGGCGTTTCGGTCGTTACGACGGGCTTCGCGGCATATGATTTCGCGCGAACGCTCCTTGGAGAGCGCGGCTCGGTGGAGCTGCTGATACCCCCGGGGAGCGAGACGCACTCCTTCGAGCCGACGCCGAAGGACATAATAGACATACAAAACTGCGATCTGTTCATCTACACCGGCGGCGAGAGCGAGGCCTGGGTGGATGATGTGATCGAGAGCGTGGGCGAGGGCGTATCCACGGTGACGCTCATGGACTGCGTGGAGCTGCTCGAAGAGGAGGCCGTGGAGGGCATGGAGACGGACGGCGAAGACGCCCACGAGGGCCACGATCACGGCGATGGGGAAGAATACGACGAGCACGTCTGGACAAGCCCGAGGAACGCCGTGCTCATCTGCGAAAAAATCGCCGCCGCGCTCTGCGAGGCGGACCCGGAGGGCGCGGAGGAGTACGAGGCCAACCTGCGGGCGTACACGGACAGGCTCGAGGAGCTCGACGCGGCCTTTTGGGATGTGGTCGGCAATGGGGTGCGGAAAACGATTATTTTCGCGGACCGCTTCCCGCTGCTCTATTTTGCCCGGGCCTACGGGCTTGAATACTACGCGGCCTTCCCGGGCTGCAGCGAGGACGCCGAGCCGAGCGCCGCAACGGTGGCGTTTATAATCGACAAGGTGAGGGAGGAGGACATACCCGTGGTGTTTCACATAGAGCTCTCCAACGAGCTGATGGCGGACACGGTCTGCGACGAGACCGGAGCGGCGAAGCGGCAGTTCAACGCCTGCCACAACGTCACCCGCGCGCAGTTCGACGCGGGCGTGACCTACCTTGAGCTCATGTGGGACAACGTGGGCGTGCTGAAGGAGGCGCTGGGCTGATGGCGCTTATCACTTGCTCCGGCCTCTCCTTCGCCTACGGGGCGGACACGGTGCTCTCCGGGGTGGATTTCTCCGTGGAGAGCGGGGACTACCTGTGCATAGTCGGGGAGAACGGCTCCGGCAAATCGACCCTTGTGAAGGGCCTGCTCGGACTGAAGGAGCCGCGCTCCGGCTCGATAGAGTTAGGAGACGGGCTCGAACGGCGGGAGATCGGCTATCTTCCGCAGCAGACGGAGCTGCAGCGGGATTTCCCCGCCTCGGTTTTCGAGGTAGTTCTCTCAGGGCGGCTCAACTCCCTCGGCCGCAGGTGCTTTTACTCAAAGGCCGACCGGGCCGAGGCCGCGCGCAACCTTGAGCGCATGGGCATGTCCGAGTTCGCAAACCGCTGCTACCAGGAGCTGTCCGGCGGGCAGCAGCAGCGCGTGCTGCTCGCCCGCGCGCTGTGCGCCACTAAAAAGCTGCTGCTGCTCGATGAGCCCGTCGCGGGGCTCGACCCGGTCGCCACGGCGGAGATGTACAACCTGCTGAAGCTCATCAACCTCTGCGACGGCGTCACGGTGGTCATGGTGTCGCACGACGTGAACGCCGCGCTGCGCTACGCCACGCGCATACTGCACCTCGGGCATGAGCAGCTCTTTTTCGGCACGGTGGCGGAATATGAAAAAAGCGGCGCGCTGCGCCGGCTGAGGGGAGGGGCCTGAGATGATATTCATAGAGATGCTCTCCTATCCCTTCCTCGCCCGGGCGATGCTCGTGGGCGTGCTCGTATCGCTCTGCGCGGCGCTGCTCGGCACGCCGCTCGTGCTCAAGCGCTACTCCATGATAGGCGACGGGCTGAGCCACGTCGGATTCGGCTCGCTCGCCATAGCCACGGCGATGGACCTCGCGCCGCTGGCCGTCACGGTGCCGGTGGTGGCGCTCGCCGCCGTGCTGCTGCTGCGGATATCGCAGAGCGGGAAAATACGCGGGGACGCCGCGATAGCCCTGATTTCGAGCGGCTCGCTCGCCGTGGGCGTCATCGTGGTCTCGCTCACGAGCGGGATGAACATGAACGTGTCGAACTACATGTTCGGCTCCATACTCACGGTCTCGCGCGCGGACGCCGTGCTTTCCGTCGTGCTCTGCGCGGCGGTGATAGCGCTATTCACTCTGCTCTATAACCGCATATTCGCCGTGACCTTCGACGAGACCTTCGCTGCCGCCACCGGGACGAGGGCTCAGCTCTATAACACGCTGCTCGCCGTGCTCACCGCCGTGACGGTGGTGCTCGGGATGCGCATGATGGGCGCGCTGCTTATCTCCTCGCTGCTCATCTTCCCCTCCCTGTCCGCAATGCGGGTGTTCAGGACCTTCAAATCCGTCACAGTCTGCTCCGCGGCGCTCTCCGTGGCCTGCTTCGCCATCGGCATGGCGGCCAGCTACGCGCTCGAGACGCCGTCCGGCGCGAGCGTCGTCGCCATGAACATCCTCGCCTTCGGCCTCTTCGCGCTCGCGGGGAAGCTGCTGCGCAGATAGGGCGCTTGTGCACAATGACGGGCTGCAGGCCGTCCAAAAGCGATAATATTCATTTTTTCAGCGATTATTCAATGAATAATGTATATACAGACGTGAATAAACGGAACTTTCACATAAATTTCGCATAAATTTGCATTTACATATTGACAAAGCGGCGCGGGAGTGCTATATTTTCACCACAGCCAAAAGCGCCGCACGGGCGCTGGATTATGGAAATGGAAAGAGGAATCTGAAATGAAAAAGCTGACTGCACTTCTGCTTGCGCTCGTAATGGTGTTTGCGCTCGCCGCCTGCGGCGAGGAGCCTGCCGCCGAGAGCACCGCCCCCGGCGCCGAAGAGAGCGCCGCCCCCGCCGAGAGCGAGGCCCCCGCTGAAAGCGAAGAGCCCGCCGCGAATCCCTATGAGGGCATGAGCCTTGAGGAGATAATCCCCGATCTCGACTTCGCAATTGATGGCATGCTCACTGTAGGCACCAGCCCGGACTTCGCTCCATATGAGTTCTATGCCATCATTGACGGCGAGCCCCAGCTGGCCGGCTTCGATATGTCCCTGGCTCAGTACATAGCCGACGCCCTCGGCGTTGAGCTCAACGTCGTACCGATGGACTTCAACGGCATCATCGGCGAGCTCATGACCGGCAACATCGACCTTGGCATCGCCGGATTCTCCCCCGACCCGACCCGTGAGGATTCCGCCGACTTCAGCGACACCTATTACCTCGGCGGGCAGTCCTTTGTGATCCGCGCCGCCGACGCGGAGAAATACACCAGCTATGAGGACTTTGACGGCCTGTCCGTCGGCGCCCAGCTGGGCTCCATTCAGTACGACCTCGCGATGGAAAACACCCCCAACGCCAACATCATGGGCCTGACCAAGGTCACCGACATAATTGCCGAGCTCGTTTCCGGGCACCTTGAGGGCGCCTTCATTGAGACCGCCGTCGCCGAGAGCTATGTCAAGCAGTACCCCGAGCTTATGATCGCCTGGGACGTCGAGTATGACGCAGAGGGCTCCTGTGTTGCTGTCCAGGACGGCGACGCCGCCTGGCTCGCAGCCGTCAACATCATCATTAATGAGTGCGTTGACAGCGGCACGATGGATGAGTTTATAGCCGAGGCCAACACCCTCGCTGAGGGCGAGCAGGCCGAGTGGACCGCCGAGGGCGGCCTTGCCGGCTGAGCTGCGGCTCTGATATCTCAGGGAAATCTCCCCCGCAACGCGGGGGAGATTCCCTGCTGTAGTCCAATCTGAAAGGAGCGAGCCCCGTGGGTCAGCTTTTATCCCCAGAGAGATTCGAAACAACGCTGAAGTATTGGAACCTCTTTGAACAGGGCCTTATCTGCACGCTGCTGCTCTCGGCTCTTACGGTTTTCTTCGGCTTTATAATAGCTATGATACTGGCGCTGATGCGCCTTTCCAACTTCCGCCCGTTTGCCTTCCTCGAGAGGCTCCCGGCCCGCGGGGAAAAGCTTCACGCCACGCTCCGCGTTATAGCGAAATTCAATCCGCTTCGTTTTATCGCGGCCGTATACGTTGAGTTCGTGCGTTCCACGCCGATGCTGGTGCAGCTGTTTATCATCTACTATGTGGTTTTCAGCTACATCGACGTACCCTACTTCAACATCGTTTCGGGAGTCACCTCCGACCGCTTTGTTCCCGGCGTTGTGGCGCTGGCGCTCAATTCGGGCGGCTACCTCTCCGAAATCATACGCGGCGGCATAGAGGGCGTGCCCCTCGGCCAGACGGAGGCGGCGCGCTCGCTGGGTCTGCCCAAGGGGAAAACGATGAGGCTCATCGTGCTGCCTCAGGCAATAAAGAACATCCTGCCCGCAATAGCCAACGAGTTTGTCACCATAATCAAGGAGTCCTCGATAACCTACACGATCGGCGTGCAGGACATCATGTACGCCGTAACTGTGGTGCGCGGCTCGGCCTGGGCGATAGCGGAGCCGCTGGTCATTGCCACACTGCTCTATTTCTGCCTGTGCTTCCCCACCTCCAAGATAATTGCCTACTTCGAAAGGAGGATGCGCCGTGGCGACAAGAGATAAAGGCCGCGCAATGGTTTCCGCGACCGAAGCCTACCTCGCCGCCCACCCGGCGGACCCGAACGCGCTTATCAGCGTCCGCGGGCTGAAAAAGTACTACAACAAGGGCGCGATAAAGGCCCTTGACGGCGTGGACGTGGACATACATCAGGGCGAGGTCGTCGTCATAATCGGCCCCTCCGGCGGCGGCAAGAGCACGCTGCTCCGCTCGCTGAACCTGCTCGAGGAGCCCACCGAGGGAGCCGTGTTCTTCGAGGGCGTGGACATCACCAAGAAGCGCGAGCCTGACAAGGTGGAGACCGGCCCGGACGGAAAGCAGCAGAAAGTCCGCGGCAAGAAGATAGACATCAACGTCGTGCGCCAGAAGATGGGCATGGTGTTCCAGCAGTTCAACCTCTTCCCGCACAAGACGGTCATCGAGAACATGATTCTCGCCCCCGTGCAGCTGGGCAGGCTCAAGGAGGACGAGGCGCGCGCCAAGGCGCAGAAGCTGCTCGAGCGCGTAGGCCTCGGCGACAGGGCGGACGCCTATCCGATACAGCTCTCCGGCGGGCAGCAGCAGCGCGTGGCCATAGTCCGCGCGCTGTGCATGGACCCGGACGTCATGCTCTTCGACGAGCCGACAAGCGCACTGGACCCGGAGATGGTCGGCGAGGTTCTGGACGTCATGAAGCAGCTCGCCCATGAGGGCATGACCATGGTCGTCGTCACGCACGAGATGCACTTCGCGCGCGAGGTGGGCAGCAGGATACTTTTCCTCGCCGACGGCAAGCTCGTCGAGCAGGGCGCGCCGGACAAGATTTTCGACAAGCCCGAGAGCCCGAGGCTGCAGGACTTTTTGAGCAAGGTGCTGATATGAACGATTTCCAGAAGAAAGCGATAGAGTACATAGACGAAAACGCCGGTATTTTCACCGGCGTTTCGGACGCCGTCTGGAGCAAGCCGGAGCTTTCGCTGAAGGAGTTCGAGAGCGCGGCGCTCTACTGCTCCGTACTCCGCGAGCACGGGTTCGAGGTGACGGAGGGCCTCTGCGGCATAAAGACCGCATTCTGCGGCAAATTCGGCGAGGGGAAGCCGGTGATCGGCATCCTCGGCGAATACGACGCGCTCTCCGGCCTCAGCCAGGAGGCGGCCTGTGCCCAAAAGCGGCCGCTCGTCCCCGGCGGGCCGGGGCACGGCTGCGGGCACAACATGCTCGGTGCGGGCGCGCTGGGCGCTGCCTTCGCCATAAAGGACTTCCTCGAGAGCAGCGGCGAGAGCGGAACGGTCATCTTTTACGGCTGCCCGGGCGAGGAGGGCGGCGCGGGCAAGGCCTTCATGGCCCGCGAGGGGCTGTGGAGGGGCCTTGACTTCGCCCTGACCTGGCACCCGAGCGACGTGAACGAGGTCGTCACCGGCACGAACAACTCCTGCATACAGGTGCTCTACAAGTTCCACGGCGTCTCCGCCCACGCGGCGGGCGACCCGGAAAACGGCCGCAGCGCGCTCGACGCCGTCGAGCTCATGAACACCGGCGCGCAGTACCTGCGCGAGCACATGGCGGGTGACTGCCGCGTGCACTATGCGATAACGGACGCCGGCGGCGTCTCGCCCAACGTGGTGCAGGCAGAGGCGAGCGTGCTCTATATGGTCCGCGCGAACAAGGTGCGCGACAGCGTGGCGCTCCAGGCGCGCCTGGACAAGATAGCCGAGGGAGCAGCGCTGATGACGGAGACCACGTTCGACAGAGTTTTCATCGACGGCACGGCCGAGCTCGTGCCGAATTACACGCTCGAGGGGCTGCTCTACCGCGTGTTCGGAGAGGTGGGGCTGCCGGAGTACACGCCGGAGGAAGAGGCCCTCGCCTCCGCCCTCCGTGCCACCTACGACGTGCGCACCGCGCCGGGAATAGGCCCGAGCTTCGACGCGGACATCGCGCGGGAGGTGGAGGAGCGCACGCACGGCCTTGCCGATGGGCTCTGCCGCTTCATACTGCCCGAATACCACGGCACGGGCTTTGTGCCCGGCAGCACGGACGTGGGCGACGTGAGCTGGCAGACTCCGGCTGCGCAGATACACTGCGTGGCCTTCCCCTTCGGCGCGGCGGGACACTCCTGGCAGAACGTGAGCTGCGGCGGCAGCAGCATCGGCCACAAGGGCCTTCTCACCGCGGCGAAGGTGCTCGCCTGCGCGGCCATAGAGCTGATAGACGACCCGGACACGCTGGAAAAGGCCCGCGCGGAGTTTGAAAAGCGCACCGCCGGGGGCTATACCTGCCCCATAGAGCCGGACGCCGTGCCTGTGGCAATATAACAGGGACGATATTAGCACTCGCCATTGGCGAGTGCTAATATTTACACTTAGGACATATACTGTTCATGATTTGTTAAAATTCGTGCTGTATTTTATATACGTAAGCAGACGAGAGATGTGAATAACATCTACGGAGTTTGCGGAACATATAACGTATATAATACATGGAGGTTTTAATCATGTTTGAGCTTACACCTTATTCCACCCGCCGCAGCATTATGGACCCGTTCAATTTCTTCAGCGATTTCTTCGGCACCAACAACGCGCCGATGGAACTGCGCACCGATATCACCGACAAGGGCGACGCCTTTGTGCTCGAGGCCGACCTGCCAGGCTTCAAGAAGGACGACATCAAGATCGACCTTGAGAACGACCGCCTGACCATCAAGGCCGAGCGCCGCAGCGAGCACGAGGACAACAGGAACGGCTATGTCCGCCGCGAGCGCAGCTTCGGCTCCTTTGAGCGCAGCTTCGACGTTTCCGGCATCGACACCGCGAACATCAAGGCCGGCTACACGGACGGCGTCCTGACGCTGACCCTGCCGAAGAGGCCCGAGCTGGTGCCCGACAACCGCTCCATCGCAATCGAATAACAACCTCTCATTTTCTCTCTTCCTCTTATTCCATTGAACGGAGTGGCGCGGCCATCTGGCCGCGCCGCTTTTGCCGTATTCGCGTGCAGATCCCCGTGCGGCGGCCGCAG
>MHCFR04200__coassemble_601_pt1 | contig 20019 bp, 17 predicted proteins | sample MHCFR04200__metabat2_high_PE_065 | metagenome-assembled genome bin MHCFR04200
CAAATGGAAAAAAATCTCCGTCTGAAGTTCTGTCCCGGCGACCTTATAGCCGCCGCTGCAATCGCAATACTTGCCGGAGCAGTTGCAATAGCATTTTTCACAACCCGCTCCTCCGGTCCCGCCGAGGCCGAAATCCGCCAGAACGGCGAGCTGATTGCTACGGTGCCCCTCAGCGAGGACACGGAATTTGAAATAGGCGGAACATATCACAACACCGTCACAGTTAAGGGCGGGGAGATAGCGATAACCTCCTCCGACTGCCCCGGCGAGGACTGCGTCCTCAGTGGCTGGCGGAGCACGGCGGGGCAGAGCATCGTCTGCCTGCCGAATCTGGTAGAGATACGCATAGTCGCCACCGAAGGGTCGAACGACCAAGGTGTTGACGGCGTAACAGGCTGAGGTGTGAGTATGAGCAACACAAAGAAACTCGCCCTTCAGGCAATACTTGTGGCCGCGGCGCTGGCCCTCTCGTACATAGAGCGCTTCATCCCGCTGCAGATGGTGATTCCCCTGCCGGGCGTAAAGCTGGGCCTGGCAAACATCGTGAGCCTTTTCGCCCTCTATTTCCTCGGATGGCGCAGCGCGTTTGTCATACTCATACTCCGCTGCGTACTCGGCGCTGTGTTCGGCGGCGGCGTGACTGCCTTGATGTTCTCGCTCACCGGCGGGCTGCTTTCAATGGCGGTCATGGCAGTCACGAGATATGTCCCGTTTTTTTCCGTGTACGGCGCCAGCCTCTGCGGGGCGGCCGCCCATAATATCGGCCAGATCATAGTCGCCGTGATAACCCTCAATTCCATTTACATAGTTGCGTATCTCCCCTTTTTGCTGCTTGTCGGCCTTGTGACCGGCATGCTCACCGGTGCGGCGGCCTCGGCCTGCTTCGCCGCGCTGATTGCGGCCGGCCAGCGGCCGTTTGACAAAGGCGCCAGACATCCTGACAAAGGATGAGGCGATAGATTGTATTTTACAATACAGGAGGAGTTCAAAATGAAGAAACTGCTTGCCCTTGTGCTTGCAATCGTGCTCTGCATGGGTCTCGCTGCCTGCGGCACCACCGTCGTGGTCGTCGAAGACCCCGCAGCCGAGTCCGAAGCTCCGGCAGTAGAGTCGGAAGCCCCGGAAGCCGCCGAATCCACCGCTCCTGAAGCAGAAACTGAAGAACCTGTCACTGCCGCGGAAACCGTAGAGGTCCCCGAAGGGGAGCTGGCCCTCGGCTTCTACATGGTCGCTGCCTATGCAGGCGGCCACAGCGGCTCCACCAACGCCACGGCCGACGCCGACGGCCTGGCCCAGGCCAATGTCGACATCTACGCTGTCACCATCAACAGCGAGGGCGTCATCGTCGACTGCAAGATCGACGCCATCCAGTGCAAGACCAGCTTCGACGCCACCGGCGCCCTCGTCTCCGAGATCGGAGCCGTGAACCTCAGCAAGATGGAGCTGCAGGACGACTACGCCATGCGCGCCGCCTCCAGCATCAGCGCAGAGTGGTTCGAGCAGGTCGAGGCCCTCGAGGACTACTGCATCGGCAAAACTCCCGCCGAGGTTGCTGGCATAGCCCTTGACGACAGCGGCAAGGCCACCGACGCCGACCTCATCGCCGGCATCACCATGCCCCTGCCCAGCTTCATCGACGGCGTAGTGCAGGCCTGCAACAACGCCCGCGTCAGCGGCGCCATGGAGGGCGATACCCTCTATCTCGAGAGCGACAGCTACCTGAGCGACAGCAGCGCGGCCGCCACGGCCGACGCCGACGGCCTCGCCCAGTGCGACACCACCGCCGGCGCTTACACCATCAGCGCTGACGGCGTCATCACCGATATCGAGCTCGACTGCGTGCAGACCAAGATCAACTTCAACGCCAGCGGCGAGTTGACCACCGCCGAGGGCACCACCTGGACCACCAAGACCGACCTCGAGTATGACTACCACATGCAGGGCGCCAGCCCGATCGGCAAGGAGTGGTTCGAGCAGACCAATTTCTTCGAGGATTACTGCAAGGGCAAGACCGTCGACGAGATTGCCGGCATAGAAGTGAATCCTGACAACGGCCACGTCGCCGAGAGCGAGGTCGACCTCGTAGCCGGCACGACCATGAATATCAGCTCCTTTGTCAACGTTATCAACAAGAGCCAGGCATAAATAGCATTACCCCACTAAATATTACCCAAGCGGGGCAGGAAGGGCGGCCCCGCGGCCGCCCTTCTCTCCTTATGAAAGCAGGTCAGAATGAAACGTATTTTTCTGCCGTTCCTGGTGTTGCTTTTTCTGTTTTCGTCCTGCGGGATATCCGGGACAACAACAGAGACCGAATCACCGGGCAGCGAGCAATCCACCGCCGCGCTTGAGCGCTTCGAGGCCAGCTTTCTCGATGTATTCGACACCGTGACAAATATCGTCGGCTACGCAGAGAGCGAGGAGGCCTTTACCGAGGCCGTGCAGAACATACATGATGAGCTTGAGGAGTATCATCAGCTCTACGACATATACAACGAATACGAGGGCGTTACGAACCTCAAGACCGTGAACGACAATGCCGGCGGCGAGCCGGTCGAAGTGGATCAGCGCATAATCGACCTGCTCGTGTTTTCCCGCGAGATGTATGAGGCTACCGGCGGCATGACCAACGTTGCCATGGGCGCGGTGCTCAGCATCTGGCACGATGCGCGCGAAACCGCAATAAACGACCCTTCACGCGCTTACGTACCCGAGCTCTCCGAGCTTGAAGCGGCCAGCGAGCACACGGATTTTGACAGTATAGTCATCGACGAAGAGAACCGCACCGTCCAGATCACAGACCCCGAGGCGAGCCTCGACGTCGGGGCAATTGCCAAAGGCTACGCCGTCGAGATGGTGGCACGCAACGCCGCGCCCAATCTGCTTCTGAGCGTCGGCGGCAACGTCCGCCCCACCGGCCCGAAGCCGGAGGAGGACAGCCGCTGGGTCGTTGGAGTGGAATCCCCGGAGGACACCTCTTCCTTCCTGCACACGCTGTACATAGAGGATCTCTGCGTCGTCACCAGCGGCGACTATCAGCGCTATTACTACTATGACGGCGTGCGCTATTCGCACATCATCGACCCGAACACGCTCTTCCCTCCGAATTACTGGCGGAGCGTCACGATCCTCTGCCCGGATTCCGGCATAGCGGACGCGCTGTCCACCGCCCTCTTCTGCATGACTCAGGAGGACGGGCAGGCCCTGCTTGACAAATTCGATGCCGAGGCGATGTGGGTCACGACGGACGGGGAGATGTCCTACAGCCCGGGTTTTGAGCAGTACATCCGCACTTAGACACATTATTTTAAGGAGGATGCCATGCCCGGACACGTTATTGCCATATCGGTAATCGAGTATTGCCTTGCCGCAGTGCTCGTTCTGCTGTCCGTTCTCTCTTTTATGCGCCGCGGGCCGCTGCTCAGCACTTCCTATCTCGTTGCGGACAGGACTGAGCGCTCCCGCATGAAAACCGCGGCAAATTACCGTGCCGCCGGGCTTGTATACGCGCTTCTCGCGCTCGCCTTCCTCCTTCTCGGGCTCAGCTCGCAGTTTGGGCTCGAGTATCTTACATATGCAGCCGCGGTGCTGGCTATATCCTCCGCCGTGGCAGCTTTTGCCCTTCCTTCCCGCCGCGGCGGAAAGGGACGTCACTGAACATCAGCAGGTAAAAGATTCAAAATAGAGGTGAAAACATGAAACAGCTGTTTCGCGGCGGCATCCACCCCGATGGGCACAAGGATATGTCGCGCGGCGGCGCGCCAGTGCCGGTTCCGGCTCCGGAGACCGTAATCATACCGCTCTGTCAGCACATCGGTTCCGCGTGCAAGCCGCTCGTCTCGGTGGGCGACGCCGTACTCATGGGACAGAAGATCGGCGACGGCGATGGCCGCAGTTCCCCGGTGCACTCCTCCGTCTCCGGAAAGGTGACCGCCATTGAAGAGCACGAGGTGCCCTCCGGCGGCAAGGTCCCCTGCGTCATCATCAAAAACGACTTCAAGGATACCCCCGTGGAGATGAAGGGCGTCGCCGACTACGCGGGCCTCGATGCCAAAGCCGTAGCGGACATCGTCCGCGAATGCGGTATCGTCGGCATGGGCGGTGCGGCCTTCCCCACCAACTCTAAGATTGCCTCCACCGCCGGCAAGACGAAGGACGTGCTCATCAACGCCTGCGAGTGCGAGCCCTACATCACCAGCGACGACACTATCATGTGCCAGAACCCCGGCGACGTCATCGGCGGCGCCAGACTGCTCGCCAAGGTGCTCCGCGCCGAGAAGAGCATCATCGCCATCGAGGACAACAAGCCCGAAGCAGTCGAGGCCCTTAAGGCCGAGGCGGGCGACGACCCGCTGATTGAAATCCGCGTGCTGCCCACCCGCTACCCCCAGGGCGCGAAGAAGCAGCTCATACTCGCCGTCACCGGCAAGGAAGTCGCCCCCGGGGCGCGCAGCGGCGCGCTGTTCAATGTCACGACCACCGCGAACGTGTTCCGCGCCGTGACGAAGGGCCAGCCGCTGTTAGAGAAGATCGTCACCGTCACCGGCGACGGCGCCAACGAGCCGAAAAACATGCTCGTGCGCATCGGCACCAGTTTCGCCGATGTCGTCAAGGCGGCGGGCGGGATCAAGGAAGAGACGAAGAAGGTCATCGCCGGCGGCCCGATGATGGGAAAAGCTGTCGGCAGCCTCGACGTCCCCGTTGTAAAGGGCACCAACGCCATTCTCTGCTTCACCAGCCTGAATGAGGCCGCGGAGAACCCTGTCTGCATCCGCTGCGGTAAGTGCGTCAGCGTCTGCCCGATGCAGCTTCAGCCTCTCTACCTCTACCGATATGCCAAAGCCGAGGATCGCGAGATGCTCGAAGAGTTCTACCTTAACGACTGCATGGAGTGCGGCTGCTGCTCGTTTGTCTGCCCCGGCAAGCTCCCGCTTACCGAGACTTTCGTTCAGGCAAAGCACATGCTGAAGGGAGGAAAATGAGCATGAACCTTACTGTTTCCTCTGCGCCCCATATTCGCGGCAAAGACAACACCCGCAGGATCATGCTGGATGTGCTCATCGCCCTTGTCCCCGCGCTCATCGCTGCGGTGTATTTCTACGGCGAGAGGGCCCTTGTCCTTACAATTGTCTCTGTGGCGGCCTGTGTGGTTTTCGAGGCCCTGCTTTGCCTCGTCCTGCGCCGTCCGATGTCTGTCGGCGACCTCAGCGCTGTAGTCACCGGCGTCCTGCTCGCATTTTCCCTGCCGCACAGCTGCCCATACTGGGTCGTCATAATAGGCGATGCTTTTGCGATAATCGTCGTAAAGGGCATCGTGGGCGGCCTCGGGCAAAACGTATTCAACCCTGCCCTTGGCGGAAGAGCTTTCATCATGCTCCTCTGGCCGAGCGCGGTTACCCGTTACGGCTACACCTATGTCGCGCCGTTCGAGTTCGGCAGCGTTGACATCGTGTCTTCCAGCACCCCGCTGCAGACAATGTCCCGTTCCGTCCTGCCCGACACAAGCCTGTTCGACATGTTCCTCGGCAACGGCCTGCTCGGATGCATCGGCGAGGTGTGCACGCTTGCCCTGCTGATCGGCTTCGCCTATCTCCTGTACAGGAAGGTCATCTCCTGGCGCATCCCCGTGGCCTATATCGGCGCCGTGGCCGTGCTCACACTCGTGTTTTACAAGGGTGACAACGCGCTCAGCTGGATGCTCTACAGCATCCTTGGCGGCGGCGTGATGCTTGGTGCAATATTTATGGCCACCGATTACGCCACCAGCCCCTCCCTCCCCGCGGCCCAGATAGTCTACGGAATCGGCTGCGGCGTGCTGACCGTTATCATCCGCTACTTCGGGATTTTCCCGGAGGGCGTGACCTATGCCATACTCATTATGAACGCCTGCGCCTGGGCGCTTGACAGGGCATTCCCCATCAGACGCTTCGGCGTTGTGAAAGGAGGCGCCGGTAAATGAACTCCAAAAAGCTGCTCATACCCGTCGCAGTCATCCTTGTCGCCGCTCTCATCATTTTCGGGGCCAATGCAGCCCTTGCCGGCACTGCCGAAGCCAACGAGCAGGCCAAATTTGATGAAATACTCGGTTATATGCTGCCCGGCGGCGGCGAATATGTCGAAGAAGAGTATACCGGCTCCAACAGCAGCATCACCGGTGTATACCGCGGTGACGACGGCGTAGTCGTTGAAATGCTGGTCGGCGGATTTGCAAATGACATTCACATGCTTGTCGGCGTCCACAATGACGGTACTGTCACCGGCGTCAGCATACTCGACTCCCACGAGACCTACGGTCTCGGCCAGGAAGCCAAGAGCGATTGGGATTTCCTCATCGCAACGCTCAACAGCCAGGGCGACCTCGCCGTCAACAACAATATCGACTCCATAACCGGCGCTACCATCACCTCTTCCGCCGTTGTGAGCGCCATTAATGCTGCCAGCGATTTCGTACTCGAGAGCTCGGCCGGCTCTGGCCCGCTCACCGGCACTGCCGACGGCTTTGGCGGTCCGATAACTGTCGAGGTCACTATGGACGGCGACGATATCACCTCCGTGGTCGTCACCTCCAACAGTGAGACACCGTCAATCGCCGCGGGCGCCCTCGAGCAGATCCCCGCTGCAATCGTAGAGGCCGACTCTGCGGACGTTGATATCGTCTCCGGGGCAACCTACACCAGCAACGGCATTATAAACGCCGTCAAGAACGCTCTTGAGAGCGCCGGAAGCCAGGGCTCCGGCGGCGCGCTCACCGGAACCGCCGACGGATTCATGGGCCCGATAACTGTTGAAGTCACCATGGATGGCGACACGATCACTGCTGTTACGGTAGTATCCAACAGCGAAACTCCGGAGATTGCCGGCAATGCCCTTGAGCAGATCCCTGCCGCCATCGTCGAGGCCAACTCCCCCGACGTTGACATCGTTGCCGGCGCAACTTACACCAGCAACGGCATTATAAACGCAGTCAAGAACGCCATTTCCGGCTCGTCCAGCGAAAGCGCCCCCGCCGAGGAGGACTCGCAGGAAGCTGAGCCCGAGGCCGTTGAAACTGCCGAGGCGTATCAGGGCTTCGGTCTGAGCAACACAGTACGCATGGGTCCCGGCGAGGATGACACCGGCACGCCTGTCTACAGTATAAACCAGGTCTTTGCAAACGTAGTGTTCGACGGTGACGGCAGGATACTGGATATCTATGTCGACCAGCTCGAGTACTCCACGCCCAACTACGACGGCGCTGAGATGCCCCACTTCAGCGGCTGGCCCGGCCAGGGCGGCTACAATTACGACTCTGACCACGACGCCGTCGTTGACAGCACTACTCCCGACACCGAGGATCAGTTCACCGAGGAAGTCGAAGGCTGGGTCACCAAGCGTGACCGCGGCGACACTTACGTCATGGGTACCGGCACGTGGAGCGAGCAGATGGACGCTTTCCAGGAGCTCTTCATCGGCATGACCGTCGATGAGGTTGAAGACTGGTTCGCCACTTACTGCTCCGACGCCAACGGCCGTCCGCTGCAGGAGAGCAGCTCCGGCGAAGGCGACGCTGAGAAGTATGCCGCTCTCTCCGATGAAGACAAAGCCATGCTTGCCGACGTTACAACTTCGGCTACCATGAGCCTCAATGACAGCCACGGCAACATCCTTGCCGCCATTGTTGATGCATATGAAAACCGTGTCCCGCTTGCCAGCCTGAACGCCAGCGGCATGGGCTTCGGGCTGAGCAACACCGTCCGCATGGGTCCCGGCGAGGACGATACAGGCACGCCTGTCTACAGCATAAACCAGGTCTTTGCAAACACGCTGTTTGATTCCGACGGAAGGATAGTTGCCATCTATATCGACCAGCTCGAGTACTCCACGCCCAACTACGACGGCGCTGAGATGCCCCACTTCAGCGGCTGGCCCGGCCAGGGCGGCTACAATTACGACTCTGACCACGACGCCGTCGTTGACAGCACTACTCCCGACACCGAGGATCAGTTCACCGAGGAAGTCGAAGGCTGGGTCACCAAGCGTGACCGCGGCGACACTTACGTCATGGGTACCGGCACGTGGAGCGAGCAGATGGACGCTTTCCAGGAGCTCTTCATCGGCATGACCGTCGATGAGGTTGAAGACTGGTTCGCCACTTACTGCTCCGACGCCAACGGCCGTCCGCTGCAGGAGAGCAGCTCCGGCGAAGGCGACGCTGAGAAGTATGCCGCTCTCTCCGATGAAGACAAAGCCATGCTTGCCGACGTTACAACTTCGGCTACCATGAGCCTCAATGACAGCCACGGCAATATCCTCGCCGCTATCATTGATTCCTTTGAGAATCAGGTGGCTGTGAACATCACCGTCGGCTGAGCAAGGAGGGTGAGAAAATGAAAGCTGCTACATTTAAGCTCAATACCATACTTGCGGCCGTGGTCGGCCTCGCCTGCCTCGTTCTCGTGCTGGTGCGCGCCTTTGCGCCCTTCACGGTGCTGCCGCTTGTGGATATCCCGAATCTCGCCGCCGTGTCCATCGCCGCGTTGGTTGTGGACTGCTATTTGAACGGCAAGAACCGTGTCTCCCACTGCTGGGTGCTCACCGCCGTCCTGGCCGTGCTTACCTTCTGGCTGATGCCCTGGGCCGCCGGCCTTACGGACGCCGCCTACGCCATGCGCGTGGGCGTCATCGGAGGCCTGCTGTTCACGGCGCTGGCCTTCCTGTTCAGCTCCATCAGCGACAGGCTGAATTCCGGCAAGTGCGGCATACTTGCCCCGCTCTGCACCGGATTCGTCCTGTATCTCGCCTGCCAGTGCTTCATGTCTATCCTTCTGTAAGCGAAAAGCAGGCAAATAACATTAAAACCCCCCTCCGCTCGGCGGAGGGGGGGTTTTGTATGCGTTTTTATCTCACTTGGCCGAATAGGCTGCGAGCATGGTCTTGTAGGTCATGTAGCAGTCGTACTTGGACACGACCTCAAACGGAGCGTGCATGCTCAGCACGGGGACGCCGGCGTCTATCGTGTCGATATTGCGGTTCGCCATGTACATCGCCACAGTGCCGCCGCCGCCCTGGTCCACCTTGCCAAGCTCGCACATCTGCCACTGCACCCCGTTTTCGTCAAGGATGCGGCGCATATACGCCACGAGCTCCGCGGGGGCGTCGCTGGTGCCGGCCTTGCCGCGGGAACCGGTGAACTTGTTCAGGCCGACGCCGTAGTTGATCTTCGCGGCGTTGCGCTTCTCGCTGACCTCCGGCCAGTTGGGGTCAAAGGCCGCCGTTACGTCCGCAGAGACGCACATGCTCTTGGCAAAGCAGTCGACGAGGCTCACGCCCTGCTGCTCGCAGAGCCTGCTCACGAACCACTCGAAGGCCTGGCTCTTCATGCCGGAGACGCCGTCGGAGCCGGTCTCCTCCTTGTCGGCAAGGATGCACACGCAGGTGCGCTCGGGCTCCTCGACGTCGAAGATGGCGCGCAGCTCGGCGTAGGCGCAGACGCGGTCGTCATGGCCGTACCCGCCGATAAGGCTGCGGTCGAGGCCGATGTCGCGCACGTCAAAGCCTGGGACAGCATAGAGCTCGGCGGAGATGAAGTCCTCCTCCGTTATGCCGTAGCGGCTGTTGAGTATGCTCATGACCGCCAGCTTGACGCGGTCGGAGCCCTCGTCGTCATACGGCACGGAGCCTATCAGGATGTTCAGGTTCTCGCCGGGAATGGCCTCGGAGAGCGTCTTTTTCATCTGGTCGGCGGCCAGGTGCGGCAGCAGGTCGTTCACTACGAGCTGGGGGTCGTCCTTGTCGCGGCCGATCACGACGTCGACAACCTCGCCGTCCTTCTTCACCACAACGCCGTGGAGCTCAAGGGGAATGGAGGTCCACTGATACTTCTTTATTCCGCCGTAGTAGTGAGTCTTGAAAAACGCCATCTCGGTGTCCTCATAGAGGGGGATCTGCTTGAGGTCGAGCCTCGGGGAATCAACGTGCGCCGCCGCGATTACAAGCCCCTCCGCGGCGCTCTTTTTGCCGATCACGGCGAGCATGAGGGCCTTCCCGCGGTTGGAGAACCAGACCTTGTCCCCCGCGCTGAGGCTCATCCCGGGAGTGTACTCCACGAAGCCCTCGCGCTCGGCAAGGGCTATCGCCTCGTTCACGGCTTCACGCTCGGTGCGCGCGACGTTCAGATAGGCCTTGTAGCCCTCGCAGTAGCCCTCGAGCTTCCCGGCCTCCTCACTGCTGAGGCGGTCGTAGCCGTTCTTGGGCTCATAGAACAGCTCAGCACGGTAGTCTTTCTTTTCTTCCATTTCAAATCACCTTTCTGAATTCGGACTCGCAGAGCTTTGCGAAGTCCTCTTTAGACTTATCATTCACGAGCACCTCGGTACAGCGCCCGGAGTAATAGCTGTCCGGCGCCTGTGCGCCGATTCGGAGCTTTGCGTACTCCTCCGATATCCCCTCGCGCTCCATGATCCGCCTGATTCGCTCCCCGCTCGGTGCGGTCACCGCGAAGGTCGCCGTGCAGAGGGCGTCCGCGCCGCCCTCAAAGAGAGCTACGGCGTCAATCGCGGCAAGCGTTCCGCCCTGCATGGCCCACTCGCGCAACCTGCGCTTTACCTCCGCGCCGACGGCGCTGTGAGTGATTGCGTTCAGGTCCGCAAGGGCGTGCGCGTCGGCAAACACGACGCGCCCGAGCGCCTTGCGGTCAAGCGCGCCGTCCGGCGTGTACACGTCCCCGAACCGCCCGGTAATCGCCGCCCTCAACTCCGCGCTCGTGCGAGTCAGCTCGTGATAGAGCTCGTCGCAGTCGATGCAGAGCGCGCCCATGCCGCGCAGCACCTCGAGCGCAGTGGTCTTTCCGGCGCCCGAGCCTCCAGTCAGGCCGATCACATTCAGCCCGCCGGCGAGCGCGTCAGCTATCTCCTCTTCCGGCAACGCACCCTGCCGCAGGACGCGGAATGGCCTGTGCGCGAGGTCGATTATGGTCGATTCGCGCCCGATGCCGCACTCCCCGCCGTCGATCACACCCTCTATCTGCCCGTCAAAATAGCCGAGCACATCCCCGGCCGTCTTTGGGCTCGGCGCACCGGAGGGATTAGCAGATGGCGCGGCCAGAGGTACGCCGCAGCGGCGCAGCAGCGCGAGCGTGTCCGCGTGGTCGGGGCATCTAAGCCCCACGGTCTCTCCCCCCGCGCGGACGATTTCCGGCACAACAGGCTTGGATTTCAATATTATGGTGAGCGGCCCGGGCCAGAATTTCTCCGCCAGCAGCTTCGATTGCGGCGGCACATCCTTGCAGTAGCGCTCCATGGCCTCCGGTCCCGGCACCATCAGCGAAAGAGGCTTCACCTCCGGCCGGCCCTTGACCTCGTATATGCGCTCGACGGCCTCCACATTCAGCCCGTCGCCCGCAAGGCCGTACACCGTCTCGGTCGGGACGGCCACAAGCCCCCCGGCCGCTATGATCTCCGCGGCGCCGGACACGTCGCCATGGAAAACGCAGGTTTTCACTCTTTATCCGCCTCCGCCTTAAGTCTCTCGGCCTGGTCCGCCGCCGTCAGCGCGTCTATCAGCTCATCGAGTTCTCCGTCCATTATCTGGTCGATCTTATACAGCGTCAGCCCGATGCGGTGGTCGGTCACGCGCCCCTGGGGGAAGTTGTAGGTCCTTATCCGCTCGTTGCGCATCCCGGTGCCAACCTGGCTGCGGCGCTCCGCCGCCACCTCGGCGGACTGCTTCTGCCTCGCCGCCTCGGCAAGGCGCGAGGCGAGGATCTTCATCGCCCTGTCCTTGTTTTTGTACTGGCTGCGCTCGTCCTGACACTCGACCACCATGCCCGTCGGCAGGTGCGTTATGCGTATCGCGCTCTCCGTCTTGTTAACGTGCTGCCCGCCCGCGCCGGAGGAGCGGAAGGTGTCTATCTGCAAATCCGCTGGGTTCAGCTCGACCTCCACCTCGTCCACCTCCGGCAGGACTGCCACGGTGGCCGTGGAGGTGTGTATGCGCCCGCCGGCCTCCGTCTCCGGCACGCGCTGCACGCGGTGTACGCCGGACTCATATTTCAGCCTTGAATACGCGCCCTGGCCCTCGACTATGAAGCTTATCTCCTTTATCCCGCCGAGCTCCGTGTCGCTCAGGTTTGCGACCTCGGTCTTCCAATGCTTCGCCTCGGCGTACATGCTGTACATCCTGTAAAGGCTGGAGGCAAAGAGCGCGCTCTCCTCCCCGCCCACGCCGGAGCGGATTTCTATGATAACGTTCCGCTCGTCGTTCGCGTCCCTGGGCAGGAGGAGTATTTTAATCTCCCCGTCGAGCTCCTCGAGGCGCTTTTTCGCGCTCTCATACTCCTCGTGGGCCATTTCGCCCATCTCCGGGTCGGAGAAAAGCCCCCTGGCCTCCTCCATGTCCCGCTCGAGGCGCTCATATTCCTTCACCGCCGCAGCTATGGGGGCGAGCTCCTTGAGCTCCCTGGCGAGCTTCGCATAGGCTTCCACGTCCGTGTAGTACTCCGGCTCGGCCATTTTCCGCTCTATTTCAGAGTATTTGTCCCCGATTTGCCTCAGCTTTTCAAGCATCCCGAATTCCCCTTTGCTGTTTCACGGCTTAATATTTTAACACAAGGCCACACGAATGTAAAGCAGCATAAAGCGCCCGGCACAGCCCGCCGGGCGCTGTTAAATCCACTTTTTCCGCATGTGTATCAGAGTCCTTCACCTTATATCCCATGGCCCATAGGCCACGACGGCGAAGTTCTTGTCCTCCGTCGGGGCTCCGTCCCAATAGCCGTAGTTCGCCACGAACTCCTTGGCAACTTCCATCGGGTCGAGCCGCCATGTCTCCTCTCCGCCGTCCGCTTCGTCCTGGGCGGCGTCGTAGTATTCCTTCGCCGTTACCTCACCGCTGCCAGGGAAGATGAGATAGGTGTTACCGTTCGCGTCCACGAACCGCTCCACACACCATATCCCGCCCTCTCCCTGGCCCGAGGGCTGGGAGAGGGTCATTATTATATCGTCGTCTTCTGTGGTGTCGTCATAGCTGTAGGATATCAGCATGTGCTCGCTGTCGTAAGTGTACTCCTCGTCCAGCGCCGCCGCCGAGGCCGGCGTGAGCCCGTTTTCCTCGATAAAGCTCTGTTTCACAAGGCCCGGCAGCGTCGCGTTCAGCTCCGTCCACTCCTTGAACTCGTCGCTTTCCGTGTCCACATTGACTCCGTCCTCCGGGCAGAACTGCACGTCCGTCGGGGTGAAAAGCACGTAATAAAACTCGCTGTCCGTGGCGAAAACCTCATATCCGCTCATATCCGTGGTCAAAAGCTGCTCGAGCTCCGCCTCGGTGTACCTGAGGAGGGAGAGTATCAGCCCGCCGTCGCCATACCCGGCGGCCACGGCGTTGTCGTAGCTGAACTTTTCATAAATGGAAATCAGCATATTCCCGCCTACGCTCCCGGAACTTATAAGCTTCCCGGCGTATTTTATAGGTATACGGAATGATAGCTCAATCCCGTCGGAGGAATTGTCAGTCATAATATACATCACGCTCTCCTCGAGCGTGCCGCCGCCGTCCGGGGAGGCTGACGGCGAGGCGTCCGGGCTCTCCGGCGATTGCGTCTCCGCCGGTGAGGGCTCCGCCGCCGGGCCGAGCACCGCGGCGCAGGCGGTGAGGGTCAGCGCAAGCGCAGCGGCTATTATCGCGGCCGCGGCGCCGTGTTTCCTGTATTTCATAATGCTCAAAAGCCTTCCTTTCAAAAGCCGCTTCCCCTCGCTCAGCGTGGTGGAGAGCGCGCCGGCGGGCAGCCGGTGCGCGGCGGAGAGCGCTATCAGCGTCTCGCCGTAGCCCTGCCTCTCCCTCGCGCTCATGCGGCGTATGACCGCCTCGTCGCACGCGAGCTCACAGGCCGAGGCTATCTCCCGGCGCACGAGGGGCATGAACGGGTTGAACCAGTGCACCGAGGTGACAAACGCGGCGAGCCATTTGTAATAGAGGTCGCGCCTTCTCAGGTGCGTCAGTTCATGCAGCAGTATATATTCAAGCCGCTCCCCGCTCACAGCGGCGGGGAGGACGATTTTCGGTTTCAGGAGGCCTAACAGCATCGGCGTCTCCGCCTCGGGGCTCAATAGCAGCTCCGCCCCGCCGCCAAGGCGCGAAAGGGCCGCCTGCGCGTCCATTGGGGCGGGCTCCGCCGCGCGCAGGATGCGCCGGGAATACGATATGTATGACACAGCGTACCAGCACCAGCAGCCGAGCGTCCCCGCGAGCCAGGCAGCGGTTACAACGCCGTTCCAGTCCCGATGCGTCTCGGCTTCGGGCGCGGCGGTCTCCGGGATGCTCTGCGGCGCATCCACGGCAGGTAAATGGCCGTCCTCTGGCAGCGAAACAGCGCCCTCAGGGCCGGCAGAGGCGGTTATAGCGGCCGTAGGCACAGCGTCCTGGGCAGGAGCGGCCGTATGCCGCAGCGGCGAGGCCGCCGGCAGCACAAGGCGCAGCAGCACGAGCAGATAGAGGTAGTAATACGCCCCGTGGGAGAGCCTGCCGCCGAGCAGCCGCCCCGCGGCGGCCAGCACAGCCGCCAGGACGGTCCCGCAGGCGGACAGCGTAAGGAGCGTGGCAATGAAGTCACTCATCGTCGGCCACCCTGAACATTGCAGAGAGCTCCGCGACGTCCTCCTCGCTCAGGCTCCCGTCACTCACCAGCGCGGCCACAAGGCGCTTCGCGCTGCCGCCGTACAGCCTGTCGATGAAGCGGCGCGTGCTCTGCCCCTGGTACTCCTCCTCGCTCACGCGGGCGGTGTACACCCCCCTGCGCTCCAGCTCTACCGCGCCCTTGCTCTGCAGGCGGCGCAGCAGCGTCTTGGTCGTGGAGTCGTCCCAGCCGCGCTCCTCCGCCAGGGCCTGGCGTATTTCAGCCAGCGGGAGCGTCCCCCCGGCGCGCCACAGCACGCGCATGACCTCCAGCTCGGAGTTCTGTATCTTCCCCGCCGTCTCTTCCATGATATTGCCTCCCAAAAAGTTTACTCGAGTAACTTTAATTGTAGTTTACCGCAGTAGACTTTCCCTGTCAAGGCCAATTTGCGCTCCCCTCCCCGCAGGAGACGCAAAAAACACCCCGCCGAAAGGCGGGGTGTTCTCCTTTTGCGCCGCGGCCGGGCTGTTGAGGGCCAAGCCGCTTTATTTTTAGCGTCCGTCCGCGGCGCAGTTTGAGGACGCTCTGATTTCCCGGGACATTGCGCTCCCGAGAGCTTCGCCCGCGGTCTATGGTCCGCGGCGAGGCCGGATTAAACCTCCGTTGCGCGCGTCAGTTGGCGCGGAGCACCCTGTGTGCACGCTTGTTGCCGTAGATGCAGATGACCACGACGTAGGCAACAGCGAGGACAATGCCGATGGGGTAGGCAATGCTCCAGGAGAGGTTGAAGCCGATGCTGGCGTTCGCTATGTAGCTGGAGCAGATGAAGGTGTAGAAGCAGCCGGGTATCAGCGGGATCCACACATACTTGGCCTTGCCGTTCTCGAACATCCATACGGAGATGGCGAGGAAGGCGAAGAGCGCCAGAGTCTGGTTGCTCCAGGCGAAGTAGCGCCACAGGGTCTGGAAGCCGGAGCTGTTAAACTTGGCCCAGACGATGATGGCCGCGACCAGGATGAACATCGGGACGGCAAGGAGCATACGCTTGCCGTTGCTCTTCTGCTCGATGTGGAAGGTGTCCGCCACCGTCAGGCGCAGGGCGCGCAGCGCGGTGTCGCCGGAGGTGATGGGCAGGACGATAACGCCGAGGATGGCGATGATGCCGCCCACGGGCCCAAGGATGTCTCGGCAGACGATGCCGATCGTCTGCGTAGCAAGGTTGCCGTCGGCAGCCTGCTGGCCGAGGTTGTACACGCCCATGGCGCCGGCGGCCCAGACCATGGCGATGAAGCCCTCGAGGGTCATCATCCAGTAGAAGGTCGTGCGGCCCTGGCGCTCGCTCTTCATCGTGCGGGTGATGATGGCGGTCTGAGTGGAGTGGAAGCCGGACAGTATGCCGCAGGCGACCGTTACGAAGAAGACCGGCAGGAAGTGCTGTGCGGTGAAGTAGCTCTGGTAGTCGACCGTGGTGCCGTTGATCATGCTGACCCAGGGATCCCACAGCTCGACCAGCGGATAGCCCTTCGCGAAGATGCCGACGAACACGCCGACAGCGGAGAAGAGCAGGATGGCGCCGAATATCGGGTAAATGCGGCCGATGATGGCGTCGATCGGGAACACGGTTGCGACGAGGTAGTAAAGGAAGATGACACCGTAGATGACCCACGTGGTCCAGTCGGTTGCCTGGCCGGAGAAGTGGAACACCTGGGTTGCTGCTATGTCGCCCGGGGTGTAGACGAACACCGCGCCGACAAGGAGCAGCAGCACGCACAGGAAGATGTTATAGACCGTGAAGATACCCTTGTTGGAGTACTTCTTGATCATGTCTGGCATCTGTGTGCCGCCGTCGCGCAGGCAGATCATGCCGCTGAAGTAGTCGTGCATGGCGCCGCCGATGACGTTGCCGATGGGGATGGTTATGAAGGCAAGGGGCCCGAAGAGGATGCCCTGGATGGGCCCTATAATGGGGCCGGTGCCCGCAATGTTGAGCAGGTTTATCAGGCTGTTCTTCCAGCCCCTCATGGGCACGTAGTCGACGCCGTCCTGCTTGGTGTAAGCAGGAGTCTGACGGTCGTCAGGACCAAAGACATGCTCGCAGAACTTGCTGTACAGCGCGGCGCCGCCGATCAGAATGACCAGGCCGATGATAAAGGTATACACAAACTCACACTCCTTTTAGTTTTGTTCCTCTCATACAAGGCGCTGAAAATACCGGCAGCGGACACTCCGCTCAACTGCCATAGATCAGTTTTACGGAATATCGGGGGTCCCACCCCCGATGCCGGTATCAGGGTTAATCGCCCTCCGGGTTCTGCGCCACGGCGGGCAGTTATGCGCATGCTATAAGTACTGCAGCAGGGCGTTTCCGCACCTGTAAAATTGCGCCAGGCACATTATACACGACCATTTTGAATTTGTGAAGAGTTTTTTTACAAATTGTGACTAAGTTATGAACTTTGGCCAAAAATTAGGGCATTTTGACGATACCCGGCTTTACTTGTGCCATGTTTTCCGCCAGTTTTTCTATCTATTCGTCAAACGAGGCACAGAGTTGCATCCATATAACCCCAAATACTGCCCTTTCCGGAAATATGAATATTCTATGAACAAGTCTAATATAACTCTTTTTCCCGAATCCGTCAACACCTGTTTTGCGGCTTTTCGGCTTTGCCGGTTTCCAGCCCCGGGCGGCGCAGCGCCGGACGGCGCAAAAGTACGAATTTCAGCATATTTCGTAAAGTGCTTATTTACAATCAGGTAAAAATATTGTATTCTAAATAAATAGTGGCCCTTGACCGGTCAACGAATTTATGAGGGGTGATTTCATGGCTGGCAGCGCCCGCGGGCGGCTCACTCTGTGCGCCACATGCCTTTTCGGCGTTGAGGGCCCTCTCGCAGCAGAGCTGCGCAGGCTCGGCATGGAGGAGGTCTCAGCCTCCGACGGCCGCGTCCGCTTTGTGACGGACGAGCGCGGCCTTGCCCGCGCTAATATCTGCTCACGCTTTGCCGAGCGTATACTGCTCGAGCTCGGCAGCTTCCCGGCGCGGAGCTTCGACGAGCTGTTTGAGGGCGTGAAGGCCCTGCCGCTCGAACGCTGGATACCATCCGGAGCCGCTTTCCCGGTAAAGGGCTGGTCCGTGGACAGCGCGCTCCACTCGGTTGTGGACTGCCAGCGGATAATAAAAAAGGCCGCGGCCGTCCGCCTCGCCTCCGCGCGCGGCGAGCGCGGCATGCTGCGGGAGGACGGGCCTGTGCATCAGCTCCGCTTCTCCATAATGCGTGACGAGGCCGCCATTTATCTCGACACCAGCGGCGCTTCGCTGCACAAGCGTGGCTACCGGCCCGGCCACCTCGCCGCCCCGCTGAGGGAGACCATCGCCGCCGCGATGGTGGACCTTGCGCGCTACCGCGGCCGAGGGGACTTCTGCGACCCTTTCTGCGGCAGTGGAACCATAGCCATTGAGGCCGCCTTCGCCGCGCTGAACCGCGCGCCGGGCGCGCGGCGGCATTTTGCCGCCGAGGACTGGCCCGTCCTCAGCCCTGGCATCTGGCGCGATGAGCGCGAGGCCGCAAAGGCGCGCGAATACCGCGGGGACTACCGCATATTCGCCTCCGACATCGACCCGCAGGCCGTCGCGCTCGCCCGGCAGAATGCCGAGAGGGCCGGCGTGGCGCAGTATATAGAGTTTTCCGTGGCCGACGCGCTCGCTTTCTCGCGCCGCACCGAGGGCGGCGTCATCGTGACGAACCCGCCGTACGGCGAGCGGCTGATGGAGCGCGAGGAGGCCGGGCGGCTATATGAGCGCTTCGGCGAGGCCTATGGCGCGCTGGAAAACTGGCGGCTGTACCTTCTGTCCGGGCATCCGGACTTCGAGCAGCGCTTCGGCCGCCGGGCAGATAAGCGCCGCAAGCTGTATAACGGCCCCATCGTCTGTTACCTTTACAGCTACGGCCGCTGACGCCGCCGGCCTGTTTATTATAAAGATATGAAGCATCGAAAGTGGGATAGATAGCAAATGAAGCACCTGTTCATTGTCAACCCCGTTGCCGGGAAGCAGAAACCGGAGGAAAAAATAAAGCTCATACACGAGTCCGCCGACAGAGTGCCCGGCGGGCTTTCCGGCGGTTTTGAGATATATGTCACCCGCGCGCCGATGGACGCGGTGGAAAAAATCCGCTCCACTGCCGCGAATGGCGAGGAGCTCCGCGTCTACGCCTGCGGCGGCGACGGCACGCTCAACGAGTGCGTCAACGGCGCGGCAGGGCTGAAAAACGTGGCGGTCACGCACTTCCCCTGCGGAACAGGCAACGACTTCATCAAAATGTTCGGCGACGACAAATCCCGCTTTTTCGACCTCTCCGAGCTCGCCTCCGGCGAGGTGCGCCCGATCGACCTCATAAGCTGCAACGGGCGCTACAGCATAAACATCTGCTCCATGGGCCTCGACGCGCGCGTCGGGACGGACGTACACAAATACAGCGGCCTGCCCCTGCTCGGCGGCCCGGCCGGATATGTGGCCAGCCTCGCCGTGAACTTTGTAAAGGGCGTCTCCCAGCCCATGACGGTGACAACCGAGGGCCTGACCTGCGGCCCAAAGCTCAATCTCGTCTGCATCTGCAACGGCCGCTTCTACGGCGGCGGCTTCAACCCCACAAACGACGCCCGCCCGGACGACGGGCTGTTGGACGTGCTCATAGTTTCCGGCGTCACCCGGCCGACCCTTCTGCGCGCAATTACCGCGTACGCCTCCGGCCGCTACCGCGACTTCCCGCAGTACATCACCTTTGTGCGCACGACGCACGTAGAGGTGGAGACACCCACCCCCCAGGTGATCAACCAGGACGGCGAGGCCGAGTTTTCCACCCGCGCTGTGTTCGACGTGGTCCCGGGCGGGGTGAACTTCCTTTTTCCACGCAACATGGCTTTTTTCGACGGGAAATAAAAAACAACAAGCGGCGCAGGGATTTTTACCTGTGCCGCTTGCTGTTTTGATTCGCCTGGAGTCCGCCTTAGCGAAGCTCCTGCTCGAGATTGTTAAAGCAGTCCGCGTTGAAGAAATCCGCGAGGCTCATTCCAAGCCCATCGCAAAGCTTCTTTATGGTGGACACCGTCGAGCTGTTGTTTCTGCCGTTGACGATGTTGTTCACCGTGGACTGTGTGACACCGCTCATATTTGCGAGCTTGTTCACTGTTATCCCGCGCTCCTTGCATAACTCAAGTATGCGAATCCTAACTGCTCCTCCAGCCGTCATATCTTCTCTTCTTCCTCCGTTAAGAGTATATTAAGAGTGTATCCCATTATTGCTGAATAAACTACCTCTTTTGAGGTTAAATTGCATGTAAGTCTTCACAAAATACTAAATTGCAACGGTTTTTGTTTCAGTAACGATGCATAGGAAGTAAATACCGATGGAAATTTTTCTTTTTGCGG
>MHCFR04200__coassemble_605_pt1 | contig 19874 bp, 13 predicted proteins | sample MHCFR04200__metabat2_high_PE_065 | metagenome-assembled genome bin MHCFR04200
TCGTCGATGTCCCAGTTGTCGTAGTAGATGGGCTTGTCCTCGAACATGCGCAGCAGGTTGGCGCGCCGGCCGGGCTGCACCGTCTCGCGGTCGTACTCGAGGTCATAGATGGAGCTGAAATGCCCGTTTTCGTCCAGAGTGACGCGGTAGAAGGGCGTTGTGAGCGTATCCCCGTCGAGCCTGAAGGCAGACGGCGCCGCCTCGCCGGCGGAAACCGGCACAAGTGACTTGTAGCCCTTCGGCGGCAGGCCGCGGACGTAGGCCACGGCGCCCTCCGCCGTGCGCTGCACGGGGAAGGTACGCCCCTCGTCGTCCGCGAGCGCGGCGCAGTCCACGCCCTCAAGCCGCACTATGTCGTCCCGCTCGAAGCCGAGCGTGTTGAAAACGGCTATGGCTCCGCCCTTGCCGGCAAGGGCGCGCAGCCGCTCGCGCAGCAGCGAGCCGGCCTTTTCGGCGAGCTCGGCGTACTCCCTGCGCGTAACCTCGTACACCTCGTGTATCGAGCTGCCAGGCAGGATGTCGTGGAACTGGTTGAGGAGGACGGTTTTCCACATGCCGTCTATCTCCTGCGCCGGGTATGCGAGCGCGTCCTGCGCCATGACGGAGGCGAGCTCGAGGTCCATGAGCAGCAACTCGCTCTTGCGGTTGGAGCGCTTGTTGCGCGCCATGGAGGTCAGTGTGCCGCGGTGGTACTCGAAATAGAGCTCGCCCTCCCAGGTGTCGAGCCTCGGGTTGTCCTTCACCCGCGCTTCGAGCTCCCTGAAATACTTCCCGGCGAACTCCTGGCGCACGCAAGGTATGCCCTTCACGCCGCGCTCCATGCGCCGCGCCACCTCGAGCATCTCCCTGGTCGGGCCGCCGCCGCCGTCCCCGTGGCCGAAGGCTACGAGGATGTCGTTGTTGATCTCCTTGTTCTGATATCTCTCCCAGCCGCCCATTATGGCGTCCGGGTGGAGCAGGCCGTTATAGGTGGTGAAGAAGTTCTTCTTCACGTCCTGCCCTATGCCGGCGGTGGTTATCAGGTGAGTGAGCACCTCGCTGCCGTCTATGCCGCGCCAGATGAAGGTGTCGTTCGGTATCTTGTCTATCTGGTTCCAGGCGAGCTTGGTGGTCATGAAATAGTCTATGCCGCTGCGCTTCATGATCTGCGGCAGCGCGCCGGAATAGCCGAAAACGTCCGGCAGCCAGAGTATGCGGCAATCCACGCCGAACTCCTCTTTGAAAAAGCGCTTGCCGTGCACGAACTGGCGCACAAGGGATTCGCCGGAGGTCAGGTTGGTGTCCGATTCCAGCCACATGCCGCCTTCCGGCTCCCAGTGCCCCTCCGCCACGCGCGCCTTCACGCGCTCATACACCTCCGGATAGCGCTGGCGCAGGAAGTCGTACAGCACGCACTGGCTGGACATGAAGCGGTATTCAGGGTACTCGTCCATGAGCTTGAGCACAGTGGCGAAGCTGCGCGCCACCTTCTCGCGCGTCTGGGCAACGGTCCACCACCAGGCCACGTCGATGTGCGTATGGCCGATGCAGGTGGCGACCACGTCGTCGTGCCCGCCCATGGCCTTATAGAGCCGCTCCTCGAGCAGGGCGCGCGCGGCGGCAACGCCGGAATAGTACTCCGCGGAGTACGGCCTGCGCAGGTCGAGCAGGTTCACCGCGTCGTTCAGCACGGTCTGGATATCGAGCCGGGTCTTGTCGTCCTCGTCCATGCGGGAGAAGGCCCAGAGCGGCACCTGCAGGTCGTAATAGAGCCCGTCCACCTCCTCGTCGAGCCAGTAGAGCTCCACGATGAGGTTGAATTCGCTGTACAGCGTGCCGGTGTAGGCCTGCAGGTCTATACGGAAGGTCTCCCCTCCCCGGGCGCGCTCAAGCAGACGCACCTCCCGGTGGTTCATGTCGAGGCCCTGCGTGACCTCCCCGTCCACGAAGAGGAGGAACTGCGGGTTTTTCCCGTCGTCGTACTCGTCAATCTGTGTGCGGATATTCATCCACACGCTCCTGCCGGCGAAGCTCTCCGGCACCGTCAGGTCGGCGCGGAACCAGTAGTGCTCGTCCGGCCCGTACCAGTGCATTGAGGAGCAGTCGAAGTGCTCAAAGGGCGCGGCGGCGGCGTCCGCCTCCTCGGGGCGGAAGAAAAGGCCTTTTTTATAGCTCCAGCAGCCCATGGCGGAGCGGTCGCGTATGCGCTCACGGCGCAGCTCGTCGCATATAACCTGAATGCGCTTATCTATGAAGTACATCTGGTCCTCCTCAGAGACTGTTTTCCCTTATGTAGGCAAGCAGGTCGTCCACCGTTGTGAAGGCGAGGCCCGTAACGGTGTCGGCGCAGCCGTAGTAAATGGCGATGCGGCCGGTGTCCGCGTCGGCGAGAGCGGCGCAGGGGAAGGTGACGTTCGGCACGTCGCCCACGCACTCGTAGAGCTCATAGGGCGCGAGGATATAGTCCGCGCCGCGGCAGAGCACATTCCACGGCTCGTCCCTGTCCAGCAGGGCGGCGCCCATGCGGTAGACAAAGCCGTTGCAGGTGGTGATGACACCGTGATAGATGAGCAGCCAGCCCTCGTCCGTTTCGATGGGGATCGGCCCGGCGCCGATTTTCGTGCTCTGCCAGGCGGAGCGGTCGCCGGGGACGGTGCTCATGACGTGCCTGTGCATGCCCCAGAACTTCATGTCCGGGCTGCGGCTTATGAAAATGTCGCCGAAGGGGGTGTGCCCCGTGTCGCTCGGGCGGCTGAGCATGGCATATAGCCCGTCGATCTTCCTCGGGAAAAGGACGCCGTTGCGGTTATAGGGCAGGAAGGCGTTCTCAAGCTGGTGGAACGTGCGGAAATCCTCCGTCCAGCCCACACCAATGGTCGGGCCGTGGTAGCCGTTGCACCAGGTTATGTAGTACTTCCCGTCCAGCAGGCATACGCGCGGGTCGTAACGGTACTCGCGCACGAGTATCTCCTCGTCCTCGCCGGTGAAGGAGATGGGCTCGTCGTCGATGCGCCAGTGGACGCCGTCCTCGCTGAAGCCGGCAAAGAGGTCCATGCTCACAGAACGGCTGTCGCAGCGGAACAGCCCGGCGAAGCCGCCGTTGAACGGCACAACCGCGCTGTTGAACACGCTGTTGCTCCTCCGGTTGCCGTCGCGGCCGATAATCGGGTTGCCGCTGTAGCGCCACACCGGCATCTTATAGCCGGCTGGCCTGTCCTCCCAGGGCATATTGGGCAGGGAGGCGCCCAGTATCTTGGTCATGATGATACCTGCCTTTACAGTCTTGTAGGGGCTGCCGCGTTTTTTAGGCGCAGCAGCCCCTTTTTTCAGTAGTTCAGGGGATTATTTCCCTATTTTTCTGCCTCTCAGCCGTTGGAAGCCATGAAGGCATCGATCTGGACCTGGGCCTCGGTCATCAGCTCATCAAAGCCGGCCGCGCGGAGCTCTTCCATCATCTGGGGAACGCCGGTGGCAGGATCCATGGTGCCGGTGAGCAGCTCGGACTTGTAGCGCTGCCAGATCTCCATGCAGGAGCTCAGCTCGTTGCTCAGGCTGCTGGTGTCGAACACGAAGCCGAGCAGCGGGGAGACGACGGCGGCCTCGTTCAGAGCGGCAACTTCGTCGTACTGGTTGTAATCGGTGTCGTCCAGCATGGTGACGTTGAAGAAGGAGCCCTGGGTGTAGCCGGCCATCGGCCAGTCGTTGTTCAGCTTGTGGACGCGCTGGGTGCCGTCCTCGGCCTCAACATACTCGAAGTTCTCGCCCTCAAGGCCGTAGTACAGGGCGTCGCGGACGTAGGAGTCGGTGTTCACGAGCTCAAGGAGCTGCAGGGCCTTGTCGGGGTGGGCGCTGGAGGCGGAGATGCAGCTGACGGAGCCCTGCACGGTGTCGTTGGACAGATAGGTGTTGCCCCACTGCACAGCGGTGGCGTCAACGCCCATGTTCGGGGCCCAGGTGGTAACGGCGGCGTACGGCCAGCCCTGGGCCACATAGCAGGTGCGGTACTGCGGAGCCTCGGCGAGGGTGGCGGCGTCGGCGTTGATTATGCCGGCCTCGTACCACTCGTGGAGGGTGGTGAGCATGCTCATGACATCTTCCTGCTCGAAGACAGAGACTACGGTGGCGGTCTCATCGTTGTAGTTCACGCCGATGGGAGGCAGGCCGGTGCCCATGGCATCGTAGTCCATGGTAACGGCGGAGAGGCCGTCGCGGTGCAGGATGAACGGAGTGACGTTCTCGCCGTCCTTGATGGCGGTGAGGAGGTCGGTCAGGGACTCAAGGGTGTTGAGGGACTCGTAGTTGGGGTCGTACTTCTCGGCCAGGGCCTTATCCCAGACGAAGTACTGGGTGACGGAGACATCCTTCAGAGTGGGGACGCCGTAGATCTTGCCGTCGATGGAGACAGCGCGCCAGTAATCCTCGTCGACCAGGCTGTAGAGGTCGGGGGTGACGCTCTGCACGAGGTCGGTGATGTCGGCAAAGGCGCCGATCTTAACGTCGGAGCTGAAGGTGCCGAGGTTGGTGAATATGATGTCGTAGGGCTCGTTGGTGCTGACGATGGTGCTGCGGCGGGGATCCCAGTCGCCCCAGCCAACGACATTTACGTTCAGGTGAACGCCGATCTTCTCCTCGAGATAGGCGTCAAGGTTGGCCTTCCAGGCATCGTAGTTGTCGGGCATGCCGTTGCCGACCATGTACCAGGTGAGCTCAACGATCTCACCGTCGGTGGACTCCCCGCCGGTCGTCGCGCCGGGGTCGGCGGACTCGGCAGTGGGCTCTTCGCCGCAGCCGGCCACGAGGACCATCAGCATGAGGGCCGAGAGGAGCAGTGCAAGAATTCTTTTCTTCATATTGACCTCCAATTTTTTATTTCAGGGCCCGCGTGGCGGGCCCCTTAATACGATAGGATCAGCCTTTCACCGCCCCGACCGTAAGGCCGGAGATGAAGTACTTCTGGAAGAACGGATACACACACGCGATCGGCACCGCGATTATTATCGCTATTGCCATTCGCACAGACTCCGTCGGCATCGCCAGGCGGTAATCCTGCAGGGACATACCGGCCGTCGGGTTCTTTGTCAGGAACTCCATGTTCTTCTGCAGCTGGTTCAGCAGGGCCTGCAGAGAGAGCAGGTTGTCGTCGCTGATATACAGGGAGGACTGGAACCAGTCGTTCCAGTAGCCGAAAGCGAGGAACAGGCCGATGGTGGCGAGCAGGGGCTTGGATATGGGCACCACTATGCGCGCGAATATCGTCAGCTGCGAGGCACCGTCGATCTTCGCCGACTCGATAACCGCGTCCGGTATGTTGGTGCGGAAATAGGTGCGGCAGATCGTGACGTTGAACGAGGAGACGCACAGCGGCAAAATCAGTGACCATATTGTATCGCGCAAATTGAGCATCTGCGCTATGACGACGTAGCTCGCAACCATGCCGCCGCTGAATATCATCGGGATGAACACGATGGTGGAGAACAGGCCGTTCAGCTTGTAGCCCGGGCGGGAGAGGACATATCCCATGGTGGTGGTGAGCAGGACACCGATCGCGGTGCCCACCACGGTGACCTCCACGGAGATCCACAGCGCCTGGAGTATCATCGCCCGCTCGCCCCAGAGGAAGGAGTAGGCGCTGGCACTCAGCATGTCGGGAATGATCTGATAGCCGTTCTGCGCTATGCTCTGCTCATCGGTGATGGATATTATGAATATCAGCACGATGGGCAGGACGCACATCAGCGACAGGATGATGAATATGACGTTGAAAGCCGCATTGGTACCGGGCTTGATCCGGTTGAGGACGCTGGGAGCATTTTTCTTACTCATGTTCTCCCCCTCCTCAGATAATGGCGCTCTGGCGGTCGACCTTGCGCACTATCGCGTTCGCCACCAGTATGGTGATGCAGCCCACCACCGACTGGAAGAAGCCGGCGGCCGCGGTGCGCCCGATCGGTACGTTAGGCGTCAGCAGCATGTTGTAAATGTACACGTCGAAGGTCATTGTGGCCTGGTACAGGGAGTTCGTTACGCCCCTCGGTATCTGATAGAACAGGCCGAAGTCCGTGCTGAATATCCTGCCGACGCTGAGGATGAACATCATGATGATGACCGGCTTCAGGGCGGGCAGCGTAATATGTATCGCCTGCTGGAACTTGCTCGCGCCGTCGAGCGCGCCGGCCTCATACAGCGAGGTGTCTATGCCGCTGATGCTGGCCAGGTAGACAACCATGTTGTAGCCCATGGTCTTCCACACCTGCATGAACACAAGTATGGCCGGCCAGTATTTCGCTTCCGTATACCAGTTTATCGGCTCTTTGCCGAAGGCCTCAAGCACGGAGTTGAGAAGGCCCTTGTCATAGCTCAGGAAGGCGAAGACGAAGTAGCTTACCACGACCCAGGACATGAAGTGCGGCATGAACATCATGGTCTGATAGGTCTTGGACTTGCGCTTGCTGTAGAGCTGGTTTATCAGTATCGCCAACGATACGGGGATGACGATGTTGAGAATGATAAACACGATGTTGTACAGCAGGGTGTTGCGGAGAACAATGCCGAACTGGCTGGACTTGACGAAGAACTCAAAGTTCCCGAATGCGGTCCAGTCACTGTGAAGCAGGTTGTAGATGAAGCCTTTAGTGGCGTCAACTATCCTGTAATCCTTAAAGGCCAGGATCAGGCCGAACATGGGCAGATAGCAGAAAATGATGTACCATACCGTTGTCGGCACGGCAAGCAGCGTCAGCTCTATGTCGTCGCGGAGCGAGCTGCCCCTCCTCTTCTTCAGATGTTTCTGCCCGCTTGTCTGCTCAATAGCGTTGGCAGATTTCACATAGCGTCCCACCTTCCATATTTATTCCACCTCTCCAAAAAGGCATGCTCAGGATTATTTATTATTATAAACGAACGGCCACCCCCGGAAAAGTCTGTAAGGGCCATATGATAGTATGGAAACGCCACCTCCCGGTTCCAAAAATTGCTTCCAGCTCCTGCCAGGCACGCGAAACGGCGGGCGGGGAAAGTTCCCCGCCCGCCGTGAAAACGGACGTACCTGTTTATGCGAAGAAGCCCGCCGCGGCCTCCGCGAGCGCGGCGTTGGATGCCTCCGCGGCGGCCATGCTGCCCGCGCGGGAGGAGAGATAGACCTTTATCTTCGGCTCGGTGCCGCTGGGGCGGATTATGACCTTGGCGCCGTCCATCCGGTACTCGAGCACGTTGCTGCGCGGCAGCGGGAGGATTACCCCCTCGCCCGTGCCGTAGTCCGTGCGGCCGGTCACGGCCCTGCCGGCGATTTCCGCCGGGGGCGCGTCGCGCAGGGAGTCCATCACGGCGGCCATGCGCTCCATGCCGCCCTCGCCCTCGAAGGCGAAGCTCTTCACGCCGCAGCAGGTGTAGCCGTGCTTTTCATACAGCGCGCGCATCGCGTCCGCGAGGGTCATGCCCTGCTTTTTGTACCACGCGGCCATCTCGCAGCAGAGCATCGAGGCGTTCACCGCGTCCTTGTCGCGGACATGCGTGCCGGAGAGGTAGCCGTAACTCTCCTCGAACCCGAACAGGAAGCGCTCGCCGTGCCCCTCGGCTTCGAGCAGGCCGATCTGCTCGCCGATGAACTTGAACCCGGTGAGCACCCGGCGGAGCTCGACGCCGTATTCCGCGGCAACGGAGTCCGCCATGTCGGTGGAAACGATAGTCGTCACCGCGACGGGGTTTTCCGGCATGGAGCCCAGCTCTATACGCCTGCGGCAGATGTAGTCGAGCAGCAGCACGCCCATCTCGTTCCCGGTGAGGAGGCGGTATCCGTCCCCCTCCGGCACGGCGGCGCCCATGCGGTCGCAGTCCGGGTCCGTGCCGAGCAGCAAATCCGGGCGCAGCTTTTCGCTGAGGGCCAGGCCAAGCCGCATGGCCTCGCGCTCCTCGGGGTTGGGGTACGGGCAGGTGGGGAAATGCCCGTCCGGCTCCTCCTGCTCAGGCACCACGGTGACGTCCTTAACGCCGATGCGGGAGAGTATTTTGCTCACGCACTCGAGCCCGGAGCCGTTCAGCGGGGTGTACACCACGCTCAGGTCCTCCGCCCCGCCGGAGAGGCTGAGGCCCTGCACCGCGTCGAGGAAATCGTCGAGGCACTTGTCGGATATGTACCTTATCAGGCCGGAGGCGACGCCCTCGTCGAAATCCGCCGTCTTTACGCCGTCGAAGGGGTCCGTGCCGTCTATGGCGGACTGCACCCGCGCGGCGGCCTCGAGCGTTATCTGCCCGCCGTCCGGCCCGTAGACCTTGTAGCCGTTGTACTTCGCGGGATTGTGGCTGGCCGTGACGCAGATCCCCGCGCCGCAGCCGAAATAGCGCACCGCCCAGCTCAGCGCAGGCGTGGGCTCGAGCCGCGGATAGAGATAGGCCGTTATGCCGTTCGCCGCGAGCACCCTCGCGGCCTCGCGCGCGAAGAGGTCGCTCTTTATGCGGCTGTCATGGGCTATGGCCACCGAGCGCGTCCCTCCCGAGGCGGCGAGCCACTCGCAGAGCCCCTGCGTGGCGCGGCGAACGGTGTATATGTTCATCCTGTTCGTCCCCGCGCCGAGGACTCCGCGCAGCCCTCCGGTGCCGAAGGCGAGGTCGCGGTAAAACCGGTCGGAGACCTCCTCCCCGTCGGGGTCGAGGCCGCGCAGCTCCTCGATAAGATCCGGGTCATCGACCGCGCGCTCAAGCCAGCGGCCGTATTCAGCTTTTGTATCCATTTTCAGGCTCCCCCTTCCGTTATTCACACTTTCTGTCCAGCGTCCTGCCGAATTCCGCTATGATGCCCGCGGTTTTCTCCGCAACGGCCGCGCCCTCGTCGGGCCCGTCGCTGTCCGCCATGTCGCACCAGAAGCACATCATGGCCCCGGCGGCCTCTATCCTCCCCTCGCAGTTGTTAAAATGGTCGGGCTCAAAGTCTGCGGCCCTGGCCGCGCCATCGGGCCACTCGTTCTTGCCGAGCACCCAATAATAGGTGGAATCGGCGTTGATGAGCCTGAAGCCCTTTGCGGCCAGATACCCCGCCGAGGCGAGACGGTAGCCCTCCCAGCCGTGCGTCCAGTAGCAGATCTCCACCTCGCGGTCGAAGCCCACGCCCTCGTCGTCCTCGTTGTAGAACACGCCGTCGTTGAAGCAGCGAGGTATCAGCCCGTGGGACTTTATCATGGCGGCGGCAGCGTTGAAGAAGGGGACGAAGTGCTCTTTGTACATGCCGTTCATGTAAATCATCTCATAGCCCATGCGGTGCTCGCCGAGGTCGTTTGCGAACTCGTCTGCGCAGAAATTGAAATACCTGCATCCGCGGGAGGCGAAATACACGGCGTACTTTTCGAGCAGCGCGAGGGCGAAATCGCGCCCCTCGGCCCGGGTGATGTCCACAGAGCCCCTCGAACCCGGGTAGCGCAGATGCTCCGCGTCCGGCTGCATGAGGACTGCGCCGAGGTGCCCCGGCGCGCCCATCGCGGGCACGATCTCCACGCCCTTTTCCGCGGCGTAGGCAATCAGGGCGTCCATCTCCGGCTCGGTGAGGTACTTGTCCGTCCCGTCCGGGTTGTTTCCCTCCTCGCCGAAGCCGTCGCCCGGCGCGCCGGCGAGGTCGTATGTCCGCTGCGGCGTCACGACGCGCATGTCGTCCAGCGCGAAACGCAGGCCCTGGTGGTCGGAGAAATATAGCTCCAGCTGCCCGAAGTCGGCCGCGGCGGCGTTGTCGATTATCTTCCTGAGGTTCTCTGTGCTGTAATACTTCCTGCCCGCGTCGAGGTGCACGACGCGGTATGCGCAGCGTTTCATATGCCATACCCCCAGCAATTCTTTGGGCCGGAAGGCCCCTTAAGAGCGATAATATACTAACCGCTCAACGCTGTCAACCGGATAATGCCCGCCCGGCGCGGCTTTGCATGCGCGCGGCGCGCGGTTGACTTTTGCTGGGACGGCCTATATAATTTCAGTGATTGTGAAGAGGGGGCTTTTTCGTGCTTGAAAGGAGCGCGGCGTTCGCGCGCGCATTTGTGAAATGGCTCGCCGTGGCCGCAGTGACCGGCGCGGCCGGCGGCCTGGTGGGCTCGGCATTCTATCTCAGCGTGGCGAAGGCCACGGAGCTGCGAGATGGCGCCCCTTACCTGCTGTATTTCCTGCCCCTCGCGGGGCTGGCTATAGCCTTTTTCTACCGCGCCACGCACATGGAAAGCGAGGGTACGAGCGCCGTGATAGGCTCGATACGCTCCGGCGAGGGCGTGCCGCTCGTACTTGTGCCGGTAATTTTCATCTCCACCGCGCTCACGCACCTCTGCGGCGGCAGCGCCGGGCGCGAGGGCGCGGCGCTGCAGATCGGCGGCGGGGTCGGCTTCGCCGCGGGGCGGCTCTTCCGGCTTGACGAAAAGGAGCTCCGAATGGCCACGCTCTGCGGTATGAGCGCGCTCTTTTCCGCCCTGTTCGGCACACCGCTCACCGCCGCGGTCTTCGCGCTCGAGGTCGTCAGTGTGGGGCAGCTCTACTACTCCGGCCTCGTGCCCTGCCTCGCCTCGGCCCTCACGGCATACGGGATTACCGGCCTTTTCGGCATCGCGCCGACGCGCTTTTCCATCCCCTTCGTCGCGCTCAGCGCGGACGGGCTGTGGCGCGTGGCGGTGCTCGCCGTGCTCTGCGCCCTTGTGAGCATACTTTTCTGTGTCACCATGCACAAAAGCGCCCATTTCGCGGAAAAATACATCCCGAACGCCTATCTCCGCGCGCTTGCCGGCGGCGTTATAATAATCGCGCTGACGCTGCTCCTCGGCACAACCGACTATAACGGCGCCGGCGTCGGCGTGATCACCGCCGCGCTCGAGCGTGGCGAGGCGAGGCCGGAGGCCTTCCTCCTCAAGCTGGTTTTCACGGCCGTGACCCTCGCAAGCGGCTACCGCGGCGGCGAGGTTGTGCCGGCATTTTTCATCGGCTCCACCTTCGGCTGCGCAGCCGGGGCGCTCCTGGGGCTGGACCCGGGCTTCGCCGCGGGGATAGGGCTCGTGGCCGTGTTCTGCGGCGCGGTGAACTGTCCCGTCGCCTCCATGTTCCTCTCCGTGGAGCTCTTCGGCAGCGGGGAGATACTGTACTTCGCCCTCGCCTGCTGCGTCTCGTACATGCTCTCGGGCTACACGGGGCTCTACAGCAGCCAGAAGATAATGTACTCAAAGCTCCGCCCGGAGTTCATAGACATAAACGCAAAATAAAGGGGTTATACGGATATGGGCATTTTCAACACCGTCCTCACCTCCGCCGCGGGCGGCGCGGGGTCCGGCCTGTTCGGCGGGCTGCTCACGATTTCGATCGGCGGCGTCTCGCTGATGACGCTGCTCTCCGCGCTCATCGTGTTCGTAATCTGCTTTGTGGCGATGCGCCTCATCACGCGCCTCGCCTCCAGGGCCCTCGCTAAGAGCCGGCTCGAGGGCGCGCTGAGGAACTTCGTCCTCTCCTGCGTAAAGGCCGCGCTCTGGCTGCTCACCGCCGTGATCGTGGCGGACAAGCTCGGCATACCCTCGGCCTCCCTGGTCGCGCTCGTCTCCGTGGCCGGGCTCGCGCTCTCCCTCTCGCTGCAGGACACGCTGAAGAACGTCTTTTCCGGCTTCACCATCCTCTTCACGCGCCCATTTTCCTCCGGCGACTATGTGGAGATAGGCGCGACGGCCGGCACCGTGGCCGCCATCGGGCTCTTCTATACCACTCTCATGACGGCCGACGGCAAGGAGATAAGCATACCCAACTCCGAGGTCTGCTCCTCCCGCGTAACGGACTACACGCGCGAGCCGGAGCGGCGCGTCGAGCTCGGGTTCGACGTCGGCTACGACTGCGCCGCGGAGGAGGTCCGCGCCGCGCTGCTCGCCGCCGCGGCGGCGGACGGCCGCGCGCTCGCCGGCGAGGGGAAGGACCCCTCCGTCGTCCTCTCGGAGTACAAATCCAGCAGCATACGCTACCTGCTGCGCTTCTGGGTGCGCAATTCCGACTACTGGGACGCCTATTACGCCGTGAACGAGTCCGCGCGGGAATACCTCGCCAAAGCGGGGCTCGGCATGGCCTACGACCGGCTGGACGTGAAGCTCATACAGAAATGACCGCGCCGCGAGAGCGGCCGTGGAATTCGGAGGCGAAGCGGCATGAACACCGGCTCTTTCCTCTTCCGCGAGGAGACGATGGAAACCATCTCGCGCATATTTTCCCGCTCGCTCGGCGAGGGGGACGTCACCGCGGCGCGGCTGCTCGACGGGGGCATGTTCAACACCACCTATCTCGTCGGCTGCGGCTCGCCGGAGCGGCTCTTCGTGCTCCGGCTCGGCCCGGTGGAGCGGCAGCGGCTCCTCGGCTTTGAGGGAAATCTGATGCGCGCGGAGGAGTATGTCTGCTCCGTCTGCCGCGCCGCCGCTCTGCCCTGTTCGGAGGTGCTCGCGGTGGACACCTCGCGCACGCTCGTGGACCGGGACTATATGATAGTCTCCTACATCCCCTCCGTACCCATGTGCAGCGCGCCGCTCACCCGGGAGGAAAAGCACGCGCTGTATCTCGAGCTCGGCGGCTTCCTGCGCCGGCTTCACTCGGTCGAGGGGACGCGCTTCGGCTTTGTTTCCCGCCTGCTCGAGGGGGTGGGCTTTGAGAGCTGGAGCGGCGCGCTGTATTTCGAGATATCCGACTTCACCGCCCGGCTCGAGGCGGCCGGCGGCCTGACAGCGGAAGAGGGGGAGCGCGTCCGCGCGGCGTTTGCCGGGAACGCGGAGCTATTCGATGAAATCACCGCGCCCCGGCTGCTGCACACGGACATGTGGGAGGGGAACGTCCTGCTCGGGCGCGAAACCCACTCCATCCTCGCCGTGATCGACGGCGACAGGGCCGTGTTCGGCGACCCGGATTTCGAGTTCGCCAGCCCCTGGGGCTCAGTGCCGCCGCTGAGGGAGGGCTACGGCTTCGAGCCGGTCACGGACGCGCACCGCGAGCGCCGTATGCGGCTCTACCTCGCCTTCTACCTTGCGCTGGAGGCCCACGTGGGGCTCTCCGAGTACAACAACCCGGACCTGTTCCGCGACCGCCGGCGGCAGCTCTTCGAGGTGCTCGATTCGCTGTGAAAATCCGCAGCCGGCCGGTCAAAGCGGCAGAAATATGAAATCAATTGCCTGTAAGACCTGCTAATAAAAGTCAAGTAGAAATTTCAAGGTAGTGCAGTGCGCAAAAAGGCCGCAGCAGAGCAGGCCGCTTCGCATATCAAAAATGAAATGGCAGCCAACCAATGTTTTATGGCAAGGTCAGGCGATGTGTTCCAACGCTTCGAGATAGGCTTTCACAGTGGCATAGTAGATCCGCAGGAACTTGTTGGCTGAGGCCATCATGTAGACGCGGTAGGGCTTGCCTTCGGCCCGTTTCTTGTCCATGAACTGGTAGACTGGTTCATCCAGCGGCGAGTTCTGCAAATAGACGCTCATAATCAGGAACAGCGTCCGCCGCAACGACGAAGCGCCAATTTTGCTCATGCTCTTGTGCCTGCCGGTCATATCGCCGGAATCGTTCGGAGGGGCGTCAATGCCCGCAAAGGCAACGAGGGCTTTCTTTGAGTAAAACCGTCGCACATCGCCAATTTCGGCTATGAGCTGCGGCCCCAGAGTTGGGCCTACGCCAAACATATCCATGACGACGGGATATTCCGGCAGCTGGGAAGCCAATGATTGCATTTCCTGCTTGAGTGCGGCGAGTGCCGCAGAAGTTGCCCTGAGCTGAGACACAGCTTGCTCGGCAAGCAGCTTCGCGGTTTCAGACATTGGCATTACGCCAATGTGTCCGCCGGCCTCAATGTAAATATCATGGGCTTTTTCCTCGCTGAAGTTGTAGCCATGCTTCCTGCACCATTTCTGGTATTGGTTGATGAAAGCCTTTTCTGAGCGTTTGCTGACACATTCACAATGCCAAAACTCCGCCACAAAGTCCACCCATTTCTCGCTTCCATCTGCACGGGCAGGACTACCGAACAGGCGATTTGCATTTGGGAAAACAGTATCCAACAAGGAAATCAGATTGTTCTTCAGAACTGTCTGCACCTTGGAATACTGCCGGTACTGGCGGTAGCAGTTCTTAAGCAGCAATCGGGTATCTTCTTCCGGGGTGTACCTTGGCAAAGCAAGCCAGCGGTCAAGGCCGTAGTTTGCCAGCTTTACGGCATCCTTTCGGTCGGTCTTGACCCGCCTCAAATCGTTGTTCCCATAGCCATGCACCAGCTTTGCATTGACAACGGAAACATATAACCCTGCACTGTGAAGCAGCTTTGCCACCGGCGCATGGTAGTTCCCTGTGGCCTCCATGACCACGCGAGTCTCACCGTCCAGGCTTTTGAGCCGCTTTGCCAGCGCGCTCAGTTCACTGCCGGTGTGGCACACCTCAAAGGGCGAGATGACGACTTCTCCAAAGGGACGCATGACGGCAATCGTGCTCCTGCCTTTGGAGATATCGATACCAACAGAGTTCATGTATCTGCCTCCCATACGAATTTGCAACTGGAGTCCATCTTTTTCTCATTGCCGATTCAATCTATTGGGTGACGCGAACTCTATGGCTCAACCTGCTCAAATCGAACGCTACAATAAGAGGGATGGCTGACAGTCTTACAGTCGGGCATGAAAGCCCAAGGAGGTGATGGTCAGCCAGTTGCTCCCCTTATTGTAGCTTAGGCATGAGACGGAAAGAAGCCTATCCGGATGCTGGGCTTCCTACCAAAAACTATTGTAATAGGAGGTACAAATCACAATGAAAGTGCTTATTATCGGCGGCGTTGCCGGCGGCGCGACCGCCGCGGCGCGGCTCAGGAGGCTGGACGAGAGCGCGGAGATCGTGGTGCTCGAGCGCACCGGATATGTCTCCTACGCGAACTGCGGCCTGCCGTACTACGTCGGCGGCGTCATAGCCGACCGCGAGGAGCTCACGCTCCAGTCGCCGGAGAGCTTCAAGAGCCGCTTCAACGTGGACGTGCGCGTCCTCACCGAGGCGGTGAGCATAGACCGCGCGGCAAAGACCGTGCACGTCCGCTCCCTCGCCGGCGGCGGCGAGTACGACGAGAGCTATGACAAGCTCATCCTCTCCCCCGGAGCGAAGGCCTTCGTGCCGGACACCCCGGGAGTGGACAGCCCGCTCTGCCTGCGCCTGCGCACGGTGGAGGACGCGCTGGCCATGCGCGAGCGCGCGGTGAAGGGAGGCCGGGCCGTCGTGGTCGGCGGCGGGTTCATCGGCCTCGAGGCCGCGGAGAACCTCATTCACGCCGGGATGGACGTGACTCTGCTCCAGCGCAGCGAGCAGGTGCTCCCCCCGCTCGACTGGGACATGGCCTGCGAGATACACTCCCACCTGCGCGAAAAGGGCGTCGACCTGCGCTTCCACGCCTCCGTCGAGAGCTATGAGGAGACCGCGGGCGGCCTGCGCGTGCACGTAAAGGGCTGCGGGCCGATAGACTGCGCCTTCGCCGTCGTGGCCGTCGGCGTAACTCCGGACACGGCCCTCGCCCGCGCCGCCGGGCTTGAGCTCGGCCCAAAGGGCTCGATAATGACCGACGCGCACATGCGCACCTCCGACCCGGACATCTACGCCGTGGGCGACGCCGTGGCGGTGAAGAATTTCGTCACCGGGGCCGCCGGGCTCACGCCGCTGGCCGGCCCGGCGAACAAGCAGGGCCGCATAGCCGCGGACAACATCTGCGGCATCGCCTCGGAGTATCGCGGCACGCAGGGCTCCACGGTGATAAAGCTCTTCGACATGACCGCCGCGGTCACCGGCCTGAACGAGAAGGCCGCGAAGGCCGCCGGGATAAACTACAGCCGCGTCTACGGCTACTGGGGCCACCACGCCGGCTACTACCCCGGCGCGGAGAGCATGACGGTAAAGACCCTCTTCGACCCGGACACCGGCCGCATCCTCGGCGCGCAGATAACCGGCGGCGCAGGCGTGGACAAGCGCATCGACGTCCTCGCGGCAGCCATCCGCTCCGGCCTGACCTCCGCCGACCTTGCCGAGCTTGAGCTGGCCTACGCCCCGCCGTACTCCTCGGCCAAGGACCCCGTGAACATGACAGGCTTCATGATAGAGAAAGTCCGCGCGGGCATTGTTAAGCAGTTTTTCTGGGACGACGTGGCGGGCCTGCCGCGGGACGGCAGCGTGACGCTGCTCGACGTGCGCAGCGAGAAGGAATACGCCGCCGGCCACATCGACGGCGCGGTGAACATCCCGCTCGACGAGCTGCGCTCTCGCCTCGGCGAGCTGGACCCGGCAAAGCCGGTGTACGTCAACTGCTACTCCGGAATGCGCAGCTATATCGCCTGCCGCATCCTGATGGGCAGCAGCTTCGGCGAGGTGTACAACCTTGCCGGCGGCTGGAGGTTCTATGAGGCCGTGACCCGCGGCAGGCGGGACACGGAGCACCATCCCTGCGGCGAGAGCAAATAAACAGAGCGTTTCGGCATTGAAAAACCGGCCCCGGGAAATCCCGGGGCCGGTTCGCGTTTATGGATTTTTCACTCCCGGCGGGCATTTTCATGCCCCGCGGGCGCTTTTCTCTCAGGCCTCCGCGGCGCGGCGGTGATTGCGCATCCCGCGCAGCAGGATGACGAGGGCTACGATGATCACAAGGCCGATCACGTCGGTGACAATGCCGGGATAGAGCAGCATAAGCCCTGCGGCGAGGAAGGCAACCCGCGTGTACCAGTGCAGCTTGATGTACAAAAATCCGTTCACGGACACGGCAACGCCGATCATGCCTATTACGGAGGTGATGCAGATCTGGATGATCTCCCACACCGAGGTGACGTTGACGAACAGCATCGCCGGGTTCAGCGCGAAGATATATGGCACGATAAACGCGCCTATCGCAAGTTTTGTGGCCTGAATACCCGTTTTCATCGGGTTGCTCTTGGCTATGGCGCTGCCGGCATAGGCTGCGAGGGCCACCGGCGGGGTGATGTCGGCGACTATGCCGAAGTAGAACACGAAGAAGTGCGCGGCGACCGCGTCGATGCCGAGGCGCTCAAGGATGGGCGCGCAGGTGGTCGCCATGATTACGTAGTTCGCCGTGGTGGGGACGCCCATGCCGAGGACTATGCAGCAGAGCATCGTGAGCACGAGGCCGATGAGCGGTATGCCGCCGGAGAGACGCACGACCGCGCCGATGAGCTTCATGCCGAGGCCGGTGACGTTTATGCAGCCAGCGATGATGCCGGCGACGGCGCAGGCCACGGCAACGGTGATGGAGCCGCGGGCGCCGCCCGCAAGGGCGTCGAGCAGCTTTTTCGGGGTCAGCCGGGTCTCCTTCTTGAAGAAGCTGACCGCTATCGCCACGAGGATGCTGACTGCTGCGGAGAACTGGATCGTCTTCGCGTTGGTGCTGACCATCACCACGAGCACCACGATGGGCGCGAGCAGGTATATATCCTTCAGCAGGCTCGAAACGCGCGGCAGCTCGCTGCGGGGTATGCCCTTCAGCCCGCTCTTCTTGGCCTCAAGGTGCACGGCGATGAAGATGCCGAGGAAATAGAGCACCGCGGGAAGTATGGCGCGGGTGGCGACCTCAGCGTAAGTCACGCCGAGGAACTCGGCCATGAGGAAGGCGGCGGCGCCCATGATGGGCGGCATTATCTGTCCGCCGGTGGAGGCCGCGGCCTCAACGGCGCCGGCGAATTCGGCGCGGTAGCCGGTTTTCTTCATCATCGGGATGGTGACCGAGCCGGAGCCGACCGTGTTCGCCACGGAGGAGCCGGATGCCATGCCCTCGAGCGCGGAGGCGATGACCGCGACCTTCGCCGGGCCGCCGCTGGCGGAGCCCGCCACGCAGTTGGCCAGGTCGATGAAGAAGTTTGCTATGCCCGTCCTCTCAAGGAACGCGCCGAAGATGACGAACACGACGATGAACTTGGCACAGACGTTTACCGGCGTTGAGAGTATGCCGTTCACGCTGTAGAAAATCGTGTAAATAAAGCGGTCGAAGGGTATGCCGGAGGCAAAGGTGTATATCACCAGCGCGCCCGCGACACAGAGTATCGGCACACCCACGCAGCGGCGGCAGAGCTCCACCACCGCAAGTATGCCTATAAGGCCGATTATGGAATACATCGAGGTCATCGACGAGGCGCTCTTCACCTCGAGCACAAAGGCATCGTAGGTGATGGAGTAATAGAAGAATGCCGCCGCGCCCACGACCATGATAACTATGTCGTACCACGGCAGGCTGTTGACCTTGACGTGTTTTTTGCTTATAGGATAGGTTATGAAGCCAAGGATGAGCATGCAGCCCATGAAGAACGTGAGCCGCTTTTCCACGCCCCAGTTGGAGAACAGCGTGGACCAGATGCAGTATACGGAAAAGGCCGCCATCAGTATGTCGATGATGAACTTGGGCGTGCCCTCCCACAGGCGGGTGTTGGATTCCTTGTCATACTTGCGCATGACGGCTTCGACGTCCTCCATAGTGCCGACGTCAACGTCGCTGAAGTCGAAGCTCGCCCCGTCGAAATCGCGGGTGTGCGGGGCCTCATAGTGCGGCTCCTTTATCTCCTCCACGGCCTCGTCGACCGGGATGTCTATGTTGAGCCTGTGCTTTTTCTTCTCTTCTTTCCTCTTGTTATCGGACATTTCCTACCTCCTTGGTTAAAGTCTGCGGCGCCCGGCCGGGCGCCGCAGAGCCGTTATCTATTCAGTTCGGCGCTCCTCAGGCCGTGGGCACCGTGATGCCCTGCTCCTCGAAGTACCTCGCCGCGCCCGGATGATACGGCACGTCGCTGATGGAGGTGGCAAACTCAAGGTCGAGCTCGGCCTCCTTGGCGTGGCCGAGGCTCCCCTTGTTGTTGAATATGGTGGAAACGAAATCGTAAACGGCGTCCTCGCTCACGTCGTTGCCCGCGATGACGACCGCGGCAATTGCAACGGTGGTGCAGTCCTCAGGGGTGCCGTAAACGTCGGAGGTAATGGTGTAGGCGCTGTAGTAAGGGCTGGTCTCGATAAGGGCGTCGATGTGCTCCTGATCAAGGCTGACAAGGTAAATGTCGTTGCCGCTGGCGAGGTCGACGACCGCGGTGGTGGGGGCGCCGGCGACTATGAAGGCCGCGTCGATCTTGCCGTCCTTCAGGCTGTCAACGCTGGTGGCAAAGTCCTGATACTGCGGGTTGATGTCCTCTTCGGTAAGGCCGTAGGCACCGAGCACGTCGAGGGCGTTAAAGTAAACGCCGGAGCCGGACGCGCCGATGGAGACAGTCTTTCCCTCAAGGTCGGCAACGGTCTTGATGTCCGGGTTCAGGGTGACAATCTGCACCTGCTCCATGTAGAGGGCCGCCACGGTGGAGAAATTGGTGACGGGCTCTTCAAAAAGCCGGGTGCCCTGATAGGCATAGCTCATAACGTCGGACTGGACAAAGCCGAGCTGGATGGCGCCGGAGGCGATGTCCTCTATGTTGGTCTGTGAGCCGTTTGAGGCCACGGCCGTCACAGTGGTATCGGTATTCTCGGTGACATAGCCGGCCAGGGTCCCGCCGTAGGCGTAATAGGTACCGGAGTCGCCGCCGGTGCCGAAGGTCAGGCTCTCCCCGCCGCTGCCGCATGCGGCAAGGGCAAGCAGCATAACGGCGCTGAGGGCGATTGCAATCAAACGCTTTTTCATCTTGTGTCCTCCTTAAAAATGAATTTCTTACGTATGTAACTTTCAGGTGCTGACCATTATACGCCATTTTTTAACTCAGTACAAGCCCCAAAATGAACTTTTTATGAAAAGAGTTGCAAAAATTTTCGTTCACTAATTCATGAACGGTCCTTTCCCCGCCCAATCGAGGCGAAGAAACGGAAGGTCATCGGCCATATTCCGGCGGCAAACAGGACAATCAGGAAGTACCTCGCGGCGTCCGCCGCGCCGG
>MHCFR04200__coassemble_645_pt1 | contig 19163 bp, 22 predicted proteins | sample MHCFR04200__metabat2_high_PE_065 | metagenome-assembled genome bin MHCFR04200
CTCACATACGGAGTCAGAGTCCGCTGTGCTACCTTTACACAATCCCGCTATGCGAAGAATATTATATCCATTCTTCGCGCTTTGTCAAGAGAAATATTTCGGTTTCCCTAAAAGATGTCACGCGGCGGTCAGGCTCCAGAGCTGCGCGATCTGCGGCGCAAGGGTGTCGTACGTCCAGTACTGCCGGCTCAGCGCCATGCTGTTCGGGTCGTAAACGCGGAAGCCGAGGGCCTCTGACTTGACTATCAGTATGAAATGCCCGCTGGTGGTAAAGTCGCCGGGCAGCATGGAGGCGACGATGATCTCGCCGCGTTCGAGCCGCGCCGTCAGGTCCTCCTCCCCGGCGCTTATGGCCGTACCGTTCAGGCCGAAGGCGGCCGCGCCGGTGGTGAACAGCGTCCAGGCCGTGCCGGCCCCGGGGACATAGTGGCCGTTCGCCTCGGCCCAGTCGGCCACGAAGGGCGGCGTATACGCCGGGTTCCCCGTCAGCGCGAGCGCGGCCATGGAAAGGCAGGTGGGCCCGCAGGCGGTGTAGCCCATGTACGAGCTGCCGTAGCCGTGATAGGCCCAGCGGCTGTCATATTGCAGCAGATAGGGTATCTCCCCCGGCGTGAGCTCTATGTTCACGCTCACATCCCCCTGCTCGCTCATGAACGGCGTGAGCAGGGCGAACGCCGTCTTTTCCGGCGTGATTATCGCGGTCTTGTACGCCTCCTCGGAGTAGATGCCTATATTGTCCGCCATGAACTCGAGCATCCTTGCGCGCTCGCCGCGCGTCTCCTCCGCCGCGGAGCGCAGCTCCGCGGCCTCGGCAGTGCCGAGGGTGTTCACGGCCATCTCCGGCGTTATGCGCGCGGCAAGGGCGTCGAGGTCCACGTCGAACTCCGTTTCGATGTTCTCCTCCGGCACACTGAGGACGCGCAGCCCGCCGCGCCGCACCATATACAGCCCGGCCAGCACGAGCACCGCGACGAGCAGCAGCAAAAAACCGCGCCCGCGCCTGCGGCGGCGCTTCCTCGGCGGCTTGCGGCCGTATACCTCGTCGTAATAGTCGTCGTATTTTCCTCTTCTCATGTGCGTCCTCCTTTTGCCTAACGGCATGGGCACATGTTACCACGCCGCCGTGCCCGGAGCTTCAAGAATTACTTCCGGTTTTCTTACGATTTTCTCTCATTTCTGCCCACGCCGGCGGGGAACAGGGTATGTTCGCCCTCCGGCTCAGCTGCGTAAGCAGCCTCGTGAGCGGGACGACGAGCAGGCTCATCGCGAAGTTCCCCGCCGCGTGCACTGCGTCGAAGGGCAGCCCTGCGATTATCCAGGCGAGCATACCCTCCCGGCTCAGGCCGTACATCAGGGCCTGCACCGGGGCGTACAGCGCGCCGAAGGCGAGGCCGTGCGCCGTGCAGAGCGCGCAGCAGGCCGCGGCGGCGCGCTTTGCGCCCATCGCCCGGGGCAGGAGCATCGCCCCGCCCCAGAGCAGCGTCCAGAGGTACAGATACGGCAGCCACCAGGGCGCGAAGCCCGCGAAGAGGCCGTTCACCAGCACATAGGCGTATATCGGGTACAGCGCCCTCCGGCGGTAGACGAGCGTCACCGTCACCGTGAAGAGCGCGAGCGGATGTATGTTCGGCAGCGGCTCCATGACGGCCTTGCCGGCGTACATCATGACGCCTATCATGGCGAAGAGCGCCGTCTCCCGGACGGAGAGCGCGCCTTTACGCGGCCTCGCGGACAAAGGCATAGCTCCCGCCGTCCGTCACCGGGGTCGTGTCCACGCCGGAGGAGGCGTACTCCCCGTCCACATAGAGCGACCAGTAGTACCCGTCGGCGTCATAGTCCGCCGTCATGCCGTTCACGGCCTTGACGTACAGCCCGAAGTCGCTCTCGTCGCCGGAAATCAGCCCGTTTTCCTCAAGCGCGGCGCGGAGGTACTCCGCATCCGTGTGGATGGTAAATGTCACGGTCTTTTCCCCGGCGGTGCACTCGAAGGTTATCGTGTTCTCCCCCTCGCCCAGCTCGGTGTCCTCAGCGTAGAGCGCGCTGTCCCATACGTCCCCGCTGCTTCCGGCGCCGCAGGCGGCGAGAGCGAGGGCGAGCAGCAGCGCCGCGGCGAGAGCGGCGGCCTTTGTGCGGTTTTTCATTGATTCTTCCTCTTTTCCTGGTATTTGACAACGGAAAAGGTAAAACGCCCCGCGCCCCATGTGCCGGGCGAAGGGCGTGGCAAAGCCCCGGCGGGCGTCGATGCCCGGCGGCGCGTGTGCCCGCGCCCCCCGTACCCGGGGGAACGTTCACTCGGCACGGGCATAAGCGGCATTCCGGCTGCGGCCGACGGGGACGGCCCCCCGGCCTCACGGCAATGGACGTTGCGGCGGATTCTCACCGCGCTTCCCACACTCCCTCCCGCCGCGTCGCGCGCGGCGCTCAGGCGCGCACAAAGGCGCGTAGCCCGTGATATTCGGCTGTCATGCCACCATATTAATACGTGTGGGCTCAGAGGTCAAGACGCATGTAAATGGTGTCCTCATACGGGCTGGGGTAATAGGCCCCCGTCCTCACGAACCCGAGCCGCTCGTACATGCCTATCGCGCTGCGCATGAATGGCAGCGTATCCAGCAGCACGTGCGTGTAGCCGCGCTCGCGCGCGAAATCGAGCAGCCGCCGCACGAGCGCTCCCGCCGCGCCGTGGCCGCGGTATGCCTCGCGGACATACAGCCGCTTCAGCTCGCACGCGCCGTCCTCCCCGAAGGCGTGCAGCGCCGCGCAGCCGGCCGCGGCCCCGTCCACGAGGGCGAGCAGCAGCATCCCGCCGGGAGGGCCGTATTTCCCATCCAGCGAGGCCGTCTCCTCCCCATAGCCCTGCGCGCGCAGCACCTCGGCCACAGCTGGGTCCTCGGACACTATCCACTTCGTGTATTCGTCAAAGAGCTCTATCACATCGGCGGTGCGCTCAAAGCCGTTGGCGATCTCCAGAGCCATGAGAAAACCCTCCTTCTACTGTTTTGCGCGCCATAAGGCGTATCTGATGTAATAATACGACGCGCCGCGGCAAAAGGCAAGCTCCTGCGGCGCGCGGTTTTGACTTGACATAACGCCGATTTACGGTGTAGAATAATTCGATAATATTGCAGGGGGGTAGGGGAACCTCCTTTGATATTAACTTTTCCACGGGCGGCACAGCGCGAACTGCCCGTCTTGATTTCAGCAGATGTTTAAAGAAAGGGAGGCGCATTACTGGTACCATGTTTTGGGAAATAGTTGGCATCGTGGCCGCTGTGGCCGTGGTGCTTGTCATAGGTTTCCTGCTCGGCATAGTTTACCGCAAAAAAGTCGCGGAGCGCGAGATATCCAGCGCCGAGGAGGAGGCCAAGCGGATCATAAACGAGTCCATCAAGGCCGCCGAATCGAAAAAGCGCGAAGCGCTCGTCGAGGCCCGTGAGGAGATACACAAAAACCGCACCGAATACGAGCGCGAGGTAAAGGAGCGCCGCGCGGAGCTCAGCAAGCAGGAGCGCCGCCTGCAGCAGAAGGAGGAAACGCTCGACCGCAAGACCGACACCCTTGAGAAAAAGACCGAGAGCCTGAACCAGAAGCTCAGCCAGGCGGACGCCATGCAGGAGGAGATAAAGCTCGTCAAGAAGAGCCAGCTCGAAATGCTCGAGAAGATCTCCGGCTACACGGTGGACGAGGCCAAGCAGTACCTCATCTCCAACGTGGAGAGCGAGGTCACGCACGAGATGGCCGCCAAGGTCCGCGAGGTGGAGGCCAGATATAAGGACGAGGCCGAGGAGCGCGCGCGTGAGATCATCGCCACCGCCATACAGCGCTGCGCCGCCGACCACGCCAGCGAGATAACCGTATCCGTCGTACCACTCCCCAACGACGAGATGAAGGGCCGCATAATCGGCCGCGAGGGCCGCAACATCCGCTCTATAGAAACCCTCACCGGCTGCGACCTTATAATTGACGACACGCCGGAGGCGATAACGCTCTCCAGCTTCGACCCCGTCCGGCGCGAGGTCGCGCGCATCGCGCTCGAGCGGCTCATACAGGACGGGCGCATCCACCCGGCCCGCATTGAGGAAATGGTCGCGAAGGCCCAGAAGGAGGTCGCCGCCACCATCAAGGCGGAGGGCGAGCGCGCCGCCCTCGAGACCAACATCCACGGCCTGCACCCGGAGATAATCCGCCTGCTCGGCCGGATGAAGTACCGCACGAGCTATGGGCAGAACGTCCTGAACCACTCAATCGAGGTCGCGCAGCTCTCCGGCCTCATCGCCGCCGAGCTCGGCGTGGACGTGCAGACGGCCAAGCGCGCCGGCCTGCTCCACGACCTCGGCAAAAGCATCGACCACGAGGTCGAGGGCAGCCATGTCTCCATCGGCGTGGACATCGCCCGCAAATATAAGGAATCCCCCGAAGTCCTGCACGCCATCGAGGCGCACCACGGCGACGTGGAGCCACACAGTGTCGTCGCCTGCATCGTCCAGGCGGCGGACGCCATTTCCGCCTCCCGCCCCGGCGCGCGGCGCGAGAATGTGGAGAACTACGTCAAGCGGCTCGAAAAGCTCGAGGCCGTCACCCGTTCCTTCCCCGGCATCTCGGGATGTTACGCCATACAGGCCGGCCGCGAGATCCGCGTCATGGTCAAGCCCGAGGAGGTCAGCGAGGACCAGATGGTCCTCCTCGCGCGCGACATCGCCAAGAAGATCGAGGACGAGCTCACCTACCCCGGCCAGATAAAGGTCCACGTGATACGCGAGACCAAGGCCGTCGAGTACGCAAAATGACAAACCGCCCCGGCACGCTGCCGGGGCGATTTTTACGGAGGTCTGACATGGACAGGGAAAAGCGCCGCGAGCTGGCGGAGGCATACAAAAACCGCCGCCCGGATATGGGCGTAGTCGCAATACGCTGTACTGCCACGGGAAGCACCTTCTTCGGCGCGTCGAAGGACATCGGGGCCGATATCAACAGCAACCGGTTCAAGCTCTCCTCGGGAAGCCACCGGAACCGCGAGCTGATGGCCCTCTGGAGGGAGCACGGCGAGGATGCCTTTGAATTCAACGCCGAACGCATCCTCGAGTATGAAGACCCCTCGGAGGACCACAGCGAAGAGCTGGCCCTCCTTACCGAGGAGTGCCTCGAGTCCCACCCAGGCTCAAAGCGTATATGGAGATAGCCGGGCAGGTCCCGGCACGCAAAAAGCGCCCCCATTGGGGCGCTTTTTGCGTATTCCGGAGCCGCTGTCCCGGCCTGTCAGCCCTGCTGCTCCCTTATCTTCCGCCGCCAGCACTTGTGGCACATCGCCACATAGCTGTCGTTCCCGCCGAGAAAGATCTGGTCGCCCGAGGTAATTATCTTCCCATCCGGGCCGATGCGGGCGTTCACCGTCGCCTTCGAGCCGCACTCGCAGACGGTCTTGATCTCCGTTATCGAGTCGGCCAGCTCCAGCAGCCGCCTGCTGCCCGGGAACATGTGCGTCAAAAAGTCCGTGCGCAGCCCGAAGCAGAGCACGGGCAGATCCAGCTCGTCCACCATGTCGCGCAGGCCGTCTATCTGCTCAGGCGTGAAAAACTGCGCCTCGTCCGCTATCACAACGTCGTACTTCCCCGCCGCCTCATATCTCGCGCGGATGTCGTCATCGGGATATATTATGGTCGCGTGCCGCGCAAGGCCCACGCGGCTTTTAACTATGTCCGCACCGTCGCGGTCGTCCACGCTCGGCTTGATGAGCCAGACGGTCATGCCCAGCTCCTCATAGTTGAACTGCGTGATGAGCGCCTGCGCGCTCTTGCTCGAGCCCATGGCCCCGTATTTGAAGTAGAGTTTAGCCATTTTTCGCCGCTCCGTTCACATGCGCGTTTATGCGCTCTATCAGCATGTCCATCGCAACTAAGTTGTGCCCGCCCTCGGGGATGATTATGTCCGCGTTGCGCTTGCTGGGCTCCACGTACATCTCGTGCATGGGCTTCACCGTGGTCAGGTACTGGTCCACCACGCTCTCAAGGCTCCTGCCGCGGTCGCGCACATCGCGGACTATGCGCCGGAGTATGCGCACGTCGGCGTCCGTGTCCACGAAAATCTTGATGTCGAGCAGGTCGCAGATGCGCCTGTCCTCAAAAATAAGTATACCCTCGACTATCACGACCGGCGCGGGCTTCACGAGCACGGTCTTCTCCGAGCGGTTGTGCACCGTGTAGTCGTACACGGGACAGCGTATCTCCTCGCCCCGGCGCAGCGCGGCGAGGTCGCGCAGCAGCAGCTCGGTGTCAAAGGCGTCCGGGCAGTCGTAGTTGAGCTTCGAGCGCTCCTCATAGCTCATGTCGTTGTGCGCCTTGTAGTAGTTGTCGTGGTACACCACGCTCACGCTGTCGGGAAAGCGCTGCAGCAGCCGCCTTGTTATCGTCGTTTTCCCGCTGCCTGTCCCACCGGCTATGCCTATCGTTATCACGTCTCCCATATCCGCACCCCCGTTCGACAAGATTCTATCACACGAGCGGCCCGGATGCAAATTGACTTTTACCCGTCCCGTATGATATTTTAATATTGTCTTCACCCCGCGATCAATAAAGGAGGAGAGCGTATATGCCAACCCCGCACAACAGCGCCTCAAAGGGCGACTTTGCAAAGACAGTCCTCATGCCGGGCGACCCGCTCCGCGCAAAATTCATAGCCGAAAAGTTCCTCGAAAACCCCGTCCTCGTCAACAATGTCCGCGGCGTACAGGGCTACACCGGGTACTGGAAGGGTGCTCGCGTCTCCGTCCAGGCCAGCGGCATGGGCATCCCGTCCATAGGCATCTACAGTTGGGAGCTCTACACCCAGTACGGCGTTGAAAACATCATCCGCGTCGGCTCCGCCGGCGGCATGGCGGACGATCTGAAGCTCATGGACGTCGTGGCCGCGCTCGGCGCGTGCACCGACTCCAACTTTGCCCACCAGTTCGGCCTGAAGGGCACCTTCGCCCCCACGGCGGACTGGACGCTGCTGAAAACCGCGATGGACGCCGCCGCGGCGCGCGGCGTGGACATGCGCGCGGGCAACGTGCTCAGCAGCGACAATTTCTACAACGACGGCTCGGACGGCCCCGACCAGTGGAAGAAGATGGGCGTCCTCGCCGTGGAGATGGAGGCCGCCGGCCTCTATATGAACGCCGCCCGCTGCGGCGCTCGCGCGCTCTGCCTCTGCACCATCTCCGACCACATGTACCGCACCGAGGAGCTCACCCCCGAGCAGCGTCAGACCTCCTTCAACGAGATGATCGAGATCGCGCTCGACACGGCCGCACTCCTCGCCTGATAAAAACGCCGTTTTCAGGGCATCCCCCAGCCAATGTAAAGGGATGGCCCGGCATTCTTCCTGTTCACAGTAAATTTTCATGTATTTTACTTGAAGGATACAATGCTCTGTGATATAATGGCTCACAGCGCGGAAGAGGCCGCGCGGAAGTTCCCGAATCATATTATGAAACGGAGGATACATAACAGAATGAAGAAGTTTCTTGCTCTGCTTCTCGCTCTCGTGATGGTCTTCGCGCTCGCCGCCTGCGGCAGCGAGCCCGCCGAGTCCGAAGAGAGCACCGCTCCCGAGACTGAGGAGAGCACCGCTCCCGAGACCGAGGAGAGCACCGCCCCCGAGACCGAGGAGAGCACTGCTCCCGAGGGTGAAGACCCCGCCGCCATCGACCCGAACGACATCGAGGACAACATGACCTCCGACGACGGCACCTATGAGGTCGCCTTCGTCACCGACGTCGGCCAGCTCCACGATAAGTCCTTCAACGAGGGCACCTGGAACGGCGTCAAGCTGTACGCCTACAACAACGGCCTGACCTACAAGTACTATCAGCCCGCTAACGGCGACCAGGCCACCGACGAGGACCGCACCCAGGCCATGCAGGACGCCGTTGACAACGGCGCCAAGATCGTCGTCTGCGCCGGCTTCCTGCAGGAGGCCGCCCTGCGCACCGCCGCCACGAACAACCCCGAAGTCATGTTCGTCTTCATCGACGGCTACTCCATCAATGACGAGGCTGGCAACGTCCTCACTAACGTCGCCGGCATCAACTTCCAGGAGGAGCAGGCCGGCTACCTCGCCGGTTACGCCATTGTCCGTGAGGGCTACACCCAGCTCGGCTTCTCCGGCGGCGGCGGCGGCACCAACCCCGCCTGCTGCCGTTACGGCTACGGCTTCCTCCAGGGCGCCAGCGCGGCTGCCGAGGAGATGGGCGTTGACGTCAACGTGAAGTACAGCTGGCAGTACGGCGCCACCTTCACCGCTTCCCCGGACCTGCAGACCATGATCAACGGCTGGTACACCACCGGCACAGAGGTCGTGTTCGCCTGCGGCGGCTCCATGTTCGAGTCCATCTCCAGCGCCGCCTCCGCCAACGACGGCCTGGTCATCGGTGTTGACGTCGACCAGAGCGGCGACAGCCCCACCGTCATCACCTCTGCCATGAAGGGCATCGCCCAGGCCGCCGAAGTCGCCCTCGGCCACTTCTATGAAGGCACTTGGGACGAGATCGGCGGAACCACCACCACCCTCGGCGCTGCTGACGACGCCGTCGGCCTGCCGACCGACACCTGGATGCTCGAGAACTACACCGTCGAGGAGTACGAGGCCATGCTCGCTTCCATGAAGGACGGCTCCCTCGTTGTCGACGCCGAGTACCCGGTCGACTCCACCAACATGGACGACGCCGCCAGCCTGAACGGCGTGCTGCCCAACATCACCATCGAGGTTATCTAAATCCCAGACAAAAAAGCGGGAGGGCTTCTGCCCTCCCGCTTTTTCTGTCTAAAAAGATCCGTTCTCAGGTATGCGCCCTCGCGCCGCCCACGCGCCGCCCTGCGGCGTGCTATGCCTCCAGGCGCAGCCTGGCGCGCTGTGCCTCCAGACGCAAACTGGCGCGCTATGCCCCCGGGCGCTGCCCGGGCGCAAAAAAAGCTCCCCCCGCCGTGGCGGGGGGAGTTTGTCCTGCAAGTCAGTCTGTGACGTAGGGCAGCAGGGCGATCTGGCGGGCGCGCTTGATGGCCTCGGTCAGCTCGCGCTGGTGCATGGCGCAGGTGCCGGTAGTGCGGCGCGGAAGGATCTTGCTGCGCTCGGAGATGAACTTCCTGAGCTTGGCGGAGTCCTTATAGTCGATGTAAGCGACCTTATCCACGCAGAACTGGCACACCTTTTTGCGCTTGCGATTCTTTCCCTTATTATCGAAAGCCAAGGTAATACCTCCCTGAAAAGTTTAATAAGATTTGCCGGCATATTTCGCCTTCAGGCCAATCCACAGGCGGCGCCGCGGTGCGCTCGCGCGGCAGGTTTTTCGTCAGGCAAAATGAAAAGCGCAGGGAATACTTTGTGTATTTCCGAGCATTTTCATGAAGCATGGCGGGAAATATGCAGGCAGATGGCGTGTGCGGCGCGCCTCGGCGCCGCCTGCTCTCAAAACGGCAGCTCGCCGTCCCCGTCGTCCAGCTCGGAAAAGCCGGAGGGCGCGCTCTGCTGGGCGCTGCGCGAGCTGTCGCGGCCGGAGCCGTAGCTCCCGCCGCCATAGCCGCCGCTCTCGCGGCCGCCGTAGCTGCTGCCTCCGCCCGAATAGCTGTTCCCGCCGCCGTAGCTGTTGCCGGAATAGCCGCTGTCGCGGTTGGAGTCGCCGCCGCGGTTGCTGTCGCCGAAATAGACGTTATCGGCCACGACCTCGGCGCTGGTGCGCTTGTTGCCGTCCTTGTCCGTCCAGTCGCGCATCTGCAGCCGCCCGGAGACGACTATCATGCGGCCCTTCTGGAAATACTTGCTCACGAACTCGGCGGTCTGGCGCCACGCGGTGACGTCGATAAAATCGGTCTGCTTCTCTTCGCCGCGGCCGAAGTCGCGGTCAACGGCGATGCGGATACTCGCCACGGGTATCTGGGACTGCGTGTAGCGCAGCTCGGGGTCCCTGGTGAGCCGTCCCATCAGGACGATGTGGTTGAGCATCTTAAACGCCCCCTTATTCCGGCCTGCGGGTGATAAGGCTGCGGATGACGCCGTCGGTTATGCCGAGGATACGGTCGAGCTCTGCGGGGAACTCCGGCGCGCTCGTAAACTTGATGAGGACGTAGTAGCCCTCGCTGAGATAGTTGATTTCGTAAGCGAGCTTGCGCTTACCCATCTCCTCCATCTCATCAAGCGTGCCGTTCTGCTCGACAAGCGCCTTGAACTTCTCAACGACCGCGGCGGTCTCCTCCTCGGAGAGGTTGGGGTTGATGATGTACATTACCTCGTACTTTTCGCTCGTCTTAGCCATTTGTGCACCTCCTTCTGGACTGATGGCCCGCACTTTCCTGCGGGCAAGGATATTGGCCTGTCCCAAGGGCAGGCCAATAAATTATACACGATTTTGTCAATTTGTCAAGCGCAAACTGCCCCGCGCGGCGCAAAACTTCCCGCCGCGCCGGCGGGACCACACTATATAATTATAATTGACGCCGCCCGGCCCCCCGGGCGGCGCTCACTGCCCCTCCACCAGCTCGAGCAGCGCCGGGCCGGCCGCCGCCGCGAAGAGCCTCACGGCGTTGAGCGCCTCGCGCAGCGTGTTCCCGTTCGAGCCCACCTCGAGTATCATCGAGCCGGTCGTCAGGTGCTGGTTGTATCTCTCCGAGGTCACGGAGACCGGCCTCATCAGCGTGGGATACATGTCGTTCACCGCGTCCTGCAGATATAGCGCCAGGCGCAGGTTCTGCTCCCAGTTGGGGTGCCACAGCCCGCTCTCCCCCGTGCCGACGAGCATCATCACCTGCGACGAGCGCTCGCCCGTCAGCTCCGCCACGGTCTTGTACGTCACGTCCTCGTCGCCGAGGGCGTCGCGGTGCAGGTCTATGACCACCGCGATGTCCGGATACTCGGCCAGATACTCCTCCACCGCCGCGCCGGAGCGCGAGTACGAGCCCGTATAGCTCGGATAGTCGTATATCTCCCTGTCGTGCAGCACGTTCAGCCCCAACTCCGTCAGCGTCGCGGCCAGCTCGTCGCCCACCCGTATGACGTTGTAGTTTTTGTCCTCCGTCCGGTCGGTGTCCGTCTCCTCGTAATAGTCGCGCGAATCCGGCGTATAGGCCTCGCTCCCGTGGGTGTGCACAATCAGTATCTGCGGCCCCTCCGCCGGCAGCGTCTGCGGCGGCCCGGCGGAAAGCAGCGCCGCGGTGTCTATGTCAATATCCGTGGCGTTTTTGATGGACACTCCCGAATATATCGTCGTCTCGACTATCGGCGTGCCGTCCGAGTCCACCGAGGGCGGCGTCACCTCCGCCTCCTCCGCGTCCGGCGAGGGGGAGGGCGTCGGGACTATCGAAATATAGCTGTCCGGCGTCCTCTCGGGCGATGCGTCCGCCGCCGGGGAGGGGCTCGCCTCCGGCCCCGTGGCTTCGGAGGGCAGGCCAAGCTCGAGCGACAGCGCGGCGGAGAGCAGTCCGTCCGTCCCGCCGGAGAGGGCAAGGCCTCCCCCCGCCAGCAGCGCCCTCGCGCCGAGCAGCGCCAGGACGGCCGCCGCCGCCTTTTTGAGCTTAGCCAAGCCTCTCACCCCCTCCCGGCAAATCTATGCGCAGAGCTTGATAATGATGACGCTCTTGCAGGAAATGAATAAACGTGATATTATTCATATGCCAAAAAGGATTACATAATTGCTGCCATAAATTAGAAAGGATGATACTCAATGGTGTTCAGTTTCAACCCCAAGGGCGTCTGCTCGCAGAAAATGACGGTGGAGATCGAGGACGGTAAAATCGTGTCATTAAAGGTCGAAGGGGGATGCGACGGCAATTTGAAGGGTATTTCTGCCCTTGTAGTGGGGATGACCCCCGAGGAATGCGTCCGCCGGCTGGACGGCATCCGCTGCAAGACAAAGCCCTCCTCCTGCCCCGGACAGCTGGCCGAAGGGCTGAAGGAATACCTTAAAAAAATCGAAAACTGATTTACATAATATCTCGAAACAATTACAAAAATGACAGAAATCGTGTTTTTTGTAAGCCAAACTTGCGCGATTGCAAATTTTTTTCCGTCGGAACCCGTCGAAATAGTTAATTTCGGCAGATAGCACAACACAATATATAGAGCCATTCGAGTAAATTCGACCTAAATCGCCATATAATGTGGTGGCATTGGTGACAATATCAAAAAACAAAAAACTTGGTTTGTCTAAAATGCCGATTGAATTCGACCTTCGATTTTGACTATAATTATTGCACAGGAAGCGGCAGGGCCCCCGAACGCGGACAGGCCCCGCCCAAACACAGCGGATAAATTGCTGAGGTGCAAAATGGCCAGAAATCGGAGAAGCAATATGGCGCTCCTCCTGCTGCTCTGCTTCACCTGCCTGGTGCTGTGCGCGTCCTACGTACCCCCGGCCGAGCTGCCGGAGGAGGAGGGAGCTGTGCAGCCGGCGGACGAACCAGCTGCGCAGGATACGGAGGAACCAGCCCGGCCGGCAGCGGAGGCCGCGCCGGAGCCGGAGCGGCCGGACAATGTTGCCGACGTCTATGTAAACGGCGTGCTGCGCGGCGAGTGCCTTCTGATAGAGGGCAGGTCGTACATAACGCTTGAGGATTTTGCGGAGCTGACCGGGCTAAAGTATTCAAACGGTTCGATCGGCGGCCTGAAGCCGGTGCTGTCGGAGGACGGCACGTGGCTCGAAGTCAAGGAAAGGAACATTTGGCTGGGCTCCGGATTACAGGAGGTTTCCGGAAAAACGCTCTGGCCGCTTAACGCGCTCGGTAAGCTGTTTTCCTGCGCGGTCACGTGGGACGAAGAGAGCTTCAGCGTGGACATTGACGCCACGGCCCTCGCCCCGCTCGAGAGCGGCAGCAGCTTTTACAATGAGGAGGACGTGCTCTGGCTCTCCCGCATCATATTTGCGGAGAGCGGGAACCAGTCCATGGAGGGCATGATAGCGGTCGGCAACGTCATACTCAACCGCGTCGCCTCCCCCGCGTTTCCGGACACGGTGTACGACGTCATATTCGACACGCGCTACGGCGTGCAGTTCTCCCCGGTGGAGACCGGCGGCATCTACTGCGAGCCGGACGACGAGGCCATAATCGCCGCAAAGCTCTGCCTCGACGGGGCGGACGTCGCCGGGGACAGCCTCTACTTCGTCAACCCGGACATCGGCGCGGACGGCTGGTTCCAGGAAACCAGGGTCTTCGTCGCCAGCGTCGGCGACCACGACTTCTACGCCTGACCGGGCTGCGCCCGGCGGCATACCAGGCTGCGCCTGGAGGCATAGCCGCACTGCGTGCGTAGGCATAGCCGGGCTGCGCCCGGCGGCATAGCGCCGCGCAAAGCGCGGCAGGCGCCTGGAGGCAGAACGCCGCGCCGGGAGCCGCTCAATCAGGCAAACGCCAATTTACAGCCGGCAAACGCCGGGGCGCATCAGCGCCCCGGCGTTTCCTCTTCCCTAAACCCCAAATCTGTGCTACAATCATATCACCCTACAAACAGGAGGCGGCCATGGAGGAAATACTGCGCTCAGGCTTTGCCGGGCTGGGCCTTGAGCTTGACGGCGAGGCCCTGCGGCGCTTCCGCCGCTATTACGAATACCTCACCGAGCGCAACTGCGTGATGAACCTCACCTCCATCGAGGGCGAGGAGGACACGGCGCGGCTGCACTTCCTCGACTGCTGCGCCCTGCTCACGGCGGCGGATTTTGCCGGCAAGCGCGTCATAGACGTGGGCTCCGGCGCCGGCTTCCCCGGCATCCCGCTGAAAATCGCGGAGAGCACCATCTCGCTCACGCTGCTGGACAGCCTCGCCAAGCGCACGGGCTTCCTCGCCTCCGCCGCGGAGCTGCTCGGGCTGGAGGACGTGCAGGTGGTCTGCGCCCGCGCGGAGGAGGCCCCGCGCGGGCTGCGTGAGGGCTTCGACATCGCCGTGTCCCGCGCCGTGGCCCGGCTGAACGTGCTCTGCGAGCTCTGCCTGCCCTTCGTGCGCCCCGGTGGGCTGTTCATAGCCATGAAGGGCCCGGACTTCGCCGCGGAAATCAGCGAGGCCCGGCACGCAATAGGGCTCCTCGGCGGCGGCGATGTGCGCGCCGTGCCCTATTCCGTCCCCGGCACGGAGCTCAGCCATGCGGCCGTGGTGATCGAAAAGGCCGCGCCCACGCCGGACGCATATCCGCGCCGCTGGGCAAAGATATCCAAAAAGCCGCTTTGAGGAACATCCCGAGCCGCGCCGCGTCGTATATTTTATAAGGAGGTGCCCGGATGAGGAAAACCCTTGCCTTCATACTTGTGCTCTGCCTGCTCGCGCCGCTCTGCGCCGCCTCCGCGTCCGGCGGCGGCGAGGCCCGCGCCGTCATAGGCGCGGACCTCACCGAGGAGCAGATAGATTTCGTCTATTCCTCCTTCGGCGTGGAGCGCGGCAGCGTCGCCGAGCTCACCGTCACGAACGCGGATGAGCGCGAATATCTCGAGGGCCTGGTGGACAGCGCCCTCATCGGTACAAACGCCATCTCCTGCGCCTATATCGAGCTGCTGCCCGAGGGTGAGGGGCTCGACGTCACGGCCGAGAACATAAACTGGTGCACGCCGGAGATGTATGTCGGCGCGCTCGCCACCGCCGGCATAACGGACGCGCGCATAGCCGTCTCCGCGCCCTTTGCCGTCTCCGGCACCGCCGCGCTGACGGGCGTGTACCTCGCGTACGAGGACATGACCGGCGAGGAGCTGAGCGAGGAGGCCAAGCGCGTCAGCACCCAGGAGCTCACGGTCACCGCCTCCCTCGCGGACAGCGTCGGCAGCCCCGGCTCCGTGGAGATAGTCAACGAGCTCAAGCTGCTCCTGGACAAAACGCGCGATATGACCGACGAAGAGCTCCGCGCCGAGATCTCCCGCATCGCCTCCGAGGCCGGCGTGGAGCTGAACGACTCGCAGGTGGGCCAGCTCGTCACGCTCTGCCGCGCGCTCGAGAAGCTGGACCCGGACTCCCTGCGGCAAAAGGTCGAGTCCGTGCAGGACACCCTCCGCTCCCTCGGCGCCGTGCTCGAGCGCGCCGGCGGCTTCTTCGACCGCGTGGTCGAGGTCATCAATTCCGTCATCGACTTCTTCCGCGGCCTGTTTTCCTGATCTCCCGCGCGCCGGGTGCGCAAAAAGCTGCCCGAAGGGGGTAAAAATATGTCTTTACCCCCTTGACAAGCGCGTAAAATGCTGATAAATTATTGTGGCGCTCCAAAGACAGCAGGCTGCTATATGCGGAAGTCCTGCCGAGGACGGCCATCTGTTATGATAGCTTTCTGCCCTCGTGTCCTGTGCACGGGGGATTATTTTTGGGCGCTTACGAATATTGCCGGAGGTGAAACTCAAGAAATGCCGAATGCTAAGATTCTGAGCGAAAAGCAGGCCGTTGTCGAGGCCCTCGCCGCTCGTCTCCAGGCTGCCAGCGCCGGCGTGATCGTCGACTACCGCGGCATCACCGTCGCGGAGGACACCCAGCTTCGCCGTGACCTGTCCCAGAGCTCCGTCGAGTACAGCGTCGTGAAGAACACGCTGACGAAGTTCGCCATGGACAAGGCCGGCCTGACCGGTCTGGACCACGTGCTCAACGGCACCACGTCCCTGGCCACCAGCGCCGGTGACCCCATCGCGCCTATCCGCATCATCAGCGAGTACTCGAAGAAGATGGGCGACCGCTTCAACATCAAGGCCGCGTTCATGGACGGCCAGGTGCTCGGAGCGCAGGAGATCGAGGAGATCGCCGCCCTGCCCAGCAAGGACGCGCTGTATGCCAAGGTCCTTGGCACCATGCTCGCCCCCATCACCAGCCTCGCCGTTGTCCTCGGCCAGATAGTCGAGAAGAACGGCGGCACCGTCGAGAGCGCCGAAGCTCCCGCCGAAGAAGCCCCCGCCGCCGAGTAAGAGCGGCACACCTGACAAACTGATAAACAGGAGGAAATAATAATGGCCAGCGAAAAAGTTACCGCCATGATCGAGGAGATCAAGGCTCTGTCCGTTCTTGAGCTCAGCGAGCTCGTACACGCCCTTGAGGAGACCTTCGGTGTCTCTGCCGCCGCCGTCGCCGCCCCCGCTGCCGGCGCTGCCGCTGCTGCCCCCGCCGAGGAGGAGAAGACCGAATTCGACGTCGTCATGAAGAGCTTCGGCTCCGAGAAGATCAAGGTCATCAAGGAAGTCCGCGCCATCACCGGCCTGGGCCTTGCCGAGGCGAAGGCCCTTGTCGAGGGCGTGCCCGCCAAGATCAAGGAAGCCGTCTCCAAGGACGAGGCCGAGGCCCTCAAGAAGCAGCTCGAGGGCGTTGGCGCCGAGGTAGAGCTGAAGTGAGCCCGCCCGAGGGGCCCCGCGGCCTCTCGGCAGCCAATAAATCCAGTCCCTCCCACGCGGGACGGAGCAGAAAAATCCACCGGTGTTCCCGCCGGTGGATTTTTTCGTTTCCCCCTTGCCGCTCAATATAGCCGGGATACTTGTCAAAATCAACCCTCATTTTCCCGCCGCGGTTTTGTCTTGCGCAAAGGGTGAAGCCGGGATATAATAGTGTGACCCATAAGATGAAAGGGAGCTCGTGACATGACTTACAGGGTTTTGGCCGTGGGCGACGTGGTGGGCGCCACCGGCCTCGACTATATCGAAAAAAACCTCGCCCGCATCAAAAAGGAAGTGGGCGCGGATTTCATCGTTGTCAACGGCGAAAACGCCAACGTCGTGGGCGCCACCCCCCGCCAGCTTGACACGATCCTCGCCGCCGGGGCGGACGCCATAACCCTCGGGAACCACACCTGGACGCGCTGGGAGCTCCAGCCCTATCTTGACGAGAGCGCCGTGGTGCTCCGCCCGGCGAACTACGCCCCGCAGTGCCCCGGGCGCGGCGCCGCCGCATTCAGGACGCCCTTCGGCAAGCTCGTGGTGATAAACCTCATGGGCCGCTTCACGCTCGACACGAATACTGACAACCCCTTCCTCGTGGCGGACGCCCTGCTCGAGCACGAGGAGGCCAGGATGATAGTCGTGGACTTCCACGCCGAGGCCACCAGCGAAAAGCTCGCCATGGCCTATTTCCTCGACGGGCGCGTCAGCGCCGTCTGGGGCACGCACACGCATGTGCAGACCTCGGACGCGCGCATTTTCCCGCGCGGGACGGGCTATATCACCGACCTCGGCATGACCGGCGCGATGGAGTCCGTGCTCGGCATAAAGAGCGAGCAGTCCGTCGGCAAGTTCCTCGGCGACGTGCCGCGGAGGTACGACTGCGCGCCCGGCCCCGGCAAGCTCGAGGGCGCCCTCTTCGAAATAGACACTGAAACCGGCGCATGCCTGCGCGCTGAGGCGGTGAGATACACTTGATAAGGATACTTCACGCGGCGGACCTCCACCTCGACAGCCCGTTCGAGGGCCTGCCGGCGGAGAAAACCGCCATCCGCCGGCGCGAGCAGCGCGAACTGCTGCGCACGCTGCCGCGCCTCCGCTCCGAGAGCGGTGCCCAGCTCGTGCTCCTCGCCGGGGACGTTTTCGACCGCGGCGTGGCCTTCGCGGAGACCGAGGAGGCCCTTGCCTCCGCTATCGCCGAGTGCGCCGTGCCGGTGGTGATCTCCCCCGGCAACCACGACTACTATGCCCTTGGCGGCCGCTGGGACCGCATGCGCCTGCCGGAAAACGCTTATATCTTCAAGCGCGCCGAGCTGGACTTCATCGACCTGCCGGCGCTGGACGCGCGCGTCTACGGCGCCGCGTTCACGGACCGCTATTGCCCGCCGCTCCTGCGCGGCTTCCACGCGCCGCGGGAGGAGGGCATATTGAACATAATGTGCGTCCACGGCGAGGTGGGCGTGCAGGCCTCGCGCTACAACGCCATCTACGAGGCCGACATAGGCGAGAGCGGCATGGACTACGTCGCCCTCGGCCACATACACGCCTACAGCGGCGCACGCACGGCCGGCCGCGTGCCTTACGCCTGGCCCGGCTGCCCGGAGGGCCGCGGCTACGACGAGTGCGGCGAAAAGGGCATGATAATAGCCGACATCGGCGGTGGGGAGCCTAAAATGACCTTCGTCCCCACCTGCCTCCGCCGCTACGAGACGCTCACATTCGACCTCGGCGCCGGCGCGGCCGTCGAGCTGCCGCCGGACGCTGAGCGCAACTGCTATAAAATCGTCCTCACCGGCGAGGTGGAGTCTCCACCGGACATCGCCGCGCTGCGCCGCTCACTCGAAGGGCAGTGCTTCGCCCTCCGCCTGCGGGACGAGACGCGGCTCCGCCGCGACGTCTGGGAGCGCGCGGGGGAGGACACGCTCAGGGGCAATTTCCTGCGCATACTCAAAGAGCGGCTCGAATCTGCGGAAAATGACGCTCAGCGCGAGCTGATCGACCGCGCGGCCCGCTGGGGCCTCGCCGCGCTCGAGCGCCGGGAGGAGGCTGAGGAGCTTTGATAATAAAACGCATGACCGCCTCCTTCGGCTGCCTCGACGGCAAAACGCTGGAGCTCAAGCCGGGGCTGAACGTCATCGCCGCCCCGAACGAGAGCGGGAAGAGCACCTGGTGCGCCTTCATCCGCGCCATGCTCTACGGCGTGGACAGCTCTGAGCGCGCGCGCTCCGGCCACCTGCCGGACAAGCTGAAATACGCCCCCTGGAGCGGCGCCCCCATGGCCGGTGAGATGGACATAAGCCACGCCGGGCGGGACATCACGCTCCGCCGCTCGACAAAGGCGGCAAACGCCCCGATGCGCGAGTTCTCCGCCGTCTACACCGGCACGGAGGAGCGTGTCCCGGGGCTGGACGGGGCCTCCGCCGGCGAAGCGCTCACGGGCGCGACGCGCGAGGTCTTCCGCCGCAGCGCCTTCATCGGCCAGGGCGAGAGCGCGATAAGCGGCTCCGCCGAGCTCGAAAAACGCATAGTCTCCGTGGTCTCCACCGGCGAGGAGGAGTGCGCGAGCTGGTCGGAAGCGGACGCGCAGCTCCGCGAATGGCAGCGCAAGCGCAAATATAACCGCCGCGGCGCTATCCCCGCCCTCGAGGGCGAGATAGCCGCCGATGAGGAAAAGCTCGGCGCCATGTCCGCCACGGTGAACGACCTCGAGCGCCGCACGGCCGAGCTCGAGCTCCGCGAGGGGGAGGCCGCCGGGCGCCGGCGCGCGCTGGACGCGAGCCGTTCCGCCGCGCGCTCGGAGCTCTCGCGCGCCCTCTCCTC